>Ga0315287_10005420_pt1 | contig 12567 bp, 11 predicted proteins | sample YL17G11_0_MG_FD_205037 | JGI IMG/M metagenome (GOLD analysis project Ga0315287, IMG submission 205037) | Sediment microbial communities from Yellowstone Lake, YNP, Wyoming, USA - YL17G11_0 | ecosystem: Environmental > Aquatic > Freshwater > Lake > Sediment | place: USA: Wyoming | collected...
CGTGTTCGCTGTGCGTCGGTGCCGAAGTGCGCGATCACGTTGGCCGCGCCCTGCGTCAGCAGCGCGTAGGAATACACCGCGACACTGGCCGAGGCGAATACGCCGCCGCAGGCCTGCGACACGACGTTCGGCTGGCCGAGCCCGCCGAGCGGCCTCGGGAACGCGGCGCCGAGGAAGCCGCCCTCGGCATAGGCGCCGAGCGCGGCGCGGGTCTCCTCGGGCAGGACCACCTTGCCGTCCTCGATGCGTGGTTCGGCGACATCGGTCATCGCCGCATGCGGCGCGAACAGCGTGGAGGCGAGCCCATAGGCGGCGTCGAGCACGCCATCGACGGTCTGGCGGTCGTGCTCGGAGAAGCGCGGCCGGCGCAGCACGTCTTCCAGCGCGAGCACGTCGAACAGATGGAAGTCCAAGTCGCGGCGCGGTATCAACATGACTGCAATCTAGCGCGAAAATCGCGGGCGGCTATACCGGTTTTACACTGCGCGAGCCTGTTCCGGCACGGATGGTGGGTTGGCGCGAACCGCAGACCCGTCCCCCGGCCCGCCGGTCATCCAGTCGCAGCCTCAGGGACGCAGTACCGCCGCTCCCGCGAACGCACCCGCACGCAGGCTCTCCAGCGCCTCGTTCGCAGCTGCCAGCGGGAACTCATGCACCTCGGTGCGCAGCGGCGTGCGGGCCGCCAGCGCCATGAAGTCGTGGCCGTCCTGGCGCGTGAGGTTCGCGACCGAACGGATCACCCGTTCGCCCCAGAGATCCCGGTAGGGGAAGGATGGGACGTCGGACATGTGGATGCCGGCGCAGACGACGCTGCCGCCCCGCGCGATCCGTGTCAGGGCGCGCGGTACCAGCGGGCCGACGGGCGCGAAGATGATCGCGGCGTCCAGCACCTGCGGCGGCGCCACGGCCGAGTCGCCGGCCCAGCAGACACCGAGGTCGAGCGCGAGCCGCTGCGCCGCGAGATCGCCACCGCGCGTGAAGGCATAGACCTCGCGCCCCTCGGCGAGGGCGACCTGCGCCACGATGTGCGCCGCCGCCCCGAAGCCGTACAGCCCGAGCCGGCGCGGGTCGCCCGCGAGGCGCAGCGAGCGATAGCCGATCAGCCCGGCGCAGAGCAGCGGCGCCACGGCCGAGTCGCCATAATTCTCCGGCAGCGGCAGGCAATAGCGGGCGTCGGCCAGCACGTAGTCCGCATAGCCGCCGTCGAGGTCATGCCCGGTGAAGCGCGCGTGCTCGCAGAGGTTCTCGCGGCCGTCGAGGCAGTAGCGGCAGGTGCCGCAGGTCCCCGCCAGCCAGGGCACTCCGGCCCGCGACCCGAGCGGCCAGCGCTCGCGCGCCACGCCGGGTCCCTGCGCGACCACGTAGCCCACGATCTCATGACCCGGTACCACGCCCGGACGCGCGCCGGGCAGTTCGCCGTCGACGACGTGCAGGTCCGTGCGGCAGACCCCGCAGGCGGCCACCCGGATCAGCAACTGGGACTCGAGCGGCTCCGGAATCGGCCGTCGCAGTTCGCGCAGCGGCAGTCCCGGACCGTCGCAGGCCATCGCGCGCATCGTGTTTCCGATCGGGGGCGGCATCGTCATACGGTGATTCTGCCGCAGGCGGCCCGATCGTGGCATGCTCGGGGCTCCCGCGGTGGCCCACGGAATTTCAGCCCGCATGACTCTCGAGTCCCGACGTCGTCTTGGTCGTTCCTCCCTGGAGGTCGGCCCACTGGCCTTTGGTGGCAACGTTTTCGGCTGGACCGCCGACGCCGTACGTTCGTTCGAACTGCTCGACGCGTTCGTCGACGCCGGCCTCAACCTCATCGACACGGCCGACGCCTATTCGCGCTGGGTGCCGGGGCATTCCGGCGGCGAGTCCGAGACGATCATCGGTCAGTGGCTGGCCGCACGCGGGCCCGCCATGCGCGCGCGCGTCGTCATCGCCTCCAAGGTCGGCGTGGAGATGGCCCCCGGGGAACAGGGGCTGTCACGCGCCTACATCCTGCGTGCCGTGGACCGTTCGCTGCACCGGCTGCAGACCGACTACATCGACCTCTACCAGGCTCATCGCGACGATCCGGAGACGCCGCTGGAGGAGACGCTGCGCACCTTCGACGAACTGGTGCGCTCGGGCAAGGTGCGCGCGATCGGCGCCTCGAACTACAGCGCGCCTCGCCTCGCGGAAGCGCTGCGGATCAGCACGGAACTGGGCCTCGCGCGCTACGAGAGCCTGCAGCCGCCCTATAACCTGGTCGACCGCCGCACCTTCGAAGCGGATCTCGCGGCGCTCTGCGCGCGCGAGCAGATCGGCGTGATCCCGTACTACGCGCTCGCCTCGGGCTTCCTCACCGGCAAGTACCGCAGCGAGGCCGACGCTGGCAAGAGCCCGCGCGGCCCGCGCGCGAGATCGATGCTGGACACGCGCGGGTTGCGCATCCTCGCCGCGCTGGATTCGGTCTCCGCCGCCACCGCGGCCACCCCGGCCCAGGTCGCCCTCGCCTGGTTGCTCGGGCGCGGCGTGACCGCGCCGATCGCCAGCGCCACCTCGGTGCCACAGCTGCGCGAGCTGCTCGGCGCGACGCGGTTACGACTCGATCGTTCGATGATGGATTCGCTCGACGCCGCCTCGGCCTGAGCGCAGATCGACGCCGCATGGCCGCCATGCCCTATACGCGACCCGAGGAACTCCTCCACACCGGACTGCACGTGCTCGGCATCGTGGCGAGCCTGGTGGCGATTCCGTGGCTAGTGGCGGTCGGCGCAGACAGCGAGGATCCCTGGCGCGTGGTGAGCGCTCTGGTGTTCGCCGTCACCGCGCTGCTGCTGTTCACCACCTCGAGTCTCTACCACGCCGTCCGCGAGCCGCGCCTGAAGCTGCGGATGCGCACGCTCGACCATTCGGCGATCTACCTGCTGATTGCCGGCACCTACACGCCGTTCACGGTCGGCGTGCTGCGCGGCGCCTGGGGATGGTCGCTGTTCGCGGTGATCTGGGTGCTGGCGGTGCTCGGCGTGGTCGCGAAGAACACCGTCGGCTTTCGCTATCCGCGCCTCTCGACCCTGATGTACGTGGGCATGGGCTGGGCGGCAATCGTTGCGGTGAAGCCGCTCGCCGCTGCGCTCTCGGACTGGCAGATCGGCTGGCTGCTCGCGGGCGGGCTGTTCTATACGCTCGGCGTGCCGTTCTACCTCTGGAAGACGCGACGCTACACGCACGCGGTGTGGCACCTGCTCGTGCTCGCGGGCGTGGCCTGCCATTTCATCGCCGTGCTCAGCATCACCGACGGCGGCGGCTGAGCCGTCCACGCCTTCCTGCGAGGAAGCGCCAGCCGGCTCAGCGCAGGACGACCGTCTTCGCGCCGTTGCGGAACACGCGTCGCTCGGCGTGCCACTTGATCGCGCGGTTCAGCACCAGGCTCTCGAGTTCGCTGCCGACGACCGCGAGCTCCGCGGGCGAGAGCGTATGGTCGACACGCTCGACTTCCTGCTCGACGATCGGGCCTTCGTCGAGGTCGGTCGTGACGTAGTGCGCCGTGGCGCCAATCAGCTTCACGCCGCGCGCATGCGCCTGGTGGTAGGCCTTGGCGCCCTTGAAGCCCGGCAGGAACGAATGATGGATGTTGATGGCACGGCCTTCGAAGCGCGCGCAGGCCGCGGCCGTGAGCACCTGCATGTAGCGGGCGAGCACGAGCAACTCGCCGTCGAGGCGATCGAACAGCTCGAAGATCCGCTGTTCCTGCTCGACCTTGCGGCCTTCCCCGATCGGGAAGTAGTGGAACGGCACGCCATGCCATTCGGCGAGGCTGCGCAGGTCCTGGTGGTTGGACACGACGGCCACCACGTCGATCGGCATCGTACCCGTGCTCCAGCGGTGCAGGATGCTGTTGAGGCAGTGGCCCTGCGTCGACACCGCCAGCACGGTGCGGCAGCGGCTGCGCACCTCGTGGAACCTCCAGCTCATCCCGAAGCGCGCGCCGGCCTGAACGGCGAACGCACGATCGAGCGCCTCCAGCGTCGGGATGCCCAGGCCATTGTCGTGGAACACCGCGCGCATGAACGACGTATTGGCAACCGGGTCGTCGAAATGCTGCGCCTCGGTGATCAGGCAGTTGTGCGACGCGAGGAATCCGGCGATCGCCGCGACGATGCCGGTGGTGTCCGGGCATTGCGTGGTCAGCACGTAGCTGGGGGGGCGGTCGGCCGGCGGCGTGTCTGCGTGAAGGGGTTGTTGCATGGTCTGGCTGGCGGTCGAGTCGGCCACGACGCCGCAGGCGGGCCGAGACCCGGCGGAGATGAGGCCTGTGAATCCGGACGGGCAGCATAGTCAGGTTGGCGCACGACCCGCCAGCCCGCGAAACGCGAAACCCCTCACAGGCTGCGACGCCTGCCGCAGCCTGCAGCGGCTCAGAACGTGAAGAGCGACGCCTCGGGCGCCCTGCGGACCACCACGTACAACGTTGCGGCCAGCGCGCCCAGCACCAGCACGGCCAGCCAGCTGCGGGAGCTGGCGATGCGATCCTCCGGCGCGACTGCGGCACCTGGCTTTCGACCGGTGATCATCGGCAGGATCAGGTTGTCGTGCTTGACGAAGAGATAGACCAGCGCGGCCGTCACGTGCAGCGCGATCGCCACCAGCAGCAGGTCGAACAGCTGCTTGTGGATCGTCGTGAGCTGGTCGCTGGTCGAACCGGTCACGTAACCGTACAGGGGCCCCGTGGACATGATCTGGTCGTTGGCGAACAGTCCCGTGACCGCCTGCATGATCAGCATCGCCAGCAGCGCGAGCACCATCAGCGCGCCGAGCGGATTGTGCCCGGCGTAACGCGCCGGCTGCTTGCCCAGCATCGAACGCGCGTAGGCGAGCACCGCGCCCGGCCCGCGCACGAAATCGGCGAAACGTGCGTGGCGCGTGCCGAGGAAACCCCAGACGATGCGGGTGGCGGCGACCAGCAGCACCACGTAGCCGCACCAGAGGTGGTAATTGAACCAGTCGCCCTCGAGTTCCTGGGTCGCCCAGGCGCCGGCCACGGCGAACACCAGTGTCCAGTGCATCAGGCGGACGGGTAAGTCCCAGACCCGCACGCCTCGGGGATTGCCCGGAGACGACTTGCTGGGAAGGGCATTGCTGGACGAATCAGACATGGCGCTGGTTGAACTCGATGAAGTAGTCGTCAGGATCCCAGAGGCTGAGCGAGGTCATGCTCAGTTCGCGACCATCGGCGCCGCGCACCTCGAAGCGATGCGGCGCCGCGTGGATGCGGGCGCCGAACTGCAGCGCCCGCTGGTGCACGCCGTGCACGTCCTCGCCCTGCATGACGAACACGATGTCGCCGATGCCGAGGCTGCGCTTCGGCCCGGCGGGCCCGGGCAGCGGCGATGTCGTGAACTCCAGCAGGCCGATCATGCCCACGACCGGATCGGCGGCCTTCATGATCACGAGGTGGGTGCGATCGCCGCGCTTACCGGCCGCGAGGCCGACGCCGGATAGCTCGATCTCGTCGTCGTACCAGACCGAGAGGCTGAGCACGTCGCGGTAGAACTCGACCGAACGGGCGAGGCTGCGGACGATCAGCGTGGTGCGCTTGACGAGATTCGGCATGGCCTCATTGTAGTGGAAGACGCAATGCCCGCCACGACGCCCGGTGAGGCCGCCGCCCGCGCCCCGCAGAACTTGAAATCCGGGTGCCGGGTTGCCCAGAATCGGCGGCCCAGGCCCAGGCCCCGGCCTCGTGCACCGGGCACGCGACCGGGAACTTTACCGAGGCCATCGCCCTCTATCCGCTCCACATGATCAAGACCCACCATCTCACCAAGCGCTATGGCAGCGTTCCGGCCGTCGAGGACGTCAGCTTCGAGGTGGGGCCGGGCGAGGTGCTCGGCTTTCTCGGCCCCAACGGCGCCGGCAAGTCCACCACCATGCGCATGCTCGCGGGGTTCGTCGCGCCGACTTCCGGAACGGCCTCGATCTGCGGCCACGACGTCGGCACGGCGCCGGTCGCCGCCCGTTCCTGCCTCGGCTACCTGCCCGAGGGCGCACCGAGCTACGGCGAAATGACGGTGCGGAGCTTCCTCGGTTTCATCGCCGACCTGCGCGGCCTCGCCGGCGCCCGTCGGCGCGCGCGGCTCGAGCACGTGTACGGGCGCCTCCAGCTCGAGCCGGTACTGGAGCAGTCCATAGAGACGCTGTCGAAGGGCTTTCGGCGCCGCGTCGGGCTCGCGCAGGCCATCGTGCACGACCCCGCGGTGCTGATCCTCGACGAGCCCACCGACGGCCTGGACCCGAACCAGAAGCACGAGGTGCGCACGCTGATCGCGGAGATGTCGCGCGACAAGATCGTCGTGATCTCGACGCACATCCTCGAGGAGGTCGCCGCAGTCTGCACCCGCGCCGTGATCATCGCGCGCGGGCGCGTGGTCGCCGACCAGACGCCGCAGCAACTGGCCGCACGCTCGCGCTACCACAACGCGCTGTCGTTCCGCCTCGCGGTCGACGCGGACGTCACACAGATGCGCGCGGCGCTGGAGGCGCTGCCCGAGGTCGCCGCAGTCGAGTACGCCGCGCGCGAGCGCCGGCTGACCGCCCTGCCCCGCGACGGCGCAAGCCTGCTCGCGCCCGTGCAGTCGCTGGCGGCACGCTGGGACACCGATCTCGGCGAGCTGCAGCTCGAGTCCGGGCGGCTCGACGACGTGTTTCGCGCGATCACGGCCTGACGGCGGGCGCAGGGAAAGGGAGCTCCAGTGCGAATCATCGGCATCCTGTTCCGCCGCGAGCTCGGCAGCTATTTCGCGACCCCGCTCGCCTACGTGTTCATCCTGATCTTCCTGCTGCTGTCGGCCTCCTTCACCTTCTACCTCGGCGGGTTCTTCGAGCGCGGCCAGGCGGACCTCGCGCCGTTCTTCAACTTCCTGCCCTGGCTCTACCTGTTCCTGATCCCGGCGATCTCGATGCGCCTGTGGGCCGAGGAGCGCAAGAGCGGCAGCATCGAGCTGCTGATGACGCAGCCGATCACGCTGTGGCAGGCGGTGCTCGGCAAGTTCCTCGCGGCCTGGTGTTTTGCGGCAATTGCGCTGGCATTGACCTTCCCACTGTGGCTCACGGTCGAATACCTCGGGTCGCCGGATCACGGCGCGATCGTCACCGCCTACGTCGGCAGCCTGCTGATGGCCGGCGGCTTCCTGGCGATCGGCTCCTGCATGTCGGCGCTGACGCGCAACCAGGTGATCGCGTTCATCCTCGGTGTCGTCGCCTGTTTCGCGTTCCTGCTCGCCGGCTTTCCGATGGTGCTCGATGCGTTCAGCGGCTGGGCTCCGCAGGCGCTGGTCGACGCGATCGCCGCGCTGTCGTTCCTGACGCATTTCGAGGCGTTGTCCAAAGGCGTGATCGACCTGCGGGACGTGATCTTCTTCGCGATGACGATCACCTTCTTCCTGGTCGCGACGAGCCTCGTGCTCGACGCTCGCAAGTCCGACTGAGCGCGAGGCCGGGCACAGCATGGCAATCCGACGTTCCACCCTCGGCACCGGCGCGATCGCCGTGCTCGCGATCCTGTTCGTGGCACTCACGGTGCTCTCCTCGAGCCTGCTGCGCGGCGCGCGCCTCGATCTCACCCAGAACCGCCTCTACACGATCGCACCCGGCACGCAGAAGATCGTCGCGGGGCTGAAGGAGCCGCTGAACCTCTACCTGTTCCTGTCATCCGACGCGACCGCAAACCTGCCAGCGCTGCGCACCTACGGCACGCGCGTGCGCGAGTTCCTCGAGGAACTGGCTTCCCGCTCGGGCGGCAAGCTGCGACTCACCGTGATCGACCCGCAGCCGTTTTCCGAGGAGGAGGATCGCGCCTCCGAGTACGGCATCCGTGCGGTGCCGCTCGCCGGCGACGGCAATTCACTGTACTTCGGCCTAGCCGCGACCAACTCCACGGACGGCCGGGCGGTCATCGACTTCTTCGACCCGGGCAAGGAACAGTTCCTCGAGTACGACGTCGCCAAGCTGATCCAGCAACTCTCGAACCCGAGGAAACCGGTAGTCGCATGGCTTTCGAGCCTGCCGATGACCGGCGGCTTCGACCCGACCAGCGGGCAGTCCACCGACCCCTGGCTGGTGCTCGGCCAGGCCGAGCAGCTGTTCGACATCCGGCCACTGGAGCCGGCTGCGAAGCAGATCGCGGTCGACGTCGACGTGCTGGTCGTCGTGCACCCGAAAGAGCTGCCACCGGCGACTCAGTACGCGATCGATCAGTACGCGCTGCGCGGTGGTCGCATCCTGCTGTTCGTCGACCCGGTGGCCGAGACCGACCCGTCCGGCGCGGAGCCAGGCAATCCGCTTGCGGCGATGGGCACGGATCGCGCCTCGGACCCGGGACCGCTGCTCGCGGCCTGGGGCGTCGACTTCGATCGCAGCGTGGTGATTGGCGACCTGGAACGCGGCCTCACTGTCAGCATGCGCCAGGGTGAGCCGCCGACGCGGCACATCGGCATCCTCGGGCTCGACGCCTCGTCGATGTCGACGGAAGACGTGGTCACCGCGACCCTGACCTCGCTGAACTTCGCCTCCTCGGGCTTCGTCGCGCCGCGCAAGGGCGCCACCTCGAAGTTCGAGCCGCTGGTCAGCTCCAGCACGGAGGCGGCGCCGCTGCCTGCGGCGCGCTTCCAGATGCTGATAGACCCCGCGACGCTGCGCGAGGGTTTCAAGCCGACCGGCCAGCGCTATGCACTCGCTGCGCGAGTCACCGGCAACGTGCGGACCGCGTTCCCCGATGGGCCGCCGGCCGGAGCGTCTGCCGGCAGCGCCGCCCCGCTCACTGCCTCGAGCAAGGCGCTGAACCTGATCGTGGTCGCCGATACCGACATGCTGTCGGACTTCCTCTGGGTGCGGCAGCAGAACCTCTTCGGCCAGCGCGTGGCGCAGGCCTGGGCCAACAACGGCGACCTCGTCTGGAACGCGCTCGACAACCTCGCGGGCAGCAACGACCTGATCAGCATCCGCGGCCGCGCCACGTTCACGCGGCCGTTCGATCGCGTCGAGGCGCTGCGTCGCTCCGCGGAGGATCGCTTCCGCGCCAAGGAGCAGGAACTGGAGCAGCAGCTGCAGACCACCGAACAGAAGCTGGCCGCGCTCGAGAGCGGCCGCGCCGAGTCCGCCGAGGTGCTGCTGACGCCCGAGCAGGAGGGCGAGCTCGAGCGTTTCCAGCAGGAGAAGCTGCGCATCCGCAAGGACCTGCGCGACGTGCGCCTGCAGCTCGACCAGGACATCCGCGCGCTCGGCAACGAGCTGAAATTCACCAACATCGTGGTCGTGCCGCTGATCTTCGCGGGCATCGCGCTGCTGGTGGCCTACTGGCGGCGGCGGCGCCAGGCGGCGATCGCGATGCTGTTGCGTGACAAGGAGGCCCTGCCCCCCGCGGCCGGGCAGGTCGGCCCGTGACGCCGTATCGGCTCTCAGTGCTGGCCTTGATGGCCCTGCTCGCCACCGGGGGCGCGTTCTGGCTGTCCTCGCAGCGCCACCTCGAGCGCGCGGTGCGCTCCGGCGACCGGCTGCTGCCGCAACTGCGCGGGGCGATCAACGACGTCACCGAGGTCAGCGTCAGCCGGGGCGACGGTTCGCACGTGACTCTGCAGCGCGGCGCCGACGGCTGGACCGTGGCGGAGCGCAGCTACCGTGCCGACGCGGGCAAGGTGCGGAAGCTCCTGCTCGACCTCGCGGCGCTGGAAATCGTGGAGGAAAAGACCCGCGATCCCGCCCGCTACGCAGTGCTCGGCGTCGAGGATGTCGGCGCCGCCACCGCGACTGGCACGCGCATCGACGTGAAGCAGGGCAACGGCGCGATCCAGAGCGTCATCGTCGGCAAGACCAGCGGGTCACGCGAATCCTACGTGCGCGTCGCCGCCGCGAAGCCGAGCTTCCTCGCGAGACCGCAGGTCGCCGCAGAGGCGAATCCCTCGCGCTGGCTGGACACGGCGCTGCTCGACCTCGATGCCGCGCGCGTCCGTGCCGTCACGCTCGAGCAGGCCGGCAAGCCGGCGCGCACGCTCGAAGGCGCAACCCTGACTGCGGCGCTCGCGGGCGCCCTGAAGGGCCTCGCGCTCGAGGACCTGCGGGCCCGACCCCTGGAGACGACGGGCAACGCAACGACGAGCGCGGTACCGCAGCGGGCGCGGTTCGTCACCTGGGAGGGTCTCGCCATCGAAGTCGAGGGCCGCGAGGACGGCGGACGGCGCTGGCTCGCGCTGACTGCGACTGCCGACCCGGGCGCAGCGCGAACGCGTCCCTCCAGCGCCGCGCTCCCCGATGCCGCGCCCGCTGGCGCGACGCCGCCCGGCGCAACTTCCGCCTCGACGCCCCCCGCACCCGCCGCCGCGTCGTCCCCCGTGGCGGCGGTACCTGCGGACCCGAACGTGGAAGCCGGGCTGCTCGCCCGCCGCTTCGACGGCCGGGAGTTCGAGATTCCCCCCTACCGATACTCGGCCATGTTCGACGGGGCGACCGCAGCGCCCTAGCGCACGGCCGGGTGGCTCAGCGAGTCCGCGCCAGCAGCGTCAGCGCCGCCGCGGCCAGCAGGCCGGTCGGTATCCAGGCCAGCAACACCGGGTTCAGGTCGAACACGATCGCGCCGCTCTCGAGCATGCTCTGCATCAGGAATAAGGCGATGCCGATCAGCAACCCGACCAGGGTGCGAGCGCCGCCGCCCGAGGCGCGCAGCGAACCGAACACGAACGGCACTGCGACGAGCACGCCGAACAGCACCGCCACGCTGCGTGCGATCCGCGACCAGAACGCGAACAGGGGTTCACGAATGTCCAGGTCGTTGGCCTGCAGGTGCTGGATCAGGCGGTAGAGCGTCGCCGACGGCAGCTGGTTTGGCGACGTCGACGCGATACCGAGGAACTCGGCGCTGACGCTCGACTTCAGGGTATGCGCCACCTCCCGGGTCGCAGTGACGCGGTCGCCGGCGAAACGCGATTCGGCGTATTGCGACAATTTCCAGGCGCCGGCTGGACCCGCCGTCGCGGAAGCCGCGCGGCCCATGGCCTCGAGGCGGTGGTCGGCACCGAGCTCGAAGATCATCATCCCGCCGAACTCGGCATCTCCGGACTGCCGCTCGACATTGACCAGCAGGTCGCCGTCGCGCACCCATGCGCCGCCGCTCCCGGCAAAGCTGACGTTCTCGAACTTGCTGAACGCCTTCTGTTGACGCGCGAGCTGCTGCATCGGCGGCGCGAGCACCTCGCCGAGCAAGGCGCCCATGGACGCAAGCAGCACGCCCGCGAACAGCGCGGCCCGCGCGATGCGCCACACCGACATGCCCGCCGCGCGCATCACGGTCAATTCGCTGCCGCGCGCCAGCGCGCCCAGCCCGACCAGCGTGCCGATCAGGGAACTGATCGGCAGCAGGGCCCAGGCCTGCTGCGGCAGGTTCAGCAGTACGAAGCCGAGCGCATCGATCGCGGTATAGCGCCCCACCCCGATGTCGTCCTGCTGGCCGATGAACAGGAACAGGCCCCCGAGCGTCAGGAACACGGACATCACCATCAGCACCGAGCCGAGGATCGTGCGCAGCAGGTATCGATCGAGCGTAGTCATGCCGGCAGCGGTGCCTCGCGATGGCGCCGGCGGGTGCGCCAGTCCGGACGAAAGATGTAGCGATCGAGGATACAGCCCAAGGCCAGCGATTCCAGGTTCGGATAGAATGGGCGATCGGTCTGACCCACCTACGTTAGAGCACCGGGCGCCGCGCCTCAATGGCCGCGGCTCCCGCCGTTGCGGAGGCGCCCCCAGATGCAGTTCGATGTCTTCTCGAAGCCGATGGCCCAGCTCCAGGTCGATTGCCTCGTCGTCGGCATCCACCTCGGGGTCGACGACCGGAGCGAGCTCGGCGACGACGCCCGGTCGCTCGATCGCGCCTCTGACGGCGCGCTGGCGCGGCTGCTCGCGCACGGCGATTTCCCGGGTCGCGCCGGCGAGACGCTGCTGCTGCCTGGCCTGCCGAAGGTCAAGGCGACGCGCATCCTGCTGGTCGGCCAGGGGACGCGTGCCTCGCTGTCGCGCCGCAGCTGGCGCAAGGCCGTGCTGTCCGCAGTCACGGCGCTCGCCCGCACTCAGGTGCGCAGTGCCGCGCTGGCGCTGGCCCGGCCGGTTGCCCGCGAGCTCGATGACTACCACTTCGGGCGCGCCACCGCCGAGATCGTCAGCGCAGCGCTCTACCGCGTCAACGACCTGAAGACCGGCAAGAAGCCGAAGCCGCCTGTGCTCGAGCAGCTCAAGATCGGGCCGGTCCGTGCACAGGGCACGGCCGCAGTGCGTCGCGGCCTGCTGCACGGCAATGCCGTCGGCCTCGGCGCGCGCACCATGCGCGACCTCGCCAACTTGCCGCCAAACGTCTGTACCCCCACTTATCTCGCCGAGCGCGCCGAGGAAATCGCCTCCCGGTACCCGAGCGTCAGTGTGCGGATACTCGACGAGGACGCCATCCGCAAGGAAAAGATGGGCTGCTTCCTCGCAGTCACCCAGGGCAGCGAGCAGCCGCCGCGATTCATCGTGCTCGAGCACAAGGGCGGTCGCGGCAAGCGCCCGCCGGTG
>Ga0315287_10005421_pt1 | contig 12566 bp, 7 predicted proteins | sample YL17G11_0_MG_FD_205037 | JGI IMG/M metagenome (GOLD analysis project Ga0315287, IMG submission 205037) | Sediment microbial communities from Yellowstone Lake, YNP, Wyoming, USA - YL17G11_0 | ecosystem: Environmental > Aquatic > Freshwater > Lake > Sediment | place: USA: Wyoming | collected...
CGAAGCCCGTTTCCGCGAACGGCTTTCCGCCGACGAGGGTGCAGTGGCAGGTCGGCGCGGTGTCCGTGCAGTCGAAGCTGAGGACGGTCGTCCTGTCGCGCCATGATTTGTAGGCCGGGTCGACGAAGTCCTCATTGATGAGCGCGCGGTCGAGAATTTCGAGGGCCTTGATATCGCAGGCCTTGATGCCGGCGAGAAGCCCGGCGGCGGGTTCAGCGCTAAACGGGGCGACCCTCTCTCTTGCGCCGTAAAGCAGGAGTTTGGCCGGGTCTATGGCGCGGTGGCCGTCGAGGGCCGGACGGGTCTTTTCCCGGAGCGGGGCGAGAATGGAGTGGGGCGAATCTCGATCGGCCGGCCAGACGGGGAGATGGACTTCCCGGTAGGGGCCGATGTGTTCGTTCAAACAGCGTCTTAGGAAGTTTATGAGCTCGTCCGATGGAATCAGCAAGCGAACCCCCTTTTGGAAAAACGTGCAGGAATAGGGCAGACTCGCCCATGGAACTCAGTATCTCTCCCCGTAAGCGCGGCGAAGCATAAATCATTTATCCCAGGCTATAAAGGTTAAGAGTTTTTATATCCTCGATAATTTGGGCTTGTCAACAAAAATAGTTTGCCGATGGTTCCGATGCGTTTGCTAGAGACGGACGAGCTTGCGGCGGCCGATAATGACCAGGTTCTTGATGAGATCGATGGTGATCATCAGGGCGATGAAGAGGAGCGTGATGAGAATCGTGAATTTCGCCCAATATTGGATCTTTGGCAGGAACCGTTCAGAGATCTCGGCGGCGAAGAGGCCATCGAAGGGCTGACGGAGCACGAGCCCGATGAGTGCGAGCGACACGACATTCGAGATCACGTCCACCCAGCGGGACCGGGTGAAGAGCTTGATGAGGAGCGATAGCGTTGAAGTTGCGAACATGGCGATGACGATCATCGACAGCCGCCGGCCGGCCCCGGGGGTGAAGAGCGGCCGCGGGTCCGTCCAATCCAGGTTGATGAAGAAGATCGTGTGGTGCTTCGTGAAGAGGTAAAGAGCGAAGTCGGTGATGGCCAGCATGACTACCGCTCCGACGGCCGTGCCGATGCGGCTAAGAAAGAAGTTCTTGTTCGGCGGCTTGACCTCGTCGAGGTCGACGGCGAACTTGGGCCAGGGAAGCTTGACGTCTTTTCCGCTTTGGGTGATGAAATAAAGGACGAGGGTGACGACGCCGAGGTCGGTCAGGAAGGCCGTCGGCAGGTACATCAGGGCCTCGATGACGCCGAGGCGGGGCATGAAGAGGAAGGGGAAAAAGATAAAGTCCTCTTTGAAGACGACCGCGATCACGGTCAGGAGCGCGTGGACGGCGAAGAGGAGCGTCGCGTAGCGGAAGAGGTAGCGCCTGTAGGCCGGGGCGATGATCGGTCGGCCGTCGAGGTATTTCTCAGCCACCTTTCGGGCGGGGCCATAGGCGGCGATGACCTTATCGAGGGCGGCGTCGCCTATTTCACCGTGTTCCGCGGCGGCCTTTTCCAGGATGTGGCTGCTGATCTCGGATAGGATCTCTTCGCGTTCGTCGCGGCCGGATAGAAAGTGGCTGATCTCTTCGAGGTAGGTTTCGAGCTTATTGGACATGGATGTTCTCCTTTTTGATCTCGTTGAGGATACGGTTCTGGTTGTCCCAGACTTCGAGGAGGCCGGTCTTCATGGCCCGGCCATCGGCGGTGATCGCGTAGAACTTGCGGGGCCGGTCCTCGCCCAGGTCCCACTTGCTCGTGATCCAGCCGTTTTTCTCGAGCCGGCGGAGCAGGGGGTAGAGGGTGTTCTCCTCGACCTTGTAGCCCAGACCCTCGATGTGCTTGACCATGGAATAGCCGTACATAGCTTTTTCGAGCAGGGCCAGTACGAGGATCTGGAGGAACCCCCGGTTCATCTCCGTTTCCATGCTGCCGATATCGGAGTCTGTCATGTTTTCTCCCATATACTGTATATATTACTATATTGTGTATTAAACTATACTGTATACAAAACAGTATGTCAAGCAGTTTCTTTCGTGTGAAATTGGAACGCTGGGCTCAGAGCGCGCCACCCTTTTTGGCTATGACGGGAACCATCCATTTCCCCCGGCCCCCCTGGGAACCAGTCCCGGCGGTTCCCCCATCAGCAGGCTGATGGGTCCCCCTCCGCTACGGGGGCTCTGGATGGTTCCCGTCATTGCCCGGGTGGCTCACAACTGCTTGGCTTTACCCCGGCGCCATGGCTATTAATTCACACTACCGAAAATGCTTGGGCGCCTTTGGGAATCCTACTCGTTTGACAGCCTGGAGGGGCTGTGGCAGGATGGGGTCGAAATGTGCGACTTCTGCCACCAGCACGGGGAAGGGAAGAAGTGGTACCTCGACGCCCGGAACTACTCCGAGGACCTCCTCAGCGACCTCGGAAGACGGAAGTACATCAAACGCTTTTTCGAGTCGCCGGACCATCTGGCCCAGGGGGACCGGGCGCTCAACAAGCTCGATAAGATCCCGCGGTTCTTCACCCGCGGCATCCGGCGGAAGATCACCGGGAATCAGATGGTCAAGCATTTCGGCCAGGTCGTGCCCATCGAAGACATCGAGAAGATCCTGGGTTTTACGACTTCGGTCGTACGCCTGGCCTGCGTTTGCCGTCACGTCACGCTCGGTCCCGAGCACCGCTACTGCTACGGGATAAGCCTCGGTCCCCAGGGCGGCGAGCTGATGAAGATCGTCCAGGGGATCGACGCCGCTTACCTGATCGGGCCCCAAACCGGCGGACTGGAGTATCTGCCCAAAGAGGAGGCCCTGGCGCTGATGCGGGGAAACGAGGAGGAGGGCCTTTGCCACACGGTCTGGTCGTTTGTCACGCCCTTCATCGGCGGCATCTGCAACTGTTCGCTCCCGGGCTGCCTGGCCATGAAGACGACCTTGACCCACAAGACGCCCACCATGTTCCGGTCGGAATATGTGGCCAGGGTGGACGAAGAGAGATGCAGCGGCTGCGGGGAGTGCGTCAAGATCTGCCCGTTCGAAGCTTTCGCGCCCCACAAGCGCAAAGCCACAGCCCGCGTCGATTGGAAGAAATGTTACGGCTGCGGCATCTGCCGGAACACGTGCCCGCGCGACGCGATCACGCTCGCCGACCGCTCTTCCGTCCCCGAAGCCGCATCCCTCTGGCTTTAAATAGAAGGGGGACACGTACCGGAGGTACATGTCCCCTATTTGAGCAGCCCGAGATACCCACATAGAACCTGATATAAATAGGGGGACAGGGTATTGTGTCCCCCTATTCGGCTATTTCTTCCTCTTTGCCGGGGCGACCCAGTTCTCGATGAACTTCTTCGGCCCGCCCTCGTGCTCGTCGACGAGCGCTTGGAAGATGGCCTTCATGTGCTCGTAGGGAAGGGTGCCGATGATCATCCGGTTGTTGATGATCATGGTCGGCGTCGATCGGATGCCGTGGGAGAACTTCTCGGAGGTCTTTTCATATTCGGCCCCGGTGTCGATGATCTTCTTCACGAGCTCGCGCAGGGCGGGGTCGTTCGCGGCGCCTTCTGTGCCGTATTTCTTGGCCAGGGTGGCGCGCCAGGCCGGGTCCTTCCGCGAGTTGAAGTTGGCCCACATCTCGTCGTGGATCTCGGCGAAGCGGGCCAGGTTGCCGGCGGCGATATAGGTCATCTCGCAGGCGCCGGGGTGGAGGTTGGCTTTCTCGGGGACGACCGCGTTGCAGGCGCCGTCGAGCGGGAAGAACTGGATGGCGATGTTGATCTTGCCGGCGAATTCGGCCTTGAGCTTTTGGAGCTGCTGGCTGAGGTAGAGGCAGTCGGGACAGAGGAAGTCGGTATACTCGATGACCTGGATGGCCGCGTCCTCGAACTTCTCCGTCGATTTCACCGACCAGTAAGGCGAGAGGTAGCTCGGCGAGGCGACCTTGGGCAGTTCGTAGAACTGCTTGACGATGTTGACGGCCGTCCCCGACTGGGCTTCCTTGCGGGCGTTGTGATACTCGATCATGCTGTAAGCCCCGGCCAGGGCGATGAGGCCGAAGACGACGATGAGTTTCAGCGACGGCCGGACCCAGCGGCGGACGATGTTTTTTGCTTCGTGGTCGATCGCGTATTTCCAGAAGAGGACGAAGCTCATGATGGAGAAGAGATAAAAGCCCGAACAGAGGAGGCAGAGACTGCCGAGGACGAAGACCGAGTAGGCGAAGAGGCCGACGACACCGAGGACATTGAGGAGCGAGAGCGACTTGTTGGTCCGCTCGAAGGCCTCCGAGGGGAAGATCGTGCCCAGGATGACCAGGGCGCCCAGGAACAGGCCGAAAAATCCGAGCGGGACGCCCATGACCTGTGAGATCGACGAGAACGCGGAGCTGTCGCAGTTGAAAAAGGCGCTGATGTCGCAGAACGAGCCCTCGAAGATCGTCTTGGGGTAGTTGGCCCTGAAGAAGTGGTCGATGGTCATGAGCGAGGCCGTGATCATGCCTGCCCCGGCGACGAAGCTGAGGATGCGTGGGAGCCGCCGCCCGCTCAGGGTCAGTGTCCTTCGGTTGTCCATTCCGGTCTCCTTTCCGGCCGCTTTCCGCCTGCAATCCGTCCGCGGCGGTTGCATTATAAGGGGTTCCCTCCCCTCATGCAACCGGGAGGGACGGGCCTCGCGACGCCGCCCGTATTTGCCATGATGGGGATCCCGGGAAGGGGACATGTACTTCCGGTACGTGTCCCCGGTCTTACCAGTCGTGACGAAGACCGGCGAGGAGCTGATTCCGAGGAGCGACGGACAGAAGCACGGCAGAGCGACTCGAAAGGGGACATGTACCTCCGGTACGTGTCCCCGGTCTTACCAGTCGTGACGGGGACCGGCGAGGAGCTGATTCTGAGGAGCGACGGACAGAAGCACGGCAGAGCGACTCGAAAGGGGACCTGTACCTTCGGTACGTGTCCCCGGTCTTGCCCGGTCTAAGAATGGGGACACGTACCGAAGGTACATGTCCCGCCTCTTTCGCCTCTTTTTCTTTAGATAAAAAAGCGATATAGTGAGCGTCCCCGGCCGGGGGAAAGGCCGGAAGACGGAAGTTTTCGACGAGGAGGGAGAGCGTGATATTCAACCGTCCTAATGGGTTTTTCAAGCGTTTCGGGCTCTCGGCTTTGGCCGTCGCCCTGACGGCGCTCGCCGCCGGGGCGGCCCAGAAAGTGCCGATATCCTTCGACGACTACCACGGCTACCCGGCCACAGCGAAATACCTCAAGGACGTCGCCGCCGTTTATCCGCAGATCACGGCGCTCCTGGAGATCGGCCAGAGCACGATGGGCCGGCCGATCTACGTCCTCGTCGTCTCGAACCTGAAGACGGGGACGACCGTCGACGCCCAGGTCCCGCTCCGGAACCCGCGCTCCGAGGGCGTCAAGAACGTCACCCCGATGAAACCGTACATGGGAAAGCCCGGCCAATGGATCTGCGGGGCGACGCACGGCAACGAATACACCGGGAGCGAGGTCTGCCTCTACACGATCGACAAGCTGATCACGGGCTACGGCGCCGATAAAGAGACGACGGCCCTCGTCGACGCCAGGTGCTTCTACATCTGTCCCATCGTCAACCCCGACGGCGTCTTCAACAGCCTCGACAAGGGCATTTCCCAGCGTCAGAACAGCATGCTCAAGGACGATGACGGAGACGGCCGGATAAACGAAGATGGCCCCGACGACCTCAACGGTGATGGCCTCATCACCCAGTTCCGCTACAAAGACCCGAAGGGCGCATTCGTCGTCGACGACGCCGACCCCAGGCTCATGATCCGTGTCCGCCCGAACGACAATACGGAGAAGGAGCGCTGGTCGGTCGTCGTCGAGGACAAGGACAACGACGGCGACGGCAAGCGCGGCGAGGACCCCGAAGCGGGCATCGACCTCAACCGGAATTTCCCCGAGGGCTGGTGGAACGACCAGGGGTTTGCCGGCGGGTCGGGCGACTATCCGACTTCGGCCCCCGAATCGCGGGCCGTGGCCGAGTTCTTCGTCACGCATCCGAACATCTTCATGGCCCAGTTCTACCACACCTCGGGCGGTTTCACCTTCCGGCCGCTCGGCACGGCGCCCGCCACGCGGCTCGACCCCAAGGACGTGGCCGTGCTCGACTTCGTCATGGGCAAGAAGTATTTGGAGACGATCGGCGAGGACGTGCCCGCCGCCTGGAAGAACCCCGCCGCCATCCCGGCGCTCCGGGAGGAGTTGCGCAAGACCTCGAAGAATAAGTACGCCATCGAGCGGGGCTACGAGCTGCCGCGCGGCTGGACGGTGAGCTACGACGAGCAGAACGACAGGCGCTACGGCTTCGGCATGACCACCGACTGGGACTTCCTCCAGCTCGGGGTCTGGTCCATCACGACCGAGCTCTGGAACCCGGCCGTGGACATCCCCGGGCTGCCGCGGGTGGCCGGGACCGAGGGGGTCGAAGGGGACGACGAGCGGCCCGAGGCGCGCTTGGCGCTCGACCGCGCCCTCCTCAAGTTCCAGGACGAAAAATACGGCGGCAAGCTCTTCCTTAATTGGAAGCCGTTCAAGCACCCCGAGCTCGGCGAGGGGGAGATAGGCGGCTGGATCCCGAGATATTCGTCAAACGCCTGGCCGGGCGAGCCGCTTATTGGCGTCTGCGACAAGCATTATAAGTTCGAGATGTTCCGGGCGGGCCTCCTGCCCGACGTCGTCGTCACCGAGGCCAAGGCCCGGCTCCTCTACACGTCCGAAAGCGCCAGCGAAGCGACGGCCGTGGCCGCGGGCGGCGCGGTCAGGATCAAGAAGGGCGGAGCCAAGGGCAAATACCGGATCGTCGAAGTCACGGCGGTCGTCGAGAACAAGGGCCCCTTGGCGACGCACACGGCCCGCGGCTCGACCCTCCGCGGCAACCGCGAGGACGTCGTCTGGCTCGTCGGCGACAGGGGCAAGGTGACGTTCCTCCAGGGGACGCCCTACCAGCGGCTCGGCGTCCTCGACGGGGCCATGAAGATCCCGGGCTCCGGCGGCGCGGAGGGCGGCGGGATGCGGGCCGGCGGACCAGGGGGTCCGGCCGAGGAGAACATGGCACCGCCCCAGTTCCAGAGGCGCGGCGGGCCTCCGGGCCCAACGCAGGTCAGGCAGGGAGGGGCCAGGCGCGAGGTCCGCTGGCTCGTCGCCGTCGAAGGCGATTCGCCCCTGAAGATCGTGGTTTCGTCCCAGAAGGGCGGGACGAAGGCCGAGACCGTGAAGGTCCAGTAGGAGGCGCGCCATGAAGACGAAAATGGCCATCATTCTGACGGTTCTCCTGGCCGGCTCCCTAGCTGCCCAGTCCAAGCTCCAGACCAATCCCGGCGGCTACCACGGCGAGCTCGACTATCCCATGAGCTGGAAGCGCTACTACGGCTACGAAGAGTGGACGAAGATCATGCGCGAGCTCCAGAATAAATATCCCCAGCTCGCCGACATCCAGTCGATCGGGAAGAGCCGCATGGGCCGCGATCAGCTCCTGCTGACCATCACGGCCAAGTCGACCGGCAAGCCCGAGGAGAAAAGGGCGATGTGGGTCGACGGGGCCATCCACGGCAACGAGGTCAACGGCATCACCTGTTCGCTCTACCTGGCCTGGTACCTCCTGACGCGGTACGAATACGACCCGTTCGTCCACGAGCTCGTCGACACATCGACCTTCTACGTCCTCCCCGGGCTCAACGTCGATGCCAACGACTCCTATGTCAGCTTCGCCAACACCGAGGACAACCCGCGCGAACCCTACCGGCCCACTGACGACGACGGCGACGGCCTCTTCGACGAGGACCAGAGCGAGGACGTCGACGGTGACGGCGAGCTTTCCGAGATGTATATCGAGAGCCCGGCCGGGGAGTTCAAGCTCTCGCCGGACAAACGGCGGTTCGTCCGGGTGGCCGACACGCGCGAGGAGGTCCGGCGGTTCCGGCGCATCGGTGAAGAAGGCTTCGACAACGACGGCGACGGCCTGATCAACGAGGACGACATCGGCGGGCCCGATCCCAACCGGAACTTTCCCTACGGCTGGAGTGTCGCGGAAGGCTACCCCTATCCGATGAGCGAGGTCGAGACCCGCAACGTCTTCGAGTTCCAGCTCCGGCATTCCAATATCTTCGCCTCCTTCCACTATCACAACACCGGGCGGCTGATCATGTTCCAGGCGCCGCCGGCCCTCCGGCCGCCGGCCGGGCAGACGCCCGGGTCGGCCCAGCAGGGGCCGCGCATGCAGCAAACGGTCCAGCAGAGGCTCGAGGAGCTGCGCAAGGCCGACAAATACGCCTACCTCGCCGACCGACAGGTCGCGCCCGAGTACCAGCACGACCTGGACGTCCAGAACGAGATCGTCAGCGCGGGCGCCCGCATCCTCAAGGACTACACGCCGACGATCGGCGGCCTGAGCGGCCAGGCCCATGCGGCCACCTATTACATGTTCGGCGCCTACAGCTACCTCATCGAGCTCTGGGGCGACCCCGTCTCCGAGGCCGACATCGACGGCGACGGCGAGGTTTCCGACGAGGAGTTCATGAAGTGGATCGACCTCGAGCTCATGGGCGACGGCTGGGTCCTGCCCCACAAGGTCAAGCACCCCGACCTCGGCGAGGTCTGGATCGGCGGGACGTCGCGCAAGCACGTCGGGCGGACGCCGCCGGCTCGCTACATCGAGACCGAGGCCCTGCGCAACGCCAATTTCGTCATGTATGCCGCTAGCCAATTCCCCAAGATCGAATTCGGTGAGGTCAAAGTGACGCCGGCGACCGACGACCTCTATTGGGTCGAGGTCGAAGTCAAGAACGACAAGGCCTACCCGACGTCGTCGGACCGGGCCGTCGTCCTCAAGCGGGCGGTGATGGACAAGATCACGGTGAGCGGTGCGGGCGGAATCGAGGTTGTCGAACTGCCCAAGGCGGCTACCGTCGTCGACGCGCTGAACCGGGCCGCTTCGAGCGAGACCGTCTCCGTCAAGGGGACGGAATTCCGGCTCAAGGGGCACGAGACGAAGAAATTCTGCATCCTGGTCAAGATGAGCGGGTCCGGAGGCTCGGTCGAGTTCACGGTCCGGTCGAAGATGGGCGGTGCCGCGGCGAAGAAGATCACGCTGAAGGCGGAGTAAAGCTTCAGGTCGTCGGCGGGGCCTGCGGCGGCACTCGCTTCGTGCGGCGGCGATAGCGGTGGGGCTTGGACCGGGGCCGGTGGCCGAACCGCCGCTCGTAGACGAGCGCGAAGGGGTCTTCGCAATCGCCGAAAGTGCCCTCGACGAGGAGGGAGGCGATCCGGGAGGCCTCCGGGTAGTGAGGGCGTTCTCTCAGCGACCAGCGCATCTTCCCGTCCAACAAAGCCTGGAGCATGTGGTCGACGATGACCAGGGTGTGGACGGTTTCGAGGAGCAGGGTCTTGGGGACGAGGGCGGCCGAGCCGGAGGCGCGGAAGGCGTCGTAGAGGACCTTGGGCTTGTCGCCGGGGGTGGCGGCGAGGAGGAGTTCGGCCCAAGGCCAGAGGAGCAGGCCGTACATGACCTCGGGGGGAGGCGATCCGCCGGAGCTGATGGAGGCGTCGAGCGCGCCGATGAGCGGGATCAGCTTATCGAAGCGATCGTCGGACGCTTCGTAAAGCTCGCCGACGATGCCGAGGATCTTCGGCAGGATGCCGTGGATCCGGGCGCTCTGGAAAAAAGCCCGGGCCCGGCCCGACTTCATGTCCTTGTTCAATTCCTCGAAGAGACGCGACCCGGGGCAGGCGGCGAGCTTGTCGCGGTGGCGGGAAATGGCCGCCGCGGTCCTCTCCTCGATGGCGAAGTCGAGGCGGGAGGCGTGGCGCAGGACGCGCCAGATGCGGACCGGGTCTTCCGTGTAGCTCGTATCCGGGTCGCCGATGATGCGGACCCGGCGGGCCTCGAGGTCCTCGAGCCCGCCGACGTAGTCGATGATGGAGTACGTGGCGATGTCGTAGAACAGGGCGTTGATGGTCAAGTCGCGGCGGAAGGAGTCCTCGCGCGGCGTGCCGTAGGCGATGGGTTTGAGCGGCGCCCGGCCGCGGCGCGGGGCGGCACCGGGGGCTGCGCTTTCGGCGGCTGGGGCCCCGGGTTCCCCGGCGGGCTCGGCGGCGAGCTCCCGGGCAGGCACCTCGGCGGTCGCCCCGGCGGTTTCCGCTGCCGACATGATTATTCCGGGGCTGAACGCCGACGCGGCCGACGGTGCGCTTAGTTGCTCATCTGCCGGCTCCGTCGTCACGGCTTCCCCTTTCGGCTCGATCGGGGAGGCCTGGTCGTCCGGAGGCGCCGCACTCGAGTTCTCTCCCGCTTCTTCGGTCCCCGCCGCCTCGCGGGCCTTTCTGGCTTCTTCCTCTTCGCGCTCGGCGGCGAGCTCCTCTTCGTCGGGCTTTCTCCGGAACGTCGAGACCTCGATGGTCTTGCCGTCCTGGAACTTGATGTGGGCCAGGCGGAAACGGCGGCCGATGAGGAAGGCGTTGCGGAAGAGCTTCTTGATCTGGTTTGGGTGGGCGTTCGTGCTTATGTCGAAATCGACCGGCTTGCGGCCCAGGAGCAGGTCCCGGACGGCGCCGCCGACGAGGTAGGCCGTGAAACCGTGACTGCTCAGCCGGTAAAGAACCTTCAGGGCGTCGGGGTCGATCTCCCGCCGCGAGATGCGGTGGCGGGAGCGGTCGAGGATGGCCGGAGCTTCGAGTTCGTTGTTCATGAGATCCAGCCGACGGCTTTAAGGAAATCGGTGTAGCGGAGGAAATCCTGGAAGTCGATGTCCGTGCCGGTCTCGGCTTCGACACAGTTCCTGATCGTCGCGAGCGTCCGGCGGCCGTCGATGTAATTGAGGACCAATCGCCTCTGGGACAGGCCCAGCTTCAATCCTTTCACCGGGTCGGGGTGGACGGCTGCGTATGTCTTGTAGCGGTCGCTCCCCTCGAGCGAGAATTCCTTCCCCCTGACGCCCGGAGCTAGCGCGGGAACGGCGGCCCCGGCTTTCTTCTCCGCCGCGGTCGCGACCCAGACCGCCGGCGGTTTCGTCTTGAGCTCGGCCGCGCGGTACGCGGCGAAACGTTTGATCTGGGTTTCGAGGCCGGCGCCGTAGAGCTGCCACTGTTTGGCCTGCGCGGCTATGAGCCCGCGGGCCTTGTCCGAGCCCGAATAGACGTCCCTGACGCTCTCGACCGTGCCCGCTTCGCGGGCCGCGGCGAACGCCGCCAGGTTGAGGGCCCGGTTCATGGCCTTCTCCAAGTCTTTGGCCTCGGCGTCGGCGACGATCTGAAGGGCCCGCGGCAGTTCGCGCTTGCCGACCCGGGCGTAGCCGAAGGCCGAGACGGACTTGAGGAACTCCGGCAGGACGTCGTCGCCGCAATTGGCCGCCGCCCAGGCGGATGCCGCGCCGATGAAGGCGATCCGCTTCATCTGGGTCGGGTCGGACTTGTCGGGAGTATCGGTGTCGGCATGGTACCACTGGTCGGGCCAGGTGAAGAACTCGATCCCGGGAATGGCGACGGAGGGGTTGTTGAAGCAGACGTGGTCGCTTCCGCCTGTCGCCTCGTGGGTGAAGTAGCGGAAGGCGTCGAGCGAGCCGTTCTTCTCCCAGAGCGGGCGCGGCAGATACTGGCCCCCCGGCCGGCCGCGCGGCGAGTCGTTGAGGTAGACGATGTCGTTGGTCCGCCAGACGTAGTTCATAACGGCGTCGGCCAGGCCGTCGAGATAGCTCGGCAGGTAGCTCGGGCATTCGCTCATGGTCATCACGGCGTTGTTCTTGCGCAAGCCCTCGCCGACCATGTCCATGTTGATGTTGATGCTGAAGCGGCCGGCGAAGCCCTCGGTCCGCTTGATCTGCTCGTAGGTCCCGGAGATCTCCTGGGGCCAGAGGAAGACGATCGTCCGGCGCGGCTGGGGCAGGGCGCCCTCGCGGATGAGCTTGGTCAGGGCGCGGAGGATCTCCAGCTGGACGACGCAGCCGCTCATGTTGTCGTTGGCGCCGCGCTTGGTGTAGCCCTCGAAGAGATGGGCGGAGAAGATGACGCCCTTGCCGCCGGGTTCCCTCCCGGGGATCGTGCAGAGGACGTTCTCGCAGCGGTCGGGGCGCTTTTCAGTTCGGGCGACGGCGCGCACCGCGACGCCCCGCCCAGCTTCGACGTCCTCGAGAAGCTCGGACCACTGCCGCCAGGACACCGTGAAGCCGAACCGCAGGTTCTTGAGCCCGGTATAGGAGCCCCGGCTGTAGACGACTTGGTTCGGGTCGAAATAGCGCTCGCGCGAGCTGAAGGAGACGACCCCGGCCACTCCGGCCGCGTCCAGGGCCTTGGCCGCCTCCTGCCCGGCGTGGCCCCACATCAGGGCCACTTTGCCCGCGTATTTTTCCTGCGGGCCGGCCGCCGACCACATCTTTATCTCCTCGGCGCCGAGCGGGGGAATGTAGATGAGGTCGGCCGTGAGTTCGAGGCCCGCGGGAACCCCGGCGACGAGGGCCGGGTCGGCCTCGAGCCGGGCGATGAGCTTTTTCTCCGGCTTGAGCATCCAGAATTCGCCGGCGACGGCGTAATCGAGCTGGTTCTCACGCGGGA
>Ga0315287_10005424_pt1 | contig 12563 bp, 2 predicted proteins | sample YL17G11_0_MG_FD_205037 | JGI IMG/M metagenome (GOLD analysis project Ga0315287, IMG submission 205037) | Sediment microbial communities from Yellowstone Lake, YNP, Wyoming, USA - YL17G11_0 | ecosystem: Environmental > Aquatic > Freshwater > Lake > Sediment | place: USA: Wyoming | collected...
GCAAAGGTGAGAAAGGTTGAGTTCCTTTTTCTTTCTCGGTCGGCGTCGTCGTCATCGCCTTTTTCTTTTTCTTTCTTCCTTTGACCCGAGACTCTCACCTCTTCTTCTTCTTCTTCGTCTTCTTCTCTCGCGCCTAAAAACCCCACCCAAAAAACACTCTCTTCTCCTCAAGGGCCCGGTCGCCTCAGTCGCCTTCCGCGAGTTCTCGCTGCTCCGGTGCTTGGAGCCGGCAATTGTGTCAGCGGCGGCGGAGGTAGGGGACGACGACGAGGAGGAAGCAGGGGACGCCAGCGACGAGGAGGGAGCGGCTGCATCTCGGGCTCCTCGGTGGCCGCTCTCCCACCCTGCCCGCGCGCCCGTCATCGTCCGCGGGCTCGTCGTCACGCTCCGCGGAGAGGTAGAAGAGAAGGAGGACGCCAATAGCATCCTTCAGCGGCCCCCGCTCCCTCCTCCCCGCCGCAGCGGCAACGCCGACAGGAGCTCCTCCTCCCCCTCCTTCTTCGGCGCCGGCGGCGGCGCGGCGGCGGCGGCCAGGAGAGCGGTCCTTGCCGCCGCGGCCCGGCCCGCGCTCGCCGCGGCGGCCGCTGTCCTCCCCCGCTTCCCCGTGCGGGTGCTCGACGCCAGGGTAGAGCACGCTTCTACTGGATGCGTCGTGTACCTCGCGGGCGTTGAGCTCGAGTTCCGGAGCAGCAGGAGCAGCCCCGGAGGCGGAGGAGGTGAGAGAGGCGGCGGCGGCGGCGAGAGCGGCAGCTCTCTGTGCGCCACGCTCGCGATCTCTCCCATCGAGGCCTCCGTCGCCGCGCTCTCTTCTTTTTCTCCCGCTCGTGCTGATTCGCGGCGCGTCCGCGTCGCCTCGATGGAGGCGAGCACGCTCGAGCTGTCGGTCTCCGCGGGCGGGGGAGGGGCGAGAGAGAGAGAGGGGGCGGCAGAGGCGGCGGAAGAGGCTCCTCCCTCTTCTTCCGCCTCTGAAGTCTCCCCCTCGCCGCCGCGCTCCCCGACGCGCCGCGCCGGCCTCGGCCTCGGCCACCGCAGGAGGCACTCGACCGTAGACGACGACGTGGCGCTGGGCCGCAGGCACCTCCATCAGAGCCGACGGCGGCATTCGGGCGAGGGCGACGACGAGGGCCTCCCTCCGCCATCGGAGCCGCGACCGCTGCTCCGGGTGACGCGCCTGCGCCTCTCCCTGGGGGCTCTGGACCTGACTGCGACGGTGGAGGCCGCGGCCGTCATCACGAGGCTCTGCGCCGTCGCAGCTGCTGCTGCTGCCGCTGAGACTCCGAAAAGTGGGGAGGAGAAGAAGAGGAGCAAGGCGAGCTCGGCTCCCTCCTCCCCTTCTTCCGTCGCCCTCTCGGACGTCATCCCTCTGCTCCCGGACTCAGTGCTTCTGACGCTCCCCCGCGTTTCCCTCGCGACGACGGTCGCCTCTACATCTTCTTCCTCCTCCTCGGCCAGGGCCTCCGCGGGCCCGCTGCGGCTCTCGGCGGGAAGGCGCTGCCGCGGCGCCTCCGCCGCTTCCGCTGCCTCTGCCGCCCCCCCCTTCCTCTACCGGGCTTCCTTCGAGCTCGGAGGCGCGAGCGTCCGCGTTTCCTCTGCCTCTGCTTCTTCCGCGCCATCCGGCAGAGGTGACGACGCGGTCGACGCGAGGTTTGGAGGATGCGGCGCCTCCGCGGTGCTCTGGAGAGGGGGAAGAGGAGCAGCGGCGGCAGCAGCAGGGTCCTCTTCTTCCTCGTCGCCGCCACCAGACCTCCCTCCGTCGTCCCTCTTCCTCGAGACGACGGCGAAGCTCGGAGACGTCTCCGCCTCCGTCTGCCCCGCGGCCGCCTGGCCGCTCTTTGTCTCCGCGGCGGGGGCGGTCGAGCGGCTCTCGGCGGCGGACGCGGCGACGAGGGCCGCGACGGAGAGGCTGGAGGAGGAAGCGGAAAAGGAGGGAAGAGAGGAGGAAGAGGAGGGCAACGGGCGAGCGGCGACGACGGCGACGGCGGCGGCAGAAGCACCTTCGTCGCCGCCGCCGTCGTCGTCTTCGAGGCCGCCGCCGCCGCATCCTCCTCCCCCCATCTCCGCGCGCCGCCGCCAGCTCCTCCTCTGGTCCTTCGAGCTCGACAGAAAGCAAGGGGAGGAAAAGGGGCGAGAGGAGGAAGCGTCGCCGCCGTTCGCGCTCGTCTCGCTGCTCGCCGCGGGCGGAGGAGGAGGCGCCGCGGCAGCGGCCGCCGCGACCCTCTCGCTGTCGTCGGTCGAGGCACGCGGCGGGAGCAGCAGCACTTTCGATGCTTCTCCGAACAGCAGCAGTAGCAGCAGCAGCGGGATCCGCTTCTCGGCCAGGGGGCTCGAGCTCCGCCTGGGCCTCGCCAGCGGCGACCTCGCGGCGCCCGCGCCGGCCCCGGCGCCGGCGCAGCTGTCGCTCGCGGGGGTTGAGGCGTTCCTCCGCGTCGGGTCCCCTGGTCCCCCTCCTCCCCCGACCTCGAGCTCGAGCTCGACCTCGACCTCCTCCTCGGCTCCTCCTCCTCCCCCTCCTCCCGCCGACGCTTCTCCGTCCCCGTGCCCGCGGACGGGCTGCGGCTGCCGGGCCTGCTGCCGGTGCCACGTAGCGGCCTCGGGGCTGCGCCTCGCAGTCGACGAGGCCGCAGTAGCGGCGCTGGCCGCGGCGGTCGCCTCGGCGGCCCCGCCCGCCCCGACTTCTTCGGGATCGACCTCCTTGCTCCCCCCGGCCCTGTCGAGGCTGGCCGCGGCGGCGGGGGCGGCGGCGGCGGCCCGCAAGAGGAGGGCCAAGAAGGAGGCGGCGACGGCTCTGCCAAAGAGGGCCGAGGCTCCTCCCTTTTCTTCTTCCTCTTCTTCCTCCTCCTCCTCTCCTGGGATCTCCCTCGAGGTCACGGACGTCGAGGCCGTCGTCAACGCCCCGCGAGGCTACGACGACGCGTCCGCGGTCGCGGTCGTCGCGGTCCGGGCCGGCGTCGGAGAAGGAAAAGACGGGGACGGAAACGGCAGGCCCTCCTCTCCTCGCGGATCCCCTTCTTCCTATTGGCCCTACGGCAAGCGGCCTCCGGTTGCGACCATTCGCAGCGCCTCGGCGACGCTGCGGCTCGAGAGGCTCGCGGCTTCGGGGCTCGGGGCGCGAGGAGGAGGAGGAGGAGGAGGAGCAGTTTCCACCGCCGACGACGCCGCAGCAGCTGCTCCTGCTCCTCCTTCCTCCTCGTTCGAGGCCTCTGCTCTGACGCTCGTGTACCGGGAGACCCTGGCGAGCGAAGGCGAAGAGGAAGCGACCTCCCGGAGCGTCGACCTCCTCTCCGTCGCCTCTGCCCGCGCCTCGCTCAGCAGCATCTGCGACGGCGGCGGCAGCGGCGGCAGATCCCTCTCCGTCGCCGTCTCGGGCGTCCGCGCCTCCGCCGACGCCGGCGCGCTCCTCGCGGCCCCTGCGGCCTGCCGCGGCGCCGCGGCCGCGGCGGCGAGGGCCCTGACGGAGCATTGTCGCTCCCCGCTCGACGGCGAAGGAGGAGCTGCTGCCTTTGCCGCAGCGGCCGCCGCTGCCGCCCTTGGTCTCGACGAGGAGGGAGAAGGCCGGAGAAAGAAGAAGGAGAAGGCGAGAAAGTCGTCTTCTCCTCCGATCGCCGTCGAGCTCTCCTTCAGCGACGTCGCCGTCTCCGCGGCCCTGGGAGATGGGGCCGAGTGGAACGTGAGGCTGTCGGCCGCGGCGGCGAGGCTCCCTCCGCCTCCGAAGGAGGCTGCTGCCAACTCTGCCGCCGCCGCCGCCGTCTCTCCCGCTCCCGCTCTCGTCGTCGCCGAGATCGAGGTTTGGGGCCTGGGCGTCGACCTCGACGGCGAGGAGCTCCTGGGCGTCGAAGGGGCCGCCGCTCGCGTCGCGGAGAGGAGCGGAGGAGGAGGGGATGCTGCCGCCGACGACCGTGCTGCCGCCGCCAGCGGAAACGACGGCGGCGGAAACGACGGCGGCGGAAACGACGACGGCGGAAACGGCGACGGCGGAAACGACGACGACGACGCCCTCCCTCCCTGGGCCTTCTCCGGCGCCCAAGGGCCGAGGGACCGCGCCGAGGCCGCGGCCCGAGCCTCCAAGGGCCTCGAGCAGGACCTCCAGCTGCCGCCCCCCTCGCCCTCCGCGCCCGCCTCGGTGCTCGCCGTCGCCGTCCGGGCGCGGGGCCTCGCCTGCCGCCTGCCGCACGGCGCCGAGGTCGGCAGGGCGCAGCGCCACTGCGAGCTCTGGCTCAAGGCGCTCTCGGAGTCCGCGCTGGCCCCGTCCCTCCAGGAGACCGGAGCCGCGGTCGCCGGGCTCGTGGCCGCGGCGCGGGACGGGCTCGGCGTCGGTTTCGGTTTCGTGGCGGCGGCGGGGGCGAGCAAGAAGAAGCGGAAGAAGCGGAGCGGAGACGCGGAGCTCAATCCGCCGCCGCCGCCGCTCGTCGAGGTCACTCTGTCGCTCGACGGCGCCTCGCTCGACTTTGAGCACCACCCCTTCGAGGCGGAGCTGGCCAGGACGCTTCCCGCCGGGGCCGACACGGCGGCGAGGGCGGCGCTGTGGGCGAGGGCGCTCGAGGGGGTGGTCGGGAGCTCCGGGAGCGGGAGCAGCGGGAGCGTTTCGACGAACGCTGGCTTGAGGCAGCAAGACGGCGGCGTTGCCGCCGCCGCCGCCGCCGCCGCCGCCGCCTCGGGAGGCGCCGTCTCCCCGACTCGCGGGGGAGGCGCCATCAACCCTTCCTCCTCCTTCAGCAGCCTCTCCACCGCCGCGCTGCTCTCCCCGGCCCCGTCCTTCACCGCCTCGACGTCGCCCGAGAGCCTCGCGGGCCCGCTGGCGGCGGCGGCGACCAGGGTGGGCAGCGGCGGCGGCGGCGGGAGCGCCGCGACGGCGGCGGGAACAGCGGACGGCGCCAACCCCTCTGCCTTCGCTTCCGCAGCAGCGACGTCAGACCCGCGCACGGCCGTCGAGGCGTCGCTGGCGGCAGCGCACATCGCCAAGGCCCGCGCCGCGGCCTCGGACCGCCGCGGCGTCAAACGCGCCGGCGCGGCGCTCCGCGTCGAGGTCGACGCCCTCTCGCTCCTGCTGCTCGTCGCCCCGAAGACCCCCGCCGCGGGCCGCAGGGCCCGCGCCTTCGCCTCCGCCGTCGACCCCCCCACGAGCGGCGTCGCCCTCGCCGGCGCCGTCTCCCTGGGGGTCGACGCGGACCTCCGCGGCGCCCGCTGCTTCTTCTGCTGCTGCCCGGCCCCGCTCGCGGCCGTGTCGTCGCTGCGGGTCTCCGGCCCCTGCGTCGTCGCGAGGCAGCGCGTCGCGGGGGAGCCCGCCGCGGACAGCAGGCACGTCCCGCTCGGCCCGGGCAGGGGAGCGCTGCTCCACTGCGCCGCGAAGGGGGCCAAGGCCGCGCCCAAGGCCTGGGTCGACCTGGCGCTGCGGTCCGAGGACGCCGCGGCGCTCTTTGGCGGCGGGCTCGACCCCTCGATCGTGCTCGTGGCCCTCGCGGGGAAGAGGCTCGGCCCCAGCGACCCGGACCCGGGGAGGCCGAGGCTCGGCAACCTCCCCTGGTGGGACATGCTCCGATTAAATCTTCGGGGGAGCCTCTTCCTGGAGGTCGCGAGGTTCAGGTTCGACCTGAGCGCGTCCTCGTCCCCCGCGGTCTGCGGCCGCAGCGAGAGGATGCGCGCGTCGGCCTCGGCCGTCTCGCTGCGCTCCTCCTTCGGGGAGTTTGCCGACCTCGAGTTCAGGGACCTCGCGCTCGAGGCGCTGGGGGGGCCGCCGCCGCCGCCGCCGCTCCCCGCCGCGGCGGTGCCGCGCTGCAAGCTGGCGTTCGTCCCCGAGGCCTCCGCCAAGATCCGGTTCGGCTGGATTCTGCCCGAGGGGCGCTCGCCCGAGGACCACCACCTGTGGCCCGTCGTGCGACAAGGAGAGGGCGCAGAGGAAGGGGGAGAGGAGGAGGAGGAAGGAGGGGGGGGGAGCAGCGAGGTCGTCGCCCCCGTCGACCCGGCCGTTGTCTTTGCCGCGAGGGCGATCGACACCCTCATCGAGTTCCGGATGCGCCCCTCGTCTTCCGCCCCTCCCGACGCCGGCAGCAGCGGCGACTTCTTCTCCTCCCTGAGGCCGCGCAGGCCGACGGTGTGGCTCGGCGGGCGCCAGGTCGGGTTCACGAAGCGGCTCGTCGACGCACTCAAGTCGCCTCCGGTCTGGCTGCGGCTCGTCGGGCGCCGAGGGACCTGGTTCGCGCCGCAGGACCCGTCGCGCCCGCCCGGGTCGAACCTCCCCAGGCTGCTGCGCGCGATGGAGCTGGACATCAGCGCCGAGGAGTTTGTCATCGAGCACGACCCGCCGACGAGCTCGCCCGAGGCGCTGGCGGTGCTGGCGGCCGCCGTGTCCTCCGCGCCTGCTCCTTCGGCGGACGGCGGCGGCGGCGCGTCTTCTTCGGCACCGACAGCAAACCAGAAGCCTGCCCCGATCCGCCTCGTCTCCGCCACGGCCCGCTACCGCGGCTCCCTCAGGCTCAACGTGCCCCTTCCCCCGCGCCGGGAAGGAGAGGGAGGAGAAGTTCCGGAGTCCCTCTCGGCGATCGCGAGGAAGCGCGAGCTGTCGAGGACGGACACGCTCACGCTCCTCACCGACGTCGTCGGCGAGAACCTGAGGCTGGAGGCCCCCGCCGCGCTCTCTCTCATCCGTGGCAGCAGCCTGGGCGCGGGAGCCCCCCCGGCGGGAACGCCGATCGTCGCCATGCCCCGCCTGACGGTGCGAGGGGGGAGGGCGGTGCCCGAGGGGCTCGCGGCGGCCGAGGAGGACCCGGCCCCGCTCGCGGCCGCGGCGTCGCTGCCGACGTCGGTCGCCTTCGAGCAGGCCCGCGTCTGCGGCGGCGCGGAGGAGCGCGAGGCCGTCGTCGAGCTGGTGCAGGACCTCGTGGCTTCCTTCAAGGCGCCGGGCAGGCCGAGGCCGCCCGCGGCGGTGGCGGCCGACGCGGCGAGGCGGAGGGCGAGGGCCGCTTCAGCAGCGAGGAGCGCCGCCGGGGCTGGCGGCGGCGGCGGCGATCCCGTTTCTGCTGTTGCTGTCGCCGCCGCTGCCGCCGCCGCCGCTGCCGCAGCTTCAATCGACGTCACCTCTTCGCTGATGTTTGCTTCCCCTCCGGCGGCCCCCTCGTCGCCGGTCAAGGGAGCGGCAGCGGCAGCGGGAGGAGGGCTCTCTGCCTCGCTCTCCTCTTCCTCCTCGGCCTCGGTGGCGACTGCCCCAGACGGAGGGGAGCTGCTCAAGCTGCTCCTCGCCCAGCAGCTGCAGCAGCAAGCGGCGAAGAAGGGTGACGGAGGAGAAGGCAGCGGCAGCGAATCCCCCGCTGCAGCTGCTGCTGCTCCTCCGCTGCCGCCAAGGCCCGCCGCTTCTTCGTCGCTGCACGCCTCGACGACGGGGAAGCTCCCGGGCTCCTCGGCCGCGGGCGGGGCAGGGGTCCCCCTTCCGGCCCGCCCGCCGTCCTACGAGATCTTCGCGGACGGCATCCAGGTCTGCGCGGCCGCGTCGCAGGCCCCGGGGAGGGTCCTCGTCCGGGCCGCGACGGCGCGCCTCTCGGGGGGCCCGCCCGCCGCGGCTCCGTCGCCGTCGTCGTCGTCTTCTGCTGCTCGGGACGCTTCGCGCTCGGCGCTCATCTTCGAGGCAGAGGGCGTGGCCGCCTTCGTGGCCCTTCAGGACGTCGAGCCTCGAGGGACGGTGGTCTGGCTCGACGACGAGGGGCGGGTGCCGGACAACGGCGGCGGCGGGCTGGTCGCCGGGAGCGGAAGCGCGACGACAACGACCTCGACGACGACGACGACGCTCGCGTTTGCCGCCGGGACGGCCCCCTCTCTGATCGTGGAGCCGTTTGCATTCTCCGTCCGCAGGGCCTCTGCCTCGGAAGAGTCTCAATCGAGTAGCAGCGGAGCTGCTGCCTCTGGCAGGCCTGCTGCCGCCCCTCCTCGCCCCGAGGAGCTCGCTGTCGAGATGCCCGCAGTCAAAGCTAGAGCCGGCGCCGCCGAGTTCGCCGTCGTCGTCGACGTCGGGCAGACGATGGGAGGAAGCAGCGGCGGCGGCGGCGCCTCCGGCGGCGGCGGCTCCACTCGAGCCCCGGTCCGCTCGGCGCACTCCGACGCCGCTCTGCTGCTCTCCGGTGGCTCCACTGAGGGCGTCGAGGTCGCTCAGGCGCAGCGGAGGTACTGGGCAGCTGCGCAGGAGCTGCGGTCGCTGTGTGGGGACGTCGCGGCCGCGGCGCCCCCGGTGGCCGAGGTCGACGACGGAGTCGGAGCTCTTTGCTCTCCTTCCTCGTCCCGAGGCAACATCCTGGGCCGGTGCCTTCCGATCTCTTCCAACTCTTCGAATTCGCTGTCCCCCTCGCGCGCTGTCGACGCCTGGACCTCCGCCGCGACGGGCGAGACGGCCGCGGCGGACGCGGCGCAGGCGCTGCGCGACCACTTCGAGGAGGCGATGGTTTCCGCCTCCGCCTCCGCGTCTGCGTCCTACTCCTCGGCGGCGGCGCCGCTCGCCGCGGGCCTGGCGGCGCTCGAGGCGAGGCTCAGGGCAGCCGCGGCCGCCGCGATCGCCGCCGCGGAGACCACTGCCGCCGCCGCGGACGCCGCCTCCAAGCAACGGCAGCTGCAGGACTCGCAGCGCCCGGCCTCGGCCCCGGCGAGGGCGACGGCCAGGGCCGCCGTCGCGGCCGACGCCGCAGTCGACGCCGCCACCGCCGAGGCCGCCCCGGCGGCCCTCGCCCTCTGGGGCGCAGTCGCGAGCCGGTCCCGCTCGGCGGCCCTGGAGGCCTCCCGCTCGAGGCTGGCGGCCGCGCGCGCCGCGGCCAGGGCCGCGGCGCCGGCCAGGCACGCCAGCTTCTCGCGCGTCGCGCTGGCCGGCGCCGCCTGGAGGCTGCTGGAGCCCGACGGGCAGCCGTTCCTGGACGTCGACCTGGGCGAGAGCGTGCTGGCCTCCGAGTCGCACCCCGACGGCAGCGGCGCCTCGAAGCTGGTCCTGCGCGGGCTCTCGGTCTCCGACCCGAGGCGGCGGCTCAAGGGGTCGCCGGCGCCGGGCGTCGACGTCGCCGGCGGCGTCGTCGTGCCGTGGAACCCCGACGCGTCGTGGCGCGAGGACCCGGCCGCGCGCGTCGTCGCGAGGAGGGCGCCCACGGCGGCCGGGTTCGCGGCGGTCTACGAGCACGTCGAGGCGACGCTGCACCCGCTGGGCGTTCACCTGTCCGACTCGCTGGCGTCGGGGCTGTGGGAGTACTTTTTCCCGCCGCAGCAGACGGCGGCGGCGGCGGCGGCGAGGGAGGAGGAGGCGGCGGCGGAGGCGGCGGAGGCGGCGGAGGCAGCCGGCGCGACCGGCACTGCCGCTGCTGCTGTCTCCTCTTCTTCGACGAGGACGCGCAGGCAAGAGCGCTTCGCCCGGGCCATCGTCGGCACCGGCGGCGGCATCGGGAGCGCCGTCGCGTCCGCCGTCGGGAGAGTCCCCTCGAGGGGCAGGCTCGGTGGCGGAGAGGGCGGCGGCCTTGCGTCGCCGCGGGCGCTCTCTGGCGACGAGGCCGACGCCGAGGCAGACGAGGCCGAGGAGGGGCAGGCGCTTGGGGGCTCCTCCTCGAACAGGGGGGCCCTCGCCTCGCCTCCTGCCGCCGCGGCGGCCCTGGCGAGCGCCGCGGCCAGCGCCTTCGGGAAGAGGTCCGCCGTCACTGCCGCCGGCCGCCGCGGGAGGGACGGAGGCATCGGAGCGGCCGGGGAGCGGGCGCTGTCGCCGCTGGGCGCCGCGGCCGAGGACGCGGCGGCAGCGAACGCCGCCGCCTCCCCCGGCGGGGAGGGCCTCGTGTCCGCTTCGGTCGTCGGCTTGCCCCCGCGGTCGCCCTCGCCCGCGGCGACGGCGCAGGCGTCCGCCGTCGCTCCCGTGAGAACGGCCCGCCCTCGAAAGGTGAAGAGTTTTTTTTCTCTCTCTTTTTTTTTCCTCCCCAAAGGAACTCAAAAACTCAAAAGAAGAAGAAAACCCACGCACTGCTCCTCTGATTCCTCCCTCACTCACTCTCTCCCCCCATCTGCTTCCCCCCTTTCCACAAACAATCTCTCCCTCTCCCTGCGATCACCAGGTCCTATTCGAGCGCGTGAGGCTCAACCGAGTCCACTGCCGCGTGACCTACGAGGGAGTGCCCGTCTCGTTCTCCGACCTCCGCATCCTCCTCGACGGCCGCACCTACGAGCGGCTCGAAGGGGGTTGGGCCGATCTCGCGAACCGCGTCAAGTGGGACACGGTCAAGTCGGTGCTCAAGTCGGTCACGGGCCTGCAGGGGCGCAAGTTCCGCGAGCTGCTGCCGAGCGGCGGAGGGGGGGCCGGCGCCGTCGACGGAGGCGACGACGACGACGACGACGGGGGGGTCAGGGCGTGGATCGCGGGGCTCGTCGCCCGCGGCCGCGGGGTCGCACGAGGAGGCGGCGGCGGGGGCGACGCTTTGGAGGGCAGCGACGGCGGCGGCGGGGGCTCCGAGGCCGAGGGCGCCGCCGAGGCCGCCGCGGCTGCTGCCGCCGACGACGACGCTAAGAGGAGGCTGCTGCTCGGAGATCTCGGAGGAGGCGGAGCAGCAGGCGGCGGCGGCAGCTCCGGCCCGCGCTCTCCGACAAAGGCCTCCGCGATGGCGACGTCGCTGGTCGGGAGCCTTTCGCGGCACCACCACCAGCACAAGTCGTCGAAGGAGAAGGAGAAGGAAAAGGCGGCGGCGGCGACGACCGAAAAAGAGGGAGAAGGGAAAGGAAAACTGCAGCAGCAGCAGCTGCAGCAGGTCGAGCCTTCTCTCCCTCCGCTGATCCGCGTCACTTCTTCGGAGGGCGACGAGGCGGTGCTCCCTGCCTCTGTCGGGGCCGGCGGAAGCGAGATCGGGGGAGGTCGGAGCGGCGGCGGCAGCAGCAGCAACCCCGTCGCGGCCACCGCCGTCGTCGAAGGAGAAAAAGAGGAAGAGAAAAACTTCAGCCCCTTTGCCGGCGCGGCGACGCTGCTCCCTCACGAGGAGCGAGGAAGAGAGAACCCCGCTTCTGCCTCTGTTTTTCCTTCCTCTTCCTCCCCAACCCCCAGCAGCAACCCGCTCCCTGCGAGAGTCTCGATGGATTTCGGCGTCGTGGGCGGGGCCCGGGACAGGCCGCTGCCGAGGGACCTGGCCGCCGCAGCCGCGACGAGCGCCGACATCGACGGCGGCGGCGGGCCCAACGAGCCGCCCGAGGTTTTCTCGCCCTTTGGGACGGCGGCGCGGGTTTCTTCGAGCTCCTCTGTTCCGGTGTCCGAGGGCGGTGCTTCCTCTTCCTCGGTTCCGAAGCGGGAGTCGAATCAGCTCTCTCTGGAGGCGCTGCTGATGCCTCCTCCCCCTCCTGGTGTTGTTTCAATGGCCGCCGAGGTCGAGGTTGCCGCCGACGAAGCCAGCGACGCCGACGAGGGCGAAGGTGCCGAGGCCGCCGCCGCGGAGCTGGGCCTTCGCGGCCCTCCTGCTCCGGCTGCTGCAGCTGCTTCGACTGCAGCTGAGGAGGCGGGCGAGGAGGAGGCCGCGCCGGCGAGCCCCTCGTCGAGCGCCGCTTCCCCTTGCTCCGGCGGCGGCGGCGCCAACAGCAGCAGCAGCCCCTCCTTCCGCTCGAGGGCCGCCGCGCTTGCCGGCCGGGCCAAGGCCGCGGCGCGCGCCGCGAGGGAGGACGCGGCGACGCTGGCGTCGAGGGCCGAGGCCGCGGCGGAGGGGATCGCTGCGAGGGCGAAGGCCGCGGCGGCCAAGGCCGCGGCGGCGAGGAAGGAGAAGAAGGAGACGGGTGGAGGTTGAAAGAGGGAGCCTTTTTTTATGGGATACAAGGGGAATTGATCAACCGAGTAAAAACGAAGTCATTATCAGAGAGCAGAACTTATTCAGCCGTGGATGGTTCAAGTGCGTGAGAAGATGGAGCTCGCTGGCGCCGCCCCCGACGGCGGCACGAGGGCGTTCCTGGAAGACGAGTTGTTGAAAGTGAGAGGCGCGAGGTTTTTCATTCAGAAATAGACGGGGACGGAGGACCGTCTTTGAGGGTCTTGAATCGCTCTCTCAAAACAATGTCGACGAATGCTCCCTCGCACTGACGTCTCCTGCTGCTTTCGCGTTCCTAGAATGGAAGCGGACGAAGAGTTCCTGTGCCAGGTCTGCGGAAAGGGCGCCGAGCTCCGCTTTCCGTGCCGCTGCACCGCGATCTTCTTCTGCTCCGATGCGCATCGAGCGGAATTCACCTCTTCTGCCTCCCAGCATTATTCCGCCTGCTCCCGCTTCGCCGAGCAGCTCCGCCGCGGCGCGCCCGAGCTCGACTCGCTGCTGGAGAGCATCGTAGCAACCTGCCCTTCTCCTGCTCCTTCTCCTTCTCCTCGAGACGCGTGCTCTGTGCTGAAAGAGGCCGGAGTTCACGGCAGGGGCCTCTTCGCGAGCTGCTGCCCCTGCGGGCCCGAGGGCCCACCCCGCGGCCGCCCCTGGCCGGCGCTCCCGGCGACGACATCGACGCCGGCCGCCGCTGCTCCTCTCCCTTCCCTGGCGTCGCTGCTGCTCCTTCCTCCCGGAGGGGAGAACATCCGGCAGCTGCGGCCCTTGGCGGCATCGTCGCCGCCA
>Ga0315287_10005426_pt1 | contig 12562 bp, 8 predicted proteins | sample YL17G11_0_MG_FD_205037 | JGI IMG/M metagenome (GOLD analysis project Ga0315287, IMG submission 205037) | Sediment microbial communities from Yellowstone Lake, YNP, Wyoming, USA - YL17G11_0 | ecosystem: Environmental > Aquatic > Freshwater > Lake > Sediment | place: USA: Wyoming | collected...
CGGAGGTTAGCATGGATCGCATTGAACGTCACCGCACACAGCGCGTCGGCTGGCTGCGCGCCGCCGTCATGGGCGCCAACGACGGCATCGTTTCGACCGCCAGCCTCGTCGTGGGCGTGGCGGCGGCGCATGCCGGCCGGCACGGAATCCTGGTCGCCGGCGTTGCCGGGATCGTCGCGGGCGCCATGTCGATGGCCGCCGGAGAGTACGTTTCGGTGCGCTCGCAGGTGGACACCGAGCGCGCCGATCTCGAGCGCGAGCGGCTGGAGCTGGAGGCCGATCCGGAATCCGAGCACGCCGAATTGACGGCCATCTACGAAGCGCGCGGTCTGGATGCCGCGCTCGCCGAGCAAGTCGCCACGCAACTGATGGCGAAGGACGCAATCGGCGCGCATGCACGCGACGAACTGGGCATCTCCGAAACTTTGCGCGCGCGGCCCGTGCAGGCGGCACTGGCCTCCGCGGCGACGTTCAGTGTTGGCGCGTGCCTGCCGCTCCTGACCGCGATCGCGACTCCCGAACGGCACCTCATTGCCGGCGTTTCGGTTGCATCGCTGGTGTTTCTCGCGTTGCTCGGGGCGAGTGCAGCGCGGGCCGGCGGAGCCCCGGCGGGGGTCGCCGCAGCCCGCGTGACGTTCTGGGGCGCACTCGCGATGGCCGCAACCGCCGGCGTGGGCGCGCTCGTCGGCCACGCGCTTTGAGGGCGGGCGCCGCGCCGCGCCTAGGGCGGCTCCAGCGTGTCGCCACATCAGTGCAACAGCGACAGAATCACCTGTGCCACGAGGATTTTTGCAATGGTGGCGATGGGATAGACGCGTGCGTAGCCGACGTTCGGCAAGTCGTCGTGCGTTTGTTCGACTGCGAAGCCCAGCACCGCCGGCTGGGTTTGCACACCGGCCAGCATGCCGATCAACAACCCCATGGGCAGCCGCAGAAACCGCCGTCCGATCCATAGCGCCGCGACGGCGGTGAGCACGGTCACCACGGCGCCCGCCAGCAACACCGCCAAACCGCCGCCGTGCGCCAGCGTCGTCACGAACCCATGCCCCGAACGGGTGCCGACGCCCGCCAGGAACAAGATGAGTCCGATCTGCCGCAGTGTCAGACTGGCGCTGTACGGCAGGCTCCAGACCATTGGGCCGGTGCGCCCGAGGTGTCCCAGCACGAGCGCCACCAGCAACGGTCCGCCGGCGAGTCCCAGCCGGAACGAAACCCCGCCGGGTAACGGAATGGGCACCATTCCCAGCAGTGTCCCCAAGGCGAGCCCGAGACTGAACGTGAGAATGTCGATCTCGCTGAGTGCGCGGTAGGAATCGCCGAAGAAGGCGCTGACGGCGGCCATGTTCTCGCGCCGCGTCACGACGCGGACGCGATCACCCAATTCGAGCAGCGTATCCTCGCGTGCCAGCATTTCGATGTCGCCGCGCCGCACCCGCGTTACGATGGCGCCGAACTGCTGCGGCAGGTCCAGATCCTTCAACGTGTGGCCCACGACCTGCGGATTCGAAACGAACATGCGCCTGTAGTCGAACTCACTGCGATCGAGTTCCAGCCTTGCATCGGTGGACTCCCCCAACAGCGTTGTCACGCGGTCGAGCGCTTCGCGGGGCCCGATGAGACTGACCAAGTCGCCGACTTCGAAATGCGCCTCGGGGACTGGGATCGACAGCCGGCCGGCGCGCTGTACGCGGCCGAAGGCCACGTCCATGCCATCGCGGGCGGCGATCTCATGCAGCGTCAGGCCGGTGGCCGCGGTGTGCGTGACCCGGATGGTGCGGTTCTGCAGTTTCTGGCTCACGGCGCCGCGCTCGCTCCAGCGGCGCGCTTCGGCGGCGTAATCCACCTTCCACAGGCGTTGCACGACGGCAATCGCGGCGATTCCACCCACCACGCCCATCGGATACGCGAGCGTATAGCCGACGACGGGCTCGGCCAGCATGGCTTCGCGCATCGCGGGCGGCGCATAGGCCGTCACCCAGTCGAGCAGCCCGGCCAGTGCCGGCGTATTGGTCAAACTGCCCGTGAACATGCCGGCGGCAAGTGCTGGATTGAGATGCAGGAGGAACTTGATGCCGACGACGCACAGTGCAGCGAAGACAATCAGGCCAACGGCGAATGTACTATCCCGCAGCCCCTGGCGGCGAAACGATCCGAAGAATCCCGGGCCGCTACCCAGCCCCAGTGCGTACACGAAAAGTACCAGACCCAGCGAATACACAATCTCGGGCAGTTTCAGTTCCGGCGACAACGCCCCGAAGGCCAGCCCTACGAACAGGATGGCCGCGACGCCGAAGCTGGTGCCCCAGACGCGGAGCCGCCCCAACGGATAGCCGATCGCCACCACCACGAACAGCAGCAGCAACGGGTTCCGCGCCAAGATGTCGATCATGAGGACTCCGGCCTGTTCACTCCAACCCCTGCGAGCCATCGTACTCGCTTGTCAGGGTGGGGTGAAACGGTTCCGGCGCCCTCCCGGGCTTCAGTCGGTGCGCACCATCTTGCCGGTGAGCACCGTTCCGCCCGCATTCAACCGGTAGTGGTACAGGCCCGCACCCACCGAGCGGCCGTGCCCGTCGTGCCCGTCCCACAGGATGGCATGCCATCCTACGGCCAGATTGCCACGCTCAATCCGGCGCACCTGCCGGCCGCGCGCATCGAACACCTGGAGCGTCACACGCCCTGCTTGCGGCAGGTGGACGCGAATCTGTGTATCACCCCGGGCTGGATTCGGCGCGGCCTGGGACCACCAAGCGGATGCGCTCAGTTCGACAGGCAGCACATCGACGGCCACCGGGGCGACGACGGCCGGCGCCCCTTCGTTGCCGTGCAGGTCGATGGCTTTGAGCTTGTAGAAGAAGTAACTCCCCGCGGCATCCACATGCCCGGTGTCGGCGAGTGCGGCGACAAAACTCGCCGGACCGGGAACGAAGCCGGCGGTCGTCCCACGGTATAGACGATACCCCGCAAGATCGGCTTCGGCATTGGGAAGCCAGTGCAAGGCCGTTGACCCATCACGATAGGTTCCGGTGAGGGCCTGCGGCACGGCCGGCGCGAGGTTGTCGACGGAATAGCCACTGTCGGGTGCCGAATTCCAGTAGGTGACACCGTCGGTGCTGCGTGCTTGCACGAGAAACCGCGTGTACGGATTGTCGCTGGGTATCGAGTCACTCGTCGTCGTCGCGGTGTAGCTGTACCCCGGGAATCCGCTCGCCGGCTGCGTGCCGACGAATTCCCAGAACACGACGCCACCGGTATTCGTAGTGACGGCGAACACACTGCCGGACGGATCGGTGAGTGACTCACCGGGCTCCAGCATCCGCGCACCTTCCGCCACCGCGCGCACCGCGACGTTCGGCGGCACGGAGCGCCACAGCCAATACGTGCTCACTTCATTTGCGTAACCCAGGTCACGGTCGCTTGCCGTCCACGATACTTTGACGCGGCCGCCCTGGTCGTTGCGCACATCGCGGACGCTGGCGATCCGCGGTTCCGGTACGCCAAGCGTGCCGAAGCCGGTCTCGAGCCTCTGGGCATAGATATCGTATCCGCTATTCCGCAGGTCGTACCAGGTGAGTACGACACCACCACGGCCATCCAAAGTGAGACCGCTCCGTCGACGGTCACCGGCGGCGAGTGTCTGGTAACTTGGAGCCGTGGACACGGGCCGTCCCGTCGCGTTCCACCGCAACACTCCCGATGACGCGAGCCGATTGGCGTACAGGTCGCCGGCTGGGTCGGTGCGGTAATCAGACCACACCAGCACGACGCCGCCCTCACCGTCGGCGATACCCGTGGGCGAAGTTTGAGTCCCAGCGTCCGTGCACACGGGGACGCCGTCCAGCGACCAGGTCACCGCACCGCTCTTGGTGATCTTCTGGGCGTAGATGTCATAAGACGAACCACCGCGGAGGTCTTGCCAGGCAACAATGGCGCCACCTGCGCCATCCGGCACCGTTGTCGGGGCAGCCGGCCACGCGCAGACGCGGGCAACCCGCGTCACCGGCCACACGGTTGAGCCCGTGGGTCCGATGCGAAGCGCATTGAACTCGGTGTTGACGCCGCAGGACGGCCAGGGATTCGAAACCGTCGAATCCTCCCAGGTCACAATAGCGCCGGCGGAGCCGTCACTCACGATGCTGGGCGAACGCTGGACGCTTGGTGCCTGGCGAATTGGCAAGCCGGTGGACAACCACAAGAGCGAGCCGGATGCGTCGACTCGCTGTCCGTAGATGTCGGCATCTGCACCGCGCAAATCAGTCCACGCGAGGATCATCCCACCCGTACCATCCGCAACCGCTGCGATATCACGGTTGTAGACGTGGACGAACGGGTCCGTGCACAGCGCTTGGCCGTTCGCGCCCCACAGCGGAACGCCCCCGGCGGTGAGGCGCTGGCCGTACGGAACGAAAGGTGCGGGCCCGCGATCGTCACGCCAGAAGATAATTACGCCCCCCTGTCCGTCGGAAACGTGCCGGTGGGTGCCCGGATTTCCGTCGCCAACACAAAGCGGGATTCCGTCCGGCGCCCAGAGCGCTATGCCGTTGGCGTCAACGTGCTGAGCGTAGAGGTCCGTCGAGGTCCCACTGCGCGTATCGGCCCAGGAGAGGAAGCAGCCGCCAGCCCCATCGGCTGAAATCGCCGGATTGGTCTGGTTGCCCGCCGCCGTACACACGGCGACTCCCGAGGCGTTCCAAAGGAACGTCCCATCGGGTCCGATGCGTTGGATGTAAATATCGCTGCTCGCGCTGCGCTGATCGTACCAGGTGATGAACACGCCACCGGCACCGTCGGGTACGGTCACCGGCCACATCTGATTGTTGGGCTGCATACAAACAGCGAGATTCAAAGACGCATCCCGGGGCCACTGGGCAAGCGCGGGCGCTGCGAGCGATCCCGCGATGAATGCGGCGAGCACGGTGACGACAACTTCGAGTGTTGCAGGGCGAGACATCGGAGCCTCCGATCCCGCACCGATTCGGCCACTTCTACGCTGCAGCCGTTCTTCGACCGCAGCGTACGGTTTTCGGCGCGTGGAAGCAGGAAGAGTGACGGTCCGCATGCTGCTTCGGTTGTGCCGAATTCGGTGAAATCGGTAGCGAAGGGCATCCGTTGCGGCACCGAGGTGCTCTCGCAACACAGGAGCAGCAGTTGCGCAACGACTACGCCCCTCCTCAGCGCAAGTCAAGCCACAGAAGAGCGCACCGCCGGAGTGCTGTGAGGTGTTGTCGTGATCGGGTTTAACGGCCCTACCGCGCGTCTAGTGACGCACCGGCGCCATCCGGTGCCCCTTGCAGGAAGGGATGCGCGCCGAGTCGTCCGTCCGCCTTCGTGAACAGAAGTTGCGCTGCCATTCCGGGTTCGCGCCGGTGCACTTCGGCACCTTGTCGCGCTCGTGCGTCGGGTACAATACGACATTGAAATTACGGTTGGGCCGTGGCCGGCCGGGCACGGTCCCCATGCAAGATCGTGGGAGGGTTTTCGATGCGACTCCGACCGACGATGCGAATTCGACGCGGGCCCCAGACCCCGGTGTCGCGAATTCATGCGCTCTCCGGTTTCACAATGCTGCTGACGCTGTGCGCGAGCGGCTTTGCGGCAAGTGCGTACGCCGGGACGGTGGTCGTCTATACGGATGCGGTTGCGTTTCTGTCCGCGACGCAGACCACCCTGCAAGCGACGTACGAGTCTTTCTCGGAAGGCATCCACCCGGACCCGGTCGTGGATGGGAACGTCGTCGCCACCCGCGCGCCCGGTGGGGACCCACTTTACGTCGGCCATCCAGACGGGCCCGGGGATGGATCAACACTACCCCATCTGCAAAGCGCCGGTCTCATGGCCAACGGCAACGAGGGGATCGACCTGACGCTGACTGGCGGCATCTACAACGCAGTCGGTTTCGACACCATCACCAACTTCGGCGCGCCGCCCGTGGTCAGCGTCTTCGACGCCAACGGCAATCTCGTGGATAGCTTCGCGCTAACGCAACTCCCGAATACCTACGGCTTCCTCGGGATCACCTCCGACGTCAACATTGCCCGCGTCCGTTGGTTCGCCACCAGTGGAGAGTTTCAAAATACCGTCCTCGACAACGTCCGCACCGGCTCCGTGGCAACCGTTGGGCTGCGCGCCGGCACCTGGGCGCAAGCAAAACTCCTGTATCGTTGAGATTGGCTAGCCCGAGGAGATCGACGACCCGTGAAGAAACCATGGCCGCATGAAGGCGTGTATGCCCGCATCGGAACTTCGCGCCTCCATGGGGTGGGCGTGCGGGCGATCCGCGACATCCCTGCCGGGACCCTGGTGTTCCGTCGCGAGAGCGAGCGCGTCGCCTGGGTGTCGCGCGCCGCGGTGCGGCGATTGCCGGCGGCGATCCGTCACCTGTACGAGGATTTCGGCATGGTTTGGGGGGACCGGATCGGCGTGCCGCCGACCCTGAACATGTTGTCGGTCGGATGGTACGTGAACCATTCCGGCCGCCCGAATGTCGAGGCCGGTGAAGACGGCCGTTTCCGGACCTTGCGCCGGATCCGGAAGGGCGAGGAGCTGACCGCCGATTATCGCACGTTCACGGACGAGGAACTGCCGTTCAAGCCAACGCGCTCCCGGCGTATCGCGAAGCGGCCGCGGACACGCGGGTGAGCGCGGACCTGAAGGCGCGCAAACGGCGAGCCGCCCGGGGCGATCCCGGGCGGCTCGTTGCATTGCCGGCGTGGGCTTCGGTGCGGATCCTGGCGAGGCGCGGCGTTGGGGCGCCGCCTCAGGCAGAAATCGTGGGATTCATTTCAAGAGAACGAGGCGTTGTATTCGCGCCTCGCCGGCAGTTTGAACACGTAGGAAGTACACGCCGCTCGACATCGAGCGGCCCTCGCCGTTGGTTCCGTTCCACTGCAGGTGCGAGGAGCCGGCAGCGAAATCCTGATCGGCCAGCGTGCGGATGGCGCGGCCGGCGGCATCGAACACCGTGGCGCGCACGCGACCCGCATGGGCGAGTTGCAATTCGATGTGAGTCGTGGGGTTGAAAGGATTCGGGCTCACCACGACGTTGATTGCCGCGGGCGTTGGCGGTATGGCGCCCCCTGCGTCGCTGACCGTATTCGCGCAAGACGCGAGAACGAGGTCATCCAAGCGCACGGTAGCGTTCTGCACGTACACGCCCGGTACGCCCGCGGCGTAGACCCGGCCGCCGGTAGCGACACCGGCGTCGGTATAATCGTACAAGAGCACGTTGTCGATGGAGACGCGCACCCGGGGACCGGTGGCGACGACGCGATACAAATGCCACGTGTCGGCATCGCCGCGCAGTTCCGCGGTCCCGGCCAGTTTCACACTGATGGCGCCATTCATCTTGCGCAGCTCGACGATATCGGATGACTGCGAGATCGAAAGATAGTCGTAGTGCGTGGCATCGACGGCGCGGAAGATCAAGCCGGCCGTCCCGGTGCCCGCAACCCGGACCCGAGCCTGCAGAATGAAGTTCTCGCTTTCCGGCACGGCATACAGATTGGGAACGGGGGAAGTCGTCGCCGAGGTCCCGACATACTCGCCTGCCGACTGCGTCCACACGCCGCCGCCCGGCGTCCATGCCGAATTCGCGCTCACTCCATTGAAGTCTTCGACGACGCACGCATTCGTGGCGTCGTACACCGTCAAGGTGACCGGCTCCGAGTCCGTCAATTCACCATCGCCCGCCGTGAAGGTGACGCCCTCCCACACGCCGGCCTGGGCGCTGCTCGGAGTCCAAGTCAGACGCCGCGCCACTGGATCGAACACCGCGCCGGGCGGCAGGTTGCCCGCGCTATAGGTGAGTGCCGTGCCGTTCGGGTCGGTGGCCGCGAGATTCACGATGGACTGTGACCCGGCGATCAGCGACCGGTCGCCCACCTTTTGCAACACCGGCGCCTGGTTGATGAAGCCCGCGCAGCCGGTGACGACCACATTGTCGAAAGCGGCGGCGGCGCGCGAGCAAACCATTCCGACGCGTCCGGCGGCGAACGTGGCGTCGGTCACTTCAATGCGCTGCACCCCATCCCAGTACACCTTCAGGTTCGACCCGACGGCCTCGACTCGCACGTGATGCCAACCCGCAATCGGGCCGACGGCAACCGGCGTGCCGATGGGAATGGCAATGCCGCCGACGCGGCGCCGCAACTGCAGCCGCGCGCCGTCATTCCACAAATAGTAGTTGTTGCTGGCATCCTGGAAGCGGAAGACAACGCCCGCATAGCCGTCGCCGGCATCATGCCGGAGGTCCGCTTCGAAGTGAACATCGCCGTAATTGCCGTCTACCGTGTCGTAGAACGAACCACTCGATGACACGGTCTGCTCGAGATTGCCCGCCGAGAGCCCCCACGCACCACCCCATACTTGCCAGGTGGCCTGCGGCGCGGCGTCGAAGTCCTCGTAGACGCACGCGGCGGACAACACGCGCACACCCAAGGTGGTGACGTCGGATCCTGCGCCGTCGGCAGCCGTGAATTGGATCGTGCGGCTGAAGCCCGCCTGTCCGGCCGCGGGCGTCCAAGTGAACAACCGCTGCGCGGGGTCGAATGCCGCCCCTGCGGGGAGCCCGGACGCGCTATAGGTGATCGTGGCGCCATCGAAGTCCGAAGCCCGCACCTGCAAGCGCATTTGCCGCCCGACCAGTGCGTAGCGATTGCCACTCTTCTCCAGCACCGGCGGCTGCGGCGCGAACGTCGGCGGCGATCCCAATGGACAGAAGCGCGACGCCAGCGAGTAGTCCGGCAATACAGTCACCAAGCGATAACCCTTCGCCGCCGTGTCGTCGTGATTCGCACGATGCACGGCGAGCTCGCCCGAAGTGCAATACCAAGCGCCGTTGCGCTGTTCCTCGAATACGCCGTGCCAATGGCCGGAGAACACACCCTTCAAATTGCAGGGGTCGACGCGGGCGTAGAACTCGGTGGTGTTGGTGACCGCGAGCGGCGTCACAGGTCCCAGGGGATGGTGTGCAAAAACGACGAGCGGCGCCGCCGTCCCCACCGCGGCGAGGACGGCGCTCAACGAATCGAGCGCTGCGAGCGATATCACGGTGGAGGTCTGCGTCTGGGCGGTCCGCACACAGACGAAGTTCATGCCATCATGGACGAAGCGATACGTCGAGGTTCCAAACAGATTCCGCCACGCAGTATCGTCCCCGGTCGTTGTCACATCGTGATTGCCGATCGCGACATGATACGGGACCGTGAGACGGTTCAATTCGTCGCGCCCCGCGGTGAGCTCGGTCTGCAAACCCACCGGGTCGACCGCGGCGCCCAGATCACCGGCGACGAGCACAAACTGAATCTGCGGTGCAAAGGAGTTGATTTCATCCACCGCGGCGCGCAATTGGGCACGCGACACGGGGAGGTCTTCTACGGTCAGGTGCACATCGTTCAGCACCACGAAACGGAAGCGGGCCGCGGCCGTGGTGGGGTCGGGGCCGAAGGCCAGCACCTGCGGCGCGCCCGCGAGCACGATCATCAGCGCGATACTTTTGGAGAGGAAACGCCTCATCGGGCCTCCGGCGCAGCCGCCACGAACGGACAATCCATGGGACGCATGGGGGCCATAACGCATGCAACGCGCCGGGCGAGTGTGGTGCACGGTGGCGATGGATGCCGGATTGTGCCGGTGGAGCCGAAGCGGTGGCGAAATTCCGCGCTGATGCGGCCCTGCGGGTGGGAGAAACCGCTTGGCTGGTGCCCGGGAGAGGATCGATGCGCCGGGCAATTCCGGCCTAGTACACAGAATCCATCAAAATGCCGCTGCCGCACGCCCGGGATGACCGCTGCGCGCTAAGGGCGAACCCGCCGGGCTTGCCGGCGTTCAGTGCTCGGTTTGCGGCGGGCGCTCGGGCGTCAGGGTCCGGAGCGTGGGCACGAGCTGCGGACGCGCCACCGGCTCGGAATGTTCCTCCGCCATCGAGCGATAGCAGGCTTCGACCACTTCCAGCGTGCGCACGCCGTCCATCGCCGTGATCGGCATGGGTTCGCCATGTTCCACGTGATGCGCGAAATCTTGCAGCACGCGTGGCAGCGTCGGCTCCGGACTCGGCGCCCGCAGCACGGTGCGTTCCGAGCCTTGCAGCAAGGTGACGGAATCCATTTGGTAATCCACCCAGATCTGCCCTTGCGCGCCGACGATCTCCAAATTGGACGAGCGCGAGCCGGTGCACTTGGCGATCTCCAACGACACGAGCGCATCGTGACCCTGCAGCGTCGCCTGCAATTTGAACAAATCCTCGTGGAATGGATTTTCGACCCGGCGCGCCATGCACGCGACGCGATCGAACTCGGCGCCGACGATCCAGCGCACCAGGTCGTACAGATGCACGCCGGTATTCAGAATGGAGCCGAGGGGGCTCATCGACTCGGTGTTCTGCCACTGCAGATCGGCGTGCGGCAAGCGTTGCGCCGCCGTCAGCGAGCGGATGGGTGCGATGCGCCGCAGTTCGCGGCGGGCGGCCAAGAGCGCCGGGTTGTACCGCAGGGTCTGCGCCAGGAATAGCGGCACGCCCGAGCGGGTCACCGCCGCGTGGACCTCCTGCGCTTCGGCCAGCGTTTGGGTCAGAGGCTTCTCGACCAGGACGGGCTTGCTGCGATCGAGGGCCAGGCGGATGAGCGGCAAGTGCGTGGGCGGCGGGGTCACGATCAGAACCGCGTGGACTGCCTCGTCATCGACCAACGCCTCGGGGCTCGAGTACCCGGTGACACCCAGTTCACGCGCTGCCTTCTCGACTTCGGCAGGATTGCGGCGGCACACCGCCACCAGGCGCACTCCAGGCACGCCCTCTTGGAGGTGCTTCGCGTACCGGCGTCCATGCACCCCGAGTCCGATGAGACCGACTTGCAACATGACCACATTGTATAGGTAGAGGCGGCGGTATCGGTAGAGGCTGCGCTACCGGTAGAGGCGCCGCCCGGGTGGTGTCGAATTGCATCCCCGGCGGCCGCCGGTGCACGGCCCCCGGAGTGTCTCTTAGCGGCGGGTGCGGCGCCCTGCGCCCGGCCGGTCACTCTCCGTGGCTGGCCCGACCCCGCCGCACCGAAGACCGCCGTCCGCTCTCAATCCATTGTGAAGATGTCAATTGCGAGTTCCATGCGGCCCCGCGCCGCGCGACACGGCGCTTGCTCTGTAGTCCGCACACAGATTTCACGTTGCCCGGCCGTCTGGGCGCCGCCGGTTCGAGGGTGGCGTCATGGGGCCCGAAAGGAACCGTTTCGCCATGCTGCACCGCGCTGCGAAATCGCCATGGGTCCGCCGCGTGCTGATCGCTTCGGCGGCCATCTTCGCCGCCGGTTGTGGTGCGGCGCGACGTGACATGCGCGAACCGCTCGAGCCGCAGCACGTGGCCGTCGGGACCGCCTCGTGGTATGGCGCCGCCTTCGCCGGCCGGCCGACCGCGTCGGGCGAGATCTTCGATCCTAAGAAGTTGACGGCGGCGCACCGGACCCTGCCGCTGGGTGCGGTCATCCAAGTGACCAACTTGAGGAACGGCCGGTCCGTGCTGGTGCGGATCAACGACCGCGGCCCGTTCAAGCCCGGCCGCATCTTGGATTGCAGCGAAGGCGCGGCGCGTGCGTTGGGATTCCGAGGGCGCGGCGTCGCCGAAGTCGCAATCGACTGGCCGGATTCCCCCGGCGCGCGCCAAACAACCGGGGGCGACTACTGGTTGCAGCTTGGTGCGTTCGAGTCCATGACCGCAGCGCGCCGCCTCCGGACCCGGGTGGCGCCGGTCGCCAACTCGCTGGCCGATTCGGTCACCGTCCATCGCGATCCGGACCTCCTCCGGGTCCACGCGGGTCCATACGGCCGGAGAAAAAATGCCGAGAAAGCACTCACCCGCCTGCAGGAAGCCGGCTTCGATGGGATCATCGTGGTGCTGGACAGCCACGCTCTGACCGCCGCCCACTGAGTCGACAACAGACCGTAAACAACTGAATTAAAACAACATGTGCTATTTTGGCCGGTCCCGACGCCGGCCTGGCCCAGGCCTCGCACTGGACAGTTCGACGCGTGCCTTGGCGTTCCCAACCGGGGATCGCTGGGGCTCGTCGGGCGCCTGGAGGGGGCAGAGGGTGGTTGCCACCCTGGACGACCCGCCGGTAGTATCCAGGAGAACCCACCGCCAGCTCCGAGTTGGCAATGCCCTGGGGGCCTTGGCCATGGAGACTTCCCACGCCCTGCGGACGACCGTTCGCCCGTGGACGTCGGCTTTGATCGCTTCGGTCTTTGTGCTGATCGGACTTCCGCTTCACGCACAAGATGTACCGCCTGCGACCCCCAGCACGGAGGCGCCGGCTTTTGCATTGGCCGATCCGATCGCGGTGACCGAACCGGTGGTCGAAGCGGCGCCGGTCCGGCCGGTGCCGATCGTCGAGGCGCAGCCCATGCACGCCGCACCGGCCCCGTTGCCCGAAGCCACCCCGCCGGTCACCGACCTGGTGGCGCCCCAAGCCAATGGCCTGACGGCCGCGGCCGCCCACGACGCGGCTTTGGAGGCGGCGCTCCGGAAGGCGTCCGAGGGCGGCAACCCCAACGCCACCGTCGTCTGGGGCGAGGC
>Ga0315287_10005427_pt1 | contig 12561 bp, 20 predicted proteins | sample YL17G11_0_MG_FD_205037 | JGI IMG/M metagenome (GOLD analysis project Ga0315287, IMG submission 205037) | Sediment microbial communities from Yellowstone Lake, YNP, Wyoming, USA - YL17G11_0 | ecosystem: Environmental > Aquatic > Freshwater > Lake > Sediment | place: USA: Wyoming | collected...
GTGGCTGTCTTGGTGTACGAGGTTGCCATACTTGTCTCTTTTCTGCTACGGTCGTGCTGTGTCGCCAGTTTCGGCCATCCTGGAAATTCTCGCACGCCTGATCGGATGTCTTCTCGCCGTCAGTATCGGCCTGCTCCACACGGTCATGGATTTGTTTTCGGCGCTTTTGTGGCCGCTGCAAGCGCGAACTTCCGGATCAGCTCGTCGAGCAGGTGCGGCGACGGATCCTTCTTTTTCGATGTGACCATGTAGTGCGCGACGAGGCCGCGATGCAAGGCCAGCTCGTCTTTTGACATCACGGCTCGCCTGGCTCTGTGCCCAGTCGCATCAGCGGGGATCGACAGCGGCAGCCCCAGCATGGTGTTCACGAAGACACACAGCCTGTAGGTCGCCTCGACCTGAGCCGGGAAGAACTTCAAGAAGCTGCGGTAGGTGATCCCGTTGACCACGTCCGTGTATTGTTCGCGTGGATACTTGTGGACGGGTGATCCAACACCCATGCTCGCGATCTCGACGCCCCACGACTCGTTGTTGACCTCGCCAGCGTGAAAGCAAGCCGTATCGAGGTCTGCCATCTGGGTGATGACGCCCTCCTGGTCGATCTCGAAGTGGACCGACAGGTAGTCGAATTCTCCGGGGTGCTTCGGATCCTCACGCTCGTTGAGGACGTTGAAGTTCTGCTGCGCCTTCCCCTCGCCACCCTGGTGGTGCAGTACTCCAAATCGAATCGACTTGGTCCTGCGACCGGCCGTGTTGCGCTTGTTCGTATGACCCCACCAGAGCCCGTCTGTCCTGCCGTCGACTACTTCAAGGTCACACGGACAGATCTTGTCTTTCCAGATCAAACCTTTCATAGAAGCCCTCCTGATGCTAACATACCACCAACGTGCCGCTGGAACCACAAAGACTGCGATTCACCATCCCCGGTGAACCCGTTCCAAAAGAAAGAGCCAGAACGGCTCCGAGGATGAAGAACGGCCACGTCGAAATGGTCAACGGCTACCCAGTGATGCGAACAAGAACCCCGCCCCGCACCAAAGCCTGGGAAGAGTACGTTTCGCTCATCGCCAGACAGGCCCGCACCAGGGCTCGAATCAATAATCCCCAGGACGGACCGGCGGTGTTGGGCTGCGTCTTTTACCTGTCCATTCCGAAGAGCTGGCCCGAGAAGAAGAAGCAGCAAGCCCGCGATGGGCTCATCCGACCCATGGCCGTCGGGGATCCGGACGTCAGCAACCTGATCAAGGCGATCGAGGATGGCTGCGAAGGCGTGCTCTGGACCAACGACACGACCGTCGTGGACTACGGCACGGTGGACGGCCTACCCACGGGCAAACGCTACTCGGACACGCCCCGAGTCGAAGTTGAAGCTGTGTTTCTGCAGACTTGACACGAGCCCTCGACTCAGATAGCATGTGCTACCAATGGGAAACAACGTGACAGCAGATCCAGTCGTCAAGTACGGCACCATCGGGGCCTTTTCCGGGCCTGTCGTCCGTGGAACCATGGATGCCTTCACCCAATTACCCACGATGACGGTCCCACACATCGACCGGGCCTTCTGGCTCACCACCATGGTCGAGTCGGGCGGCAAGGCCGGATCCATCATGGCCGCCGACGGCACCGGGATGACTGCGTCGCTCGAACAGCTCGTTGCCGTCCTCCCACGCCACATGGACGAACAAGGATCGCTCTTCGGGATGCTGCAGGAGCTGACCACGTTCGTGAACATCCTGGATTTTCTCCCGTTCGACAAGGCCGGCTGGCAGCTCGTCAACGGCGTGCTCCAGGACGCGCAGAGCGGGAAACCCGTTCCGCCGAAGAAGATTCGAGACACTTTCACGCCAACCGAGGGCCGTGTTCCGGCCACCGGCGCAAAGTGGGAGCAGTCGAAGAAGTGGGCGATTGCGTTCCACCATCTCTTCGCGGCTCCCAACACACTCCAGCCGCAGATCAGCTATGGCATCCAGCAGTTCATCAAGTTCGGCAACGGCCACAGCCCACGCCTGAACAAGAAATCCGTGAACGAGCTGGTCTACGCTGGCAATTTGACCTACAACGACCCGTTCAACGGCGCCACGGTCAACGACCTTGCCATGTCCGTCTGGTGGTCCTACAAGGTCAACGGCCCGACGCCAGCCCTGGAACGACTCCAGGATGCTGCTGCAGCTCACAAGCCCGACGACCCCGAGTTCGGCCGGCACCTGATCAAGCTGCTGCGCACGAGCCAGTACGGGCGCTGGGCCACAAATCGCTATGACCGGACCCGGCAGAATGCCATGAAGGTCTGGCCCTCAAAGTTCTTCGACGGACCGGACGCTGCCATGCCGGCGAGGCGATAGATGTCCGACTGGGACGAAAGCCTCTTCAACGATCCCCGGCAGGTCGCCATGGACTTCGAGGAGCGTCCTGGGGATGATTTTGACGGCTTCCACAAGAAGAACCCATGGATCTGGCGCCAGTTCAGGACCGCCATCCTGGAGCAGCTCAACGCTGGCAACAAGCGAGTGGACGCTGCCAAAACCTTGAACAAGATCATGAGCGGAACCAAGCTGAATAGCGCGTTGATTGGCAAGTACCAAGAGTTGTTCATATCGAATCATCAGGAACTCGAACATGTCTTCGAATCAGGAACTCCGGAGCAGGCGCCGGAGAAGTAAGCAGCGCAACACTGGCCGAAAACAAGTCCAGGTGTCTGCGTCGGATCGGCAGCTCACACTGCTGAAGATCTCTTGTATTCCTGCCTGTGAAGACAGGCGCTGGTTCATGTGGACACGCTCTCTCCTGGACTTCCTCAAGAAAAAACAACAGACCTGGAAAAGCCTTGGCGATTGGTCCCGCGATCGCAACATCGCGGTCACCATCACGCGGCATCTCTTGGCCTGGCTGGAAACGAACGGCGAGGCTGAGTTTAATCCCAAAAGCAAGAAGTGGCAGCTCGTTAAAGGCGCCGAGGCAGACCATGATCAGTGAACACGACAAATCCGTTCTTCTGAAGCTGTACACCGTCTACCAAGACCCACTGGACTACCCCGGAAAATTTGTTGTCAGAATGTGGGCGGTCATCGCCGGCTTTCCTGATCCAGTGCCAGCCGACACTCAAAGTGTCGCAGACAGCTTGGAGCAGGCCAGGGCCTACATCCCAGCCGACATGACCCGGATAGACAGGGCGCCCGGAGACGATCTCGCAATCGTCGAGTCGTGGGTTTAGCCATGGGCGACAGAGCACACGTTTATACAATTCAGGGACATGGCGGCGTCTACATCCGAACGGGGTATCGGGGAACCGGGCTCCCGCTGCTTGTGCGGGAAACATTACGCTACATGGCCACACACAGGATGTTTTATATTGACATGAACGAAGACCACAAGGGCGAGTTCTTCGACTATCTTGCCTTTCCAGCAGTTTTCACAAGACTGGCCGCCGACTGCCAGGACAACCTTCGAGACCTGTCGATTGCCTGGCACGTGTGGGACAATGGATGGCCAGTGCTTGTTGTTGACCCGGCCAACCTCCGTCTCGGGACTGCCCCGCCACCACGAGATGAATCCGACATGAGACAGCCGATGCCGGGGGACAAAGATTGGGTCTCTTTCAAGTGGTTCATCACTGAAGCGGTCGACAAAGAAATCACAGCCTGGTGGGAAATCAGCCGAGAAGCATGGGTGCGAACAAAATGAAACTCGGAGAAAAAGTTCTCGTCATCGGTGGCGAATACCATGGGCGCCTGGGAACGTTCATGGACAACTACCCAATGACGCAACGACTGCAGGACGTCACTGTTCCATACGCAAGAATCGTCATCAAGCCAGAAGGCGAGGTCATCCTGCCTGTATCCCAGCTTGAGTGCTGCGACATACTGATGCCGCCACACAGGCTGCTGAATGCCGTATACAACGCCGTCTCGCAGAACCTGATTGAAGTGGCAAGCGACCTGATCATGCAGCACCTCGATGAATGGATGCTACGAGATAAATTCGACCAATGCGATGCGTTTCTCACCACGGTGGACCTGGAACGGCTGGAACCGTACACCATTGTCGTTGTGCTCGCCGTAACCATGTGCGCCAAGGACAAGCTGTCCTTCAGAAAGCAGTTCGTAGAACGCGCTGAAACACAACTCAAGGCCCTCGTACCAGATCGGACCGAACAACTCATGGAAGGACTTCGCTAATGCCAAACTACCTCATCGTGGACGTCGAATCATTCCGTATCAAGAGCATCCCATGGGATCCACCCGCGGACAAACCGAACGCTTTTCCACCGCTGCCATGCCACGGGGTCGCTGCCATCGGCGGCCTGGCCATCGAGATCAGCAGCAAAAGCAACCGCTGCACGCACATCGGCACCTTCGGACCCATCGGGGACGAGTCGCACGAGCTGGCACGCCTCGAAGCGTTCCTGAAGTACTACAGGAATGACAAGCCCGTCCTCGTCACGTTCAACGGTCGAAAGTTCGACATCCCGGTTCTGTGGATGCGAGCCATGCACCACGGCATGTCCATCCCGGAGTTCTTCGAGTACGAATTCACCTACAGATTCACAGCAAAGAACAAGGCAGAGCACTTCGACCTCTACGACCGGATGAGCGACTTCGGAGCCGCACCGATGGGGCACTTCGACGAGGTATCCAGGATTGTCGGACTCCCCGGTAAGGTCGATGTTGACGGAACCATGGTTCACGGCATGTTCGACGCGGGCGAGCACCAGAAGATCGCCTCCTACGTGCAGTGTGACGTGATCGAAGAGGCGCTGTCGTTTATCAGGTACATGCACGTCCGTGGAGACATCTCGACAGTCGTCGTGAACAACCTGATTCACTCGATCAGATCCAAGGCCACGGGCCTGAATGATCCGATGGTCACCAAGCTGGTCGGACTCATCGATTTCGCCAGGCTGGAGGTCAGGTACGGGCAGCCACTGGCGCAGCAGCAAGAGTTTCCAGAGATCGACGAAGAAAAAGTAGACGGAATTCCGTTCTGAGCAACTGTAGAAAGGCTTTTCAAATGGACGACCGAAACAATTCCAACCGAGGCCCGCGACGCAACCTACAAGGCGGACGCAGCCAAGAGCGGACCCACCAGCACCAGCCGATCGACTACTGGGAGGACATCAAGAACATTCTCGACAGAGACCGCGATGTCGGCAGACGCCATCTCTCTTTCAGAATCGGCATGCAACGGCCTGTCTTCGTGGACGGAACCATGGGGTACTACCGGCTGAACACGTTCATAGATATCGATGGGAGGTACATCCAGCTTTCAACGAGCGCTCTCGCCGCGATGGCGAACTACTTCCACTACAACAGGGACAGGATTCTCAACGCCATCGACGAAGTCAGAAACATGAACGCCAGGATCGACAAGGCGACCGAAGAACGAGAGGCCCGCCGAAGCCAGAATGGCCGCGATGATCGCGATGATCCGGATCGCTTCAAGGGGCTCGACGATGGAGACGAACGTCCCGAGGATGATGGCGAAGAGCCGGTCGTCGAAGAAGACTATGAAGAGGTCACGGTCGTGAACGAAGAAGAGTCCAAGGGAGAATCAGGTGATGCCCAAGGACCGAGCCCGGATGGGCAACCCCGCCGCGTACGCCGCGTCAGAGCCGACTAGGGCTTCGGAAAGAACTCGCCGAAAATTTCCTCGAAGTTCTTGAAAACGTCCGCAACTTCTTCGTGCTGCTCTGTGCCAGCCTTGACCTTCTCATAGAGATCCTGAAATTTCTGCGCGAACTCGTTTGGATCCGGAGCCGAGGCCTTCGATGCTGGCGCCTCAGGAGCCGAGCCACGGCAGAAGCTACCCCACGACTCCGGCGTCGGCATACGTGTGACGTCGTAGTCGCCTGACGTTGGCATGGGTGGCCACTTGATACGCCGCGGATGCCTGACCGCCCGCAGGACCCCGGCCTGCACAGGACGGCGACCGAAGGCGCTGCGAACAACGCCACCCAGGTCCGCCGACATTTCGCCGACACCCCAGATCAAATCCTGGATCATGGCGTTGACGCCCATGGTCGCCACCGCAGAGCCGAGGCCCAGGCCCATGCTGAAGCCATGACGCCCAGCCTCATGCCGCTTCTTGGCGGCCCGCTCCCCGAAGAGCGTCTCGGGGACATCGTAGTGGCTCGTGGGAATGTACTCGCCCATGGAGCCACATCCCTGCCCGTTCTCGTCGTAGAAGGCGGCGCCGTAGGCGATGTTGGCCGGCTCCTCGTCGCAGTCGCAGTCGCCGCAGGTGTGCCGAGCCTTCTTGGCCATGAGGTGTTTGAAGAGCACAGCACCCGCCTCGAAAAGCTGCTCCATGGCTTCTTGAAGGTTCAGCCCATCCTGAACTGGCAAATCGATAACAGGCTCTTCATTGCCGTCCACGCCGTCCACGCCTCCGGATGCCTCTTCAGCATCCGGAGGGCGTGGTTCCTCGTTGTCCTGGGCGTTCGGTGTGGAGGGTTCTGAGTTGGGGCCGGCGTTGTTTGTGTTCATGGACTCGACGATAGACACGTTCGGTATCCCCGTCAAGGTGGAACCCGCATCAACACGCGCTGCTAGCACATGCAACTTTCCGCTTGACAGCCAGAACGCCCGGAGGCATGATGGGGACATGACGCCGAAGCCCTTCTCGTAAATTCGTGGTCCTCCTCCATCTGTCCCGTATGGGTTCGGAGATCGTTCGAAGCAGACAGGACAGAGACTCCAGGAGGACATCATGGACCGTCAGACATTCACCGTGAGAAGTGACAAGAACGCCATCGTGGCCGCAAAGACCGAGCTGAAGGACGCCGTCGCCCGCAAGGTCGCCCTCACCCGTGAGCGCGTGGAATACAAGCTCAGGACACGAGGCAACGTTCCGGAGAACGAACGCTGGGGCTGGTTTCAGACCATGGACTCGGAGCGCAGCAGCAGGAAGTACGACATTCGGCACCTGCACCTGGCTTATGGCTATCTGCGGGGCCAGGACTACAAGCGAATGGAGCCCAAGACCAAGCGCGAGCCCTACGCCTCGGTGATCGCAGGCAACCTCGAACGGTGGCTCGGAAAGGACACAGAGTACTGCTGCGACGCCACCGTCGAAGGCTGGCTCGGCGGCGCACCGAACCCGTTCGCCAGGCCGTCGGTGTCGGAAGCCATGAAGCACTACAGGGCGCTCGAACGCAAGCTGCGCAACGTCCGTGCAGAGCATGGCGTGGGCACACCGCACGAGGACCCCATCCTCGACGAGATGGACAGGGCCTGGTACACGCTGAAAGATGCAGAGCACGAGCTGCTCGACGGCGAAGGCAGCACCTGCTTTCCGAAGAAGGCTGGCGAGGTGGCGGCGTGAAAAACGAACAAGACATCACGGCCTTCGTGGCGAGACATCCAGGACTCAAACCGCCGCACCGGTACACGGACGAAGACGGCTGGCTGAGTTTCGAGTGGTTCAGAGGCGCTCAGGGAGCAGAAGACAGCAGCAGGTTTTCCATCTGGATCATTCCAGACCCGAACCCAGCACCGAATCCACACCCGGACGACACATCTGAGTGGTGCTACACGTACCACAGAGGCCAAGAATATGGTCCACTGGACGGCAGCGAAGACGAGGCTGTCGAACGCTTTCTCAACGGCGTGTTTTACAGGATGGCGCCATGAGCCTCAGCGAGAAATGCAGAGACTCCTCCGAGAGAGGCAATGGCAAATTCACCATCGTGGCCTACAGAGAAAGTAGCGCCGTTATGTTCCGAGGCCACGTTGTGGACGGCTATAGCTCAGAACTTCGGTGCATCGAGTGTGCTGTGGCAGCACAGATTGAAGAAGCGCTCGTGACACTGGAGAAAGAAAACCTGGATCGGAAGGCAGGGCAAGAGGAGTGGGGTGTCCGGATCTACCGAGGCGCCGACCTCACAATACCACACAGGGCCTCCGAGGACTCGGACGATCTGGACGAGTCGGCCGAAGAGGTGCTCATCGTGGATTTTGCAGCGATCGAAGCCAAGGCTGAAGAAGAGCATGGAGCGGCCAGGGCAGCGCTCATGGCCGTCCGAATGATGCAGGCTCATGAGCTGGCCGAAAAGGCAGCCGCTGAGAAAGAAGCAAAGGATCGAGCCGAGTTTCAGCGCCTTCGGGAGAAATACAGCAATGTGTGAAGGCAAGATCTATGTGGTCGTTCGGAGCGACCTGGGCATGGCACAGCAGGCTGTGCAAGCCTGCCACGCGCTCCGGGAATTCACATAAATGCACCCGGACGAAACCGCCGAGACGCTCGTCATCCTGGGGACGGACGGTGAGGCAGAGCTGGAGGCACTGGCGGCGGCGGCACGGGCTCTGAGCATTCGACATGCTGTCTTCGCGGAGCCAGACCTGGGGAACTCCAAGACGGCAATCGCGCTCGGTCCCGGAAGCAAAAAGCCTGGTCAAGAAGCTGCCGCTGGCGTTTCGAGGACGAGATGTCTGTGAACCCAAAGCTGCACAGGGGGCGCAGACTGGCCCGCCAACGCTTCTACGAGGCCTTCAAGCTACTCCGGGCCGGTGAGACGATCGCCGAGTTCCCATTCCGCCTGGATAACGAAGACTGGGTCGCGCTGGACATCTGCCCATACGCCGACTGCACCCGGGGAACCGACTTCTACCTCGTGGGCTTGTTCATGTGCTTCATAGGTCGAGGACAAGAAGCGGGACCCCGAATCTGCCAGCTTTGCTTCAAAGACACAGGCGACCCGTGGTTCTACGGCCCGACCAGTCAAGGCTTCCAAGATAACGATCCGGGTCAGCACAGAATCCGGATCACCTGCCCAAGCAAGCACATCTACGGATACGTTCGAGGTGGTGTGCGCAAGGCCGAGAAAACCCATGGTTAACACTCGGGCCAGAAGCCCGATGCCAAGGCGGCGTGAGTTCGACGGGGCGAAGGCCCCACGCACGAGTGGCTCACTGGTAGAGCGGACTGTCTTTAAAACAGTTTTAAGCGGGTTCGATTCCCACCTCGTGCGCCGCGATTCTTCGTGGTACAATGTTCATCATGACCAAAACACAAATACGTCGTTTCGGCAAAAACCTAAAGGAATGGGCGTACTCTCAAGCCGGAGACCGCCTATTGTGTTCACATGACTGTACTGACGGGGCGTGCTCCTGGGTGGCCGGCGGATGCGTTCCATTGGCCCTTGCATTGCTTGAGGTTCTCGAAGGAAGTGAACTCTATGCCGTATGGGTAAAACAAGAGGCTCCACCCTGGTTTAGAGGACGCACAATGCCGACCCATCAACTGCCACACCACGTTGGTGTCATGCTTGACGGATTGTTTATCGATGGACTCGGCGCCCGTCTTCCAAGATCTGTAGAGCGTTGGTGGGCCAGCGAACTAGAGACTCCAAAGGTCGCTCCGGTAACAACTCAGTCCGCCATTGATATCATATCTGATCCACCAAAAATAAGAGATCCCCTCATAGATAATCTGGTTGGAATACTTGTTCCCATCCTGGATGGTATTCTCCTGAAAAGCCTCTGAAAATGACCGACCGAGACCGCTTCAGAACCACCGTGCTCGAACGAGACGGGCACAGGTGCGTCATCTGCGGAGAGCCAGCTCAGGACGCTCACCACATTGTCGAAAGACGTCTCTTCCAAGATGGCGGATACTTTCCAGACAACGGCGCCTCGGTCTGCGGTCCATGCCACATCAAGGCCGAGCAAACGCTGATCTCGCCAGAGCAACTCCGGGAGGCAGCCGGCATCAAAAAAGTCTATTTGCCGCCGCATCTCTATGACGACGCCAGGTACGACAAGTGGGGCAACGAGATCATCTCGGGCGGCAGGAGGCTCCGTGGAGAGCTGTTCCACGATGAATCGGTCCAGAAGATCCTGAAAGAAGGAGGCGTTCTCGGTCTCTTCACGAAATACGTAAAATACCAAAGGACGCACCACCTGCCGTGGTCTCCCGGTGTTCACGACGACGATAGGATCATCAGCAATCTCTCGGACCTCAAAAAATCCAACGAGGTCGTCGTGACCGTCAAAATGGACGGAGAATGTTCATCGCTCTACAGCGACCACATCCACGCTCGCAGTGTCGAGTCCGATGACCACCCAACACGACACTGGGTGAAGAACCTCTGGTCGAGAATCCGATTCGACATCCCAGACGGGTGGAGGATCTGCGGCGAGAACCTCCAGGGACGGCACTCCATCGGGTACGACGACCTGCCATCGCTATTTCTGGTGTTCTCGGTCTGGGACGACATGAACGTCTGCCTGTCCTGGGGCGATACGAAGGTGTGGGCTGAAATGCTCGGACTCAAGACGGTTCCGCAGTTCTATCGTGGCCCGTTCGACCGAGACGCCATCCAGGGTTGTTTCGACTCGATGTTCGACACCGAGACCACTGAGGGCTATGTGGTTAGAGTTGCTGGTTCTTTTAGGTATCGAGAGTTCAGAACCAAAGTTGCGAAGTGGGTGAGAGGCGGCCACGTCAAGACCACGAAGCACTGGATGCGGGGCGGCCCCGTGGTGTACAATGGGATGTCCAAGGAGGCCGCGGAAGATGCCAGATGAAACAATCCGAGCAATTGGACTACGCTTTGTCGAGACGTGCTCAACGTGTCGTCACAAGGCAGACACCAACTACGGAGCCCTTTGCAAGTACCGCGATATCGATGTTTTTGCGCAGACCGTTTGCAACGACTACAGCCTGAGTAGGCGAGACCTGAATTGGCACACCGCCGCCCACGATCTCCCAATCGTTGGAACCTCGAATCTGTACTGGATCGTCTGCACAAGCTGCGGCTGGGAGGGGTGGCACACCGGCCTGCTGCAACGGGCCGCAGAAGATCCGAATGCGAAATACCCCTTCGTGGAATTCTGTCCCAAGTGCAAGACCGAGATTCCGGCCTGAAAGCATCCTGGGGACTTGACGGCACCAGCTAACATGTGCTAGCTTGGAGTCCCCAGGAGGCCAAATTGCCAAGACTCATCGGCGTCAGAGAAAGACTAGGACACACCCTATACAGCGGCTGGATCGCAGATACCAGGCCCGGCGGCATGGGCGTCTCCCACCATGCCTCGTTCTCGGATCCGATGCGGCTGTACGTTTCAGATATCGGGGACAAGCTCAGGACGAACCTGCACGTGCCGGGACGGCTCCTCGGAGAGCAAACCGCCAAGGTGCTCCAGATCGGGTTCCACGTCTCGTTCGATGTCGAAGCCAGGTACAACGAGTTCTTCAACGAACCAACAGAATCCAGCTTCGTGCTAAACGTCAACGGAGAAGACGTCCACACGCTTCGTGCCGCCGACTCAAGATCGTTCCCAAAGCCAACATACGACTACGGCATCAGGATGCAGCATGATATGTTGATCCCGGTCACGATCGAGCCACAAATAGCGTTCAACGTCACCCTGAACACCGGCAAGGAGTTCGCGAATACCATGCGATACATCGACACCGGAAAATGGACGGCCTACGCAGAGGTCAAGCATTTCATGAACGTCCTCATGACTCGCGAAGTGCAGTAGGAGAAAACCATGACAGAAAAAACACAAAAGCCAGACGTGGCAAAAATCCCGGCCGAGCTGTTCCACTCCTACCTGGTTGATTCCAGAAACGATATCGTCGACAAGTCAAAGACCACCAGCTTCATCGCGAACGGGCACAACCAAATTCGCCTCTTCAGCTCCGACCTCGAAAACCCGACGAGAACCAACTCGGACGCTGAATGCTGCATCTCTGGTGACGATTCGTTTTTGATCACATCCATCCGTGTCGGTATCAAGCTCTCCAACCGGGAGCATCTCCCAGACTTCCTCAGAGCAACGCGGTTCTCTCTCATCGTCGGAGAAATGCCTTACTGTCCCATCGAGGCGAACTTGCTCGCGGACTCGGATGCCACGCATGGGGTCTCGTTCCGCCAGGAACCCGTAGAACCAAGAGAATTCCAGGTCGACCTGTGGGCAGAAAAGCTGCTAGAAAGGCAGATCGCTATCCCGCCGCGTCAAAGCTTCTCGGTCGTCATGGATACGTACAACGTCTTCTCGGACAGGATGCGAGAAATCGAAAAGGGTAACGTCAAAGAGTTTGCCGAGATCAGGGTGACACTCCGCGGGAAGCGCATCACCCGTGATCCGGCGAAGATCGGAAAATTCCTGGGAGAATTCGGGCAGGATGTGGAAGGCCCAGAAAAGCCAGTCGAAGAAAACACACAGAATTCACCGTATCGCGGATACGGAACACCACCGCGATACGAAGACCCGCTGGATCTTTTCTGCACGAGCCTGATGCGCCACCTCAAAACCCAAACGTATGATGGGAGAACGTGGAATTCCTACCGCGTCTGGTCTGCACTCAAAGACTGCATGGGGGAGTTTCCGTCGTATCGGAACCAGGGCGGCGAGTTCGTCATCCCATCTTCGGCGGACGAAACCAATCCCGCTCCGGATCCGGAGGCCGAGTTCTTCGCGAAAGATCAGAAAAACGACAAGGGCTGAGACCCTACCTGTTCGAGCGAGCCGGCTCCTTGTAGTTGATCCACTCGATGTATATTCCACGCTCCTCGGGACATCCCGGGTGACGCGGTCCTGAAACATCTCGACATCT
>Ga0315287_10005428_pt1 | contig 12561 bp, 12 predicted proteins | sample YL17G11_0_MG_FD_205037 | JGI IMG/M metagenome (GOLD analysis project Ga0315287, IMG submission 205037) | Sediment microbial communities from Yellowstone Lake, YNP, Wyoming, USA - YL17G11_0 | ecosystem: Environmental > Aquatic > Freshwater > Lake > Sediment | place: USA: Wyoming | collected...
CTGGCCGGCACCCAATCAATCAAATTGCGTTCGAGTTCAGCGATTTTGCTTTGGGGCCAAATCGCCAATCGCTTCTTGGCTTCGACAATTCTTTTGGCCGGATGGTCTGCTTCGGCATTTCGCCGCTTGAGGATCAGAACATCATAGGCGCAAAAATCGACCATATCGAAGCGCAGTGCAGAGCCCCCGTTAGACAGTGGCCACAATAGGTCAGTGCGGGTCCAATCGGTGATAGCCATGAAGTTATAGCAGGCCGTTTTAATGCCAGCGCGGCCGACGGCGCGAATGGAAGATTTGTAGTTCTCGATTTGCTCGCGGAAGTTGCCGGTGCGGGTCTTGATGTTTTCTGGCACGGCGATACTTTCAACAACATCCCATGTCAGTCCTTGCGCTTCAATCTGTGCTTTGCGCTTTTGTACCTCATCATCTGTCCATGCCTGTCCGTGGTTCATGTGATGAAGGGCCGTGACAATGCCTGAAGCACTCGCTTGTTTGATGTGCGGCAATAATACTAGGTCATCAGGGCCAAACCAACGCCATGTCTGTTTCATGCACACTGCCTTTTCATGGATGCGAGTGTATGACTGGCTCCATGTTTGATCAGGTTGTCGAGTGATGTGGTGACGGCTCTCCCAAAGCGTTGGTTTACAATCAAGTCTTTGCCAAATATCTCTTTGATGCTCAGGAGCGTTGGAGCGAGCCGGCAGGCGACGGTGCCGGCAGCGTGGGCGCGCCCACGCAATTCATCGCGCAAAGGATCGCGCACATCGATTGGATTTCCTTTTTCGTCCAAGCCCGTGACGTATTGCATCCAAGCCGCAATCCCGAGTGCGAGACAATCGATGGATGCCCCTGCTTTCAGTCTATCTCGCAACGTTTCGAGGAGGCGCTGTGGTAGCTTCTGGGATCCGTCCATTGCTATTTGCCAGGTCCTATGGCGAAGGGCCGGATTGTGAAAACGGCGGATCAGTGCGGCCTTGTAACCCTCAACGTCGGCACCCGTAGGAACGATCAGTGTCGGTGTCACTTCGTCGTCCATGAGGCGCTTTACAAAGGCTGCAAGGTCTGCATCTCGCATGGCGTCCGCAACCGTCTCGTGACCAGAAAGATAACCCAGATAGGCGATGCAGGAATGCGAACCATTGAGCAAACGCAACTTCATGGTTTCAAAAGGGCCAATGTCTGGCACATAGGTTGCCGCCCAGTCGGGCCTACCGGCAGGAAAGCGATCTTCAATAACCCATTGGCTAAAACTTTCCGTCATCACCGGCCAGTTGTCATTCAAGCCCAGCGCTGCCGCCACTTTGGTGCGATCCTGATCGGTCGTTGCTGGCACGATCCGATCAACCATCGTGCACGGAAAGCTGATCGTGTCGTTGATGTAAGAACCGAGGTCGCGCTTCTGCAACGCACCTAGACGTCGGACCACATTGTGTGCTGTGTGCCCGTTAGAAGGAAGATTGTCGCAACACATCACTGTGAAAGGCGGCAAGTTGCGCTCGCGGCGCATGTCTATGGCGCGCACGAGAAAACCGGGTGCTGAGCGTGGGATCGCCGGATTGGCAATGTCGTGTTGGACGTCCGGGTGTGCTTCATTCAGCTCGCTCGTTGCGGGATCATGGCAATAGCCCTTTTCAGTCACCGTCATTGAGATGACTTTCACCGACGGTTGACACATGGTTTCCAGAAGGGCGGTTGGATTTTCCGGTGCGACAAGCAGGTTTTGCAAAGAACCTAAGACGCGCAAGCGCTCGTCCGACTGATCGGCTTCTGCTACTGTATAAAGCCAATCTTGTGGCTTAAGTGCGTCTCGCACGTGGAATGCTGTGAGACTTGCCCCAATAGTTCCCCAGCGCAGATCTCCTGACTGGATGACATCGTCGGTGTAAACTGCTTGGTGGGCTCGGTGAAAAGCGCCGACGCCCAGATGGATAATTCCTGTCTCAAGTTGCGATAAGTCGACATTTGGCTTGCGCACATGTGCAGGCAACTTAGACAGTGTCGAGTGAGAGAGAGTCTGCATCAGGCCGCCTCGCGCCCATGAATGAAGCCCATGATTTGCTTGCTCACCCGTTCGTAGTTGCGGTCGTTTTCAACCTCACCCTTGATTTGATAGTCATCCATCACGAGAATACGGTCAGCCACGTCGACCATTTCCGGCATGTCAGAGGTGATGAGCAGAATAGCAGTTCCCTCATTGGCCAACTCATGGATCAAGTCATGCAGATAGGCTTTGGTCTTGATGTCTATACCAACTGAAGGTTCGTCGATGATCAGGAAGTTCACGCCAGCCGCGATCCATTTTGCAACTGAAACCTTCTGCTGATTACCACCCGACAAGTTGCCAATCGTTTGGTACACGGAAGGCGTCTTCAATTCGAGTTTGCGCAGGATTGGCCCAACATGGTCCATAACAGTCGCATCGCGCAAAAATCCCATCCGCGTCGCGAGTTTGCGCCATACGGTTATGCCGCAGTTTGCCAGTACCGAATGCAGAAGGATCAGGCCTTCCTGTTTGCGGTCTTCACTGACATATCCCATGCCGTAGACGTGCAATGCCTCGGAAACAGATCGAATTGAAACAGGCCTTCCACTCACCAGAACTTCACCCCCCGTTTGTGGTGATTGGCCGAGCAGGGCTTTGGCAAGTTCACTCCGGCCTGCACCCACCAAACCATAGAGCCCGACAATCTCTCCCGGGCGAACGGCCAAATTGATATTATGGTGGCCATCGGCTGATGCATAGGACTTGAGTTCTATATAAGGTGGAACGTCACGCTTTGGCCGCGCCTCTCTCTTGGAGATACGCTCCGCCCGCCCGATCATCATCCGAACCACGTCTGCGCGTTTCAGTGTGCTTAGGTCGACGCTGTCACAGGCGTTCTGTCCATCACGTAATACAGTCACTCTGTCGCAAATCTCGAAGACCTCTTCTAACTTGTGGCTGACAAAGCCGATTGCAACGCCATCATCACGCAGCTTGCGCAAGATGCGGAAGAGGACGGTTGTTTCATTTGGTGTAAGAGACGCCGTCGGCTCATCGAGGAGCAAAACACGCGATTGAAGCGAGAGTGCTTTACCGATTTCAACAAGTTGCATTTGAGCGACGCTCAATTGTGATACCCGCATGCGCGGATCCACATCAAGCTCCAAGAGTTTCAACCAGCGCTCTGCTTCTTTGTAAACGCTACGATAGTCCACAGGCGACAATGAGTGTGCACCAAGACGATCTAGCATGATGTTTTCGCCAACTGAAAAGCGGTTCACAAGATTGCGCTCTTGATGCACAACCCCCAAACCACCAGCGGCCGCCTTGCGTGGGTTTGCAAAACTGACGGGCTTTCCGTCCATCAGCACTTCACCTTCTTCCTGATGATAAATCCCGGTCACAATCTTGATCAGGGTGGATTTGCCCGCACCATTTTCGCCCAAGAGAGCGTGAACGGAGCCCGCTTGAAAGGTTATAGATACATCACTCAGTGCTTTGACACCGGGAAAGCTTTTGCTGACGTGTGAGACCTGAAGGGCTGTGGCCATTTTATTTGCCCTGTTCTTGAAGTTTGGCAACGCGCAACTCGCGCCAGCGATTGATGCTTACAGCCCAAAGAATAAGCCCGCCCAGCACGACTTGCACAATGTAAGGGTCTATGTTGAAAAGTACCAAAGCCTGTGTGATGATGGCGATGACCACAACACCGAAAAATGTGCCAGCAACACTGACGTGCCCTCCAGACAGAACCGCACCGCCAATGACGGGTGCGGCAAAGGAAGATATCAACCAATCATCACCAATGGTTGGTTGCCCGATTTGCAACTTTGCAACCAGCATGATGCCCCCGACGGCCGCAAGCAATCCAGATATCGCATGAGCCCATGTGATCGTTACGCGTTGATTGATACCCGACAATTCTGCTGCATGCGGGTTGTTGCCAATTGCAAGGATGTAACGACCAATGCGCAAGTGGTTGAGGAGATACCACATGCCCACACTAGCCATAACCATCGGCACGACGAGCCAAGGAATCGGTCCAATCATGGTTAAATTTCCGAAATCTCTTACACTTTGCGGAACGCCATAGAATGGCTGGGCCTCAGTGATGCCAAGATTAATACCTTTGAAAATCTGTAGGCCCGCAAGCGTGATGATAAAGGCAGAGATTCCGGTACGCGCGATCATGTAGCCGCTCGCCATGCCAGCAGACGTGCCGATTGCAAGTCCGAAGAGTAATGCGAAGACGGGTGAAGCCCCGTAGAGCTCCATGACTCCAACAAAGCAGATGGCGACGAGACCGCCGAAGGCGCCAAGTGCTAGGTTCATCTGGCCAATGGCAATGATCACCAGTTGCCCAAGGGCAATCACCATGTTGACGGAAATCGCAGATAGCAACACGAAAATGTTGAAAGGCGAGAGAAAGCTCGGTTGGAATACTGAAATGCCAACGACGGCCGCAAGACTGACAATGCCTGGACCGATCCAATCATTGTCAAATATGCGTGTGAACGCTCCGGCGGACATCAAACCATTCCCTTCTTGCTTAGTATTGTTTGTCTGGCTTTATCTGTCAAAACGGCAAGCAAGAGCATGAAGCCCAGGCAAGCGAGTATCCAAAATTCGCCGACACGCATCAAGAGTAATCCACTGGTCATGACATTGACGAAGGCAGCTCCAAGAAAAGTTCCAACAACTGAAACGCGTCCGCCCGCCAGAAGTGTTCCGCCGAGCACAGGTGCGAGAAAGGCCGGTAAAAGCCAGTCCTGACCGAGTTGCCCAGCCATGGACGGAATTGCCGCTCCAGTGCGGGCTGTCAGCATTAAACCTGCCAGTGCCGCAAGCCCGCCCGTCAGCACATGGCAAGCTCTGATGATGGGTCCAGTGCGAATACCCGATAGTTCAGCAGCTTTGGGATTGGCCCCTGCAGCGAGCATGGAACGCCCCAGCGTCGTAAAGCGATAGAATAAACTCAAGGCAGAACACATCACAATTGAGATGATGAGAAGTGGTGATACTACACCGGCCAGTTTTGATTTTCCGAAGCCTTGAACTTCAGGTGGAAGCTGATTGAAGGATTGGGCCTTGGTTAGAAAAATCATCAGGCCAAAGAAAATACTCATGCTGGCAAGTGTGATGATGAAGCTGTGCACGCCTGATTTGACGACAGTTGTACCGTTGATGAAACCCAAACCTGCGCCGAAGACAATGGAGAGAGGAACCGCCAAGAGCAACGGCACACCCAAAACTTGTGCAAGATAGCCAAAAAACATTGCGGTACATGCCCCAATGGCGCCGACTGATAAGTCGAGCCCGCCCGTGACAATGACCGCCATCATGGCCAGACCGATCATAGTGTTGATTCCAATCTGGCGGCCAATGGTGAAGAGGCTAAATGTTGAAGAGAATCCCTGAAGAGTATTTGCGAATATCAAAAATGTGAACGAAAGCAGGACGGCTAACCCAAATTCATTACTTAAAAGAAGTCGTGTCAGTGTTGAGCCGCGGCCCTGCACCGGATTCTGCGCTTCAGTTGCTATGCTCGGACTGGCGACGGTATGGTTCATGGTTCTTATCAACTTCGAACATGACTGATTAGGAAGCGGCTGTCACGGATGACAGCCGCTCGTTCGCGTAAGACCGGGAGGTCTAGTCTTACTTGCAGTCCAAGTAGTTACTTTCAAAGCTTGCGAGAACTGTTTTGGTGATGCCGCGCATGGCATCGACGTAAGTATCGATTTGGGATGCGTCAACAAACACAGTGCCAGAGTCAACGAACTTGGAGGTCAAAGCGTTTGTCTTCCAAGGTGCGTTATCCTTAAGTGTGCAACCATGGCGCAACTTATCAAGCACGTATGAACCGATATAGCCTTGACCATAGGGGTTTTGAAGCATTGTGCCGTTTACGAAGCCTTCTTTGACGGCCTTGAGCACCACCTCGTCATGGTCAATACCGACCATCTTGATGCGCTTGTCGCCGATTTTTGTAAGGGCTTGTGCAGCTACAACAGCTGGAACCCAAGCAGTTGTGACAATGCCATCAACGCCTGCTGCGTTGGCCGCGAGATAGGCATTGATTTTTTCATTTGCTGGTTCTGGCGCATCAATATCGGCGATGACTTGCACAACCGTTACAGCACCATTGGTTTCGTCGGCGGCCTTCTGCACGGCATCAATACGAAGCTGGGTGTTTGGATCAACAAGGAAGCCGGTGAAATGGGCAATCTTGCCCTTGCCGCCCATAGCCTTGATCAATTCCTTAGTGCCGAGATAAGCAGAGTTTCCTGTGTCCGTACCTAGGCAGAACATGGCTGGTGTAGGATCTTTCAAGCAACCGGCAGTGGCGATTGACATACCACCAGCTTCCTTGATTTCAGCGACAACGCTGTTTGTACCAACTGAATCGCCAGGAAAAATCAAGAACGAGTTGTAACCCTGTGTGATCAGACTTTCGAGCATTGTACTCTGGAGGGCAAGTTCCCACTTTGCAGGAACGCGGTAGTCACCAGCACCCAATTTAAAGTCCTTCATGGCATCTTTGCCAGCTTGCTCCCAAGCAGCGAAGTAAGGATGTGGACCACCTGGAACAAGAGCTACTTTCGTGTCTTCTGCAGCTATGGCGGATCCCATTGTTGCTGCCCCCAAGAGCAAGGCTGCTGCGATTTTGGATATTGTTTTCATAATGTTTTTCTCCCATTGAGCGACCGCACAATTGGCTTGATTTATTTGCGGCCTGTAAGCATACTAGTATACATGATGAAAAGAACAAGCGAAAAGTGAATCTGAAAAAGAACACTGGAGAAGTGGAAACCCAACAACAAACTGTTGTTGAGAGTGATTTCTCGCGTCACGTTGATCGAAAGTTGCCTGCGGCCGATCAGATCTATCAGGGCTTGAGAGAGGCTATCATTTCCGGAAACTTTCGCCCGAACGAAGCCATCAGCGAAAACCGCGTCTGTGGCATGTTCAATGTGTCACGCTCTCCGGTTCGCATTGCATTGACCAGGTTGGCTGAAGACAAGCTTATCGATATTTTCCCGCAACGCGGAAGTTTTGTTTCGCCCATCATTCTTCAAAAAGTGCAAGAGGGGCATTTTGCCCGTGTGGCCCTGGAACTTGCAGTGCTGTTAGAGGCTTCCAAGCATTGGACAGAGAAGGCATCTTCAGAAGCGAAGAAAGCCATAAAACTGCAACAGCAGTTTTCAAAGAGTGGCGATCTTTGGAGTTTTCATACGGCTGACGAATTGTTCCATCGCAATTTTGCTGACGCTGCAAAGCTTGAGGGGATTTGGGGCACTATTTTAAGCGTCAAGACCCATCTTGACCGTGTCCGTCACTTGGCTAACCCCGTCAAAGGTCATATGGAAAAAGTAATCAGCGAACATAGGACAGTTGTTCAACATCTCGACAACGGAAATGCTGAGGCTGCGGTGGAGGCCATGCGGCAGCATCTTGACTCGCTCCATACGACAATAGCCCGCCTGAAGGCACTCCATTCTGCAGATTTTTTGGAATAGCAAGGCACCTGTGGGGCGGATACTTCTAATCGGTGAGTGCATGGTTGAGTTCTCGCCCAGAGGGGGCGGAGATTCTAAACTCGGCTTTGCTGGTGATACATTCAACACAGCGTGTTACCTTCGGCACCTCCATACCTACAGATTGGACCGTTCAGTACTTCACCAGCATCGATGATGACCTGCTCTGAACCGACATGCTGAATTTTATGAAGCAAAGCAGAATTGATACGACTCATGTCAAAATAGTGGAGGGAATGCACGCAGGCCTCTAAATCAATTCCCTCGACAATGGTGAGCGCAGCTTTAGTTACTGGCGTAACACCTCTGCTGCCCGCACACTTGCCGATGATGAAAGCCGCCTCGCCAACGCTCCGCGAGGTGCCGATTGCGTCGTCCTCTCTGGAATTACGCTGGCCATCTTGCCGGAAAATGCCCGGGTGCATTTTCCCGGCGCATGGCCCAGCTCCGCAGTCTGGATTAGAATAGGGTTTTGCTCACCGGCAGCGACTTGCCCGATCGTTGGCAATTCACTGATGGGCGGGATCGACCATGAACTCAACTTCAATGGTCCCTGCACGACGGAAGATTAGGCTGGCAGGATACATGCCCATGTCGGCCTCAAGACTTGAATGTATGTTGCTGAGAAACAGGCACCACTCATGACGATGCAGATTGAGCGTGGCACCGGGCGCTATCGGTACTGCGGCAGGCGCACTAATATCTTCGTCTTGACTTACAATATGAAGTAGCCTCGTGTTGCCGGCGATTGCGATGTCCGCGCCGAGGAAATACTCGGTTTCAGAACCGTGATTGATGATCGTCACGTGGGCGCAAGTACAATCGGATTTTACCTGCGGCACCATGATGGCGGGATGCACGATTTCCAGATTGCCAACGTTGTACGAATGTGCCTGCGCGGCGCTCGTGACAAAAAGTGTAAGAGTGATGGATAACGCCGTTCTCATGGATAACTCCCTGGCGCAAGAGCGGTAATGCCGCTCCCGCGCCAGATCAAATCTACTGCACCGGAAGCATCAAATGTTGATAGGGTGTACCTGCCCACATGACATAGGGGCGGGTCGTATCAGGCATTAATTCCTTTTCAGGATAACCTGACATCGTGTCACCATAGTTCACAATCATCACGTGCGGACGGTCCATACTCCAATCGGTACCTTCCACAGGTTTGGTAATGTAGGGATCAAGGTTGCTCGCCGAGGGCCCGCCCATCAGCATATAGACAAAACCGATCTTGCCTTTGGGTGGCTCTGTTTTCCCCATCCAGGCCATGGCCCATCCCATCGAATTGGCATCACCGCACATTGGATCAGGACCCGGTGTGGCAGGATCGTCGGGCGTGCACCACCAACCATTCTTACCTTCGCGAATTGTTTTCATCGAGCCGTCGGCCTGCGGGGCATAGATCGAAGCATTTGAAGACACGGCAGCGGGCGCTGCGGCCTCGGCGCTAATGATCAACTCGGCATCGCTACCGGCGCTGGCCAATTGGGAGGCGGGCAGGTTCAATACAAATACACTGGCTGTCAATATAACGACTTTTTTCACGGCTGTTCTCCCTGAATGAAAGTGAGGCACTGCGCGGAATCAATTATCATAGCCAACATCGGCCAGACGACCGGAGTGCTGATGAAAGCCATAACACAAAGAGAGCTCACCGTACATAGCAGCCCCTGGCGACAGTGGTGGCCATTTGCCAAAGCTGTGAAGCTGGCGTGTCGCTTGCGAGGAATGCCACTTTGTCTATCATCGGGCTACCGCCCCTCATTGGTTCTTGACAGAACTCATGACAGCCAGATCGTTCGCGCCGGTGATAGGTGAAGCCCTGACTGCAGTCCGTCTGAACCGCGCAGGATGTCCGACCAGAGAAGTCATGGGTAACGAGAAGCTTCTGCTGTTGGCCGAGGCTGTGTGAAAAAGCCCGTGAACTGTCTGAAATTTGATTTTTTGTATCGTCATGAATTTTGACCTCAATGAAATCAGAGCTTTAGCGAATTGCGCTTTTCAAAAGCCATACAAATCTCATAGCAAAACCGATCTGAACGGCGTTTTTACACAGCCTCAACCCCGAGCAGACACTGCAGCTTTGCCGGATCGCCGACGCTATTCGCCAAGGTCCGGTCTTGCCAACGATGCCAGTTTGCGCAAAACTCGATCTCAACAGGGTGCTCATCCCGTGGGTGTCGGTTGATTGTCATGTCAGCTTGGCAGATTGTGACACGTGGCCGGAGCTATTGGAAGCTATCTGTATAAATCGGACTCTTGCTGCTATCAACACGTAAAAGGAATTGCTCTATGAAGAACCTCTTGATTGCCACTGCACTAATGGCCTCCGTAGTCCTTGGACTGTCTCAGACATCCGAAGCAAGGGTCCGTGTTTATCTAGGAGTTCCCCATTATGATTACTATGTAGGGCCTGGCTACATCTACCGAGGTGGTTATGGCTGGTATCGCCCTGGACCTGGTTACGTCGCACCTGGCTACTATCGCATTTCCTGTGGGGAGGCCCGCCGGATCGTCCGTAGAAGTGGCTATCAGAATGTATCTACAATAGAATGCAATGGCCGTACCTATACCTTCCGGGCAATGCGGCGTGGAAATCCGGTTACGGTTTTTGTCAATTCGAGAACCGGCGATGTTTGGCGCGGTTAGTCTCAACGTGAGTGGACCCGCCAGGTGAGGTCAACGGAATATTTTAATAAAGCAATTGTGGTGTTGCAATGGCGGCATAACTAACCTTGGCTTAGTTCTTGGGGAACTAAACCCAACCTATTGATTAGATTTGCTGACTTCGAAGCATGCTTTGCATGGCAGGTGATCAGGACAACCCACTTGGGCCAGAGCACAATCGAATGCGAGCTTATGATGGGGACCTGATCCGCGGAAGGCATTATGGCCAGCGGCCAAGTGACCCGCATTCAAAGGCCGAACACATGGCTGCTCAGACCAGCACTGCAACGTACCAAAGTCTCTGACAACCCAGAGCCGTCCACACATACGGCGAAGTACCACCTGGCTGTTGCTTTCAAAGCCAGCGAGGTGAAACACATCCTTGCCGATATTTACGCCAATAGAGGAAAATACCTGCAGTACAGTTCTTGTGGTATTTGCCATGGGATACTGATGGTGTCCGGACGAACTTCCAAGCGTTTCCAAAAAAAGCCGTGATAGCCACAGTATGAGAAGCCCAAACCCATCATTTGCTGACCATTCGCTGCAAACTAGATGGCATACTTAGTAATGGCAATTTCGAAGCAAGCTAGCCGCCCTTGGGCAACAGGACGGTAAACCCGGCGCGTGCCCCCCAGCCGGTGGGGCCTACGTCCTCCGGTGAGTCTACCCAGTAACGGGCGCCCACAAATAGGCTGACAGGCAGCTTGCCGAACCGGACAATCTTAGAAACCACGCCGTTGATTGGCACTGACCATTCTTTGACTTCCCAATTATAGGTGGACTCGGTATTGAGCGAGAAGGTCCACGCATCGGCTGTCGTATAGGAAATAAAGGGTTGCAGGAAGGCAGCACTAATGTCGGGTTCATTGCTGTCGCCAGCCACCGACCATATTTGGTTGGCGAGCATTCCCACGGTCCAGCCGCTGCCCTGCCACAAACCAACTGCGGTCGGACCTATACCCCACTTGTCACTGCCCAGAAGGCTGTCGGTTGCAGTCGGAACTAAGAACACCGGGCCAGCCCCCCAAACGAAGCCATTGACGGGCTGACTTGGTGACAGGAAAAGACTTTGTATCGTATCACCCAGGCCAAACTGCGAGCCGGCGTCCGGAAAAACATCGTTCTGCGAGATGATCGGAACAATCGTGCGGGAAATCAAATTCCAGTCCTCATTGAGCGTGAAAGGCACCACGGGCTGGACGTTCACATAGTACTGATCGCCATGCTCCCGCGGGCCAATACCGCCATTGTAGTTCCCTTGAAAAGGAATGCTGATCAGGTTGGCAATGGGATTTGAGAGTTTCTTAGCAAGGTCCTCACTGTCATCTTCGGCTCGCGCGGGCAAGCAGGCCGCGGCTAAAGCCACGCCCCCTATAAGGAGGGGCAGAGCATGCCCATTCCAAAAGGATGTCTTGTCAAAATGTGCCATGCGGACGTCCTCTGCTCAGTGGTGGAACTTCTTGCAAAGAATACGCAGAAGTCATCCGATTCATCAATGGCTCGTTGGGATAACTACGGGGCATCTGCCGAAGTTTAGTGTCGCCGTCGTGATCGCCGTCGATCTCTGCTCATGGCCGAGGCTGCGTAAGAACGCCGTTCAAACCAGTATCTCCGTACGATTTGTGAATCGGCATGGAATAGGGACCCCTGTGATAGGGTAATAGGCATCCAAAAGTGTGAATCGGCGTTGAACTTTGACGCCCTGGATGTTTTCGTTCAAAATATTGATATAAAATGCCTAATCCTGCTTTCGTTGGGGTCAAGATTGCACGCCTAATAAGTCACGGAATATTCTTTCTCCATATGCTTCAAGAGTTTATGCACGAAATCAGGTGGGGTCGAAGTTCGGTGTAGATTCACAGATGACGGCTAGGATCCCCTGCAGACACCCTGTAGTCCCCCTCCAAGCTGATCTAACTTAGCCCCAGCTGTCTCCCCCCTCTCTCACGCTGGGGCTTTGCTTTACATTGGGCCTCCGTGTCCGACAGCCAATGGCCAGAAAAGCTAACAACCAATCCCACATCGGCCACAAATATTGATGGGTCCCTTCGGCTGGCGCCGGCGGAAAGCTGCTGTCGCTGCTTAGGCTACTGCTAATTGCCAAGGGCTGAGAGGGCCGCTTACTTCTTGGGATGTACTGCTGTCCATTCGCGAGCAAGGCGTTGGGCTTCGGCGACATCAGCTTTCGGGTGAGCAGCAGATATGGCACTGCGATTGCCTGACTTCTGCTTTAGTGCGTTGCCGAGTAGGCCCGGGGAGTTTCACCCCGAGCCCCTCACAGATCCGGACTTGACACTCTCGCGTCATCCGGCTCGTGCCACCGTACGAAGGCTGCCGCCTCCCATTGAATAGCGGGTTCCTCCC
>Ga0315287_10005430_pt1 | contig 12559 bp, 13 predicted proteins | sample YL17G11_0_MG_FD_205037 | JGI IMG/M metagenome (GOLD analysis project Ga0315287, IMG submission 205037) | Sediment microbial communities from Yellowstone Lake, YNP, Wyoming, USA - YL17G11_0 | ecosystem: Environmental > Aquatic > Freshwater > Lake > Sediment | place: USA: Wyoming | collected...
CCTCATGGATCATGGTCAGTTCCAGGTGAGTGGCCGGATTGTCCACTGGCACACGGCCGGTTTCGGCGATGGCCACGATAAAGAGGGCTGCCAGTGCCATCAGATATGGCGACGGGTCCGTCACGATCCCTTCCAACAGCGCGGTCTTATGGACAATGGTGCTTAAGTTGGTCGACCCCTTGGTCAACGCAATCGCAAAAATAGAAAGAATCATTGCCGGTTCGGTCAGGGAGGCGACGATTGCCTCGCGGCTGCTTCCCATCCCACCGAAGGATGAACCGGCATCGAGGCCGGCCAACATCAGGAAGAACGTCCCCAACGCCAGTAAATACACGAGCGCGATAATGTTGCCGGCAAAGTTGAGCGGTGTCCTGGAAACAAAGACGGGGACCAACAACCCCGCGGCCAGCGTAGAAGCAAATACAATGTACGGCGTCGCGGTGAAGATCCACGAGGTCGTGGTCGAGACCACCGGCTGCTTACGGAAGAGCTTGGCGAGATCCGCATAGGGCTGAAAGACACTGGCTCCCCGCCGTAATTGCAGACGCGCCTTCACCTTCCTGATCAGCCCCACGAGGAATGGTGAGACGGCCAGCAAGACGATCGTTTGGGCAACAACGAGAATAATGGCTTGCAACATCGGGTTACACCGCGAATAACAGCAAGACGATAAGTGTGACGAAGATATACGCCAAGTACAGGTGCAGACTTCCCCCCTGAATCACTCGTAGGCGCTCGGCCATGCCGATGAAGCACGCGACCACGGGATCGTAGAGATATTTCTGGAAGACCGGCTCGATGTGGAACTCGAAGTGCCGACGTTTGGCGAAATACCGCGACTCTTCAAGCAACTCTGTCTCCAACTTCACCGTCGGCTGATAAATCGCGCCGAAGACTCGCTTGATCGGCTGGACAAAGCCGGTTGCGGTATATTCCATGCGTGCGGTCAGGTTGATTCCGCAGCCCCACGTCTTGTAGTACCGCTGCTTCACCAGACCGCCGAATGCGACGACGAGCAACAGTCCGAGTGCGGACAACACAATCAAGAGGAGCGCCAGTGCCATGGGCGAAAGGCTGGAGAATTCCACATTCACCGGGGCCAGCGCCCAACCATCCAGTGCCAGCACTTTTCCCTCGATCGACAGGCCTGCAAGTGGCGCGACCACCCGGTCCAACATCGGGACGACGCCCATCGGCGCAAGGCCGAGAAACACGCAGACCACCGCCAGCAGGCCCATCGCGATACGCATGGTGATCGGCACTTCCTCCGCCTGTCGCGCATGGGAGCTCCGTGGCAGGGCCAAAAAAGAGATCCCGAATGCCTTGGCGAAACAGGTCAGAGCCAACACGCTGGTCAGGGCCAGCATCGCCGCGGCAAGCGGAAGCATGAGTTTCAGCAAGACGGTTGGGAGGTGAAAACTAAGGAAGAGACTTTGGAACACCAACCACTCGCTGACGAATCCGTTGGTGGGAGGCAAGGCTGAAATCGACACGGCCCCGATCAAAAAGAAGACCCCGGTCCAAGGCATGCGTCGGAGCAGACCACCATACTCCTCCATGTTGCGCGTGTGGGTGGCATAGAGCAGCGAGCCGGCGCCTAAGAATAGCAGCGCCTTGAACATGGCATGGTTGATCGTATGATAGAGCGCGGCCAGCAATCCCAGGGCAGCAAATTCTGTGAGCCCGTAGGTCTGAAAGATCATGCCGGCTCCAAGGCCCAACAGGATGATGCCGATGTTCTCCACGCTGTGGTACGCAAGCAGACTTTTGAGATCATGTTCCATCAGCGCATACATCACGCCTAACAAGGCTGACACCGCACCGATGACCAGCACGACGAATCCCCACCACCAAGGAAACTGGCCTCCGAGGAAATCGAAGTACACCCGCACGAGCGCATAGATGGCCGTCTTGATCATCACGCCCGACATAAGCGCCGAGATATGCGACGGCGCCGCCGGGTGCGCGTAGGGCAACCAGACGTGGAGCGGCACGATGCCCGCTTTGGTGCCGAAACCGATCAGGGCCATCAGAAAAACCAGGGTTCTCATCCATTCGGACAAGGGCTGCTCCGGATGCCGGAAGGCCTCGAACGAGAACGACCCACCTCCCTGGAAGAAGATCAAGAAGGCCAGGATGATGAACGCCGTTCCGACATGCGTCATGATCAGATAGAACAAACCCGCGTATCGCACCTCGGCCTTCCCCTGTTCCGTCACCACGAGGAAATAGGACAGCAACGACATGAGTTCCCACACGATCAGGAAGAAGAACCCGTTGTCGGCGATCACGACGAGGATCATCGAGAGAAGAAACCCGTTGAAGAGTGACCCGAGCACAGCGATCGAGGCCCGCCCATAGAATTCGGTTACGTACCCGAGCGCATAGATGGAAGCGGCCAGACCGACCAGAGAGATGGCCAGCACGAAGAGGGCGGCGAGGGGGTCAAGCCGGATCGCGAAGGTCAGAAAGGGAAGAGTCGAGGGTAAGGACAGTGTCAGCGGTACGGAAGCGAAGAGGCCGGCGATGCCGAGGATGATTCCCATCAGACCTGCGACAGCCGCAATTCCGTGAGCGATCAGATTCTGGATTCTCGGTCTTCCTGGGAAGCAGGACGGAAGGACAATACCGGCTGCATAGATCGCCAGCATGCCAATGAGTAGGATGGTCATCGTTTAAGAGTAGTCCTCAAAACTGTGAGACAGGAGGCCGGAGCGTTCCCTCTGGACATCCAAACAGGATGTTTTGCCACATCAACGAATACTCATAGAGAGGCAACGTGCGACAGAGCCGGATTAAGTCCGCGAAACTGGTTCATTGGAATTTAGGTTCCTCCATACGACCTTGCCATTTCCGAATAGCCAGAAGAAGCCATACATCGTGAGGGCTTTCCCTCCAAGCTGTTCTTGGCATCGAATGTCGGCAACCCAGGCGAGCACCTTCACGAGACCGCCAAATACCAGGGCAATCACCAGCACCCCCACTCTATCCACCTCTGGGATTTGTCAAATTTGTGCCATGCCTACGGCCAAGGCTCTGACGGCGAGACCAAACAAACCAATGGCCGGTACATCGATCCGGCGACTGACAGTTTCGGACTTTGTCATGTTCTCCTTCTAGAGATCCTCGCCCAGCGGCACCCAGTGCCAATCAGGAATCTTACTCCACCAGATGGCGCTGGGTGGTTCGCACCCTGCTCACTCCCTGTTCAGTGATCCTGCTTGTGGATCATTGGATCGATCTCTCTCTGTGTTTCCTCGAGCACGTTGTAGCGAGTGTACGGATGATCCATCACCTCGTTGGCATAAAGCCGCCCAGTCGGGGCCGGGACCACGATATTGGCTTCCACGCTCGTCTTCGGGCCGATGGTGACGGTTTGCTCGATCTCGGTACGGATATAGGGATGCCAGATGACCAGCTTATAGGTGCCCGGCGGCACATCGGTCAGGGTGAACCGGCCCTGCTCGTCCGTCTTGGCAAAGTATGGATTGGTGATAGCCAGGCCCCAGCTCTCCATGTAGGCGTGGAAGCCGCATTGCATGACGAAGATCCGGCGGCCCTTGCTGAGATTGACTAGTTGCTTCATCGGCGGGCCGGCCATGTGTTTGTGATACATCCCGGCATCGGTGCGATCCTTCAAGTTGCGCGGGTGTGCCGGATTCATCGGCAGTGGGATGTTAAACAACACGCGCGCACCCAAATTCGACGTTTCATAGGCCTGAATGTCGTGCATGACGGGGTCCATGTTGACCACCGTCACCGTTTGATCGTCCCGCACGACGGTCGTGAACGGGACGAAGAGGCAGTCTTTCGCTTCGATTAGCGGGACGCTCTTCTCCACGAAGGGTTTACCTTTGTCGATTCCTTCCAGATAGACCACCACATCGCGAAACTCACCCGCTGGCCCGACCTGGAACGGTTGCAGGATGCGCCAGCCTTGCCCATCAGAAATGCGCCCGCAATAGAATTGGTCCGGCAAGGTCGTGAGATTGTAGCCCTTCGGCTTCGGCACCTTACCGTCCAGCGTTACGGTGCCGACGAGGGTTCCGCCCTCCGATACGATTGTTTCTTCATACGCCCAGGCCACTTCCCCAACTCCAGCGAGCGCGGCAATCAGCGCGGCACATAGATATCTCACGGCATTCTCCTCTGGTTCTCTGAATAGTTCCTGATGAGCGACAGACTGATTCTAACGCTAGGAAGCCTTCGCCCGCTTCAACCGTTCAACGGCGTCCGCTATACGCTGAATCGTAGTGGCTGTCAGGTCACGGATTGTGATGTGCGCCTCATCATCGCCATTGAAGGTACAGAGCGCGATGGTGAAGCAGTTGGTCCCGCCACGGATGATCTTCAACGCGATATTGGACTGGTGGCAATGGACGCCGACGAAGAGACAGACATCGATCTTGTTCTGCCAGATGGTCAGGTTCGGATGGTTCGGGTTGATCTCTTTCTCCGGCTCGATCTTCGGATACTTCGGGCGGTAGTCGGGCATCGGAATGAGCTTGGCCGGGATCGCCTTGGCCAAGGCCTTAACGACCTTTGCCTCTTGTTTGGCCTGTTCATTCCAGGCCCACAGCACCAACGGTCCAGGGAAAATAGTGGGATTCTTGGCATTGAGGAGCCGCCGCGCTGCCTCGTCAATCGCCTGTTGCTCAGAGACGACCTTACCCAAGACAAGGCCTTCTCCCTTCGATGGCAGCACGACCCCCCGTGATGAAACGGGAGTGGCCAAATAGCCTTCCGGACCAACGGTCATTTCATGCTGACTCATCCTGGACTCCTTTCGAACGTTTGTTGTGTGTTGCTCCAAGGTCTTCCCTCATAAACAAGTCCATCGCCGTCAGGGCCGTTCCATTTTTGGGAATGACCACAGAGGGTCGAAACGAGCAGGCCCCCTCGATGCGATCCGCATGCGGCCTCGTCTGACCGGACTCCACCACCACCACGCGTTTTACCGTACCAGCGAACGACTCCAACTGCGCCACCGGCAACGGCACAATCTGCTTGGGATACAAGGCGGCTACGCTCATGCCGAGATTCCGGCACAGCATCAGCGCGTCACGAACCACGCCTTGGGTTGACCCCCAGGCGATAAATCCCACCTCCGCGTCGTCCTCCCCCTCACGCTCGGCCCACATGTTCGACATCCCATCTGCTTCCGCTCCGGCGATTCCGCATGCGGCATCCCATTGTTCCCCATTCATGGCCGCCGCCAATGCATTGCCCCCGACACTTTCGAGGCGTGCCGTGAGGGTTTCTTCGACCACGACTCCTACCACATCGGCCCGGTTCGTCTCGATCAATCGGTGCCCGACGACCAACAGTCGCAATGCATCGATCGCATCAGCCGCGATAAGGACTCTCGGGTCAGAACCGTCATTCAGCGAGGACATGATCGAGGCATCCTCTCCACGAAACAGCGCGAAGACGTTCCCCTGCGGGCCTCGATAGGCCTGGACATCTGGAAATTGCTCGCTGTGCAGCACCGAGACCATCTTGTCGGCGATAGCGAGGTGTCTGGCGATCCACTGTGGTGGCGATCGTTTTAGCTTGCCAGCGCAACCCGTTCCAGCCTCGCAGTAACTCGCAGCAAACCCGAGTTTCACGGCGTTCTCCGGACTCAGTACGATGCGCGTATCACTGCGTCCATCCAGTGGAAGGGAATGGATGTCATGTTTGACAAGCGAACGGGACGCAAATTGATAGCCGCTGTTGAACAAGCGGGATGACGAGAGAGATTTCAGACAGAACCGTCGGGCCTCCTCGGAGAAACCGAGTAGCTGGGCCAGCACTCCCATCGCCACAAATCCTTTCCCCCATGGGTCCTGGCTGTACTGCGCGTTCAGTTCCCGGAGAGGAACCGGGTAGGCGATGACCCCGTCAGGCAAGGGAGAGTGAAGCGTCACCTGTTCAGGCGGTTCCCAGACAAACACGCTGCCCGGTTGCAGACCGAATTGCCGGAGATCCAGAGGGCCCTGATCCAGATATACGACGACATCGCATCCATGCCCCATTGAATAGAACGGGCGCGATGCAATTCTGAGGCGCAGCACCAAGTGCCCTGAGTCGCCATTCAACCTGCCGGTCTGAACCATCACCTGGCAACCGTGAAGGCTTAAGGCCTGGGCGATGGGGGCCAGGTCATCGATGAGACCCGATGCGCTTCTCCCGACGATCTTCACCGTCAGATCGAAGTCTTGATTGGGACGCGCGGGAAGCCATGCTGAAAACGGAGCCATATCGATCTGTTCCGTACTAGACACGATAACTATTTTCCACCTCTAGGACCGCTGTCACCTTCATCCACTGGACGGCATAACCGTTAAGGAATAGATGGTCATACACTGCAGCCAGAAAGGTGTGCCCATCGTGGGGCGAGACAGGACTTCCCTCCCAGCTCCGGACCCCTCGTCGGAGCGTAGCCCGCAGACCGGCATGACTCGTCGCGATCGACCCTGTGACCGGATCGAACCAGACGATCGCCGTACAGCCTCTCGGGTACTGCACGATGAGGACGTCGGTGTTTCTCTTCATGGTCATGACGGTAGTTCCAGGATTACTTTTTCTTCTTATTCCTCGCCGTGGTGGTCTTCTTGGCTGTCTTCGCCGCCGGCTTAGATTTCTTCGCTGCTGCCTTACGCTTGGCTGCCATGAGTTCCTCCTCTGTTGTGTTGATGATGATTACCCCGCCTGCTCGCGGAGCCTGACTACTTTGCCCTCCACTCTGGTACTGTGCAGCAACTGGTTAAAACTATCGTTCAGCACGTCGTTGACCAATTGCTGTGCATCCTCCGGTTCAAACCACCATACAGCCCTTCTTCGCTGTCATAGTCCTTGCTCCTCTCCGCTCACCGGACGTAACTGGTTGGCGTCGATCGGCATCATCCTTCACCAACTCCCATCACCGAATCGTCTCGAAATATGATGACCTCGATCCTTTCGGTTTCCAGCCATCCGGCATGCTCCGCAAGGGTCGCTACCACAAAATCTCCGGGACGAATTTCGTCGAGGCTCAGCCGCTCAAAGCCTTTCAAAATCCTGGCACCCACTCCCACAATGCACTCGGTGCGGCGAGTCCCCAATGGGGTCCTCATGTGCAGCACCAGGCTCGGAGGAGACTTCGGTTGGTTCACGACCGATTCGACATGGCCCCAGATTGCCGACATGATGACCCCTCTTCACCCGATGCTAACGAATGGTAAGACCGAACCGCCCGTGATTGTCCTAGCCGACGACGGCCTGCTCCGGTCGAACGTAGATTGTGTCGGCATCCAAACTTCCCTCCTTACCATGCCGATAGGACAGTTCCACGAACTCGCCCTCCCGTAGACCCGACACATCAACCGGCTCGGTTCCTCTGGCGATGAGAGTCTGTGCCCCAATGTTGGCGCGGATTCGTATGATGATTCCACCAGGTAAGAATGTCCTCACCTGGATATGCGGAGAACGCGCCGACAGTTCGTCTACGTTCTCAAGATAACCCCAGATCATGGGCATGGTCCCTCTCACAGAGCGGACTGCAGGGGCCGCCCGGTTCGTTGCCGGCATCGAACCACCCCCTCTCGAGCTTTCAAACTGTTGGGATCGCAGACCAGAACTGCGTTCCAGTTGAACAGGGCCTCTTCCGATTGCTCCAGTTTCTCCAACAACGTGGCCAGTTCGCACCGTGCCAAAACATCCGATGGACAAACCGCCAGGGCATCCTGAAGGCGACCGATTCGTGCGATCCATTCCTCGCTCGGCGCATAGGGCAAGAGTGCTGGTGGTTCCACCGAGCGTTCAGCTTTCACTGCCATGCTCGCGCTCCTCTTTTCTTTGGCCTTCTTTCCCACGCCGGACTCGCACCCTTTACGCCGGACGTGGATTCACTCGCTCGACTCCAGGGTTCGCGCGAACCTGTGTCTCGGTCAGCCGGACATTTTTCCCGTCTTTCGGCATCTCGATGCCCAGTTCCTTCCGGACGGTTCGAAAAATGTCGATGACATGGTCCATCTTCTTCACATCGAGATCCTGCACGCTGAGCATCGCGTCTTCATGAATGTCATGGCAGTAGGCAATCGTGAGACAGTTCGTTCCAGCCCGCACCATCCGCAACGCCAGGTTGGCGTAATGGCAGTGAATGCCGATGAACAGGGCCACTTCGATTTTGTTTCCCCAGATCGTCAGGTTCGGATGATTCGGGTTGATGACCTCTTCCGGATCGATCTTGGGGTACTTGGGCCGATAGTCCGGCATCGGAATGATCATGACGTTCGGGATCTCCGCCGCAAGTTTCAACAACGCTTGCCCTTTCGCCATCCATTCCGGATGCCAGGCCCATAAATACAGCGGCCCCGGGAAAATCGTCGGATTCTTCCGGGTAAACAGCTGCCTTGCGGACTCAGCGATGACCTCATCCTCCGGGGCATGGTCACCGTACGACAGCCCGAATCCGGAATCGGGATGAGTGACACCAAGCTGCATCGCACAGGGCGGATGGAATCCTGCCGGGCCTACGTCGATCAGACGTTCGCGCTTTGCGCTACTCAATGGGTCCATGAGTCGTTCCTTTCTGTATTGTGTGCTGTGACCGTCCTCCTCATGAAGACCTCTGGGACGAGATCATCGTGTCGAACGACGGTGTCTGTTCATTTCGAGTCGCCAACCGGCTCAGTACCCTGACATCGCAAAATATTCGCATACAGGACGGTCACCATAATCGCGCGATAAGCAGGTTGAAATTCCATCCTTCCGGTACGCTGCTGATGGCCAGGACAATAGCAGCCGAGATACCCGACAACTTCACAGGGCTCCCGCCTGCTTCTCGTTTGTCCTCGAACTCATCTCACCCTGCGCCTCGTTGCGCTACCAAACGAACCATTCGTCTCTGCCGCCCCGGAACGTATGGCTTCACGACATGGTTTCCTTGAAGAGAGCCACGAGTGCCAACAGTGTGACCGAAAGGATGCTCAGGGCAAACGCCGACTCAGAGAGTGCATAGATAGCGACTGTGACCAAACAGATGCCCGCAAGAACTTTCTCAATAAGGGGAAGTTTTCCTGCGTTCCTGTTGGACATACCCCTCTCCATCTCCGATCGATTGGTCGTGACACAAATGGGATACTGCATGGAAGGTGCCGCAGAACAATTGAGCGTCTCGGCGGGCTTGTGGTGATGAATATCGAGGACTTACGACATAGGCGTACAGAGCAAGGCAGATTGTGTGGCAGCTGCGGGAGATCCCTCTGCATTATTTGCAGATCAATGCTCTTCGCAAGCGTGTGGCCTCTGCAGTTCTTGCAGAAACGAGGTGTGGGCGAGAGCCTGACGGGCAATCAGGCGCTTCCACCTGCGCAAGATTTGCGAATGAATTTCTGTGAGAGATAGAAAGGGCACAGAGGGGTGCCGGAACAATTGGTCCCGGAGACTCCACCCTTGATCTTATACAGGTGCCCTCCTTACTTGCCTGAATTTCCTCCGGCAGGGAACGGCAGCCTTGAACTGGATCTGCCCGGGCATGGCCATTCTCTGTCTAGTGGTTCGAGGCTCCGCCGGATCGCCGGCATGAGTTTTCTCACAAATCGGACGGCAGAGGTTGCCCGATTCGTTGTCGACATCGAACAACCCCCGCTCGAGCTTTCAGACTGTCGGGATCGCAGACCAGAACTGCGTTCCAATGACACAAGGCTTCATCCGGTTGTCCTAGTTCTTCCAGCAGCGAGGCGAGCGCACATCGTGTCAGGGTATCAGTAGGACAGTCCGTCAACCGCGTCTGCAGCAGGAGAACCCACTTAATCCATGACGTTCCCGGCTCAGACCGGGTGGTCGAACTCGGCTGTGCTGATGGGGTGCCGATGTTCATCGCCCTGCTCGCACCCCTCCGATTTTTCACTTCTTCCTTCAAGATCTTTCCGGTCTCGTTCGTGTAGGTCATCATCCGCTCCCGTATACGAGAACCAGTGCAGGGAGAATGCCGTGGATCGTTCACTCAGTAGTGCTGGGTGGGCATGAAAGAAATCACGGGCTTACGGGGCTTCTGAAGATGGCCAATATCTCCCACCCTCTGATAGCTCATCGACTCCTGCAAGAATTGCAGATCGCGCGTCCTCCCGTGCGAGCAGACACTGTCATTCTTGTAGAATCAGCAATAATCCTACGCCCATCAGCACAGGGACGAGTGCACGGACGTAAGAGTTGAACATCAGGCAGGGCAACGGGTCATACGATGGGAGTTCGAATCGAACGGCCGAACAGAGCGCGTGCTTAGTCCCGGATACCGTACTCTTTGATCTTATATTGGAGGGCCCGGAGACTGATACCCAACAGCTTGGCAGCCTTCTCTCGATGGTTCGTGATTTCTGTTAACGTCCGGTGAATCACCTCTCGCTCAAGTTGATCCAGAGATGTTCCCAGAGTCACCACCATCGTACGCGCGTCCTCCTTGCTGGCCTGGATCTCTTCCGGCAAGTGTTCCGGCTGGATCATCGCATCTTTCACCGTGACCACCAACCGCTCCATGAGGTTCCTCAGTTGGCGAATGTTTCCGGGCCACCCATACAACCGCAATAGCCGCATTGCCTCCCGTGACACGTCTTTCGGCTCACGGCGGTGCTGAGCAGAGCACTCCGCGAGAAACCGGTCTACCAGCAGGGGAACATCGTCCGCTCGATCACGGAGCGGCGGGAGGCGAATGGGCACGACATTGAGGCGGTAGTAGAGGTCTTCCCGAAAGTCTCCCTGTTTGACCGCTTCCTCGAGATTGCGATTGGTGGCCGCGATGATGCGGACATCGACCGTGATTAGTTTGGTTCCCCCCAGTCGCCTGAATTCCTTCGTCTCCAACACGCGCAGAAAATCGACTTGCGACTTGAGGGACAGCTCACCCACCTCATCCAGCAACAGCGTGCCGCCATCGGCCAGTTCGAACCGCCCCATCTTGGTCGCCATGGCGCCGGTAAACGCGCCTTTTTCATAGCCGAACAACTCGCTTTCAAAAAGATTGTCCGGCAGGGCTCCGCAATTCAACGTGATGAACGGGCCGTCGGCTCTGGGGCTTTTATGGTGGATCGCCCGGGAGATGAGTTCCTTGCCGGTCCCGCTTTCTCCCGTGAGCAACACCGTGACATCGCTGTCCGCCACCATCTCCACCAGACTGTAGACCCGCTGCATAGGCTCGCTCTCGCCGACCATTTGATCGAAGCGCGTCCTGGTTTCGAGGCGATCTCGGAGCTGCTTGTTCTCGGTCGTTAACGCGTGTCGCTCCAGCGCCTTGTCGACCACAATGGGAAACCGCTCGCGATCGATGGGCTTCGTGAGGTAGTCGTAGGCCCCACAGCGCATCGCCTCGACTGCGGTATCGATGGACCCGTAGGCGGTCATCACCACGACTTCTGTGTCCGGCCATGTGTTTTTCAGGCGCCGCAAAAACTCCATACCGCCGATTCCCGGCATCCGAAGGTCGGTGATGACCAACTCGGCGGAGGCCGCTTCCAGTTGTGCCAACCCCTCCTCTGCCGTGGCAACTCCGCGCACCTGATGGCCTTTTTTTCCCAACATGGTCACCAGCGCACCGCGGATGTTGACTTCGTCATCGACGACGAGAATATTGACGATCGGCTTCATGACGTCACCGCCAGGGGCTGAGCCTCTCTGACCGCCGCAGGAAACGTCATCACGACGGTGGTCCCATTGCCTGGCGCGCTTGAGACCTGGATGGTTCCCCCATGGTCCTGCATGATCCGATAGGCAATCGCGAGACCGAGTCCGGTTCCGATGGACTTGGTCGAATAGAACGGTTCAAACAAGCGAGACACGTCTTCCTTCTTGATGCCGATACCCGTGTCCCTGACTGAAATCTCCACCCAGCGCGTCTTGTCTGTTTTGCGCTCTTCCGCGACGATGCAGCAGCGCCCACCTTCCGGCATGGCATGGAACGCGTTGACGATGATATTGATCAACACTTGGCTGATCTGGGTCTCATCCCCCAGAACGAGCGGTAATTCCTCCTCGACCATCTGCTCAAGCTGCACCTTGCGCTCTTCGGCTTCGAACTGCATGAGCGCCATGATGTGTTCGATCACCTTCTGCACATCCAGATCGTGAAGGCCGATGGAGCCGGGCCGAGCGAACTTCATGAAGTTATCGAGGATGACGGTCAGTCGTCGGCATTCGGCATTCACGACATGCATATAATGGGGGGCCTGCCCCGCGAGCGCGCCGCTCTCTTTGAGGTCCTCTTCCAGTAAATGGAGATTCAGGTCCATCGCGCTCAAGGGATTGCGCAACTCGTGCGCGACCCCGGCGGACAGAGTGTGCAAAGCCGCCAGCTTATCCGCGACGCGGACTCGTTGCTCGAGCGCAAGCCAGTCGGTGACATCCTGGGCCTGCAGGATGACGCCGGCCGGTTCTGCATCGTCCCCTGTGAGCTCGGCCGTGCTCACCCGGATGGTATGCGGGGTCCGGTCCTGGCTCTCATAGGGCAAATCTTTCTGACTGACATGCTGGTGATGCCTGAGTGCCCCTTCAAGCACCACCCGGATGGTCTCTCCCTCGGCAAATACGGATTCGTAAGAATTCC
>Ga0315287_10005434_pt1 | contig 12553 bp, 6 predicted proteins | sample YL17G11_0_MG_FD_205037 | JGI IMG/M metagenome (GOLD analysis project Ga0315287, IMG submission 205037) | Sediment microbial communities from Yellowstone Lake, YNP, Wyoming, USA - YL17G11_0 | ecosystem: Environmental > Aquatic > Freshwater > Lake > Sediment | place: USA: Wyoming | collected...
ATACCCAGATGATCAAGCTTGCAGAGAGAGAGAGAGAGAGAGAGAGAGAGAGAGTAAAACTGATATTTTTTATCCCATATGTAGTTCCCCCCGTATATAAGATCGTGGTTCTTGATCTTGCCTCTGTGCACAGGGTTCCGGTTGTGGATTTTTCAACCATGAGAGACGTCAATACTCTTGACGATCTTTTAAAAAATCCGGTTTATGCGCAACTCTTGTCCTTTTACCGGCAGCAGCTCGGTGACGATTATTTGCGGAAAAATCCCACCTATCTGGTAACTTCAGACGGCATGCACCCGAATATGCTGGGCAACCGAATGGTTGCAGAGCAGTTTGCTCGAACTATCATTTATTTAGGATTGCAACCCGGATCTGGCAATCCTACTTTCAATCACTAGCAAGCAGTCCTGGAAAAAGTGAACAAAGAAAATGAATATGGAATCCTAAGAGGATCGGGCCGCAAAACAGGATGCGCCTTTTCGGTGAACAATTTATTGCCAGGCGAGTTTTACGATGCAGGCCTCGCGGCCGTCTCTTTTCTCCGACCGGAACTCGGCATGAGGGTCTTTGCCCCGGTTCATTTCCACCACCCGCTCCATGGTCCCGGCCTGGATCTCGCGGAACAAGTCCCAGGAAGGCACATCCTCGACCGGGAAAAAGCTGACCTCGGCGAAATTGTCGCCCGAACTTTCGAGCTTGATCTCGATCTCGTCCAGGTAGCGCCGGGCGATCAAAGTGTATGCCTGCAGCGCCTCAACCGGCGAGTTCTTGCATAAAATCTGGCGGGTGCCGTCGTCAAAGACCTGGTCCACCCGTGAGCGGCCGTGGAGGCGCACCAGGCTGTAATCCTTTTTGGAGCGCATCTCGAAAATGCCCCTGCCGATCCGGGCCATGGTCCCGGCCGGATACCAGGAAAGCGGGATCACCATCTCGCGAATGATATGCCAGTCCGCCTCGATAAGATATTTATTCCAGTCCAGTTCCGGCGACTCCCGCACGATTTTGACGTAGTCCTTTAAAAAATTGCCCTTGATCCTCATTGCCTGTTCCAGGTAAATTATAAATTTTCAGCCTCGAATTGGCAAATGGAGCCGGCTTGGGGCAGGGTGACGACGACCCTCGCGATAATTTAGGGGATGTCCTTGGCCGTGGTTGAATTCAAATTTGATTGCGATTCCGATATAATGGGCTTGATGAAACACGGCAAGGACCTTTTATATCCGGGCCTGCTATTAATGCTCGCGCTGGCTTTCTGGTGGGGAGCGCTGCTCCCGGGCAAGGTGCTTTTTTTCAGGGACTTGAGCGTGGAGATCGTGGCCAAGCGGCATTTTTTTGAAAATAGCTGCGGGATATCGCTCTGGTGCCCTTACATCTTTTTCGGCACGCCCTTTGCCGCCAACGCCCAGTCCCAGGCTTTCTATCCCATGAATTTCCTGTTCTGCGTTTTCGGCGCGGAGCGGGGCCTGGTCTATTACATTGTTTTCCACCATATTCTTTTCACGCTCACTTTTTACCTGGCGCTGCGCAGGATCAGCTTCAGCGCGGAAGCGAGCCTGATCGGGGCCGCGGGCGCCGGCTTCGGGCCGTACATGACCGGGCTCACGCTCTATGTCGTGCTTTTGAGCGCCGCGGCCTGGATGCCCCTGATCATGGTCTGCCTGAACGAAGCCCTGAAGAAAAACCGGCTGAGATGGGGCCTGCTCCTGGGACTCCTGCTCGCCCTGCAATTCCTGGCCGGGGAATACGAAATTTCCGCAATGACCGCGGTCTTCGCAGCGGCCGCGGTTTTTTCCTCCAGACCCGGAAAATGGAGCGACCTTGCCAGGCTGGCCGGGGTATTGGTTTTCGGGGCCGCATGGGGAATTGCTTTAAGCCTTCCCCAACTCGCGCTGACCTGGGAAATGACCCCCCTTTCCAACCGCAGCGCGGGCATGGACCTCCAGTCCGCATTGTGGTGGTCGATGGAGTTGCCCATGCTAAAAAACCTGGTCATCCCCAATTACTTTCTGCCCTACTCCGCGGGAATTTATTCCTATCTGGGCAAGTTCACGCTCCGGAATTTTTTTGAAAGTTTTTACCTGGGCGCCGGCCTGATCCCGCTCATGTTTTTCGCTTTTTTCAGCCGGGACCGGCTCCGGGTCTGGTTCTGGTTCCTGATCGCCCTGCTCGGCCTGAGCATGATGCTGGGGGACGCGCTCCCGGTTTACGGTTTTTTTTACAACCACCTCCCGGGCATGAATTTCTTCCGGATCCCGTCCAAGTTCTTCTTCTTCGTCAATTTCAGTTTTATCATGCTCGTCCTTTACGGGTTCGAATTTATTGAGAGCCGGAAATGGTCATCCGCGCTGGTGGCCGCGGCTTTGGTGATTACGGGCCTGACGGCCGCGGGGCTGATCATCGCCAACCCGGTCTGGGTCTCCGAACTGGGCGACAAATTCGTCGAGATCAGCCGTTACTTTTATGTCAGGTGCATGATGCGGGCCTCGGCCTGCTTCCTGGTCAGCATGGGCCTGGTCTTTCTGGCCGGGATACTGAAGAGGAACGCGCTCGGGATTTTCTTTGCCGCCGTGGTTTTTGCCGACCTGTTTTTGGCGCACCATTACCTTAACCCTCCCGCGGACCGTGATTTCTACAAGCCCAACCAGATGATCAGGGAGATTAAGGACAAAGAAAAAGACCGGATCGCGCCGCTCCGGATTTTTTCCGCGTTCAACAGCAACGAGCTGGTCCCCAAGACCGTGGCCTCCAGGTACTGGCGCTATGAAAAGGCGCGCGATTACCTGGAGTACGACTGGGCGGTCTATTTTGACCTGGACAATTTACGCGGCGAAAGCTCGTTCTATCCGTCAGACATAGACCGTTTCAAATCCGTGCTCGCGCGCACGGGCTGGCCGGCTGCGGAATTGGTCCTGGCCAGGTCCGGCGTGGAATACACTTATCATCCGGACACCGGCTTCAAAAAGCTGCCCGGCGTTTTCAGCCGCGCCATGGTCTTTTACCAGGCGAGCGAGGTCTCCGGCCTGGAAGAAGCCATGCGTCTCCTGTCGGCTCTTGATTTTCCCGCCCGGCAGACATTGCTTTTGGAAAACGCGGCTCCGGCTCCGGGCCCGGCGCAGGACCTGATAATGGCCGAGCCGGCAAAGGTCGTCCAATATGAAAATGAAAAAGTGGCGGTTGAAGCCGATGCGAAAAGAGGCGGCTGGCTCCTGCTCCTGGACGCCTATTACCCGGGCTGGAGCGCGGAGCTTGACGGCAAAGTCGTCCCGGTCGTGCGCGCCAATGGTTTTTTCCGCGCCGTCAAAGTCCCGGCCGGGAAGCACCGGGTTGTCTTCAAATATCACCCGGAAATTTTTTACAGGTCCGTGCTGGTCTCCGGCGTCGGTTTGATCATCTGGCTCGGGCTTTTTGCGATCAGCTTTAAAAAATCCAGAAGCCGGCCGTGAAAAAGTCCGAAGAACTTTTGACCGTTTTTGCGCTTTGTTGCCTGCTGGAGATTGTTTTCTGGTATTTCGCGCTGCTCCCGGGCAGGACATTTTTCCTGAGAGACCTCTCCCTGGAGATCATCCCCAAGCGCTTTTTCTGGGCGAACTCCGGAGGCTTTCCCCTCTGGCTGCCTTACGGGTTTTTCGGCATGCCCTTTGCCGCCAACCCGCAGTCGCAGGCGTTTTATCCTTTCAATTTCTTTTACTTGCTATTCGGCGCGGAGCGGGGACTGGTGTTTTTTATTGTTTTCCATCATCTGCTTTTTCTGTTTACTTTTTACCTGGCGTTGCGCCGGCTCGGGTTTAGTCTGGAGGCCGGTCTGATCGGCGCGATCGGGTCCGGGTTCGGCGGATTTTTCTGCTCGCTCACTTTGTTGATCGTGCTTTTGGGAACAATCGCCTGGTTCCCGCTGATTATAATCTGCCTGACTTATACGGAAGGAAAAGGCTGGTTCAGGCCGGGATTGCTGATCGGTCCGCTCATCGCGCTCCAGGTCCTGGCCGGAGAGATTGAAATGGCGGCGATGAGCTGGCTGCTTGCCGCACTGGCTGTCGCGCTCTCGCCGAAAAACAAAATTGACGCAAGACTCTGCCTGCGCATCCCGGCCGCGATCCTGATCGGCGCTATTTTCGGAGCGCTGCTCAGTTTGTTCCAGCTCTCGCTCACCCTGGAGATGATCCCGCTCAGCAACCGCGCCGGAGGTTTTTCCGTGGCGGATGCCATGGCCTTTTCGTTTCACCCGCTGCACATAATATCTATTTTCGTCCCCAACCATCTCTTCCCGGCTGAAAGCGCCAGGCATGTCCCGGAGTTATATTGGGGCCTGGGTTTTTTCAGCGAGTTCCCGTACTTTTTGAGCTTCTATATCGGAGCGGTGATGGTCATCCCGGTCTTTGCAGGAATTTTTAAAGCGGACAGGGGCCGGGGATTATCCTGGCTTTTTCTGGTCATTTTCTCGCTCTTGATGGCGGCGGGCGAGCACTTTTCGCTTTACGGCATTTTTTGCCGGATCATACCCGGGTTCCGGATGTTCCGTTTTCCGGTAAAGTATTATTTCCTCTTCAGTTTCAGCGTAATCATGCTTGGCTGCCTCGGCTTTGAGAAGCTGAAGTTGAGAGCAAGGCCCCGGCTTTCTGCAACTCTCATCTCAATCGGTCTGTGCGTCGCGCTTTTCCTGTTGATCTATCCCGCCCGGCCCCAAAATTTCGGAGACCGGTACGATGCTCTGCAGGGATGGCTTTTTTTAAGAAGCCTTTTGCGGGTGTGTTCATTTATTTTGATTAGCGCGGGAGTGATCTTTCTCGCCGCGGGCAAGGACAAGCGCAAGGCCGGACTGACGCTGGCGCTCTTATGCTTTGCGGACCTGTATCTCGCGCACCGCTGGCTAAACCCGTCAGTGGGCCTTGATTTTTATCAGGGCAGCGCGCTGGTCCGCGATTTCGCCAGGAGGGCCGGGGATAAAAAATATCCCGCGCGCATCCTCTCGCTTTCGCCGGCCCAGGGGGAGCTTGACTTCAAACATGTGATCGACCCGGTCGCGCAGTATGCGAAAATCCGGGACAGTCTGGATACTTTCTGGCCAGCGCTTTTCGGCATAAATGACACAAGGTCCCATAGCTCGTTCCACCTCGCGGATATCCCGGCTTTCGATGACCTGATCGGCAAGGCGGACAGGGAAACCGCGAAGATAATAATGGCGCGCGCGGGTGTTGAGCATATGTACTATCGGAGCGTCGGTTTTGTTCCCATCAGCGCGCCTTTTGCCCGCGCCATGATTTTTTACCAGGCGAGCGCATTGGGCGACCGGGGCCAAGTCCTCAAGCTCTGGTCCGACCCCAATTTCCCGGCGCAAGAAGCAATTCTTCTGGAAGGCGGAACCGCGCAGGGTTCGACCGTGCCGGGAATGATGGCCGGGCCGGCTGAGATTATTGAATACAAGAACGAGCGGGTTGAGATAGCCGCGGACGCCAAACGAGACGGCTGGCTCCTGCTCCTGGACACCTATTATCCGGGCTGGAAGGCCGATCTTGACGGAAAGCGGGCGCCAATTTTTCGTGCGGACGGTTTTTTCCGGGCGGTTAAAATCCCGGCCGGGAAGCACCGGGTTGTTTTCAATTATCACCCGCAAATTTTTTACAACTCGCTTTGGCTTTCGGGCGCGGGCCTGATTGCCTGGTTTGGTCTATTAATCTTTTCCTTTACAATAAAGAAAAGCGGGAAATGAAAAAAACCAAGCAGGGATCAGGGCCGCGGTCAAAACCGCTCGAGCCGGACCAAGTCGGAGACGCCAAGATTTTCGTTTTGCTCGCGGCATCGATTTTGCTGTTCTGGGCGCCGGCGCTCCTGCCGGGCCGGGCGCTTTTCTTAAGAGACCTGAGCATCGAGATCATTCCCTACCGGAGCTTCTGGGTTGGCTCGGGAGGTTTCGCGCTCTGGAACAGTTTCGGTTTTTTGGGCATGCCCTTTGCGGCGAACCCGCAGCTGGGCGCGTTCTACCCGCTCAATTACATTTTTTTCATTGACCCGATCTGGAAGGGACTGGTTGTTTACATCATCGTCCATTATTCTCTGGCCGCGTTTTTCAGCTTTTTACTATTGCGCGAGATGGATTTTTCAAAAGCGGGTTCCGCGTTTTTCTCAGTGGCTTTTTGCTTCAGCGGCATCTATTCCTCGTTCAGCAACCTGATCGTGCTTCTAAGCGTTGCCAGCTGGGTGTCGGTCTCGGGCTGGCTTTTGATCAGGTCGATAAAGCGGCGCTGGCTTTCCAGCCTGCTCTGGCTGGGTCTGGTCTTTGCTTTTCAAATCCTGGCAGGCGACCCCCAGGTATTCGCCAGCAGCCTGTTGATCTGCGCGGCGCTGGGCCTTTTCTACCTTTGGAAATCGGGGCCATTGCCCGGCGGCTACAAGAAACTTTTCGGAGCCATTTTATTCTCGCTTTTGACAAGCGCAGTCCTGGCCGGGGTCCAGAGCTTGCTGACATTGGAAATGATCCCGCTCAGCAACCGCGCGAGCGGCTATTCTTTTGAGGACTTTACGCTCTGGTCGCTCTACCCCAAAAACCTGGCGACTTTGTTTTTCCCCAATAACTTCTTCCCGCCCCAGACCATGCAGTGGGCCGCGGGTTTTTTTCTCAGCCCATCGTTCCTGCTCAGCCTGTACCCGGGAGTGACGGTCCTGCTGCTCGCGGCATTTTCTTTTCGAAGCGAAAAGAAATCGGTCTGGCTCTGGCCGGCATTGTTCGCGCTCGGCATTTTCCTGGCGCTGGGCGAGCATAACCCCGCATACCGTCTTTTCTACCGGATACCTTTATTCAACCTGTTCCGCATCCCGGAGAAATTTTTCCTGCTCTCCGGCTTCAGCCTGGCCATGCTCGGAGCGATCGGGTTTGAAAGCCTGATCAAAGAGCCGCCGAGAAATTTGCCGCGGTTTGCCCCGCCCGTCCTTTTCATCACCGGCATCGGTTTTCTTGCGGTCTCAATCATTTTGCAAGACCAGGGTTCGGCTTCGGAGGCTGCCCGGGAAGCGCACCGGATTCTGGTCCGGGCGAGCCAGATGCGTTCGCTCGCGGTCCTTTTTGCAGGCGCGGGCTGGATATTTTTCCAAGGCCGGGCGCGCAAGAGCCGGGTTTTCGGACTGGGGATCATCGTGATCGCCTATCTTGACCTGGCAGGCGCGCATTTCCGGCTCAACCCGGCCACGAGCGCTGATTTTTACACCGCGGGCCCGGAAGCGGTCGCGGAACTGGACCGGCTCCGTTCGCAGCGGCCGGAAACTTTGAGGATCGCCTCGGTGCACCCGAGCCGGGATGAAATCCTGGTGCGGGTGAGAGACGCCCGTGAATTTTTTGTGATGGTGCGGGACTGGATGGACCCGTTCTGGGGCGTCTACTACAGGGTTGACGATGTTCTTGCCAAAGGCTCTTTCTATCTTGGAGACATCGACCTTTTCCGGAAACTTTTAAAAGAGAGCCAAAATCGGGAACTGCTGTTCGGCCGCTCCGCGGTCAGCCACATCTACGAGCCGGAGAGCGGCGTGAGGCCTTTGCCGGACTCGCTTTCCCGGGCCATGGTTTTTTACCGGGCGGAGTTTATCCCGGACCGGGAGCGGATGATCAAGCTCTGGTCCGACCCGTCATTCGACAGCCGCGAAAAAGTACTGCTTGAAAAATCCGCCGGAGCCGCGGGCGCGGATATTAACTTGTCCGCGGAGCCGGCTCAGATACTAAGCTACGCTAATGAGAAGGTCGCGGTCAAATTCGCGGCCAAGGCGCCCGGGTGGCTTGTGTTGTTCGACAGCTATTACCCGGGCTGGCGCGCGCACCTGGACGGGAAGGATGCGGCGATTGTCCGGGCGGATGTCTTTTTCCGGGCGGTGGCGGTCGGGCCGGGCGAGCATGTGGTTGAATTCCGGTACTTGCCCGCGGGCTTCGTCTATGGCATCATCATAAGCAGCGCGGGCCTGGTCGGGTGGCTCGGGCTGTTAATTTTCGCGCGAATAAAATGGAAAACAAAAAGTTCGGCTGGCTCCGGGTCCTCTTTTTCCTGGTTCTGATCCTCGCCAGTCCTCTGATCGAGGGCGGCGAGACCTTCCACACCGTGATCTGGCTCCGGCTCTGGGTGATCGGGTTCGGCTTGCTGTATTTCCTGGCCTCAATCAGGGACAACCGGCTGTCTATAACGCTGCCGCGCGGCAACTGGATGCTGATCGCGCTCTGGCTCCTGCTCAGCCTGTCTTTTTTCATCACCCATTATTATTTCATCACGGTTTACTGGTACTGCAATTTTCTGGTTTATATATTGCTGGGCTATCTATGCCTTGGGATTTTTGCCGGTCCGGACGGAAAGAAAAATATTCTGATGGTTTATTTGATAATGATCCTGGCCGGGCTGATCGAAAGTATTATCGGGATCGGCGAATACTCCCGGCCGCATATCGGCCAGATCAGCGGCACTTTTTTCAATCCTTCTTTCTATGCCGGGTATTTGATCGGCCTGGTCAGCTTTGCTTTGGCCGGGGCGCTGTTCCCGGTCCTGCCCGAGGCCAGCCGGGGCCAGCGCATAACGGTCAGGGCCGGTCTTGCCGTTGCATTTGTCCTCATGCTCCTGGGAATGATTTCTTCCGGGAGCCGGACCGTCATTTTCGCGGGGTTGCCCATAGGGTTGATCTTCCTTGCGCGCTTCCGGATAAAGGGCCTGGCGGTTTTGGCAGCGCTCGGACTCTTGATAATTTTCGTCCCCAACCCGATCAACAAGCGGTTTTCGGAACTGAGCACGCGGGACCCGTTTGCCTGGGAGCGGATCACGATCTGGAAAGGGAGCCTGAGGATGATCAAGCATCATCCTGCGGGCGTTGGCCTGGGGATGTATCAATACTACTACAACCGCTATTCATTTCCGATCAAATCCATGAAGATCGGCCGGTACGGGAAAGAGGCCGCTTTCGCGCACAACGACTATTTAAACCTGGCCGCGGAATCTTCGCCGCTTGCTCCCGGACTGGGAATCATCTGGCTTGCGGTCATCATCATTCCCTGCCTGGCGATAATTTTCAGGCGCGGAGAGCGGAGCAAGGAATGGGTGATGCTGCTGGCGTTTTTAAGCTCGTTGCTGGGGATCCTCGGTCATTCTTTGGTGGACAATCCCTTGCGGCAGCCTCCGATCGCGGTCCTGGCGGTTGTGGACCTTGCCGCGGTGCTGGGTCTGGCTTCGGGCTACCGCAAGAACCTGGCCCGCAAGGCTGAATACCCGCTCATGCACCCTGGTTTCATCAGGGTTTTTCTGCTGGTTTCCGGGTTGCTGATCGCAATGATCATGACTTATCAGGCCCTGGTCTTCGGCGCCTATTACAAGGCACGGAGGATGGCAAGGCCGGAGCAAAGAATAGAGTACCTGACCCGCCTCAGCGGCCTGCCCAGCGGGTACGCGCCCCTCTATTTCCAGATCGCGTTCGATAATAAAAACCTGTTTTTGGCCACCAAAAACCCCGACCACCTGATCAAGTCCCTGACATTTTTCGAAACCGCGGCGCGGCTCAACCCGGAGAGTTACCAATATTTCTATCAGTGGGCAGACGCCCTGTACCGGGCCGGGGTCCGGGTGGAAAACCAGGAGATCTTGAAAGACGCGGAAAAGATAGCGCTCTGGAGTCTGGAGCGCTCGGACAAATATCCGTTTACTTACATGATGCTTTGCAACATCGCGCATTTGAAAAAGGACTATGTTTCCGAGGAGAAATGGCTTGAGCGCGCTCTTGCCATCGAGCCATATTATTTCCTGGCCCGGATCTTGTTGGCCGAGCTTTTTGTGGAGGAAGGGAAACTAAAAGATGCCGGGTCCCAGCTCGATCTTCTCAAGCGCCAGAAGCAGGAGGTTTCCAAGACGGTCAAGGAGCAGGCCTGGCATTTGACCGGGTTCCAGCTTACGCTGGTTGAATTGCCCGATTCGGAGATCGGCCTGGTTGAGGAAAAACTGGCGCAAGCCAGGTCGGAAAAAAAGCAGTGAAGCCCGATGGAACCGGCTGAAGAAATAAATTTATCTTGGCTTTGGATGGTTTTCCTGGCGGTGATTGTCCTGGCCAGCCCTCTGCTCAAGGGCGGGGACACCTATTTCACCGGGGCGTGGCTGAGACTTTTGATCATTTGCGCGGGAATCTATTTTTTTTCCAGGCGGATCAAATCCGGGAGGTTTTCTTTATCCACCGCGGCCGGCAACTGGATTTTGCTTTCGCTCCTTTTGGTATTGAGCGCGTCCCTGATCACCACCCATTACTTTTTCATCACCATTTACTGGTACACGATATTTTTAGCCTGCTTCATTTTATTTTACCTGGCGCTGAACCTGATGGCCGGGGAAAAAGGGGGCAGACTGCTCCAGGGGTTATTCTGGGTTTTGCTGGCATCGGGCCTGCTCCAGGGCGGCCTGGGGATCGGGGAATATTTTTTACATGGCCGGTCGCGGGCTGCGGGCAGCTTTTTCAACCCGGCTTATTATGCGGGCTACCTCTCGAGCCTGATCAGTTTTCCGCTTGCGGCCGCGGCTTTTGATCTGTGGCCGGGGATTCCGGGCCGGAAAAAATCGGCGCTGCGGCTGGGGATGGCATTGGCGGCCGTGATTATATTTTTGGGCGTCCTGGTATCGGCAAGCCGGGTGATTATTTTTCTCGCACTCCCGCTGGGCTTGATCATGGTGGTCCGTTTCAGGCATCTGGGCGCCGCGGTCCTGGTGCTTGCGGCGTCTGCATTGATCTTTATCCCCAACCCGGCGCGCGACCGCGTTAAACACATCAACAGCGATCCCTACGCCTGGGAGCGGGTCACGATCTGGAAAGCCAGCCTGAAAATGGTCCGGCATCATCCGCTCGGAGTTGGCCTGGGGATGTACCAGTATTACTACCACCGCTACATGTATCCGATGCGCAACGTCAAGATCGGACGCTACGGCCAGGAGGCCTGGCAGTCCCATAACGAGATATTGAATTTCGCCGCGGAATCTTCGGTGCTGGCCCCGCTCCTGGGCCTGGGCTTCCTGGGACTGATTTTGATGAAACTGCTGCGCGGGGTAAAGGGGAACAAGCCTTCATCTGAAGAGTCGGGCTGGCTTCTGGCTTTTGGAAGCTCGCTGCTTTTGATCCTGGCGCATTCGCTGGTCGATTTCAATCTTCACCAGCCGCCGGTCATGGTGGCCGCGGTTCTGGACCTAGCGGGTCTGCTCACGGTTTTGTCCAGACGGTTCCCGGGCTTTGTCAAGACCGAGGAATACGAGATTCCGCGTCCGGGGTTGGTCCGGGCTTTTGTTTTCAGCGCCGGGATTTTGATCTCCCTGTTGATTGTCTGCCAGTCGGCGATAGAGGGGTTTTATTACCGGGCGCTGAGAATCCAGAAGCCGGAGCAAAAGATCAGCGCGCTCTATCAGCTTTCGCGGCTGCCCGCGGGATACGCTCCCGTCTATTACCAGCTGGGCGAGGAATTGCGGCAGAGCTATATTCAAACCTCCAAACTGGAATTGGGCGTCCAGGGCGCCAAATATTTTGAGTTCGCCTCGGCCCTGAACCGGGAGGACTATCACACCTATTTTCAATGGGCGGAATGCGTTTACCGGGTGGGGGTGCTGGTCAGGACCGTCAAAGTTTTCAATGAGTCGGAGGATTTGTGCATGAAGTCGGCCGAGCGCGGGCCGGGCCAGGTCTTCAGTTATCTCCTGCTCAGCAATATCGAATATGTAAAAAAAGATTACAAAAGGTCCGAGCGCTGGCTTGAGACCGCTTTGGAGTACGAGCCATATTTCCTGCGCGCCCGGTCCCGGCTGGCCGCGGTGTTATTGGAAGATGGAGAGTTCCCGGCCGCTGACCGGGAATTTAAAAAATTGATGGAAATGAAAAAAGAAGCTGACGAGATCCTGGCCAAGCCAGACAGCGGCTTGAGCGGCTATCAAAGACTTTTGCTGTCCACTGATCCCGAGGAAATCGCCAAGACTCAAAAAATAATCGATGCCCGGTCGATCCCGCCCCTTCTTCGTAAAAGCCGATAGGCCTTTTCATACGTTCCACATCCTGGTCTCGAAATCCTGGTCGGGGACGGCGAAGCTGATCAGGCCGTCGCGCGGGTAGCGGTCCAAAGGCCGGCCGTTGATATTGACATAAATCCTAAACCAGGCTTCCTGCCCGGGCCGGAAGCCCAGGTCTGAAAACGGGATGGCCAGTTCGAAAATCTTGCTCTTGCGGATATGATCGTTCTCAAAACTGCACTCGGCGCGGTCCTGGCAGACGATCACGGAAAATTTTTGATGGGCCTCCTCTTCCAACTGGTAGGGGAACTTGATCTGGACCAGCTCCGGTTTTTCAAAACGGATCTCAACCACCAGGTCGTCCTTGATGTCCTCGGGCCGGTAGGGGTCGAGCCGCAGGTAAAGGTTGTTGCTGTCGAACCCGAAGTAGATCCGGGAGAAATGCGGCTCCTGCGAATAATACCCGCTCCGGAGTTTCAGCACATCGTAATACCCGGCGTCCTGCCACTCGTAAAAACTGGTCTCCCTCCCGTCAATGATGGGCGAGATGAAGCCCGCGGGCTTGGCGG
>Ga0315287_10005435_pt1 | contig 12552 bp, 7 predicted proteins | sample YL17G11_0_MG_FD_205037 | JGI IMG/M metagenome (GOLD analysis project Ga0315287, IMG submission 205037) | Sediment microbial communities from Yellowstone Lake, YNP, Wyoming, USA - YL17G11_0 | ecosystem: Environmental > Aquatic > Freshwater > Lake > Sediment | place: USA: Wyoming | collected...
GTCATGGGTGTGGACACCCTGGCAGCGCGGCCTGTGCGCATCGATGCGGATCTGGTGGTTCTGGCAATGGCCATGGTCTCGCGCTCTACCACTGAGGAACTCAGAAAAATTCTCAAGATCATAACAGACGCAAACGGGTTTTTTACCGAGGCGCATCCGAAGATGGATCCTCTGGGCACCACCACGCGGGGGATTTATCTGGCAGGATGCGGCCAGGCGCCGCGCGATGTGCCGGACACCGTTGCCCAGGCATCGGGAGCAGCAGGGAAGGTCATCGGCCTCTTCTCCCATGACCGCCTGCCGCTCGATCCCATGATCGTATGCGTGGATGAGGAACTCTGCGCCGGGTGCGGGCTGTGCGTATCCGTGTGCCCCTATGACGCCCGGGAACTGGATGTAAAGAGGAAAAAGGCGATTGTGAAAGAGGCCCTGTGCAAGGGGTGCGGAGCGTGCATGGTGGCATGCCCGAACAGCGCCACCATCCACAGGAATTTCTCCAAGAAGCAGATTCTGAAAATGATAGATGCGGTAATTTGATAACAGGTTAGAGATCACATATGTCCCATATTTCCCATAACTCCCATACTATCGAGAAAAGCGGCTCCGTGATGATTGTGGGAGCGGGCATTGCCGGCATCCAGTCTGCCCTGGATCTGGCAAATGCCGGATTCCTGGTGTACCTTGTGGAGGAGGGCCCGAGCATCGGCGGCGTGATGCCCCAACTCGACAAAACCTTTCCCACCAACGACTGCGCCATGTGCATCCTGGCTCCCAAGCTGGTGGATACCGGACGCCATCCCAATATCAGGATCCTGTGTAATTCTGAAATCACGGCTCTCGATGGGGACGTCGGGAATTTCACGGTCCAGGTCACGACCCATGCCACGTATGTGGACCCGGAGAAATGTAACGGGTGCGGCGATTGCGTGGAGAAGTGCCCGGTGAGCGTTCCCTCGCGGTTTGACGAACGGATCGGCCGATCCCGGGCGATTGACCGCCCCTTCCCCCAGGCGATCCCGAATGTGTTTGGAATCACAAAGGAAGGAATTTCACCCTGCCGCATTGCCTGCCCTGCAGAAGGAAACGTGCAGGGATACGTTGCGCTTGCAGCCCAGGAAAAATGGGCAGAGGCTCTTAATATGATCAGGCAGCGCATCCCGTTCCCAGGCACACTCGGCAGGATCTGCCATCATCCCTGTGAAGTGAAATGCAACCGCAAGGATATTGATTTCCCTGTGGCAATCCGGGATATCAAGCGGTTCATTGCGGATTATGTGTATGAACATCCGGAGCTGGAGGAAGAAAGGCGGAAACTGGCAGAGGAGCGGAAGAGAAAAAACCGGGAGGAGGGCGCGGAGTATAAGGATCCATTCGCGGTTGATGCCACTCGCGGGAAGGGACACAGGGTGGCGATCATCGGCGCGGGTCCTGCAGGCCTGACCGCTGCTGCGGATCTATCGAAACTCGGGTATGAGCCGGAGATTTTTGAAAAGGAACAGTCTGCCGGCGGCATGATGAAATTCGTGATCCCGGATTTCCGCCTGGATAAGAACTATCTCGATAAGGAAGTCCGGGCTGTCATAGACGAGCATCATCTCAAGATTCACCATGGCAAAAGATTCGGCAGGGATTTCACGCTCGAAGACTTGCGCAGGAGGGGGTTTGAGGCGATCTTCATCGCTGTCGGCGCCCATGTGGGCAAAGGTCTCGACGTGGAGGGAAACGATGCGGAGGGCGTGTACCAGGGGCTGGATTTCATCAAGAAGGTGAACAGGAAGGAGTTTCAAACCGGCGCGCTCAAGGATCGGAATCTGATAGTAGTGGGTGGGGGAAACGTCGCCATGGACGCTGCGCGCATGGCGCTGCGCCTGGGCTCCAGGGTTACTATCGTATATCGTCGCTCCCTGAAGGAAATGCCGGCAACAGAAGAGGAAATCGCCAGGGCGCGGGAGGAAGGCGTCGAGTTCATGCTGCTCGCCAATCCCGTGAAGTTCTTGAGGGAGGATCGGCTCAAAGCCATGCGGTGTATTCGCATGCAGCTGGGAGAGCCGGACGAATCCGGCCGGAGACGGCCGGTTCCCGTGAAAGGCTCCGAGTTCGATCTCCCCTGCGACATGGTTATTCTCGCCATCGGCCAGGACGTGGATACAGCGCCCCTGGAAAGGGAGAAACTGGAGCTCAAGTGGGATCTTTTGAAGGTGGATCCCCTGACCCTCGAGACCTCGATCCAGGGAGTCTTCGCCGGAGGCGATGTGGTGAGCGGGCCTGCGTCTGTTGTGGAAGCCCTTGAAGCAGGTCATGAGGCTGCGGTGTCCATTGACCGCTTCATTCACAAGGAGGATCTGAAAAAGGGAAGGGAGAAAAATCCGGTTCTTGCATCCACTCCGGCAAGAGAGCGGTATGAAAAAAAGGAGCGAATGGAGTTGCAGCATCGTCCTTCCGGAGAAAGACTGTGGAATTTCGACGAGCCGACCCTGCCGCTCGTAAAGGAAGATGTGATTGAAGAAGCGAAGCGTTGCCTGGACTGCGGTTTGTGCTCCGAGTGCATGGAATGCGTGGCGTCATGCGGACGCGGCGCTGTGGATCACTCGCAAGGCGAGAAGATCAGGACTCTTCAGGTCGGCGCTGTGATTCTGTCTCCGGGATATGAAAAGTTCCTTCCCGGAACAGGCGGCAGCCTCGGTTATAACCTTTATCCGAACGTGCTGACCAGCATCCAGTTTGAGCGCATGCTGTCCGCATCCGGGCCTTTCAGCGGGCATGTGGTCCGGCCTTCGGATCAAAAGACGCCGCACAAGATTGCCTGGCTTCAGTGCGTAGGCTCCCGCGATGAAAGCTGCAAACGCCCCTGGTGTTCTTCCATCTGCTGCATGTATTCCACAAAGGAGGCTGTGATCGCCAGGGAGCATGAACCGGGCCTCGAAACTCATATCTATTACATGGATATCCGTTCGTTCGGCAAGAATTTTGAGGGATATATCGATCGGGCAAAATCGGAATACGGCGTGGTGTATCGCGCCTCGCGCGTCCCCCGCGTGGAACAGGATCCTGAGACGAAAAACCTGCGCATCCGCTATATTGACGACGACGGCGCGGTCCGGGTGGAAGAGTACGACATGGCGGTGCTGTCCGTGGGACTCCAGCCCTGCGCCAAGCTCGGGTCTCTTGCGGAACTCCTGAAAATCCAGCTCAATGAATATGGTTTTATTGAGACAGGCGCTTATGAAAATACCCGCACAACGCGTTCGGGCATCTATGTCTCAGGCGCCATCTCCGAACCCAAGGATATTCCCGAAGCTGTCACCGAGGCCTCCAGCGCAGCAGCTGATGCATCTTCGGATATCTTTGAAGCGCGCGGAACCGAGGTGAGAGAAAAACAGTATCCTGAGGAAAAGGATGTCAGGGACGAACCGCCGCGCGTGGGCGTGTTTATATGCCATTGCGGTACCAATATCGCCGGCGTGGTGGACGTCTCCCGTGTGGCTGAGGCTGCCCGCAGGGAGCCGCATGTGGTTTATGTGAACGACAACCTCTATACCTGTTCCCAGGACTCCCAGGAGATCATCAAAGAGAAGATCAGGCATCTCGGGCTGAACCGCGTGGTGGTGGCATCCTGCACGCCCCGCACTCATGAGGAATTGTTCCAGGACACGATCCGCGAGGCGGGGCTGAATCCCTACCTCTTTCAGATGGCCAATATCCGCGACCAGTGTTCCTGGGTGCACAGGGAGGAGAGGGACAAGGCAACGGAAAAGGCTGCGGAGCTGGTGCGCATGGCCATTGCCAAAACCGCCCTCATGTCTCCCGTGAAACAGAAGGAGATATCCCTTGTCCAGAAGGCGCTTGTGATCGGCGGCGGCATCGCCGGCATGACTGCTGCGCTTGCAATCGCAGGCCAGGGATTCCCCGTGCATCTCGTGGAGAAGGAGCCGCAGCTCGGCGGCCATATTCGGGATATTTATCTCGGACTGCGGAATGAAGATCCGGGAAGGATGTTGAAGGAAACCATGGACAAGGTCCTTTCTCATGAAAAGATCACAGTGTATCTGGAGTCCGAGGTGGAGGAGACCTCCGGTTATGTGGGCAATTTCACGAGCAGGATCAGAAAGCCCGGAGGGTATGAAGAGATTGACCATGGGGTGATCCTTGTGGCAACGGGCGCTTTGCCCTATGAACCCACGGAATATCTCTACGGAAAAAATTCCCGCGTCCTCACCCAGAACCAGCTGGAAAAAATTCTCTTTGAAGGACAGGTTCCGGAAAAGCCGTGGGAACAGGTGGTGATGATCCAATGCGTGGGCTCCCGTAATGATGATCATCCGTATTGCAGCCGCATCTGCTGCAGTCATGCCCTCAAGAATGCCCTTAAGCTCAAGGAGATTTCTCCGGACACGGACATTTTTGTTCTCTATCGGGACATCCGCACCTATGGGTTCAAGGAGGATTACCTGTACCGTCGGGCGCGGGACAAGGGCGTTCTGTTCATCCGGTACACGGAGGAAAATCCCCCGGAGATTGCGGACAGGGACGGCAGACTGGATGTAAAAATTTATGAACCGATCCTCCGCAGGGATCTGATGCTGCATCCCTCGCTCGCGGTCTTGAGCGCAGGCATTGTTCCTGCGGAAAATGAGAAGATCGCCCGGTTGCTTAAGATCCCCCTGAACAGCGACCGGTTTTTCGTGGAGGCGCATGCGAAACTCAGGCCCGTGGATTTCGCGAGCGACGGCATGTATCTGTGCGGCACAGCGCATTCTCCGCGGTTCGTGAGCGAGTCGGTCACCCAGGCCAAGGCTGCTGCCGCGCGCAGCCTGACGATTCTCACCAGGGACACGCTCAAAACCAAGGGCATTGTGGTTCAGGTGAATCCGCGCCGGTGCGTAGGATGCGAAGCGTGCGTGCATGTGTGCGCCTATGATGCCCGGGAATTCGACGCGGAGAAAGGGTATGTGACAGTGAATGAGATTTTGTGCCAGGGGTGCGGCGCCTGCTCTGTGGCATGCCCCAATGGCGCCACCCAGCAGAATCAGTTCACCAGGAAACAGATTTATTCCATGATTGATTCTTTGTTTGGCGCTGAAGAGGAGAGTGTCTTGACAGAGAGATCCAAGACTTAGAGGTCCTGATAAAACGATGGATAGAAAGATTTAAGATAGAGATTACGATTACGATTGAGATTACGAATTTCAATAGGGATTTAATATAAGGGAAATGGACAGGACTATGGACAAGGAATTTGATCCGAAGATTGTGGGATTCCTCTGCAACTGGTGCACATACACCGGCGCGGATCTCGCGGGGACTTCGCGGATTCAATATCCGCCCCATATCCGCATCATCCGGGTGATGTGTTCCGGCGCTGTGGACCCCACGTATATTCTCAAGGCGCTTCTGGAAGGCGCGGACGGCGTATTCATCGGCGGATGCCATCCCGGAGATTGCCACTATCTCTCCGGCAATTATAAGGCGCGACGCCGCATGGTCCTCATGAAATCCATCCTGGAAACCCTGGACCTGGAGCCGGAGCGGCTCTGGTTCCGGTGGATCTCCGCTTCGGAGGGACAGAAGTTCGCCGATACCATGATCGAGATTTCAGAGGCCATGAAAAAACTGGGACCCAGTCCCATCAAGGAGTTTTGGAATGTCTGAAGAGAGAAAGGCCGGCGTGATGAAGAAACTCGAAGTTTCCAATAAGGATATTCCCGGGGCGCTCAATTCTTTTCTTGCGGAAATCCTGAGAAAGGGGAAGGCCGGCGCACTTCTGGTTCCCCAGAAAACGCCTTCCGGCAGCATGGTCTTTCCAGCCCTCGTGTCCGATCCGGAAAAAATTCAGGCCGATCCCCTCGCGCCCGTTCTCCCCGTACCCACAGCAGCCATGGTCATGACCCTTACAAGGGAGGGGACGCTTTTCTCGCCTGTGGCTGTTCTTATGAGGAATTGCCAGATCCGCGCTCTCATTGAACTGGCGAAGCTGAAACAGGCGGATCTCGCGAATGTGATCCTGATCGGCATGGATTGCGCCGGCACATTTTCCATCAATGATTATACGGAACTCGGCCCGGAAAAAAGCTCCACAGCCCTTTTCCGCTCCCTCCTCGAGGGGGATCATCTCGCGGAAAAACTCAGAACCGCATGCCAGACCTGCAGGGAACCCATACCTGAGTTTTGCGATATTCTCATAGGCGCGTATGGAACGGATATTTCCACGGGCCTTCTGATTCAGGCGAAGACGGAGAAAGGGGAAAAGATCCTGGAAGGCATGCCCCTGAAACCGGGCGGGGATGAAGAGGCGCGCGCCCGGGCGGTTCACAATCTGAAGGAGAAAAGAAAAGAGGCGGATCGGAGTTTCAGGGAGAAATACGGAACCATCAAGGGGATTGAGGAGATTCTGAAGTTTTACGCCAAATGCATCAACTGCCAGAATTGCCGCCGCGTGTGCCCGGTCTGCTACTGCCAGGAATGCTTCTTCTGTTCAGAGCACCTGGCACAGACGGCCGAGAGCCTGATGAGGAAATCGCGCGCCCGCGGCGCGTTCAAAATGCCGCTGGATACGCTCCTCTTTCACACGGGCCGCATGAACCACATGATCCTCTCCTGCGTGGAATGCGGGCTGTGCGAACAGGCCTGCCCCGTCAATATCCCCCTGATGCAGATCCTGAAACGAGTGGCGTTCGACGCCCGGGAAAAATTCGGGTACAGCCCGGGACGGAGCATCGAGGAAGAGATACCCTTTACCGTGTTCCGCGAGGATGAATTCAAAGAGGTGGGGGAGGAGTGAGTCGGTTTGTCGGTTGATCAGTTGTTCGGTTGTTGGAGATTAGCATGAGGATTTGTTATGAGTATTGAGATCATAGATGACAGGGACATGGATCCGAAGTTCAAGTTCCGGATCGCTGCGGAAGAGGACGGACAGGGGCTCCTGAAGTGTTATGCATGCGGATCATGCACAGCTCGGTGCCCTGAGCAGGAGGTGAAGCCGGAATACAACCCGCGGGAGATCATCCGCAAGGCGCTCCTGGGGCTGAAAGATGAGGTGTTCCGGAGCGAATTCGTGTGGATCTGTTCCTCGCATTATCTCTGTCTTTCCAAGTGCCCGCAGAATGTCAACATCAAGGCGGTCATGAACGCGGTGCGCAACGCCAGGATTATTGAGGAGACCTATGGAAAATCCCCTGGAGCGGGCGAAGGCTCCGGGGGAGATATGGATATGAATTTCAAATATACAATTATTGAGCAGGAGTGCGGCAGGGATCTTTATCATTGTTTTGCCTGCGGCGCATGCACTGCCGGATGCCCGGAACGCTCCCTGGATGAAGAATATTCCCCGCGGATGGTGATCCGTAAAATCCTCGTTGGGCTTAAAGAAGATGTTTTTGAGAACAAGTTTGTAAACATCTGTTCCACGCATTATCGGTGCCTCACCGAATGCCCCCAGGCTGTGGAAATCCCCAGACTCATGACAGCCATCCGGCGCCTGGCGGAGAAGGAAGGCTACACACGGGAAGGGAAAAAGATCGATATCCAGGAGCCCGAAGTTTCGGATAAGAAAAAAAAGAAGGAGAAACCGGCGAGAGTGTTTTTACGATAAACTTGGAGAACAAAGACCATGTCTCATTCTTTTATTCGTAATCGTAATCGTACTCACAATCGTAATCATAATCTCCTATCTCCCTGGAGTGCAAAATGTCCATGCGTTTTGATCATGAAAAGCTGAGAGTGTATCAGGAAGCCATTAAGTTTATTATATGGGTTCATGATATTCTGGAACGCGTACCCAAAAGTATGTCTGTCCATGGACAACTTGATCGAGCGTCGACTTCGATTCCCACAAATATTGCCGAGGGAAATGGAAAATTTACGGAAAAGGACAGGTGTAAATATTTCGATATTGCCAGAGGCTCATCCCTGGAATGCGCTGCAGCTCTGGATGTACTGGTGGCCAGAAAGGTTCTCAGTGATGATGAAGTTCAGAAGGGTAAGGAGATGCTGCAAAATATCGTATCCATGCTTGTGGGATTGATAAAAAGCAATTCCCCGGATCGTGTATGCGAAGATATTCATGATTATGGGAGGGAGAGAGAAGGAGAGTAAAATAACGAGCGGCTACGATTACGATTACGATTATGATTACGATTGTGAGGGAACAAGAGGGAATCAATGCCCAATTTAATGGATAATATTTCCGGCGCGGTGGCGGTTGTCGGCGGAGGGATCACGGGGATCCAGGCGTCGCTGGATCTGGCTAACATGGGATTCAAGGTGTATCTCATCGAGAAGAAGCCTGCCATCGGCGGATTCATGGCCATGCTGGATAAAACGTTCCCCACCAATGACTGCTCCCTGTGCATCCTCTCGCCCAAGCTTGTGGACTGCGGACGTCACAAGGATATCGAAATCCTGACGTGCAGCGAAGTGACGGGTGTGGAGGGAGAGGCTGGACGGTTCACCCTTCGCGTGCACAAAAATCCCCGTTGCGTGGATCTTGTCAAATGCACCTCCTGCGGCAAATGCTCTGAAAAATGCCCGATCGTTATCCCCAATCTTTACGAGCAGGGGCTCTCGTTCCGTAAAGCCATTTACAAATACTATCCCCAGGCCATACCCAATGCGTATGCGATCGACAAAGAGGGCATTCCGCCGGACTACAAGGGATGCATCAATTGCCGGGTGTGCGAGAAGGTATGCGAGGTTGGCGCGATCAGGCTGGATGAAGAACCTGAGGATCTCGCCCTTGAGGTCGGGGCAGTGATCCTGACCGAAGGCGCGGAGACATTTCTCCCGTATGTGAAAAGGGAATACGGGTATGGCCGTTTCATCAATGTGGTCACCAGCCTGGAGTTCGAGCGCATCCTCTCCGCCTCCGGTCCTTATCAGGGCCATGTGGTTCGTCCCTCGGATCAAAAGGAGCCGCAGGGCATAGCCTGGATCCAGTGCGTTGGCTCGCGGGATCAGCATATCGGAAATAATTATTGTTCCTCCGTATGCTGCATGTATGCAACCAAGGAGGCGATCATTGCAAAGGAACATGTGAAAAATGTGGATGCAACCATCTTCTATATAGACATGCGCGCGTATGGCAAAGATTTCGACAGATATGTGGACAGGGCGGAAAAAAAATACGGCGTCCGGTATGTGCGCTCCAAGATCTCGGAGGTTGTGGAGGATCCGGAGACCAGGAGTCTCCTTGTCCGTTATGAAGACGACCAGGGCGGGCTTAATGAAGAATCCTTTGGCATGGTTGTCTTGTCCGTGGGATTCTGCCCGTCAGATGAAAAGAGAAAACAGATGGATGCCCTGGGCATCAAACTCAATCCCTGGGGATTCGCACATATAAATACCACGGATCCGGTCAGCAGCTCCCGCGAAGGCATTTTTGTGGCAGGGAGCCTGAACGAGCCTATGGCGATTCCGGAATCCGTGATGCAGGCATCGAGCGCAGCCGCAGGAGCAGCCGCGCTTCTTTTCTCTTCCCGGGGCTCCCTTATCAAAGAAAAGATATTCCCCCGCGAAGATCCCATCGAAGGCGAACCGCCCCGGATCGGCGTTTTTATATGCCATTGCGGTACCAATATCGCCGGGTACCTGGATATAGAGGCTCTTGTGAATTTTGCCGGATCCCTCCCGGATGTTTATTATACAGACCATCCCATGTACAGCTGCGCCCAGGATGCCCAGAAGAAAATGGTTGATGCCATCCGGGAACACAAACTCAATCGCATTGTGGTGGCTGCATGCAGCCCCCGTACTCATGAGGGATTGTTCCGGGATACGCTCAAGGATGCGGGGCTGAATCGTTATCTTTTCGAAATGGCGAATATCCGCGACCAGTGTTCCTGGATTCACATGGATCTTCCGGTCCGCGCCACAGAAAAAGCCCGCGACCTGATCGCCATGGCTGTGGCAAAGGCGCGGCTCCTGGAGCCCATCCCCGAGGGAAAGGTGGATGTCAATCCACAAGCCCTGGTCATCGGCGGCGGCGTGGCAGGCATGACCGCAGCCCTCTCTCTTGCGGATCAGGGATTCAAAACATACCTCGTGGAAAGAGAAAACTCCCTGGGCGGGCGCCTGAATAAAATCCATTATACCATCGAAGGCACGGATGTATCTTTGTTTATTAAAAACCTGATCTCCAAAGTCACAAGCCACGAGCGCATCGAGGTTTTTACAGGAGCCGCTGTGGATAAAATAGAGGGATACGTGGGCAATTTCACAACACAGATACATACGCCCGAAGGCATGAAAACCATCAACCACGGTGCCGTGATCGTGGCTGTGGGAACGGATGAGGCTGAAACAAGGGATTTCCTTTTCGGCGAGGATCGGGGAGTCATGTCCCAGCACGAGCTCGAGGACAGGCTTGTCACAATGGAACAGGACGAGATCAGGAACGGCGAGACGTTTGTCATGATCCAGTGTGTGGAATCCCGTACTGAAACAATTCCCTACTGCAGCAGGATCTGCTGCACCCAGGCGGTGAAGAACGCCCTCAAGATCAAGAAGATTAATCCCAGGGCCGAGGTGTATGTTCTCTATCGCGACATCCGCACCTATGGGTTCAAGGAGCAGTATTACGAACAGGCGAGAGAGAAGGGAGTGATTTTTCTCCGGTACGATCCCGAAAGCCCGCCTGTTGTGAAAAGGGACGCAGGCAGGCTTTGGGTAAGTCTCGAGGAACAGATCATGCGGAGACGGATCGAGATTCCAGCGGATCATGTGGCGCTCTCCCTGGGGCTGCGGCCTGCGAAAGGATTCGGGGAACTGGCAAAGATGCTCAAAGTGCCGCTTAATGAAGACGGATTTTTCCTCGAGGCGCACGTGAAGCTGCGGCCTGTGGATTTTGCGACAGAGGGGATTTTTATGGCGGGAACTTGCCATGCGCCCAAGTTTATCGAGGAATCCATTGTCCAGGCGTCGGCAGCCGCGGCCCGGGCAGCAGTGATCCTGTCCCACAGGGAACTGGAAACATCCGGCCTTGTTTCGCGGATCAACGCCGGCCTGTGCCAGGCCTGCGGCCTCTGCATAGAGATATGTCCTTATAAGGCGATCTCACTTGATGAGGAGAAGAACGTGGCTGTGGTCAATGCCGCGCTTTGCAAGGGATGCGGCCTGTGCGCCACATCCTGCCGATGTGGCGCGCCGAATATCGGAGGGTTCACCAACGAGGAAATCCTGGCACAACTGGGAGTGTTGTAATGTCTTATAATCATAATCGTAATCATAATCATAATCTTAATCTCTCCCCCCTCTCTTCCATCTTGATTGCGGATATACGATTACGAGTATGATTACGATTACGATTAAGATAAAATAAGGATAAGAGATTTATGAAAGAGCAAGAGAGCAAAAAGGAATTTGTGTCGGTTTATATCATGGGGAAGAAATTCTCCGTTCCGGCAGAATCCACAATCATGAGCGCGCTGGAATATTCCGGGTATCAACTGAAGCGCGGCGTGGGATGCCGCGAAGGATTCTGCGGCGCCTGCGCTACAGTGTATCGCCTCCCTGGCGATTACAAGCTCCGGACAGGTCTTGCGTGCCAGACCGTGGTGGAGGAGGGGATGCTTATCGCCCAGATTCCCTTTGTGCCTGCGGGAAAACCCATCTATGATCTGGACAAGACGGAACCCACCATTGTGGTGTTCAAGCATTTGTATCCTGAGATTTTCCGATGTGTGGGATGCAACACATGCACCAAGGCCTGCCCCCAGGATATTATTGTGATGGATTATATCAATGCCGTGGAGCGGGGGGATATTGCCAAGGCTGCGGAGATCTCTTTCGACTGCATCCGTTGCGGTTTGTGCGCGCTCCGCTGCCCTGCGGAGATCGGCCAGTTTAATGTCGGCATCCTCGCCCAGCGCCTCTATGGCAAATACCTCGCCCCGCGCACAGGCAATCTGAAAAAGAGAGTGGAGGAGATCAAGTCCGGCGCTTTCGACAAATCCATGGAGGAAATGAAAAAAATGGACAAGGCGAAACTCAAGAAAATCTATTATGAAAGGGATATCGAACCCGGAGAGAAGGTGTAAATCCTATGTCTTCTCATCTTAATCTTAATCGTAATCGTAATCTTAATCTCAAATTTTCTTTTCTCCCCGGTTTTATCAATATGAGCGAGGAAGAGAAGGATTAGGATTACGATTAGGATTACGATTACGAGTATGAAATGACAGGAGAGGGAATGCCATGTACCCTGATTATATGCAGGAATCCCTGAAAAGAGTGGAAGCCACCCGGCAGGAACGAATCCGGATCGCACGCGAAAAGGGACGCGAGCATATCTTCCCAGCCATGACTGCGGAAGAGCGCGACGATGTGCTGCATAAGTTCCATCCGGATTTTAAAAAGGTCGCCAAAAGGCAGATCAGGATCGGCCCGAATAAGGGCGAAGAAATCACCACAGAAGTGGCGGATATCCTGGAGGCGTACTCCCGCATCAATCCGGACGATTATGACCTGGAACATCCGGACCTTGAAACCGATGTGCTGGTTGTAGGCGGAGGATCTGCCGGCAGCTCCGCTGCGCTCCTGGCGGAACAGGAAGGCGCAAGC
>Ga0315287_10005436_pt1 | contig 12552 bp, 12 predicted proteins | sample YL17G11_0_MG_FD_205037 | JGI IMG/M metagenome (GOLD analysis project Ga0315287, IMG submission 205037) | Sediment microbial communities from Yellowstone Lake, YNP, Wyoming, USA - YL17G11_0 | ecosystem: Environmental > Aquatic > Freshwater > Lake > Sediment | place: USA: Wyoming | collected...
TCGATGGCGACCTGCCAGTTCTCGGGCGAGGCCGCCGGCACCGTTTCGACCAGCTTGGGCTTGATCGGCGTGGTGCCGCCCGTCATCGGGTCGCGCAGCGCGGTCACCAGTCGCGGCTTGTAGTTCTTGCCGCGCGAGGCGATCACCGCTGTCGCGTGCGCGAGCTGCAGCGGGGTGACCGTCATGAAGCCCTGGCCGATGCCGAAGATCACCGTCTCGCCCGGGAACCAGACCTGGTCCTGCGGCTTTCGATAGGCCTTACGCTTCCACTCGGGCGAGGGCAGGATGCCGGACTTCTCGCCGCCGACGTCGATGCCCGTCGCGGCGCCGAAGCCGAAGTGGCCGAGGTATTCGGCGAGCCGCGTCGGGCCGAGCGCCTCGGCGAGGCCGTAGAAGTAGATGTCGCAGGACTGGGCGATCGCCGGCACCATCGTCAGCGTGCCGTGGCCCTGCGGCTTCCAGTCCCGGAAGCGATGCCTGCTGCCGGGCAGCGTGAAGAAGCCGCGGCAATAACGCGAGGTCTGGGGCGTCGCGACGCCGTAGGTCAGGGCGGCGAGGGCCACCATCGGCTTGATCGTGGAGCCGGGCGGGTAGGTGCCGCGCAACGCGCGATTGAACAGCGGGCGGTCGATGTTCTCGTTCAATGCCCGGAATTCCGCGCCGGTGAGGCCACGCGCGAACAGGTTGGGATCGAAGCCCGGTCGGCTCGCCAGCGCGATCACGTCGCCGTTCTGCGGGTCGATGGCGACGATCGCGGCACGCTGGTCCCACACCGCCTCCTCGGCGACGCGCTGCACCTCGAAGTCGAGGCTCAGCACCAGGTCGGTGCCGGCGGTCGCGTTGATCGTGCGCAGCCGGGGCGTCATGGAGCCCTGCTTTTCCACCGAACGACCGCGGGCGTTGACGAGGATCTCCCGCGAGCCGTTGCGGCCGTGCAGCGCGTCCTCGTAGGCGAGTTCGATGCCGAGCTTGCCGATCGTCGCGGTGCCCGAGTATTGCGCGCGGTCGATCTTGGCCATGTCGGCTTCGGAGATCGCGCCGACATGGCCCAGGGCGTGCACCGCGATCTCGTCGTGCGGGTAGAAGCGCGCGAGACGCGTCTTGATGTCGACGCCCGGGAACTCGAACCGGCGCACTGCGAAGCGCGCGATCTCCTCCTCGGTGAGGCGCAGCCGGATTGGCACGCTGTCGAACGGACGCCGCGAACGGATCGCACGCCGCGTGGCGTCGAGCTCCTCGGGCGCCACCAGCCCGATGCCGACCAGCGCCTTGAGCGTCGCCTCCAGGTCGGGCACTTCCTCGCGCACCAGCTCGAGCTGGTAGGCGGGCCGGTTCTCCGCGAGGATCACGCCGTTGCGGTCGTAGATGATGCCGCGCGCCGCGGGCAACGGCTCGATGCGTACGCGATTGCCCTGCGACAGTTCGGTGAAGTAGTCGTTGCGCGAGATCTGCAGCCAGGCGAGGCGCGCGATCAGCGAGCCCGTCAGCAGCACGATCAGCACGCCGGCGATCAGCGAGCGTTGCTCGAAGATCTGCTGCTCGCGCCAGTGATCCTTGATGCGTCCCTTGCCGGTCACCAGTGCGCGCTCCCGGTCAGCGGGCGCTGTGGGTGCGGCCGAGCGCGAGCGTGATCGGCAGCCAGCAGAGCGCGCCGGTCGCCACGTGCACCCAGCGGCCGAGACCCGCGGAGGCCTGGCCGGTCCAGCCGTCGATCGCCCAGATCACCACTTCCCAGAGCAACAGCATCACCACGACGAACAGTGTCTGTTCGAACACCGGCTTGTTCCGCATCAGCAGGTGCTGGCGGATCGTGACGTAGGCGATCAGCGAGGTCGCAAGCGCGTACTGGCCGAGTACCGCGCCCTTGAAGACGTCGAGCGCGAGCCCGGTGATGAAGCCGAGCGCGATGCCGCCCGCGCGTGGCGCGTTCAGCGACCAGTAGACGACGCAGAGCACGACGAACGCCGGGCGAAAGATGCCGAGCACATCCGGCAGCGGCAGCAGGTGCAGGGCGAGTGCGCCGAGCGCCGTCAACAGCATCGCACCGCGCGGTTCGCTGTGGCGCAGGCTCATGGGCGTGTCCCGGCTGGCGGTGTCGAGGTCTTGGAGACCGCCGGCACCGAGGCGGGCGGCACCGTCGTCGTGGGGAGCGACGCGGGCGGAACGGCGGCGGCGGGCGCTGCGGAGACCGCGGTGGATGCTGCCGGCGCCGATGCAGGCGTGACGATGGGCGCCACCGGCGCGAGTGCGGGCGGGGGCGCGGGCGCCGGTGGAGTGGCCAGCGGCTTCAGCGCCGGATCGCCACCCCGCGGCGCATCGGCCCGCGGCGCCGGCCCGGCCGGGTGCGTGTCGCGGAACCAGACGAACGACACGATACGGTCGCGATCGAGCGCGGCGAGCGGCGTCGCGCGCACCTGCGCCAGCGGCGACGTGCCGTCGCGTCGCACCTGCGCGACGCGCGCCACCGGGTAGCCCTGCGGAAACACACCGCCGAGCCCCGACGTGACCAGCAGGTCGCCTTCCTTGATGTCCGACTGGATCGGCAGGTAGGGAAGGGTCAGGGTTTCCGGGTCGCCGGAACCGACGGCCAGGGTCCGAAGCCCGTTGCGCACCACCTGCACCGGCACCGCGTGTTCGGGATCCGTGACCAGGATGACTTCCGTGCTCCACGGGCCGACGCGCAGCGTCTGGCCTAGCAGGCCTTCGTTGGCGAGTACGGCCTGTCCCTTGAAGACCCCGTTCGCCGCGCCGCGATCGACGACCAGTCGTTGACGCAGCGTCGTCGTTTCGGTACCGATCACTTCACCGGGCAGCCATTGGTCGACCAGTCCCGGCAGTCGCGTGCGCAGGCCGCGCAGCGCCGCGTTCTCCTGCTCGAGTGCCGCGGTGCGCAGGTTCGCCATGCGCAGCGTCCGATTCGCCTCGCGCAGCCTCGCGTTCTCGACCTGCAGGGCGTCGCGCGCCTCGAAGATCTTGCGGGTCCAGTTCCAGGCGGCGGAAGGGGAGTTCATGGCGAGTTGCAGCGGATAGGCGGCGGCCTGCAGTCCGTAGCGCACGCGCTCGAGCCACCCGCCGCGCTGGTCGAGGACCATCAGCGTCAGCGCCAGGACGGCGTAGATGAAGAAGCGAAGCCCGGGAGCGGGGCCGCGTTGCGGCAGCGATCGGGTCGCGCCTGTCGCGAATGCGGCCACTTGGGATCGCGTTCCTCCGCGCGGGATTCCAGCCGTTCTGGCTGGCTATTCGAGACCGAAGTTGCCGGGACCAAGCTCGTCCATCAGTTCCAGGATGCGACCGCCGCCACGGGCCACGCAGGTGAGCGGGTCTTCGGCGATCACGACGGGCAGGCCCGTCTCCTCGGTCAGCAGCTTGTCGATGTCGCGCAGCAGCGCGCCACCGCCGGTGAGCACGATGCCGCGGTCAGCGACGTCGGCGCCGAGTTCGGGCGGCGTCTGTTCGAGCGCCTGCTTGACGGCGCTGACGATGCCCTGCAGGGGTTCCTGCAGCGCCTCCAGGATCTCGTTGCTGTTCAGCGTGAAGCTGCGCGGCACGCCCTCGGAGAGGTTGCGACCCTTGACCGAGATCTCGCGGACCGTCTGGCCCGGGTAGGCTGAGCCGATCTCGATCTTGATGCGCTCGGCGGTGGTCTCGCCGATCAGGATGCCGTAGTTGCGACGCACGTAGTTCATGATCGCGTCGTCGAAGCGATCGCCGCCGATGCGCGCGGAGTTCGCGTAGACGATGCCGTTCAGCGAGATCACCGCGACCTCGGAGGTGCCGCCGCCGATGTCGAGAACCATCGAGCCGCGCGCTTCCTGCACCGGCAGCCCGGCGCCGACCGCCGCGGCCATCGGTTCGCTGACGATCGCGACGGTGCGCGCACCCGCGCCTTCGGCAGACTCGCGGATCGCGCGGCGCTCGACCTGGGTCGAGCCGACCGGCACGCACACGAGCACGCGCGGGGAGGGCTTCAGCAAACGGTTCCCGTGAACCTTGTTGATGAAGTACTGCAGCATCTTCTCGGTGTAGGTGAAGTCGGCGATGACGCCGTCCTTCATCGGGCGCACGGCCGTGATGTGTCCCGGCGTGCGGCCGAGCATGTTCTTGGCCTCGGCGCCGACGGCGACGATGATCTTGCCGCCGCGATTGAATTCGTCCTGGACCGCGACCACCGAGGGTTCGTTCAGGACGATGCCCTTGTCACGGACGTAGATGAGGGTATTGGCCGTGCCCAGGTCGATCGAGAGATCGCTGGAGAAGTAGCCGCGCAGGCGTTTGAACATCGGGAGGCGACCGGACGCGCGAGGCGCTGGAAAAAAAGTTGCGGCAATTTAGCAACCTACGGGATCTTCCACAAGACGATTGTGTATCATTTCCGGCTTGTTTTTCCGCGCTTTCCCCAAGGGGAATCCATGAGCCTCAGCCGTTCCGACATCGACAAGATCGCGCTCCTGGCGCGACTCGAACTCACCGAGACCGAGATCCCCGTCTACGTCGACTCGCTGTCGCGCATCATCGACTTCGTCGGTGAGCTCGATCGCGCCGACACCCGTGGCATCTCCCCGATGGCGCATCCCCTGCCGGGTCTCGCCCAGCGCCTGCGTGCCGACGAGGTGCTCGAAACCGACCGGCACGAGCGCTACCAGCGCAACGCGCCGCAGGTCGAGGCAGGCCTCTACCTCGTGCCGAAGGTCATCGAATGAGCGCACTTCCCATCCACGCCCGGACGCTCGCCGGTCTCGCCAAGGGATTGAAGCAGCGGGAGTTTTCCAGCGTGGAGATCACGCGGGAGTTCCTCGATCGCATCGCGGCGAGCCAGCCGGCGCTGAACGCGTTCGTCACCGTCACTCGTGACGCGGCGCTCGCCCAGGCTGCAGTCGCCGATGAGCGACTGAAGGCCGGTGGCGCCCCTGCGCTGACCGGCATTCCGATCGCGCACAAGGACATCTTCTGCACCGAAGGCGTTCTCACCACCTGCGGTTCGAAGATGCTTTCGAACTTCGTGTCGCCGTATGACGCCACCGTGGTAGCGCGCCTGCGTGAGGCCGGAACCGTGATGCTCGGCAAGGCGAACATGGACGAGTTCGCCATGGGCTCCTCGAACGAGACCAGTTTCTTCGGCCCGGTGCGCAATCCCTGGAACACCGCGATGGTGCCGGGCGGCTCCTCGGGCGGTTCGGCCGCCGCGGTTGCCGCGCGCCTCGCTCCGGCCGCCACGGCCACCGACACGGGCGGCTCGATCCGGCAACCGGCTGCCCTCTGTGGTGTGACGGGCATCAAGCCCACCTACGGGCGTGTCTCGCGCTACGGGATGATCGCCTTCGCTTCCAGCCTCGACCAGGGGGGGCTGATCAGCATCAGCGCCGAGGACGCGGCACTGCTGCTCGGGGCGATCTCGGGCTTCGACCCGCGCGACTCCACCAGCGTCGACTCGCCCGTGCCGGACTACACCGCGACCCTCGGTGATTCGCTCGCCGGCGTTAAGATCGGGCTGGTGCGCGAGTTCTTCGACAAGGGCCTCGACGCGCAGTGCGAGGCGCGGATCCGCGAGGCGCTCGCGGTCTATGAGAAGCTCGGCGCGAAGCTGGTCGAGGTCAGCTGCCCGAACCTGCCGCTGTCGGTGCCAACGTACTACGTGGTCGCGCCGGCCGAGTGTTCGTCGAACCTCGCGCGCTTCGACGGCGTGCGCTTCGGCCACCGTTGTGAGAACCCGAAGAACCTGATCGACCTCTACCGCCGCTCGCGCGGCGAGGGCTTCGGCGCCGAGGTCAAGCGGCGCATCATGACCGGCACCTACGTGCTCTCCGCCGGCTATTACGACGCCTACTACCTGAAGGCCCAGCGGGTGCGCGAGCTGATCAGCCGCGACTTCGCGAACGCGTTCGGCGAGTGCGACCTGCTGGTCGGGCCCACCTCGCCGACGCCGGCGTTTCCGCTCGGCGCCAAGACGGCCGATCCGATCACGATGTACCTCAACGACATCTACACGATCGGCGCGAACCTCGCGGGCCTGCCCGGCATGTCGATCCCCTGCGGCTTCGCCGACGGCCTGCCGGTTGGCCTGCAGCTGGTCGGACCGCATTTCTCCGAGGCGCGGATGCTGAACATCGCGCATCGCTTCCAGACCGAGACCGACTGGCACCTGCGCGTGCCGGCGGCCTACGCCTGAGGCCCGCGACCATGGCGACCCCGATGGACACCACCGTTGCCACCCCGGTTGAATGGGAAACCGTCATCGGGCTGGAGATTCATGCCCAGCTCGCGACCCGGTCGAAGATCTTCTCGAGTTCCGCCACGGCCTATGGCGCCGCGCCGAACACGCAGGCGAACCTGGTCGATCTCGGCTACCCGGGCGTGCTGCCGGTACTGAACGCCGAGGCGGTGCGGATGGCGCTGAAGTTCGGCCTCGCGATCGGCGCGCAGATCGAGCGCCGCTCGGTGTTCGCGCGCAAGAACTACTTCTACCCCGACCTGCCGAAGGGCTACCAGATCAGCCAGTACGAGCTGCCGATCGTGGCGCAGGGCAGCCTCGAGGTCGTGATGGAGGACGGCACGCGCAAGCGCGTCGGCATCACCCGCGCCCACCTCGAGGAAGACGCCGGCAAGTCGTTGCACGAAGGCCTGCCGGGCGTCACCGGCATCGACCTGAACCGCGCCGGCACGCCGCTGATCGAGATCGTCAGCGAGCCGGACCTGCGCTCGGCGAAGGAAGCCGTCGCCTACATGAAGAAGGTGCACACCCTGGTGCGCTACCTCGAGATCTGCGACGGCAACATGCAGGAAGGCTCGTTCCGCTGCGACGCCAACGTCTCGGTGCGGCCGAAGGGCCAGGAGAAGTTCGGCACCCGCGCCGAGATCAAGAACCTGAACTCCTTCCGCTACGTCGAGAAGGCGATCAACTATGAGATCGCGCGCCAGATCGAGCTGATCGACTCGGGCGGCAAGGTGGTGCAGGAAACCCGGCTCTACGACCCCGACAAGGGCGAGACGCGCTCGATGCGCTCCAAGGAAGAGGCGAACGACTATCGCTACTTCCCCGACCCGGACCTGCTGCCGGTCATGATCGAGCAATCGATGCTCGACGCAGTACGCCGCAGCCTGCCGGAGCTGCCGGACCAGAAGGCCGCGCGCTTCGCGAGCCAGCATGGGCTCACCGACTACGACGCCGGCGTGCTGACCGCGAGCCGGGAGATGGCGGCTTTCTACGAGGACGTGGTCGCGAAGGTCGGCAAGGAGCCGAAGCTTTGCGCCAATTGGGTCATGGGCGACTTCTCCGCCTTCCTGAACAGGGACGGCCTGGATCTCCCTGACTCGAAGGTCGATGCCGCGGCCCTCGCAGGCCTGGTCACCCGCATCGTCGACAACACGATCTCCGGCAAGATCGCCAAGGAAGTGTTCGAGGCGATGTGGGCCGAGGGCAAGCCGGCCGATGCGATCATCGAGGCCAAGGGCCTGCGCCAGATCACCGACACCGGCGCGATCGAGACGGCCATCGACGAGGTGATGGCGAAGAACCCCGGCCAGCTCGCCGACTACCGCTCGGGCAAGGACAAGCTGTTCGGCTTCTTCGTCGGCCAGGTCATGAAGGCCACGGGCGGCAAGGCGAACCCGGCCCAGCTGAACGAGCTGCTGAAGAAGAAGCTCGCGGGATGACCGCGGCCGACACGGACGTCGTCCGCCGCTTCGTCGCCGAGCATCGGGACGTGCGCGGCCAGTTCGTGCGACTCGAAGCCTCCTGGCTCAGCCTGCGCGAGCATGGCGCGTATCCGCCCGCGGTGCGCGAGTTGCTCGGGCAGGCCACCTGCGCGGCCGTGCTGCTCGCGTCCACGTTGAAGTTCGAGGGCGTGCTGACGCTGCAGCTGCAGGGCAACGGCCCGGTGCGGCTGCTGGTGGCCCAGTGCACCGACGACTTCCGCGTCCGCGCGGTCGCGCGCTTCGACCCTGAGCGCGCCGACGGCGGCTTCCGCCAGCTCGCCGGCGAGGGCAGCGTCACCGTCACCGTCGAGTCCGATCGCCAGGGCTCGCGCTACCAGGGCATCGTGCCGCTGGAGGGCGACTCGCTCGCCGAGTCGCTCGAGCAGTACTTCCGCGGTTCGGAGCAGGTGCCGACGGCCGTGCGGCTCGCGGCCGAGGATGCCGGTGCCACCGGCATGCTGGTGCAGCGGTTACCGTCGGTGGGCGGCACCGCCGGCAGCGATGACCCGACCGTCACCGCGGCGCGGACCGGCGCGGCGCGTGCCACGTTCGAATCCGCAGCGGCCGCGCTGGCCGACATCGCCCCCGACGAATTGCTGCGGCGCCCCGGCGAGGAACTGATGCAGCGCTGCCTCGCGGGGGTCGACGTCCGGATCTTCGAGCCGCACCGTGTCCGCTTCGAGTGCCGCTGCAGCCCCGAGCGCGTTGCCGGCATGCTTCGCGGCCTCGGCGAGGTGGAGGTGCGCGACGTACTGGCGGAGCAGGGCGCCGTCACGGTCACCTGCGAGTTCTGCCATCGACCGTATCGCTTCGATGCCGTCGACGTCGGGCAGCTGTTCGCCGCCGCCGCCGTCATTTCGCCCGGTTCGCCAAGCGTGAACTGAGGCTGCGGCCGGGCCCGTGCCCGCCACCCGCCCCGTGCGCGCACGCCTGTTCTCGGCTGGCGCCTGCCGCCCGGCAGATCGCCTGATTCCATCGCCCGGCGACCGGTGGGACCGCATTCGATGGTCGAACGTTTGACAAGCCATGCAGCGTGTTCGCACAATGACTTGAGTTATTTTACATAACTGCATGATAGGACTTGTTTTTTGCAGCCCAATACTCATTGTCACGTACGCCTTGCGCGGCTTGGCGCCGGATCCCGCCAGCTGCTGACGGGTCTCGCCCGGCTCGCGCGCCGCGGTCACATCCGGCTGACGCAGGAGGTGGTGCAGGCACCGCCCCCGCGCGACGACGGTCCACTGCACCTGCGGGACAAGGCGAGCTGGGACGTCGACCTGATCGTCGACGACCGGTTCTGGGCGCGTATCGACGTGCACATCGGCGCCGAAATCGACACCGCCGCCTATCGGGGGTGCGACCTGTATTTCAAGCGCTACATCGACCGCCAGCTGACGCCCGGGCGCGAGTACCCGAAGCTGCGTCCGTACACACTCTGCTACGACGTGGTCGACCGCGGCTTCGATGGCTACGAGGCCAGTCGCATCATCTCGCAGGCACTGCCGCTCGCCGAGCGCACGCGCCAGCTGGCGCGGTTCGTCGCGGTCAGCCTGCGCACCAGCCTCGGCGTCGGCAGCCGGCTCAGCGTCGAGGATGTGCAGGCCGCGCCATCGCTTGGATGCGATCCGGTTGCGTTGTTCATGACCCGGCTCTGGGACCCCGCCTTGTACGAGAACTACTGTCTCTCCGATGCCGCTGAACTGCAGACGATGAACGAGCTGCGCGCCGCCTGTATCCGCGCGCTCCGTCGCGAACTCGGCCCGCGATTCGAAGGTGGCGTGCAGCGCACGCCGTTCACCCTGCGCGAGTACGGCGACATCGTGCTCCCGAGCGAGGCCGAGGGCCGCCGGCGCCGCTTCATCGACCAGGTGCGGGCGCACCCGATCTGTGTGACGACCGCCGGACCGCACCGCTCCAACGGCTTCAAGTTCGCCGAGTACGTCGCGATGTCCCGCTGCATCGTCGCCGAGCCGGTGGCGACGGAGATCCCCGGCAGCTTCGCGGAGCCGCGCAACTACCTGACCTTCTCATCCCCGGCGGCCTGCGTGAATCGGGTGTTGCAGCTGGTCGACGATCGGTTGCTGCGCGACGCGCAGATGCAGGCCAACTGGAACTACTTCCAGTCCTGGATGGAGCCCGAGCGCCTGGCGGGCAAGGTGGTCGATGCCGTGGCCGAGCGCGCGCCCTGGGCGGAGACCGTCGGCGACGACGAGTCGCTCGGCGCGGCGTTGCACCACTGAGTTGCGCCCCTGCCCGCGGCACTCAGCCGCCCGGCGCGTCCTGCGGAACTCGCTCGAGATCTTCCTTGTCTGACATACGGACGAAGGAGGTTCTGCCATGAAACGTCTCGTTCTCGCTGCCTTGGTCACCGTGCCGCTGCTGGCCGCCTGCGCGAGCGGCCTCGCCAGGCTCGGCGATGATGCTTTCCCGCTGCGCTATTCCGATTACGCTGGCGAGCCGGTCGAACGCTTCACCACGTTCCGGCTGGATGGCTGGACGCCGGTGTCCCGCAATTCGCTGGTCGTGTGGAACGGGCCCAACGAGGCCTACCTGCTGAAGGTCTGGGAGACCTGTCGTGACCTGCAATTCGCCGACCGGATCGGCGTCACCTCGACTACGCGCAGCATTTCGAAGTTCGAGAAGGTCCGGGTCGGGCGCGACAGTTGCCCGATCGAGGAGATCCGCCGCCTCGACGTGCAGCACTACAAGGCGGATCGGGCGGCGGCCCTCGCGGCGCGCCGCGCGGCCGACCGTTAGCGCAGCGGCACGCCCGTCTTGCCGCGGATTTCGTCCGCGGTCACGCCGGGCGCGAGCTCCACGAGCTTGAGCCCCGCCGGCGTCACGTCGATGACGCCGAGGTCGGTGATGATCCGGTTGACCACGCGCACGCCGGTCAGCGGCAGCGTGCAGGCGGGCAGGATCTTCAGGTCCGTCGAACCCTCCTTCTTGCGCGCGACGTGCTCCATCACCACGACCACGCGCTCGACGCCGGCGACGAGATCCATGGCACCGCCCATGCCCTTGACCATCTTGCCCGGGATCATCCAGTTCGCGAGGTCGCCGCGCTCGCTGACCTGCATCGCGCCGAGGATCGCGAGATTGATCTTGCCGCCGCGGATCATTGCGAAGCTCTGGTCGCTGCTGAAGATCGAGGAGCCGGGCAGGGTGGTGACGGTCTGCTTGCCCGCGTTGATCAGGTCGGCGTCGACCTGGTCCTCGGTGGGGAATGGCCCGATGCCGAGCAGGCCGTTCTCGCTCTGCAGCCAGACGTCGATGTCGGCGGGCACGAAATTCGCCACCAGCGTCGGGATGCCGATGCCGAGGTTGACGTAGAACCCGTCCTGCAGTTCCTGCGCCGCGCGCGCGGCCATCTGGTCCTGGGTCCACGCCATGTCAGGTCCTTCCCTGCGCGGAAATCGTGCGCTTCTCGATGTGCCTGGGGGAGTCCGGTGCATGCACGAGGCGGTGCACGTAGATGCCCGGAAGATGGATGTCGTCGGGCGCGAGCTCGCCCGTCTCCACGATCCGCTCGACCTCGGCAACGCAGATGCGGCCGGCCGTCGCGGCCGCGGGATTGAAGTTGCGGGCGGTCAGCCGGAACCGCAGGTTGCCGGAGCGATCCGCGACCTCGGCCTTGATCAGCGCCACGTCCGGCGTCAGCGACCGCTCCATCACGTAGGTGCGGCCATCGAACTCGCGCAGCTCCTTGCCCTCGGCCACTGGCGTACCGACGCCGGTCCGGGTGTAGAAGGCCGGGATGCCGGCGCCACCGGCGCGCAGCTTCTCGGCGAGCGTGCCCTGCGGCGTGAACTCGACTTCGAGCTCGCCGGCGAGGTACTGGCGCTCGAACTCCTTGTTCTCGCCGACATACGAGGAAATCATCTTGCGGATCTGCCGGGTCTTGAGCAGCTTGCCGAGGCCCACGTCGTCGATGCCGGCGTTGTTCGAGATGACTGTCAGGTTACGCACGCCGGTGTCGCGCAGCGCGTCGATCAGCCGCTCGGGTATGCCGCACAGGCCGAAGCCGCCCACCGCCAGCAGCTGGCCGTCGCGGACGATGCCTTCGAGGGCGGCACGGGCCGAGGGGTAGGTCTTGTTCAATCAGGTCTCCTCGCGGGCGGTGGGGCGGGCGGTGGGGCGGGCGTTGGGGCGGGGGGCCAGGGGCCGCGCTTCAGCGGCGCAGGCGATGGTAGCGGAATCGGCATCGGGCACAAACGCTCGACCGTCGCGGTCGCGGCCCGCGAGCTGCCGCGTCCGGCGCGCCATGTCAGGCGAGGTGTTCGCGGGCGAGGTACTCCTCGCTTTGCATCTCGGTCAGGCGGCTCGCCGTGCGCTGGAACTCGAACCGCAGGCGATGGCCGCGATACAGCTCGTTCGGCGACGCGGCAGCCGACAGGATCAGCTTGACGCCCCGGTCGTAGAACTCGTCGACCAGCGCGACGAAGCGCCGTGCCTCGTTATCGCGCGTTTCGTCGAACACCGGCACCCCTGCGAGGATCACCGACTGGTACTCGCGCGCCAGCCAGATGTAGTCGTCCTTGCCCCGCGGACCGTCGCACAGCGCGTCGAACTCGAACCAGACGACGTTCTCGCTCTCGCGCACGCAGGGCACGCGACGGCCCTCGATCTCGACGTCGCCGCCGGTGTCGCCGGGCCCGTCCGCAAGATCCTCGAAGATCTCGAACAGCCGATCGCCGGTATCGAACCCCTGTGTCGGCAGGTAGATCGCCGCCTGGGTCAGCTGGCGCAGGCGATAGTCGACGCTGCCATCGACCGCGACGGCCGCAGTGTGTTTCTCGAGCAGCTCGATCGCGGGCAGGAAGCGCGCGCGTTGCAGGCCGTCGCGATAGAGACCGGACG
>Ga0315287_10005438_pt1 | contig 12550 bp, 16 predicted proteins | sample YL17G11_0_MG_FD_205037 | JGI IMG/M metagenome (GOLD analysis project Ga0315287, IMG submission 205037) | Sediment microbial communities from Yellowstone Lake, YNP, Wyoming, USA - YL17G11_0 | ecosystem: Environmental > Aquatic > Freshwater > Lake > Sediment | place: USA: Wyoming | collected...
GCGCGCGACGCCGGGGACGCTCAACGCGCCGCAACTCGAGACTCTCTACCGACAGACTCGGATGGAGCCCGTACCTCTCCGCGCCGGCGGACCCCTCGCGGTGAGTTTCTCCCTTCCGCGTGAGGCTCGAAAGACGACCGGGTGGCCGTGGATCATCACGACCCGGCCCGGCTTCGACCTCGCGGCGGGAGCGGGCGGCGGGCTGGAACTGTCCACGTGCTCCTTCTCGGGCCGCGCGAAGGCGGGCGACGAGTACGCCCTCGACATCGGCACCGGCAGCGCGACCCCTGGAGTTCACCTGTTCTGGATCGTGTACGGCAAAGGGCAGGCTCTCTTGATGCCCGTGCTGATCACCCCGTGAGACGGCGCGTGCATCACGCAGAGCACGCCAAGATCGCCAAGGAAAGCCGTGTGTAGCGTCGGGAGCTTGGCTCCCGGCGTTCGTTGGTGCCGGGCGCTAGGGCTTGCGGCGCTTCGCTGATGCCGCAAGCTTGTCTGCCTGTCGCGGAATGTTGGGCAGACAGGGCTCCCGGCGTTCGTTGGTGCCGGGCGCTAGGGCTTGCGGCGCTTCGCTGATGCCGCAAGCTTGTCTGCCTGTCGCAGACCATCGGGGACACATACCTCATTCCCGATGGCTTCCCCGGCATGTACGGCTCCACCGAGCGGGCCGCGAATTGAGGTGTGTGTCCCCCCGATTCCAAGATAGACGTGGCCACGGAGCACGTCGCGCGCCATCACCATTTCCACTTTCGATCGTCGAAGTGGCTCGGCACGTAGGGGTCGAGGGGCGCGTCCTCATGGCGATCCGCCATGGCTCGAGGTTAGCGAACGGAGCGCGTGGAATCAAGATCTGACCCCAGCGCACTGGCGGCTTCCGCGACGCGTTTGGCGATGGTACTGATGGTCGCGTAGTGGAGACCAAGGAAGTCGGCAACCGCCTGAAGAGTGTATTCGTGGGCGCGGACGGCGGCGTGGATCTGCCGATCGCGCCCTGCTTTGTCTCGCACCTTGGAGAAGAGCGTCTCGAGACTCGGTCGGGCAGCGAGCCGCTCGCGGCGCGGGACCTCTTTCAGCGCTTCGTAGTCCGACAGCAGCGGCTTGAGCTTGCCCACGAACTTGTCACTGCCAAGCAGGATGCCCCCCCGTAGCTCGGCCCAAGCGTCGACGCCGCGACCGTGCTTCACGAACTCGCGATAGAGCTCGATCGCACGGCTCCGGCTTCGATGGAACTGCGCCAGGATCCAGCTCGTTGTGAGGAAGTCGGGCGCGTCCACCATGCCCGCTGTCCCGCGGTAGCTTGACCACCGCCAGTCGCGGGCGCTGCGAGCAGCTTGCACCCGGACTGGGTTCAGCACGACGTACCGCGCGAGTTCGAGCAGATGAGCCTCCTTCTCCACGAGGATCGCCTTGAATCGACCCTCCAGCACATGCCCCGTCCTCATGTGCCCGCGGTTGAACGTCTGGGTGTAGACGCCGTTCAAGTGCCGCATGCCGCGCGACAGGTTCGCCTCCGGCGTCTCGACGAGCAGGTGGTAGTGATTCGACATCAGGCAGTAGGCGTGACAGATCCAGCCGAAGCGCTCGACCGTCGCCGCGAGCACTTCGAGGAACAGCTCGCGGTCTGCGTCAATGAGGAAGATGTCCTGCCGCGCGTTCCCGCGGCTCGTTACGTGATAGACGGCTCCTTCGTACTCCAAACGCAGAGGTCGTGCCATGAGACCAGTCTACCAGATCCGAGACCCGAAGGGAAGATCTGACCCCGGTGCCGCAAGACATGGCCCACTGCCTCGGCCCGCAGTCGAGCTCACGGCGCACCGAATTCCATGAGCGATACGTCGTCCCACCAGGCATAGCCCGTGCAGTTCACGAGACCGAGCACGAGCCAAACCTGCGTGCAGCCCGCGGGCATCGTGTGAACGAAGGAGCTGGACGCACAGTACGTCCACTGGCTTGGGTCCCGGTCCGTCGGGAGCCGCAACTCAACGGCAACGCCGCCGGGCAGTGTCGATCCGTCCTCCATCACATAGTGCAGCGCGATCACAGGGCCTATGGAATCTGTAGCGTCACGCCAGATCCAGCCCGACAGCCGGTACAGGCGACCGGACCGGAGAAGCACGGTCACGTCCTGCACGAGCCAGACGGTACTGCCCGGATCGGCGGCGTGGCCTTGTAGGTACGCAGTTCCACTCTGCAGGCATGAGCTCCCGCTCGCCGGCGGGAAGTAGGGCGCGACGGCGGCAAACGTCGGAGCCGTCGCCTCGCCTGGATTGGAGCCTGGGTAAAGCTGCCAGCCATCCAATCCCTTCTCGAATCCGCCGTTCGCGAGGCGCTCCGTCCATGAATCGAGAGCCAAGACGACCACGCTGTCGCTTGCCGAGCACCCGTTCGCCCCGGTCACTCTCACCGTATACATCCCGGGAGCGCCTACGGTGATGCTCTGCGACGTCACGTCGCCGGGAGTCCACAGGTAGGTGTAGGGAGGCAGCCCGCCCGTCACGCTCACTGTCTGTGTCACGGAGGGCACCGCGCACGTCAACACCCCGGGAAGGCCGGCTTCAACGGAAGGAGGCATCTTGTCCTCCGTGATCACAACGCTGTCGCTTGCCGAGCATCCATTCGCTCCGGTGACCTTCACCGTGTACGTTCCTGGCGCGGTCACGGTGACGCTCTGCGACGTGGAGTTGCCGGGAGTCCAGAAGTACGTGTAGGGCGGTGTCCCGCCCGTCGCGCTCGCCGTTTGGACTACAGACAGCGCCGCGCACGTCAGAATCTGGGGATCCCCCGCGTCGACGGAGGGCGCCGCCTTGTCCTCCGTGACGACGGCGCTCGCCGTTGCGTAGCAGCCATTCACGCCCGTCACCGTGACCGTGTACGTCCCTGCCGCACTCGCGGTGATGCTCTGCGATGTCGAGTTGCCGGGAGTCCAGAGGTAGGTGTACGGAGGCGTCCCGCCACTCGCAGACGTCGAGAGCGTTACCGACGGCACGGAGCACGTCAGCACGCGTGAACCTCCGACTGCCACCGACGGAGCGTGCGTCGCCCCGCACGTGACGCTGACGGCATCCACGAACGTCCTTGCGGAGTTGCACGTCGCGACGCCGCACGCGTCTTCCTGGTTGAGCGCGCACAGCGTCACGTCGTACGTGCCGGCGACAGACGGCGCCGTGACGGTGAACGTCGTGGAGAACGTACCCTCCCACGCCGTCGATTCCGCCAAGCAGCCCCAGTTGCAGTAGCAGCCGCCCGCGGGGCTCGGTTCGTGGACGCACCCGCCCGCGGTCACCTGAGTCTCCGGGCTCGAGAACGCGTAGCTGGTCGAGCACCACCAGCTCTTGGTGCCCTCACTGCCGACGACCTGGACGGTTACGGCGACCACGACTACGGCGCCCGGCGCAACGGAAGCGCTGCTCGCGCCGTTGAACGTCGCGGACAGCACGTAGGCTCCGGCACTCGTTCCGCTGCAGGGCACCCCAATGACGAGCCACGCGAGAGCGCCGAGCAGCCAACCCCAGCGAAACGCCGTTCCGGACAACACATGAGAGGGCACAGTGCCGCCACTCTTTCGCGAGCCGTGGAGCATGTCCACCTCCCCGGATGGGTCAGCGCGATCCACCTGGTGAGCCAGTCTAGCGCGCCTTTGCCACCGCAGGCCAATGGCCCGGACGAGTCTCCCGCAGGTAGAGCGGGAGGCGATCGATGCCGCCAGCCGCTTCGAAACCCGCTCGTCCGAAGCGGGCATGGCCGCGCTCGCGGAGTAGCGCGACATCCAGCCGATCTTCAAGCAAAGGCAGCGACGCTTCGACGGCCACCATGCGCCGTGGGTGGCGGAGCCGGGGGATGCCCGCTAGCAGCTGGCCTTGCGCTGCTTGAGCCAGCGTCTGGTGTCGTTCGCCAGCTTGCGGGCTCCTCGACGGCCTCCGCTGCCTGGCTGTCGCTGATGTGGGTGCTTCCTGTGTAGAGGTCCTTGTTGCGCAGATCGCGCAGCGTCTGGAAGTAGTCGATGCCATCCATCGAGATGCCGACGGTATCCGCAAGGGATTCGCGGGCCACGACGTGGTGGCCGGGCCGGTCGACCGTCCGCAGGCCGTGGGCGCGGAGCCCGACCATCGCGCAGCCAAGGATAGCGTGGTAGGCCTGTTCAAGCCTCGTCTCGGGATGGATCGACGCGCGGGCGGCATCCTCGAGCCGCTGGGCTGCATCTTCGAGCTGCCCCGCGATGGCCTTGAGGAGCCGGGCAATCTCGCCGGGGACCAGCTTCTCCCGCACGATTTCGCTGCGGAAGAGGAGCTCGTCAAGGCTCATCGGGTGCCTCCGATGAGGTCGAGGCGTTCGCCGCGGTGGACGCGCGATACGAACGAGTCTTTCGTCTTGAGCTCGCGCTGGTAGTCCTCCGCCGTGTAGAGCGTGGGATTCACCACGCGGCGTAGCGAGCGGCCTGACTCACGTAGAGGAGAGCTGAGTTCGCGAAGCGAGACCGAGCCGACGACCATCAGATCGATGTCGCTGTCCCGGCGATCCTCACCGCGGGCGTGGCTCCCGTAGACATACACCTGCTCGATGCGATCGCCGAACGGCGCGAGGGCCGTCCGCAGGACGCCGGCAAGCCCCACCGTCTTGCGAAGGATGGAGCGCAGTTCGTCGTAGATCGGGCAGTCCGGGTTGAGCCGGTAGACGACCTGACGCCCGACGTCGCGCGAGACAAGGATGCCAGCGTCGCGGAGCGCGTGCAGCTCGCGCATGACCGTCTTCGAGTTGAGATCAGTCCTCCGCGCCACCTCGCGCAGATGGATCCCCTCGTCGCCGGCATCGGCCAGCGAAGCCAGAACGGCCGTGCGGCTCTCAGGGAAGAGCGCCTCGGTGAGACTCGTCGTAGGCATAACGCCTACAAGTGTAGGCAGACGGCCTACGATGTCAAGCGGGCGGGCGCATGGCTGGCATGTAGGCGAGAGGCCTACACGTGTAGGCAAAGAACCAACACGCAGACAGATGAGCGCGCGGTTCAACCGGGCACTGATGCAGAACCTGTGATACGTCGAGCAGTCCGAGCTCCGCCCCACGGATTAGGCTGGCGCCCTTAGCACTGCGATTACCGCAGGCGGTTCCCAACTCTGATCCAGGATGCTTGCCCCCGGCAGGTAGGTGCGCAGGATGAGGTAGAAGTCACCGGCCGGTGCCGGGAGCCAGTTCGACTCTCTATCCACGCCCGGCGACTCGTGCTGCACGTAGATCGTGAGACTGCCGTCCGGATCGAAGTGCATGATGCCTTCCGGATACGTACCCACTTTGTAGCGATTCAATGGGTTGTCTACAAGGTTGTGATCCGTGCCGTACATGCTGATCGACCAGAAGGCCCCTACATCGGGCAGGCCGTTCGGAGGGAATCTCATGACGTAGTCGTTTGCGCCGTTGAGTTGAATGCCCCCGTTGTCCGTGGTTGTGTTGAGGTAGATGGCCTCCTCCGGGTCATTGGCCACGATCCCGGCCCAGCACTGGGTCGCAGCGCGTGTGAGGAAGTCATCGTACTGCCCGGCGCGGCCCAGAACAGCCGGTGGGTACGTCCAGCCGTTCACCCTGTGGCCAGTCCCTCCACCCAGGTTGAAGCCATGCATGATCGCCATCGCTTCTTGCGCCGCGCGCTCCAATCCCTGCTTTGTGGCGTCATCCATTGCCTCGACATCCTGGCCCGGACCGACGCCGATCGTGGCGAAGGAGTGGAGCAGGGATTGCTGGTCGGGGGCGTTCGGCGGACTCTCGGTCATGGCTCGATTCATCGTCTTCCAGGCGGCGAGCGGGTCGCTGGCCGGATAGGGAGCCCACACGTCGCGGCGATCGGCCGACTCCTCCGAGGTGCCCCAGGTGCTCAAGGGCGTCAGCCTGTACTGATCCTGAATCAGATGCACGTTCGCGACATCCTCGCTTCCGTACACGAGAGTGCGTCCCGTGATGAGGGCATACGGCGTGCGCGAAGGCGCCAGCGCTGTGACTCCCGGAGGCAGCGTTCCGGCCCACTGGGGTCCGATGATGGCATAGTCTCCGGCACTCGTGCCCGTGGCCCGAGTGCCCACGTATGCGAAGTTGTCCGAGTCCATGGAGGACATCTCGAATGTGTAGTAGCGGTCGGGAATGGCGGGGACGGAAAGGATCAGAGGCTCCGCCGAGAGGTCGACCCACGCAATGGAGTACAGGGTGTCGTTGTTCGGCGAGCCGCCCGAGCGGTCCGCGGCCGTGCTGACCCGTCGCGCATGCCAGAACTCGTTCAGGGGTGCGTAAGGACCTCCATCGGGGTCGGCGGGGGGCTGGGTGACCCATTGCCAGCGAAGCTGGGGCAAGAAGGTCCACGGGAAGCCGTAGATGAAGGCCTGCACGCCGAGGGTGTACGCGTATTCCTCACACCAGTTGAGCTCCTGCGCCGACGCAGGAACAGTTGGGATGATTGACAGGCCTACCGCGCAGGCGACCGCCAGCAAGATGGGGGGTTGCCATGACTGTGGAATCCTCATAGACCAACTCCTTCAGCTACGTGACAGCGACCGCACCGGCCGCGGCTGTGTCCTCTCCACCGCTCCCAGGAACCTCCCGACTCCACCGCCCACCCCTGCTACGGACAGCAAGCGTTGTATCTACAGGCCGAGAGAGGTGATCTGGTACTTGAACGCGTAGCCGGCTTTCACCGTCTCACTCTCGATGAAGGCTCGTACCTTCGAGAAGTCGAACGTGTAGCTGTACTGCGCGCCGAATAGCTTCGACTGCTCTTCGATGGAGCCTTCCCGCGGCCCCGTGCCAATCTTGTAGGTCTCTTTCTTGAACCCGAAGCCCGGGCCGAGCTCACTGTCTCCCGAGGACACGCCGGAGCTGGACTCTTTCAGCATCTCCGTGAAACGCAGCTCCTTCTTGTCCTCGTCGATCCGGAACCTCGCGCTGTACGCGAGCTTCTTCTTCGAGAGGAAAGCCTTCCTTTCCGCGATCGTGAATTCCACGGAATAGACTCCCCGCTTCTCTTTCAGAGTCGCCGGGATTCGTTCGACGAATTCCTTGATTGCATCGACGCGCATGGTGGCATCCTCCGTTCCGTCGTTGACGGCCAGGAGATCATATCGCGCCCATTGCCGACAAGAGGCGGGCCTGCGCGCCTGCGAAACGGGCCCACCCGTCCAAGCCGCTCCCCGTCACGGACTACCACGCCAGAGAGGGGACGGCTCACCCACCGAAGAGGGTGGCCTGATGGAGAAGGATCTCCTGGCATCGCCAAGCGGGATCGATGCGTTGCAGGATGAAGAAGCTGTGCGCGGAGACGGGGTCGGGGCGGCTCAGAATGTCGCCAAGGAACAGCGCGTTCGTCGTTCCGAGGACGACCTGCTCGACCGTTCCCTCGATCCGTCCCTCGATTCGATCCGGGGAGATGACCTGCCCCTCGAGCCGGGTGCGCAGGCGCTCGATGATGTAGACATCGCCCGTGATGACTCCGAGAGCGCAAGCGTGCACGGTGATCCCCGGCTTGCCGTCATGGTCCTGGTCGAAGACGCGGGGGTCGCTGGCGGAGGTCGGGAGGGGATCCGTCTCCGGGTTGTCGAGCCGCACGCCGTGGAGCTCGGTGCTCCACGGTTGGGCGAACCGGGTTGGCGTGCTGGAGAGGTCGAGAGAAGCCTCGACGGTGACTGGGCCCAGCGAGCGGACGAACGCCGGATCGATCGTCGTTGTGAGGGCCGGGCCGTTGTCGAAGTCCGCGGCGCAGTACGTTCCGCTGACCGTGAGTGAGGTTCCTGCCTGCACGATCGTCAGACGCTGCACGAGGGTCGTCGTCCGTGCGAGCTCGCCGACGAGGGGAAACGTGGCGGAATCCGACAGCACTTTGAGGCCTGCCCAGGCGCCGGAGAACGCTGCGTCAGCGCATTGCGCCGGCCCCCCCGAGACGGCGAGGCACGCAAGCACCAGCAACACGGTCCAACTTCGTGCGAGGATCGATGTCACACGGCCTCCGCCGCTCCGTTCACCGCGATGCACTCTAGACAATCCGATCTCCACCTTCCTGCGGTACTCGGTCCGCTCGTTGGGCCAATCTACCACCGCCCGGACGGGGCGGCCAGTGCGTGAGGCCCCATGCCCGAATCAGAAGGGCAGATGTCGCTTGGCGTCTACGGCGCGAACATCTCCCCCAACGCCCGAAGTGAGTTCTCGAGCGCCGGACTAGACAGCCGCCCGAGCTGCTTAACGAGCCGCGCTCGGTCTACCGTGCGGATCTGGTCGAGGACGACATACCCAGCCTTGCCTTGGAACCGGCAAGGAACACGGAACGGGTACGCGTGGCTCGCTGTGGTCATCGGCGCGATGATGCACGTACTCATGTGCGCGTTCAGCTCGTCGGGCGACACGACCACGCAGGGCCTCGTCTTCTCGATCTCCTGGCCGATGGTTGGGTCGAGCGATACAAGGTAGACGTGGCCACGGAGTACGTCGAGCGCCTTCACCACTTCCACTCTCGATCGTCGAAGTGGCTCGGCACACAGGGGTCGAGGGGCGCGTCCTCATGGCGATCCGCCATGCTGCGTGCCGCAGCCGCCCAACCGCTCCGGGCGGGCTCGGAGGCGGAGATCACGATGGTTCCTTCCCGAACTTCGAGGTCGACCTCGTCTGCCAGTCCCACTTGGTCGATGAGCAGCTTCGGGAGCCGAATGCCTCTCGAGTTGCCAATCCGAACGAGCTTCGCCTTCATTGCCTCACCTCCGGGGCGTAAGTACACAGTAATCACCGCGATGCGTTACGTCAAGCGTTGATCACGTCGCCCCGGACCCTGCTGCCCGGCCGCGCGAGAAGAGGAACAGGGTTTGTGTCCCTGTTTCTCCCGCTGCCGCGTCTACATGGCGTCGAGGGTGGCCAGGATGTCGTCAAACGACGCGAACTCGATCTGGACGCTCGAGATGTGGATGAACCGGATCGTCCCCGCGGCGTCCAGGACGAAGTTCGCCGGCCGCGCGATGTTGATGGACTCGAAGTTGGCCCTAACGTACACGCCGTACTCCTTCACGACCTTGCGTCCGGCGTCCGCCAGGACGGGGAAGGGATGGGAGTGGCTCTTGAGGTACTCCTGCATGCGGGCAGGATCCTGGGCCATGATCGCCACCGCCCGGGCTCCCCTCGTCTCAAGCTCCGGCATGTTCTTCTCGATCTCGCTCATCCACTTGCGGCAGGTCGGGCACCACGTGCCGCGGCCGAAGTAGACGAGAAGGGGCCTTCCCAGGAGGTCGGCCAGCCTGACCGTCTCACCGGTGAGCGCGTCGGGCAACGCGAAGTCCGGCGCCTTGTCCCCCACCTTCAGCACCCTGTTCTCTCGTGCCATCCTGAGTACCTCCTCGCCTGCTTCGTCCAGCCAATGGTCAGAGTCCGGCGCGTCGGTGCGGGCTAGCGGCCGAGGACGACGTCGATCGCGGCCAGCACGAGGTCCAGCTTCGCGCGGGGCAGCTTCCCCGCTCTCTCTGTGAGGATGCTTCGATCGAGGGTCACCAACTGCGTCGCATTGGCCACGGAATCCTTGGGCAGTCCCGTCGCGCGAGCTGGAAGATGGACGCAGCCCGGAGCTTCAGCCCAAGCGAGGTTGCTCGTCAGGGGCACGCAAGCGATGGTCGCCAAGCGACTCCGGTTCAGAGCATCGCCTTGGACGACGATCACGGGCCGGCGGAACCCCGGGGCGGATCCGGTGGGAGCAGGAAGGTCAGCCCACCACACCTCGCCTTGCGCGATCACCATTCCGTCCGCTCCAGCGTGCGTCTCGCGGCCGCATCTGCGAATGCATCCGGAGCATCTCCTACCGCGTCGCAGACGCGATCCATGGCCGTGGTCACTTCGTCGGGAGCATGCCGCGCCACATACTCGCGTACCGCGCTCGAGTAGACATGACTCCGCGTCGTGCCCGCCCGTCGCGCCAGGCGCTCCGCCTGCTCGAAGAGATCGTCGGGGATCGAGATCGCGGTCTTCATACCCGGAGTATAACCCGCGCGGGGCGCTGCGCCAACAGCGGATCAGCATAAGCGTGATGTGTGATGCGCGTCCTCGCGCCGACGACTCACGGCGGCGCAAGCTGCACTCCGTGGTGCTCATGTGGTTGCCGCAGCATACCGCTGCGGTATAGAATACGCACCATGGAGTTCGAGTATGACCCTGCGAAGAGCGCAGCGAATGCCGCCAAGCATGGAATCAGCTTCGTTGACGCGCAGGCTCTCTGGGACGATCCGGACCTGATGGAGATCCCGGCGCGGACAGATGACGAGCCGCGTTCGCTGGTCATCGGCAAGATCGGCGAAGGGTGTTGGTCGGCCATCGTGACCCACCGTGGGGAGAAGACTCGCATCATCTCTGTGCGCCGCTCGCGCAAGGAGGAGGTGGCGTGGTATGAAGGCTGATGATCTCGATCGCCGGTTCGATGACGGCGAGGACGTGACGCAGTTCCTCGACCTCTCGAAGGCACGGCGGCCGGGGCACGAGCAGAAGAGGGTGAACGTCGACTTCCCGATCTGGATGGTCGAGTCGCTCGACCGCGAGGCGAAGCGGCTCGGCGTGCCGCGGCAAGCTCTGATCAAAGTCCTCGTCGCTCGGCATCTGGAGAAGACGCCGTCGTAGACGCGCACGGGACGAGCAGTCTCTAGCCCGGACTCTCCGGACTTGCCGGCTACGGGTCGCGCATCTTCTGGGTCAGACCCCGCGCGAAGTCCTCAGCGCGCTTGAGGTCCTCCGCACTCGGTCTGCCTTTGTTGAGGCCCCCAAAGTACCTGAGGAAGCTGTTGGTGTTCCAGCCGACGCAACCGAACTCATCAACGATCTTGTAGCCCTTGGACACGAGCTTCTCCCGCAGCGCTGTGTGGTTCTTCAGAACGAACCCCTGAGAGAAGCCGAACGCTGGGACTCCGCAGGTCGAGAAGATGAACGCGTTCCGATTGGCGACTTGAGGCAGCCTGTCCGCAAGGTCGAGAAGTGGAGCGTAGTGCTTGCCGCTGTCGATCCCCGAGCCGAAGCCCACGAGGTCGTATCCCGCGACCTCTGTCGAATCTACTTCCTGCGGCGTCACGATCTTGGCAGCAAGCACCGGCGCGAAAGCCTTCGCGATGGTTTCCGTGTTCTTGTGATGGTACGAGTAGACGACGAGTAGAGCCCTCTCGGCCATGTGCTTGTCTCCTTCCAGCGCACTTCTGGCATCCATTGTGACGCACCACCCCGTGGCGGGCAACGTTCTTACGCGCAGCGGCTGCGGCGATGCGGTCAAGCGTCCGAGCGCTCAAGCCCAGGGCAATTCCGAGGAGTTGGGCGGCTGAGGGTGCGAGAGAGGATGCAACGTGCGAGCGCGGAACGTGAATGCAAGACCGCGTCACCGCAAGTCATCCCGACGGGGTGGCTCGTGCCGCGTCTGTCGTACGATCCGCGTTGGGAGAGAGACTCTACCTCTTGGGCGAACAGGGGCGAGATGATACGATGCAGAACCTGTCTTCAGGGGAGCGATCTCGGAGGCACGTCTCACGAGGTGAGGAGGGCACTTGATCACACTCCGGTGTACCCGCAAGCTGCTCGCGCTACTTGGCGGAGCCACGGTCGATGAGGTGCCCGAGTCCACTGCTGCTCTCGGCGACTGGTACGCTAACGTCGTGCGGACGGTGGCGGGAGAACTTGTGGTCTTTGCGAATGAAAGGACATTGCTCAGCGTGGCCATCCCGGTTGAGATGGTGGATCGCCTGGTTCCCTGCTTTGCGGACCGCGTCTACAACCTGTTGCGGATGATCGACGTCCCGACCGATGTGGCCTTGCGGGAATGCGCGGAACTGCACCCGCTCGCGTTTGCCCCCACGTCAAACCGCAGTGTGATCGGCTCGCTCAATGAGATCGGCTGGCACCACCAGCTGATTGCAGAGTGGAATGCTGTGCGCGGCGGGTTGAGCCTGTCGGCGATCGAACGGCAACTGAGCCGCATGATGCACAAACCCTTGGGCTACGCATATCCGGCTGAGGTCGCCACGCAGATCCTGCAAGACCGATACGGTTTCGCGCCATCGGGGATAGCGAGGCCCGGGTCGCGAACTGGCCTTCGCCCCGAACAATTGCGCAACGTACGTGCCAAAGCACGAGACTAGTGCGCGAGGTATGTCGAGTCAAGATGTGACCCCAGCGCGTGTCGGCGAGCGTTTCGTGGAAGAGGTCGCGATCTGGATCGACGAGAAAGATGCCATGCCGCGCGTTGCCACGACAGGTCACACGGTACAGAGACGGTCCTGGAGTTGGCATTGCCGTCCGGTGAGTGCGAGCCAACTCCCAGGCTGCTTCCCGAAAGAAAGCAGTCCTCGATCTCTCAAAGGACGCGCCATGGGCTCAACCTGCTACGGGGTATGCGTGATTGCAGGACCCCGTCGCCCGAGCAATGCGCCTCCCCAGCCTGGCCAGGCGCGAGGTCCGGGGTTGCGTGCCGGGTGGGCATGCTAGACTCGGGCATGCGCGTGAGAAGCTTCCCGCCCGTAGTCGGTTCGGCTCCGAAGGTGCTGATCCTCGGTTCGATGCCCGGCCGCGCGTCGCTCGC
>Ga0315287_10005441_pt1 | contig 12545 bp, 14 predicted proteins | sample YL17G11_0_MG_FD_205037 | JGI IMG/M metagenome (GOLD analysis project Ga0315287, IMG submission 205037) | Sediment microbial communities from Yellowstone Lake, YNP, Wyoming, USA - YL17G11_0 | ecosystem: Environmental > Aquatic > Freshwater > Lake > Sediment | place: USA: Wyoming | collected...
ACCGCTGGAGCCGGCCTTCGCATGTCTGGAAGTGGTGGACCAAGGATGCGGAATAGCGGAGGCCGACATCGAGAAGCTCTTCGACCCGTTCTTCTCCAGCAAGTTCGCCGGACGGGGCCTGGGCCTGGCCGTGGTTATGGGAATCGTGCGCTCGCACGGCGGGGCCGTCACGGTGGAGAGCGCACCGGGCTGCGGGAGCGCTTTCCGGGTCTACTTGCCGGTCTCAGGCTGACGCTCGGCGAGGCCGCGGTGCGCGGCCCGCCGCCCTGCACGCCGCTCCACCCGCTCTGGCGCCGTCCCACCCGCGCCGCATATTGTCGGGACTCGTGACCTCCCCCTCGAAGCTCCAGGCCCTGGCTGAGACGCGCCGCCCGCGCGGCCACCATCCCCCGGTACGCCAAAGCCGAGGAGCGACTCGCCCCTCGGCTTCAGTAGCGCAGCGGAACTGGCCACTGCTGCCTCACAGACACCACCAGAATACGCTCGGCCAGATCGCCGAGTCAATGGGTCTGTGGCGGCGGTGTCTGTGGCGGCGGGTGCCGGCGGCGGGACTCGAACCCGCAAGGGCTTGCGCCCGGCAGTCTGTGAGGCTGATGCGTTTGCCAGTTTCGCCACGCCGGCACCATACCGGTCAGAACCCCGACAAGCCCGAAGGCCAGGACGCACGCGATCGCAGCTGCTCCGTGCCGCGATGCCAGCGTAACAGTTGTCGAGTGTGTGGTGCGGATCGATTCCTTGCGTACCGGGGCAATCCCACGCGGGCGTCCACAGGGCAGGCGAGCCACCCGCTCTGGCGCCGTCCCGCCGGCGCCGCATATTCTCGGGACTCGTGATCTCCCCCTCGAAGCTCCAGGCCCTGGCTGACCGCTGGGCGGGCGCCAAGGCCGCCGAGAAGGCCAACCTCCAGAGCTACGTCATCGAACTCTGCGGCGCCCTGGGCGTCGAGCCCCCGCGCCCGGCCGGCAGCGGCTACGAGTTCGAGCTGCCCGTCAGGGTGGTGAACCGGGACGGCACGGAGTCCACTAACTTCATCGACCTCTGCAAGGCCGGCCACTTCGCCCTTGAAGGCAAGGACGAAGAGGCGGGCCGCTCCAACGACGTCGTCCTCCGCAAAGCGTTCGGCCAGGTGCGCGGCTACGTGGGCTCGCTCCCGGGCGAGCGCCCGCCGTACATCCTTGTCCTCGACGTCGGCAAGACGCTCCTCGTGTGGGACCGCTGGAACGGCGACTACGGCGGCTTCAGCGCCGGCCGCCGGCTCGACCTCACGCGCCTCGGCGACCAGCCCGACGCCATCGCGCTGCTTCGCGACATCTGGACCGAGCCCGCGGTGCGCGACCCGCGCAGCAAGGCGCTGGCGGTCACGAAGGAGATCGCCGCCAAGCTCGCGCTCCTCGCCGCCGACCTCGAGGGGCAGGGCTACGCGCAGGAGCGGGTCGCGAAGTTCGTGATGCGCTGCGTGTTCACGATGTTCGCGGAGGACGTCGGGCTCCTCGCCGACGAGCCGTTCCGTCAGGTGCTCGACAAGGCGGCGCTCGCCGACCCACGGGAGTTCGTGCCGCTGGCCGAGGAGTTGTGGCACGCGATGGACGAGGGGAAGCGCTTCCTGCTGCGGAAGCTGCTGCGGTTCAACGGCCACGTGTTCCGCGATGCAGAGGCGCTGCCGCTCTCGCGCGAGGCGCTGAGCCTGCTGCTGGAGGCGACGCGGGCCGACTGGCAGCACGTGGAGCCATCCATCTTCGGCACGCTGCTGGTCCGCGCTCTCGACCCCGAGGAGCGCCACCGCCTCGGCGCCGAGTTCACGCCGCGGGCGTACGTGGAGCGGGTGGTGCGGCCGGCGGTAGAGGAGCCGATCCGCGAGCGCTGGACGGCGGTGCAGGCGGAGGTGCTCCAACTGCGGGAGAGCGGGAAGCCGAAGGATGTGGCGCAGGCGGAGCAGCGGCTGCGCGACTTCCACTCGTGGCTGTTGGGGCTGCGGTTCCTCGACCCGGCGTGCGGCTCCGGGAACTTCCTCTACGTCACGATGCACCTGGTGAAGCGGATCGAGTTGGAGGTGATCCGCGCGCTGGAGGAGGTGACGGGGCAACGGGAGGTACGCCTGGAGGAGGTGGGGCCGGCGCAGTTCCACGGGATCGAGATCAAGGCGTGGGCGCGGGAGATCGCGGAGCTGACGCTGTGGATCGGCTACCACCAGTTCTGGCGCGAGCACCACGACGTGCAGCCGCCGGAGCCGATCCTCCAGGACACGGGGACGCTGCAGCGCGGCGACGCCGTGCTGGCGTACGACCGCATAGGAGAAGATCCCGCGCGCGCGAGGCCCGACCCCACGCCGCGCATTCGCCACCCGGTGACGGGCGCGCTGGTGCCCGATCCCGAGGCGATCCTGCACTACTTCACGTACGAGAATGCTCGGCAGGCGGAGTGGCCGCGGGCGGATTTCATAGTGGGGAATCCGCCGTACGTGGGGGAGAAGCGGCAGCGAGACGTGTTTGGTGATGGATACGTGGAGGCGCTGCGTGGCGCGTATCCCAACGTGCCGGACGGAGCCGACTACGTGATGTACTGGTGGCACAAGGCAGCCGAAGCGGTGGCCTCAGGCTCGACCCATCGGGCAGGACTCATCACCACCAACTCAATCACACAGACGAAGAGCCGCGCGGTGATAGAAGCGGCCGAGGCTCGCGGGGCTCGAATCGTCTGGGCAGTGGCTGACCATCCTTGGGTTGACGAGGTCGATGGTGCGGCAGTCCGGGTGGCCCTCACGGTGCTGGCCGGCCCCGGCACTGGAGCGAAGCTGGTGTCAGTGGCGGATGACGCCACGATCGTCTCTGAGACGAAGGTCCCGCGACTCAACGCGGACCTTACAGCTTGCGCAGACGTCGCCACAGCCGCGAGCAACGCGCTCACGGCGGCCACGGGACTGTGCTGGCAGGGCTACAAGTTGGTGGGGGCGGGATTCGTCCTCGACCCCGAAGAGGCGGCGCGGCTCTTGGCGCTTGACCCACGGCACTCCGAGATCATTCGGCCATACCGAAACGGGAAGGACCTGGTCACGCGCCCTCGTGGTGTTAGTGTCGTCGACTTCTTTGGCCTCACCGATGAAGCCGCCCGGACCTATCCGATGCTGTACGACTTAGTGCGCGATCGAGTGAAGCCTGAGCGGGACGCCGTGCGCGATGTGTTGATGCGGGAGCGCTGGTGGGTGTTCGGAAGAGCGCGTAGCGAACTCCGCGACGCCATCGCCGGTCAGCCACGCTATGTCGCGACGCTTGAGGTATCCAAGCATCGGTTCTTCGTCTTCCTCGATTCAGGGATGGCACCGGACGGAACGCTCGTCTGCATCGCCTCCGACGACGCCTTCGTCCTCGGCGTTCTCTCCTCCTCGATCCACGTCACTTGGTCGCTCGCCGCAGGCGGACGACTCGGTGTCGGCAACGATCCCCGCTACAACAAGACTCGCTGCTTCGACCCCTTCCCGTTCCCCGATCCGCCCAAGGCGCTCCGCGCCAGGATCGCGGACGTAGCCGAGCGGCTGGACGCGCACCGGAAGGCGGCGCTGGCGCGCGACGAGCGGGTCACGATGACGGGGATGTACAACGTCGTGGAGAAGCTCCGCTCGGGCGCGGCGCTCACCACGAAGGAGCAGGCGGTCCACACCCTCGCCGCGTGCGGCGTACTCAAGGATCTGCACGACGACCTCGACGCCCTTGTGGCCGAGGCGTACGGCTGGGAGTGGCCGCAGCCCAGGGAAATCATCCTGGAGCGGCTGGTGGCCTTGCACGACGAGCGGGTGCGCGAGGAGCGGGCGGGGAAGGTCCGTTGGCTACGCCCCGACTACCAGATCCCGCGGTTCGCCAAGGGCGCCGGGGCGCCCGCGCCGGAGCTGGCCTTGCCGGCCGCGGCGAAGCAGGCCAAGCCGGCGGCCAAGCCTGCCTGGCCCGCCCACGCCGTCGAGCAAATCGCGGCGATCCAGGAGGCGCTGTCCGCCGAGCCGCTCACGGCCGCGCAGGTGGCCGAGCGCTTCGCGGGGGCGCGCGCCGACCTCGTCCGCCGGCACCTCGAGACGCTGGCGCTGATGGGGGAGGTGCGGGTCGAGGCGGGTGGGCGGTATGTGGCGGCGGGGGTGACCGTGTGACGCGCGTGGGCCGCGTCTGCCGCTGTGATGATGACTCGGGCCGGCGGGCGTTAGGCGTCAGTCGATCAGCAAGTTAGACAGCACTCGTTCTTGTCACCTCGTCTGGCAGGCGGAGCCTGTGGAAGAGATCATCAAGCATCATTTCAAGTGGATCGACCAGTACTTGGCGCGCAACGAAGTCCCAGTGCACAAGCGAGTGCTTCCGGCGGCAATCAAGTTTGTGGAAGAGTGTATCATCACTTCGAATATCGATCCAACGGGTTGGGCTCCTGGCAAGTCTGCAGAGTTCGTGCAGCAACGCTGGTTCAGAGTGTTCTACTCATACGCCGAGAGCTGGTATCGGGAGCGATATGGTGCGCGAGTAAGAGACAACGAGACTTCCGTCTTCAAGTCTGTTGTATTGATTGCCGGGACTCCTTTCGAAGTGCGCGTTCCAATGACTCGCAGTACTCCGGAGGTCGTAGGTGAGACGCTGGTCCTTTCGTTCCCCGGTAGTGTGTCGCCAGATGAGAATTCGCTGGACTGGGTCGTGAGTCCGCCGAACTTCGACTCGTATTCGGCAGCTGACCGTGCGCAAGCGAGAGAGGCGGCCACCAGTACGTCAAATCACATCAGAGCCATCTCTTGCAGATCCATCGGCGCAGAACTTACTGACCACGCAACCCGAGCCGTGCTGGCGGGAGTGAGAATACATCTCCATTCCGCGGTGGAACTAATTCTTCGTGAGGACGAAGAGGGTCGTGTGCCAAGAGCACAGTGGGAACTCCAAATGGCTTGTGAGTCCGCGTATAAAGCAGTCTTGCAGCAACACACCGGAGAATTTCCGCCAACACACGATCTGTTTATGCTGCATGAGAAGGCGAAACCTCTAATCGGGCGCGTGGCGAATGAATGGCTAAAATCGTTACCTCGCTGGACTGAGTCGGCGAACTTGAGATACGGCCTTGGAGACGTTGTACCGACACTCGTAGACATTGTTGATTGGTACACAATTGCATTGAAGATCATTGGTGGCGTCCTCGAGGGCCTCAAGGGTCACAAGCTTGACAAGGCTACCATGACTCTGAAGATGCCGTCATGGCATCGACCCTATGACGATGCTGCTGGGTGACCGTGCCGTCTAACCTCGCCTGGGCTCTGCAACACGAGAAGCAGCTTCTCCCATCGATCACCGAAACGTCCAAGCGCCGCACGCAGGTCGACCTGTTCGGCGGTGGCATACCTCGATCCTGCTCGCTTGAACTCAGATGATCGGGTTCTCAAGCCCAACTCGCTCACAACCCGTATGAGGCCGTTCGTGTGTCTTGAGAGTGCAAACGGACGCTGCGGGGCTGACCGATCACGTCTGGACGATTGAGGAGATGTCCCTTCGCCGGTTGGGTCAGCCAGGTTGTCCACGCTAGGGTCATTGGCCGGCCGCCCATGTAGCGAACGTCCCCCCTTGCGGATCCCCGGTGACCTAAACAGATTAGTGGCGGGTAAGCAGTTTAGTGCGCGATAAGCAGAACTACCGAATAGGAACCGAAAGAAGAAGGGCGGCACATGACAGCGGACTCAGGCGTGTCGGAGCAGGGCCAAGTGCCATGGGACATCTTCCCGGCGCTCAGGCGGGAACGATTGGTGGCAGTTGCGAAGCTGATGTGGGATGCCTCGGTCAGCGCGGCCGCCGATGCCAAGTGGGAGGCCGGAGACAACGCGTTGTCGATCGGAGTGACGGCGTTCCTTCGTGCCCGTCACAGCATCACCAGGGCGGCGCTCAAGGCCTATGCCGAATGGCTGTCGGTCGCAGATTTCGGCATGCACTTCGTCTACAGTATCGGCGGCATTCACCTTCGCCACTTCAAGGGTAACGACGAAACGGACGCCCCCGTTCACATGTCCGTTCCAGACCCAAGAGAGAAGCTGGCCCTGCAGTACGCCTTGGACCTCCCCGAGTCGCGGGACCCCGACTACGTCCCGCGACTAGTTATTGAGAAGGACGGGGCATGCTCCCCAAGTGCGGTCTTCTTTGCGCTGGTGTCGCCCTCCGGTGAGCAGAGAAACCGCTGGCGTGTTCCTGTCGAGGAAGTGGCCACCGTGCTGCCGATTGACGCGAAGAAGGAGCCCCCAGTTACTCCTCCCGGACCCCAAGTCACGGATGAGGAGGCCGAGCGCGAGAAGGAGCGCCTTGCGCGCGAGGCCAAGAACGCGGACAAGAATCAGAAGGGGGCTTGAGAAGTGGCATTCAACGGACAGCGCCTCCGCGTGATTCGGAACTTCAACAACCACACTCAGCGGGATCTAGCGTCCCTAGTGGCGGTGTCCGCCGCCACCATTTCCATGTACGAGACTGGTGCCGTTGAGCCAAGCGCGGAAGTGCTGGACGCTCTATGCGATGTGCTTGGCGTGCGACCACAGTTCTTTTTCGGTGCCGACCTAGATGAGTTCGCGGAAGTCGAATGCAACTTCAGGGATACGGTCTCTGCTTCGGCGCGGCTCCGCCTTAGGGTCCTCGCCCATGGTACGCTCTTTTCATACTGGATTGAGCACCTGCGAGGTCGCGTGCGGTTTCCTGCCGCCAATATCCCAGACTACGACGTCTCCAACGTCGAGGATATCGAGCGCGCCGCCGAAGGTTGCCGACTGCATTGGAAGCTTGGGCTTGGCCCCATTCGGCAGGTAAATCGCGTCCTAGAGAACGCGGGCATCATCATCACCCAACTTGATGCGGAGTCCACCAAGATAGACGCCTTTTCGCGCTACTCGGATGCACTGAACATGGTAGTCCTCAATACGGCCAAAGGGTCCAACTCGCGGGCCGTTTTTGATTGTATGCACGAGTTGGGGCATGGCGTGTTGCATCGAGACCCGAAGGCCAAGCCTCGCGAGACACGCGAAGATGAAGCCAACTACTTCGCCGGCGCGTTCCTACTCCCCCGTGAGACATTCGGGCGCGAGTTCTTCTTGTCGCGGATCAACGACTGGGCCTATCTGGTCGAAATGAAGAAGCGTTGGGGGGTGAGCCTACAGTCGATCATCAAGCGAGCCCAGCAACTGAAACTCATCAACACGGCCGAGTTTCGACGCTGGCAGCGCATCTTCTCAGCTAAGGGGATGCGAAGTGGAGTGCCTGAACCAGCAGAACCCGACCCCATCACCCCAGAGCTATTGACTGTCGCATACGAGCAATATCGGTCGTGGACGGGGAAGACAGCTAGCGAACTGGCGGGAGAGCTTCACTTGGACCTTGACACCTTTGCGCGGATTACCGGATTCACGCCGAGCACGTTGGACAAGGGCACAGACGTCGAGCCACTTGCTCAGATTAGTGGCGACGGTGTGGTTCTCTCCGACATGCTGGCCGCGCGTCGCGCAAGGAAGGCTGCCCAGAACTAGCGTCCCCGTTCCATCCAGAATCGGATAGGCAATCAGCCAGGTGGTTGGCCCCAGCCCCTTGCAACAATCGGGGCTTACCGAACATCCTACCTGCGACCATAAGGGGAGAGTATGAAGCAGCTTTCGACGGAGAGGTTCACTCACGATGGCAGGGAGTATGAGATTCGGGTGACCATGGATGATACGAGCTACCGGGTTGTGACCCTCGCTGGCGGACGCCCGCTCGGCCGGTATTCGGTCGCGTTTGAACGAGCGGCGGATTTCGATCTATACGTCGGAAGTTGGTCTGGTCTGAATCCCGTGGAGGAATTGGTCAAGATCGCGAAGAACGACATTGTCACCGGGCACGTGACCGCTCTGCGGCCGTAGCATTCAAACTGGCCCACTACCCTCGTGTAGCGCGAACCGCCGTCAGCGGTTTATGATGCACGCATGACGCACGCACTCAAGAGAGCCTTCGAGATTGCCTCCTCTCTCCCCGACCGGGAGCAGGACGCGCTGGCTGCTGCCATTCTTGAAGAAGTGGCTGCCGACGAGCGCTGGGAGGCTTCGCTCGCTGCCTCGCCCGGCGCGCTCGAGTCGCTCGCCGACGAGGCACTGCGCGAGCACCGCGCGGGCCGCACGAAGCCGCTCGATCCCGACAGGCTTTGACCTCCAGCACCACCGAGCGCTTCCGTCGGGCCTTCGCAGCCCTACCAGCGCACATCCAGCAGCACGCCCGGCTCGCCTACCGACAGTTCCGGGATGCCCCGTCCCATCCGAGCCTCCGCTTCAAGCAGGTTCACGCCACCCAACCGATCTTCTCCGCCCGCGTCGGCCTCGGTTACCGAGCGCTCGCGGTTCGCGAAGGTGACAGCCTTGTCTGGTTCTGGATCGGCACGCACGCCGACTACGATACGATCCTCCGACGTCTGTGAGCCGTGATGCCTAACGAGCGCAGAGGTCATGTGAATACTCGCGGCAGGAGTGCGGTGATTGTGCGGTAGCCGCGCGGCGACGGACCGTGAAGCTTGCCGAGTTACATTGGTATGAAGGGACCGGCTTGGGGCGCAAGGAGTACAAGATCAAGAAGTACCTCGGCTAGAGCCGATAGGGAGCCTATGCCTGCTACGACCATGTTCGTCCTGTGTCTCCGCAACGACGGCTACGAGGTGTCTCTCGAGCCACGCAAGATCTACAGGACCCTTCGGGATCCAGAAGCGAAGACTCATGGCCAAGTCCGCGTGGTTGATGAGTCCGGCGAGGATTATCTCTTCCCCAAGTCTCTATTCGCTGAGATCACGCTGCCCGCGGCAGTTCGCCGGGCCGTCCTTTCGGCAGCGGCCTAGCGGGTCGCGAGAATACCTTCTCGTCCCCACGGTCTTCGTCTCCGTAGTCGATTCACCCTCAGCAGCTCGCCTAGCTCCGATTGGCCGCCGTCAAACACCTGCCAGGACGCGCCGGCCACCGTTTCGCGCTGCAGGGCGTGCGTGGTGGCCGTACACAATGTCCAGTCTCGGGATGGTGCGAAGGGCGCGGAGATACGTCTGTTGGCGTTGGGGCTGCTCGGGGTCGGTCGGTCGGCTGTTGACTCGCGCCGTGAAGTACGCGACGCGCCCGATGTCGTCTCAACATATCCGTGCGTCTTCACGGCCGGGCAGGCGGAAAACGCAGAGGCCGCGGCGCTCTGGCCGCGGCCTCGCACCCAGCCACCGAAGCGCCTGGGGGGGTAAGATGCAACAGCAAGATCGCACTCTCGGCGCGCCGAGTCGACGGTTCACGGCGGTCCCTCGTTCGCACGCGGCCATACTACCGCCGTTGGGCTCGCCGTCCATCATCGAAATCGCGCGTCACGTGGGCCTCGCATTGCAGGGTAGGTGAACTTCCTGTGGAGCGCTCATGATGATCGCCGCACCCGCCGTCCCCAAGTGGTCCGTCTGCCCGTGGTGGCTGCTGTACGCCTTCGACAAGCGCGTGCGGCACCTCGTCCAGAAGCCCGAGCAGATTCTCCAGGGTCTGGTGCGCGCTGGCGACACATGCTTGGACATCGGCGCTGGCTTCGGCTACTTCACGATCCCCCTCGCCCGACTCGCAGGCCCGTCCGGCCACGTGACGGCGGTCGATCTGCAGCCCGAGATGCTCGCGCAGGTCCGGCGGCGTGCCGAGAAGGCGGGTCTCGCAGACCGGATCCGACTGCATCAAGCGGACGCCGCGAGCCTCCGTCTCGACGCCCCGGCCGACTTCGCCCTCGCCTTCTGGATGGTGCACGAGATTCCGGATCAGCGGAGGTTCCTCGACCAGCTGCGTGCCGCGCTCAAGCCCGGCGGCCACCTGGCCTTGGTGGAGCCGAAAGGTCATGTCGGGCAAGCGGCATTCGATCGGACCATCGGCATCGCGGAAGCGGTCGGCTTCTCGAGACTCCGCGAGCTGCACGTGTTCTTCAGCCGCGGGGTGCTGATGGCCGCCCCGAGCGGGCCGCCTGCCTGACCAGCGCATGAAGCAGCCGGTGGGCGCGGGCTTGCGGCGTGGCAGGCCAGGCGCTGTCCGGTGGGGGGCTGCTATGGTCACGCTTGCCTACTGGAGGTAATGCGGTGGGCACACAGGCGGGCACATCGCTAACTTTCGTGGATATCCGGAGGCAGCCATGCGGCTCGAATTCACGCCGGTGTTCCGCAAGGTTCGATCCGGCTACGTCGGATTCGTCGAAGAGCTCCCTGGAGCCAATACCCAGGGCGCCACGCTCGCCGAGACCCGGGCCAACCTCGCCGAAGCCGTACAGTTGGTCCTCGAAGCCAATCGCGCCCTCGCTGGGTAGCGAAGCACTCGGTCTACGTCAACCGCAATGCGCGCAAGACCTCGACCGTCCCTCGGCATCGCGAAGTCGATGACTTCCTCGCCCACAAGATCTGCCGCGACCTCGACGTGCCAAGGCCTGACGCCTAGGCGCCGCGCCCGCATCGCCGGCGTGGCCGAGCGGCTCGATGCGCACCGGAAGGCGGCGCTGGCGCGCGACGAGCGGGTGACGACGACGGGGATGTACAACGTCGTGGAGAAGCTGCGCTCGGGCGCCCAGCTCACCACGAAGGAGCAGGCGGTCCACACCCTCGCCGCGTGCGGCGTCCTCCGGGACCTGCACGAGGAACTCGACGCCCTCGTCTCCGAGTCGTACGGCTGGGAGTGGCCGCAGCCCAGGGACATCATCCTCGAGCGGCTGGTGGCCCTGCACGACGAGCGGGTGCGCGAGGAGCGGGCGGGGAAGGTCCGCTGGCTGCGGCCCGACTACCAGGTCCCGCGGTTCATGGCGTTCTTCCTGTTTGTGGACGAGAGCGGCTTCGACCGGATTCTCATAGGACAGATGGAGCGGTATTTCCTCGGGACTGCCACCGGCCGCACTCGATCGCAGCAGGTCATCCCGGAGCCGTTCTTCGTCCACAGCGATCTCACGAGCCTGGTCCAGGTCGCCGACCTCATCGCAAGCGGAACTGGCGCCGTTGGCCGCCAAGGTCGGCGCCCTTCGGTACCGTGCGTTGCGAGAGATTCTCGGCAACCCGAACTTCGTGATCTGGAGCGTCGCGGTGATCAAGGACTTGCGGGGCTGAGAAGACCGACAAGCGTAGAAAGACAAAAGGCAATGGAGCGTCGCCGCCCCAAAGCCTCCGAACGCAAGTTATGAATGTCCGTCGGTGGCGTCAAGCGCCGGGAAGCAACAGTCGCTTCCGTCACCAGGGCGATTGCTCGGGCCGCGGGGCCTTCAGCGTCAATCAAACAGCGAGTGAGGCCACACATATGGACGACTCTGGCCGCCACCGATGGTTCAGCACAGCGATACTCGTCGGCGTGCTCTACCTTGCGGTTGGTATCTCATCCGCCGCACTTGCCGGGGCGGCCGCGTCCAATCAGATGCGATCCTTGTGGCGGTTATCCGCCTTTGCCATCAGTGCCGTGGTGTTCGCTGCGCACATCGCCCATGAGCACTTTCGACTTCGCACTACCGTGCGGCCAACGGCATGGCACGCGTCGGTGGCCGTCGCTATCGGGGCGTTCGCGCTCGCACTCCAGGCCAACATTCACGACCTGGGATCAGCCTCGGGTTATCGACCCCGAATGCTCATCGCCTTGGTCGCCTGGCCCCTTCTGACCGCTGTGCCAGCGTTTGTGGTCGCGCTGGTTGCGGCTGCCGGGCTGGCCCGAACGCGACCGAGCATCTAGCCGAGCAATGCCGCCTGGATGCATACGCGAACGCCAGCTTGATGCCTTCCGCACGGGCCGACCTCGTCCGGTGCCCCACCGCTCACCACGACGCCGGCTTGGTGAACCGGCCGTGCGCGTCGTGCAGCACCGCCGGGAACTGGCTCGCCGCCAGCACGCCCTTGCGGATCGACTTCACGAAGGTCGCGTGGCGCAGCAACATCCTGCTGGGGTTCCGGTGCGGATTCAGGATGCCGACGGTCCGCCCCAGCTCGTGCCGCACGATCCGCACGGGTTCCAGAAGATCCGAATCGTTGGTGACCAGCACGGCCGCCTCATACCGCTCGCGGACCCCATCCCAAAGAAGATGCGTCGCCAGGTTCACGTCCGAACCCTTCTCCTCGGTCTTGATGACCCGAGCGGTCTGCCGTGTGCCCGGCGGGCCTCCGGCGAGCGGCATCGTCACGCGCGTGGTGAGGAAGTGTCCATAGACGATTCGAATACTCGGAATAGTGCCGAGGGCGCGGAGGTAGAGCAGTTGCCGCAAGGGTTGATCGGGGTCCGCGGGACGTCGGTTCACTCGTGCCGTGAAGTAGGCGACCTGCCGTGGTAGAGGTTGAACCCGTCCACGTAGACGTGGGTCTTCACGGCCGGAGCTAGAGAAAAAGCAGAGGCCGCGGCGCCTTGGCCGCGGCCTCGCGCCCAGCCACCGAAGCGACTGGGGGGGTAAAAAGCACCAACAAGATCGCACTCTCGGCGCGCGCTGTCAACGGCTCACGGCAGTCCCTCGTTCGCACGCGGCCATTCTACCGCCGTCGGGCTCGCCGCCCAGCATCGAAATCGCGCGGGACAACAGCGTCGCGTCTTCAGA
>Ga0315287_10005442_pt1 | contig 12543 bp, 13 predicted proteins | sample YL17G11_0_MG_FD_205037 | JGI IMG/M metagenome (GOLD analysis project Ga0315287, IMG submission 205037) | Sediment microbial communities from Yellowstone Lake, YNP, Wyoming, USA - YL17G11_0 | ecosystem: Environmental > Aquatic > Freshwater > Lake > Sediment | place: USA: Wyoming | collected...
AAACTTTCGTGGGCATGGCGACCTTCCTGATCTGCCGCGACTCGTGCCCCGGAAACCGTCCGGCGAGACACACGAATCGCTTTGCCCTATCTATACCAGATTACCCAGAATGGCGCAATCGCCCTGGACCGAATCCGGGTGCATGTTGTGAGGTATCGGGAGTGCAAGAATCTGATTCTCCGATACAAAGACCCACTGACCGGGAAGCACGTTCGGAAGTCTGCGGGAACGGCCAACCCGAAAGACGCCCGCAAGGCGGCGGCCCGATGGGAAGATGATCTAAACAGCGGCAAGGCCCGTGGGCGGTTCGCAATCAGTTGGGAACAATTCAGGCAGCGGTATGAGCAAGAGGTACTGCCGGGCTTTGCACCGGCAACAGCCGAAAAGGCCAACGTGGTGTTCAACGTCTTGGAATCCGTCTTGCCCCAGGTCAAAAACGGGCTATTGCGGGAACTGACTGCCGAGCGCCTTAGCGTATGGCAAGCCGAGATGCGCAAGCGCGGCCGGGCGGAAGCGACCATCGGCAGCTACCTATCCCACCTGCGGGCGGCGCTGGCGTGGGCGGTTGACCAGGGCATACTGGCAGCACTGCCAAAGATCAAGCGGCCCAGGCGGGCGAAGCGAAGCGGCGGGGCCGACCCGATGAAAGGCCGACCTATCAGCGGCGAAGAGTTTGACCGGCTACTTGCCAAGGTTCCGGCCGTGGTGGGCGAAGCGGCGGCCGAATCGTGGCGTTACCTACTGCGGGGGCTGTGGTGGTCGGGCTTGCGGTTGGGCGAAGCCCTGGACCTCTATTGGGATCGGCAAGACAAGCTGTGCGTGGACCTCTCAGGCCGGCGGCCGATGTTGCGGATATTGGCCGAACTGGAAAAGGGCGGCCGTGACCGGCTGTTGGCAATGGCCCCGGAGTTTGCCGACTTCCTATTGCAGACACCGGTAGCCGAGCGCCACGGCCGGGTATTCAAGCCCCAGGGCAAGGCCGGCGGGGTAATCGCCAGCCCCGACCTTATCGGCCATGCTATCAGCCGCATTGGCAGGCTGGCGGGGGTCAAGGTTCACACCCAAACGAAGGCCGACCCCGACACCGGGAAGGCCGTGGAAGTGGTCAAGTATGCGAGTGCCCACGACCTGCGCCGGAGTTTTGGCGAACGGTGGGCGGTTCGCGTTATGCCCCAGGTGCTAATGGTTCTGATGCGCCATTCGAGCATCCAAACCACCATGCGGTTCTACGTCGGCCGGAACGCCAACACGGCGGCCGATGCCCTGTGGGCAGCGTATGCAAAATGCCAAGAAGGTACTGTTTTAGGTACTGTTGCGGAAACCGGCGAGCCGACCGGCGTTGCGGCAGCCGACGTAAGCGGCTATGCTGTTAAGGGTTTAGGTCTTGTATCTTAACGGAGAATTAAGCGATGTCTACCCGCGAACGCTGGATTGTATATCCCCTCTTGTTCCTTACCCTCGGCATTGTGCTGCGAGACAAGTTCATGCCCCTGAAGCACCTGGTTGCGGTGCAGATGCAGGCCGGAGAGATCGCCGCTCCCAAGATCCAATGCAACCAGTTGGAGGTGAACGAGTTGATCTGTCACAAGCCGCTGGAGGTCGACCAGTTGGTCTGTCATAAGCAATTGGAGGCGAACGAGTTGATCTGCAAACGGCTGGAGGCGGTTCAATTGGGGTGCCGGGCGCTACTGGTCGGCGGTCCCAACGGCCGGCCGGTCGTGGTAGCCGGGTTCAACAACAGCACCCAGGCCGGCACCGTCGAGACTTTCAGTGCCAATGGGGTGCCGCAAGTCCGCCTGTTTTCCACGGATGCCGGCGGCGTGGTTACCACGATCGGCCACCTGGGCAGGGTTGCCGTAGCGCTGGGGCACGTCGGACCGGGCTCGGGCGTGATCGCCGAGTCCCCGGAACTTGGTTCGGTGCTGTTGCTGTCCGCGCCCTGGCGGTTTGAAACCAAGCCGACGACGCCGGAGACGCCCAAGGGGCAACCCTCCGCCGGAAAGACGCCCTAGAAGCAATCCCCCAAAGAGTCTCCCAAGAAAGAGCCGAAAAAACCGTAGCCCAAGGAGGATAAGATCATGTTCTTTGACCCGATGTATTTCCTGTTCATTGCCCCAGCCGTGCTGCTGGGCCTGTGGGCGCAGATGCGCATCTCGATGACGTACGCCCAGGCGCAGAAAATGGCGGCGCCGCTTAGCGGCGTGGCGGCGGCGCGGCACATCCTCGACTCCGCCGGGCTGGGCAACGTGCAAATCGAGCAGATCCCCGGCCGCTTGAGCGACCACTACGACCCGCGCGACAAGGTGTTGCGGCTGAGCCCGGAGGTTTACCAAAGCCGGACGCTGGCGGCGGTGGGCATTGCCGCGCACGAAGCCGGCCACGCCATTCAGGACGCGCACGCCTACGCCCCGCTGTTGCTGCGCAACGCGGCGGTCCCCGCGGCCGGCTTCGGCAGCAACGCCGGCATCCTGCTGATCATTCTCGGCGCGGCGCTCAACATGAACGCGGTGCTGATCTGGCTCGGCATCGGGCTGTTCGCGTGCGTCGTGGTCTTCCAGGTGGTCAATCTGCCGGTCGAGTTCAACGCCAGCGCCCGGGCGAAGGCCCAACTGGTCCAACTCGGGATCATCAGCCAGGACGAGTTGGTGTACGTGAAGAAGGTCTTGAATGCCGCCGCGCTGACCTACGTGGCGGCCACGCTCCAGGCGATCCTCACGCTGCTGTACTACATCATGCGATTCACCGGCAGCCGGAACAGGGACTGAAGAAGCAATAAAGCAGGCGTCGGGGGCGGAGTCCTTCCGCCCCTGACGCCCTTCGTCGCGCGACGCACTGTGCGCGAGCCGCCAGGGGGACGCTTGCGACTCGCGGGGATTACTTCACTTCCTCCATCTTCACCGGCCGGCGTTCCGTGGCCGAAATCAGCGACGCCTCCAACACGCGCTGCGTCTGATAGGCGTCCTCAAAATCGGGGATCGGCACCGTCGGCTCCTCGCCGGCGAGAACCTTGAGGATGTCGTAGGCCTGGTTGGTGAAGCCGTGTTCGTAGCCGATAACGTGGGCGTCGGGCCACCAATTGGCCACGTAAGGATGGTCGCCGCCGTGGGTACACATGATCGTGTTCCAGCCCTGCACCGCCCGGGGCAACGTGGCGTCGTAATACTGAAGCTCGTTCATCCGCTCGAAGTCGAACTTCAGCGACCCCTTCGTGCCGTTGATCTCGAAGGCGTTGCGGTTCTGGTTGCCGGTGGCCTGGCGGGCGGCCTCGAAGCTGGCCACGGCCCCGCCGGAGAACCGGGCGAGGAACAGCACGGTGTCGTCGACCGTCACCTTGCCCTTGGCGGCGTCCCCTTGGCGGCCGGAAGCGATGCCGCCCGTGGCCACGCCGGTCGGAATCGTGCGCTCCTTAATGAACGTCTCGGCGATGGCGCCGGCGATCTCGGTGATCTCTTGCCCGGTGACGAAACGGGTCATGTCGATGATGTGGGCGTTGAGGTCGCCGTGGGCGCCGGAGCCGGCCAGGGTCTTGTCGAACCGCCAGAGCAGCGGCACCGCCTCGCTGGCCCAGTCCTGTAAGTAGACCGCCCGCACATGGCGGATTTCGCCGATCTTGCCCGCCTTGACCATTTGGTAGGCGAGCGCCACGGCCGGGCAGCGGCGGTAGTTGAACCACACGAAGGTCTTGACTTTGGCGGCCTTGGCGGCGTTGACCATTTCGCGGGCGTCGGAGAGCGACCCGGCAATGGGCTTTTCGCACGAGCAAGGCTTGCCGGCGGCGATGGCCGCCCGGGCCACCGGGGCATGCATGTAGTTGGGCGTGACCACGTCGACCAGCCCGATCTCCGGCGAGCGGACGAGCTGCTCCCAGTCGGTCGAGGCATTCTTCCAGCCCCAATTGGCCGCAAACATTCGGGGGTTTTCTTCCGGCTGGCCGAACACGGTGTGCATCACCGGGACCAGCGGGGACTTGAAGAATTTGGCCACTTGGCCCCAGGCGTTGGAATGCGACCGGCCCATAAAGCCCTGGCCGATCAGAGCCACGTTGATCGTTGTCATGCTGCGCTCCCTCCAGGCGTGAAAGATTCGCGTTGTTCGATGGTTATAGACCCATTCCCGGAAGCTGGCAAGGGGCCGGATCGGAAAATTTCCGGCCAATCGGGGACGGGTCCATTTTTCGGTTCTGGTTCCCACGCTCTGCGTGGGAACCCGCTTTTTTCCGACGCTCCGCGTCGGACTGGGCGACGCAGAGCGTCGCAAACAGTCCGTTCGCACGCAGAGCGTGGAAACGAGGGGTTGGGGATGGTCCCCTTCCGCGGCGCGAAAGTGCGGCAGGGGTGGAAAATTCGCCAACCTCATCTGGCAACACGGGGCAAATTGGGGTACGATACAGCTTGTGCTTGCCCTTCCGACAATACACCCTTTTAAGGAGACCTGCGATGGCGTACTGGATAAGAAACCGTTGGCTCGTTGCCCTGGCAGTGGGCTTGCTCGGCGGATTGCTCCTCAGCGGCTTCTGGCCCCATACCCCCTTGCACGCGGTAAGCACCGACCGGGTCGATACGTTCGCCATGGCCACCGGCCCGGTGGACGCCGACACCGAGGCCGTCTACTTCCTCGATTTCCTCACCGGCGACCTGCGGGCGGTTGTGCTGGGCAAGACCGCGGGCAGCTTCAGCGCCTTCTACCAATACAATGTGACCGTCGATCTGGGCGTCGACCCGCAGAAGAATCCCAAGTACATGATGGTCACCGGCCTGGCCAACCTGCGCCGCGGCGGTGGGGCCCGCGTGCAGCCGAGCAATGCCGTCTGCTACGTAGCCGAAATCAGCACGGGCAAGGTGGCGGCCTACGCGATTCCGTGGTCGCCGTCGATGCACGCCTCGGGCCAGATGCAGAACGGGGCGCTGCTACCGATCGCCATTACCCGTTTTCGCCCCGCCACCGGAGTCGGTCCCGCCGGCCCCGCCGTCCCCGCCGGAGAGAAGAAGCCGGCGAAAGGGGCTAAACGGGAACCTGTCGAGTGAAGCTTGGCCGCGGCAATCATTCCCATGCACGTTATTGTCAACGGCGAATCTCGTGAAGTACACGCGGAGACGACCGTGGCGAAGCTGCTCGATGAATTGAAGCTCGGCGGCAAGCCCGTGGCCGTCGAGATCAACCTCGAACTGGCGCCGCGGCAGCATCACGCCCGGCGTCGTTTGGCCGAGGGCGACCGCTTGGAAATTGTCACGTTGGTGGGTGGAGGTTAGCGCCCGCGTCAAAATAAGTTGGTGGTTTACATGTAGGACGGATTTCCTAATCCGTCCAGTTTTTGGGGACGGATTAGGAAATCCGTCCTACAAGATTGAACAAGTTATTCATTTACGGTCACTTAGCATGCCCGATACAAACGATTGCCTGCGGATCGGCTCGCATACGTTTTCCAGCAGGCTGATCGTCGGCACCGGCAAGTATGCCACCTACGAACTGATGCGCGAGGCGTTGGAGATTGCCGGGGCCGAGTGTATCACCGTGGCCGTGCGCCGCGAGCGGCTGATCGACGCGGCGGGCAAGAGCCTGCTGGACTTCATCGACACCCGCCGCTACACGATCCTGCCGAACACGGCCGGGTGCTTCACGGCCGACGACGCCGTTCGCGTGGCCCGGCTGGGGCGAGAAATCCTCTCGCAGATGGAGAATCCCGGGGCCGATTGGGTCAAGCTGGAAGTGCTGGGCGACAAGCGGACCCTGCTGCCCGATCCCGTCGCCACGTTGCAGGCTACGGAAAAGCTCGTGTCCGAGGGCTTCCAGGTACTGGTTTATACCAACGACGATCCGGTGATGGCCAAGCGGCTGAAAGAGGCCGGGGCCGCGAGCGTGATGCCGGCCGGCAGCCCGATCGGCTCCGGCCAGGGAGTGCTCAATCCCAACGCCATCCGCATCTGCTTGGAGTATCTCAAGGAAGGCGACCCGGAGTATCCGGTGATTATCGACGCCGGGGTGGGTACGGCCAGCGACGTGACGGTGGCCATGGAATTGGGCGTCGACGGCGTGCTGCTGAACACGGGCATCGCCCACGCCAAGGACACGCTCGGCATGGCCCGGGCGATGCGGCTGGCCTGCGAGTCGGGCCGGCTGGCCTATCTTGCCGGACGGATCCCCAAGAAGCTCTACGCCACGGCCAGCAGCCCGACCGAGGGCGTTATTCAGAGTGGATAGTGGTCAAAAGAGAATCGCTCAAGTAATAGCCGCCGGCTATTTCAGCTATTCTCGCCAGTCAGGTTAGCGGAAGGGTTCTTCGCCTTCGCGCCACTTCCAACCGCCGTGGTCAGGCAAATAGGTGCCGACCAAATGATCGAAATGTTTATGATCTATCACACGCTTTTGGCTGGCGCTATCCACAAACCAGCGCCGTCGGCGCGCGTATCTATTCAGTCGCCGGGTCAATGACGATTTCAACCCATTGCGAATCGTCTGCCACGGACGTCCGTCGGTCCAACTCACCAAGACATGAAGGTGCGTTGGCTCTGTGGCGACGAAATAGCCTCGGCATCGTTGTTTTTGGAAGGCCGTGCGCGACTCCTCGATCAACATCGCCTGCAACTTTGAGTCGAAAAGGACTTCAGATTCGCCGGCACGATCCTGGTAGGTTCCGGCCAGCGGTTCGTCGGGCGGAAGGATGTCCTTCTTCCGCCGCACGAATCCTTCACGGCGATCCGGCATCCAACTCCGGTACGCATGATAGGTGAACAGATAGCACGACATCACATAGGCTCTCGTTCTCGATGCATCCACGTCAATAGCCGGCGGCTAACAGCCGCCGGTCGAGAGCTGCGAAAACACTACAATCACTCAGCATCCTTTCCGGCGGCTGTTAGCCGCCGGCTATTGGACGGATATTCGTCATTTCAAGACGGATGCTCCTCATTTCACTTGGTCGGCCGTCGGCTGGCCGGTGATCGCAAGATAGATCACAGGCACCATCAGTGTTAAGTAGGGGACCACGACAATCAGGCCAAGGAAACAGGGGATGCACGCAAGCAAGGTGAGACCCATCGCCACCAGCCAAATCAAGACCAGCGTCAGCTTGTTGCCGTTGGTCAATTCCCTGGATTGGCTCAGCGATTCCAGCACTGGGACATTCCTGTCCAAGATCAGGTAGTAAAACTGCGAGAACATCAGCGCCAGGACCACGCCGGGCACCACCAACGCCAGCAAGCCGACAAAAACGATGACCCCGACGAGCAGGCTTCCCAACAGGATATTGACGAAGAGCGGACCTCCGCTAAACAGATCGCCAATCTCGGCAGTTTGCCCTCGGGCGACCTTCAAGAAGTACTTGGCTTGACCGATACCCAACCACACCGCAAACAACGACGTGGCCAAGTTGCCGATCAGCGAGAGGAAGATGTGAATGGCTTGGCTCTTCGCGACAGCCCCCACGATGCCGGCCCCAAAGCCCACAATGAAGTTGACCGCGAAGCTTATCACCCAAACCACCAAGATCGCCACAACACACATCACCCATTGCTCTTTGAAGATGCTCCACGTGCGGCTGAAGATGTCGCCCAGGTCGAGCGTGGTTGGCGCGATCGCGCCGGGCGATTGACCGGCGCCAAGGGGAGCAAACGACGCCGGCGATTGGTAGGGGTGAGCGGAACCGGCTGTACCCGCGGGCTGAGCGGCAGCGCCGCCGAACGGGGTGCCGCCGCCGGGCGGAACCGGAGGCGGGGCCGCGCCGCCCGCTGCCGGAATCGTCATCAACGCGCCGCATTGCGGGCATTTGGCGTGCTTGCCCGCCGTTTCGTCGCCCGTCCGCAACAGCTTGCTGCACTGCGTACAACGGAATTCAATGGCCATGGCACCCTAGCTCCTTTGGATTAAGAGGTTTACACGAAACGGTTGACCATTAACAGGGACATCAGCATACCAAAAAAGGGCATGGGGAAGCAATAGTCTAGCCCGCCAACATTATCAAGACGCCGGCGATTGCGTTCAGGATGGTCAGCAACAGGCCGATCGAGGACAGGACTATGGCCACGACCGCCATAGTGGCGTCTTTGCCGTGCAGCGACCGGATGCCGAAAACCAGGCCGCAAACCGTCACCGGCAGCCCGATCAAGGGGCAGCACCAAAGAATCATCCCCGTCAGGCCCAGGATCAGCGCAACGACGGCCTTCGATTCGCCGGGCGGCGCGGGGCCCAATTGGCCGGGCGATTGATAGGGGTGATCGGCGTCCGGCGTCATGACGGTGGTTGCGCCGGGGCCAAACGGGCTGCCGGCTTCCAGTGGCGCCAGCGGCGGCGCCGAACGGGCCGGCGGTTGGGCCGGCGCCGGAACCCGCGTCAGCGCCCCGCACTCGGGACACTGGGCCTGCTTGCCGGCCGTGTCGTCGCCGGTCCGCAACAACCGGCCGCACGGGCCGCAACGGAATTCGATCGCCATCGTAGAAGTTCTCCTCAGTGGGAAGTAGTTTCTGTTGCGGAAAGTTTCGGAAGCCGCGTTATTGAACCAGCCGATGCCATAGCGTGGGGATGGTCTGGCGGTGGTCGCCGGCGAAGTAGTAGCTCGTGCCGCCGTCGGACACGGTGCGCACCAGGATCGTCTTCCAGGGACGATAGTAATAGAGCGCCTGGTCTTTCGACGGCGGACCGGCGCGGTAGTCTGGCCCGAGCGGCTGAAGGTCGAAAACGGCCGTGGTGAAGCGGCGTATCTCCTTGCCGCGCTGCCGCGCCGCGTTGCGGGCCATCGACAGGGCCTTGAGGTAGACCTCCGGCCCGGTGACGGCCGAGCCGAGGTTCAGAAATACGCCGTGTTCCAACTGCTCGACGCCGCGCGCGAAGATGAGGAAGTCGGTATAGCTGGCCTGGCCCAGCGCGGCCGGATTGCAGTTGGGAAAGCTGTGGATAATGTCGCAGCCGATGCCCACGTGCGAGGTGATCGGCGTGCCGGTTCGCCATCCGGCGGCGGCCAGGCTCAAGTCGCGGTGCGGGAAGTTCTCTTCGACGATCACCCGTCCCACCGCCTCGCCGAGCCCTTCGCCGCGCGCGGCGGCGTCGGCGATGATGTCGTTGAGCCGGCCCGTCTCGCGCCACAGGCCGAACTGGCCGCGTTGGATCCACTTGGCCACGTCCTCGCTCGTGCCGCCGGCCATCGCCAACTCGAAATCGTGGATCACTGCCGCGCCGTTGGCGGCCAGATGGGTAATCAGCCGCCGCTCGATCAGGTCGATCAGAAACCGCGACAGCCCGAGCTTGATCGGGTGGGCGCCCATCATCAAAATGACGGGGCGGTTCTGCTTGCGCGCGGCGAGGATGCGCGAGACAAGATCGGAGAACTCGGGGTGCGCGTAGGGCTCGGCCGGCGGTTGCAGCGGCCAACATTGCGCGGCCGTGAGATCGTGCCCGCGGACGCTGAGGTCTGCCAGTTCTATCCGGTTGCGATCGAACAATTCGTAACGGCTCATGGGGGTTGCCTGGTCTCGATGACTTCGCGGTAGACGCTCAAGAAGGCATCGACCATGTGATCGGGCGTAAAAAGTTGTTCGGCCCGCTGGCGGGCCCGATCCGCCCGCACCGTGCGCTGTTCGGGGCTATCGAGGGCCTCGATAATGGCCGCCGTCAGGGCCGCGCTGTTGCGCGGCGGGACGACCCAGGCCACCGGCTCGCCGTGCGGGTCGTCGCTCTCGGTCAGGTCGGGGATTCCGCCGGCCGTGGTCGTCACCACCGGCACGCCGGCGAACATCGCGTCCATCAGCGTCACGGGCAGGCCCTCGCCGGCATAGGAAGGCAGCACGAGGAGGTCCGCCGCTCGGATCAGGTCGGGCACGTCGCGGCGATAGCCGAGAAAGCGGACGCGGTCGTCGATCCGCAATCGGCTTGCCTGGTCCTGGAGCGACTGCTTCTGTTCGCCGTCGCCCGCCAGAACCAGGCAGACGTTCGGATAGCGGTTGAACACGGGCGGCATGGCATCGAACAGGAAGGAGTGCCCCTTGTGCCGCTTCAGACTGGCGACCACGAGAATCATCGGTCGATCGTCGTCGAGCCCGGCGGCCAGGCGCCCGTTGCGGCGGTTTCCGGCGCGGATTCGCTGGGGATCGGTGGAGGCGAAGACGACTTGCACCATTTCCGGCGGGATCCCGGCGGCGAGGCACACGTCGGCCACGGCATGGGATACGCAGACGACTCGATCGCTGAAGGCGCGGAACCGCCACGGCGCGCGGATGGGCAAAGACACGTGCCGCATGGCGACGCGGACGGGGATGCCCAGGCCCGCCGAAGCCAGTCCGGCCGCCGTCAGGGCATGGGGGTCGTTGAACTGGAGCACGTCGGGGCGAATGCGGCGCAGATGGCGGCGGATTTGCCACAGCGCCAGCGGATTGCGGCCGTTTCCGGCGAATTCCGACACGGAAAATCCGTCGTCTTTGATGCGCCGGGCAAGCTCCCCGCCGCGCCGCGCCAGAATATGCACCCGTTGGCCGCGATTGCACAATTCGCCGGCCAGCAAATGCACCTGCTCTTCGCCGCCATACCACTTCCGCTGCGAGGAGGCAATCGCGATAGTGAGGGGTTGAGGGGGCATGAGAACCAATGAACGATGTCGAGCGTCAATACACCGGCGACGGCCCCCGCGCCAAGTGGGGCGATTGGGAATTGCGCAGCAAGACCCGCATGTCGCCGCACGTCGGCGGCAGGGCGTTGCGGTCTACCGGCGCGAGCCCATCGCGTCTGAATTGTTCCACCAGTGCGTCGCATCGTTGGGGCGTGAGTTGCTTGGTCGGACGCAAGAGGACCACGTCGGCATTGCTCTGCCGGACCATCGACAGGATGGCGTCGTCGTCGGCCTCCCAGCGGAAGAACTGGCACGGCCCGTTGCAGGCATAGTAGTTGGCGATGGGCGTGATGCCCACCGGGCCGACGAGCATCAGCGGTGCGGGGAGTTCCTGCCGAACCCAGCGGCCGACGTCGGTGGCCATCCGCCGGGTCTCGAAGTATTTTGCGTTGCTCGTCATGGCGTCGGCCAGGCCGGCGACGAGGACGGCCGCCAATGTTGCGAGGACCATGGCCCTCGCCCTCACCCCCAGTCCCTCTCCGGGCAGCGACCGAAGGTTGGTCGCCGGGCGAGGGGAGTTCTCAGTGCGACTCAGCCAGGCGGCGATCCGCAGCAGCCGGGCAATCAGCGCCAGCAATCCGAGGGCCGCGAACGGAGAGGCCATCAGCACGATGGGCAGCATGTATCGCGGACAGATGTTCCTGTCGAACCACAGTTGCACCCAGATGCCGCACAGGATAACCAGCGCCGTGTAGAACGGCGGTTGGTGGTCGCGCCGGGCCCAGACGCGCCGCCATCCCCACATTCCGCCAAACATCAACAGCGCGAAGACGGGCGACAGGCCGCGGGTGGCCGTGGGGAAAAACACCCACAGCATCCGGCCGAAGGTCAATTGAACTGCCGCATCGAGGGTGTCGCCGGAATCCGTGGCCGCGGCGCCCCGGCCCAACAGCGAGTGCAACCACGGTTCCACCCGGGCCAGCGGCGCGAGGCGCAGCGAGGTCCAGCCCGTGTGTCCGTAAAGCCACGCGAGGTTCACCAGCGCCAGCAGTGCGGGGAAGACCACCACGCAAAGCGCCGCCCCCAACAGCAACTTACCGCGCCCGGTTTGCAGCACCGGCAGCCGCCAAAAGAGCCACAAGGCAAAGGGTATGAGCAGGAACAGGCCCTCGGTCCGCGTCAGCGAGGCCAGGGTGACGCCGGCCCCGGCGGCGATGAAGTAGCCGAGGTGGACTTCCACCACCGCCCGCCACAGCCAATAGATTGAAAGCATGAAGAGGAACCAGAAAGTCTGATCGCGCATGACCTCCGGGCTCCACTCGATGAACTTCGGATGGACGGCGTAGAGCAGGCACGCCGCCAAGGCGACGCGATCGTCGAACTGCCGCCGCACCCAACCCCAAAGCGGCAGCACCACGAGGCTGGAGATCACCGCGCCCCAAACCGCCGCGCCGGACTCCCAATCCAGACCAGTACGGTGGAGGAGCATGAGGATCGCAGGGTAGATGTTCAGCGACATTTCGCGGAAGGCCTCGCGAAAGTCGCCCGCCTCGAGGGCCTTGGCGGCCTGGATGTAGAGGACGCCGTCGGGGCACACGCTGGGGATTCGCAGGGCCATGCCCACCCGGGGCGCGAGACACAATAGTACCAGTCCCACCAACAGCCACGGCGCCGGCGGCCGGTTCAGCCGCCCCGGCTGCGGGGTGGCCAAGAGGTTCGGGTAGTCGGCCGGCGCCGGTTGGAATGGAACGAGAAACGCCATTGTGCGAAGCTGGGTAAGAGGCACCTCGCCCGGAAATGCGCAAACCCCTCCCGGGAATGGCCCATTGGGGGGAGGTAGTATACTCAGAGTGTGCGAACCGATCAATAGGAATCGCTGCCGCTGGAGCCGGTGGGGTGCATACCAGCTTTTGCGCGAGTTGGCAGGGGGACAAAAAGGTCAATGGAGAATTTGGGGATTCTTTGGTAAACTGGGCGTGGTGGCGTGTTGTAGAGAACGGATTTTCATGGAG
>Ga0315287_10005443_pt1 | contig 12541 bp, 10 predicted proteins | sample YL17G11_0_MG_FD_205037 | JGI IMG/M metagenome (GOLD analysis project Ga0315287, IMG submission 205037) | Sediment microbial communities from Yellowstone Lake, YNP, Wyoming, USA - YL17G11_0 | ecosystem: Environmental > Aquatic > Freshwater > Lake > Sediment | place: USA: Wyoming | collected...
ACCTTTTTAAGATTGTTTGCTGCGCTTGTTCACGCCTTTCGATCGCACCAAGCTGGCGGGTGCGGGGGTTAACGCCTTGACCGCTGATAAACAACTGGCAAGTTTCAAGCAGCGGGGTTGGGTCATTCGCGGGCACAGGATTAGAAAAATCGAGATCGTAGATCGGGTGCCCAAATCGCTGCAAATGTACCCGGAAGCGGTTCTGCCACTCATGCCAGTCGGCGGCATCCACTTCTGGCGGCGTTGAACCATTTTCAACGTGAATTTGTCTAACTGGTTGTGCAGAAATGCTGACCTGGAAGCATGCCTGAACTTAGCAGTAAAAAAGATCAACATCATGTAAAATTCACCCGATACGCTTATATTGAATCGATATTCAGGAGAATTGAAGATGACATCCCGACCACTTGAATTTGAAGGTCCTCGCCTGGTTCGGCGCGAGGAGCTGGCAGCTTCCGAGCGCCTAATGCACATCAGTTTCGGCGATGTGGACGAAAACATTCCGGAAGAAGAAACATATCCTACCTATCGTCAGCCGCGGCGCGGAGGCCTTTATGTGATCACCCACCAGGGTATCCCCGTTTCGCAAATCTTCATTTTCCACTTTCAAATCAGATTATATGATGGTTATCTTCGGGTAGGCAGCATTGGCGGAGTTTGTACGCATCCAGACTATCGCGGACGGGGCCTGGCAGGACAATTAATGGAACACTGTACCAGCCAACTGGCACAGGAAGGGGCGCACTTGATGCTGATTTCTGGTGGACAGGGGCTGTATACCCGGATAGGGTGTGTGCCTATCGGGATATATCACAACTTCATTATCCCGCCCGGCCAGCTTCCTCCAACAACACCAGACCTTGTCCTCCGCCTGGCAACCAGCGCCGATGCCTCGCTGTGCAGCCGGCTCTATCAGACCGAACCGGTGCATTTTGTGCGTCAGCCGGCTAAATTCGAAGAGCGCCTCGGTTATTCTGGAGGATACATCCACTCCGAAGCATGGATTATTGAACGGGCAGGCAAACCAGCAGCTTACCTGCTCCTTGGGATACCGTGGGATTACCTGGACCAACCCAGTGCAGGGATACGACACGTGCGCGAATATGCTGGCAGTCGGACAGCATTGGTTGGCGCCCTGGGACAGATCATGACCCAAACAAAACTCCGTGAATTAACCTGGCCGGTAGCCTGGCAGGATGAGGATCTAATCCAACTACTCAAGGGAATGGGATTTAGCGGAGCCCTCGAACCATTGTCAGAACATACCATGCGCATCATCAACTTTCCTGGATTGATGGTAGATTTACGACCTTACCTCCGGGCGCGGCTGGGAGAGTCTTTGCGGCGCGGCTTGCGGTTTGAGCAAACCGGCCCGCTGCTGGGAGATACGCATGAGGATCAGTTTAGAATTGCCCACGGGCGCGAGTGCCTGGAGTTAGATGGCGCGGCTATGACCCGCCTGGTTATGGGTGATCCAGAGGGTCTTGTAACCGCAATTTTCAATGCTCCTGCCCATTTGAACGCTGTGATTTCGGCGCTGTTTCCTTTGCCTTCGTTTTTTCCAGGATTGAATTACCAGTAGTAGAAAGTAATCGGCGTTATGGATAAACTTCACCTTCAACAAGTTACACTGCACGATCCATTCTGGTCGGCTCGCCTGGATACCAACGCTCAGCGTGCCATCTTCCAACAGTGGGAACAATTGAAGGCCAACGGGTGCATTGAAAACTTCCGCGTTGCAGTAGGAGAAAAGGATGGCTTTGATCACCCGCGCAGCCAAATACAGCGATCTCTTCGAATGGCAGTTATATAACGCTGCGGCAGTCGGGATGGGATTAACTGGAGAAAATTACCTTTACAACAATCCGCTTGCCTGCCGGGGTGGCATCACGCGCAAAGCCTGGTATGCTGTTCCCTGCTGTCCATCGAACTTATCGCTCACCTGGGCAGATTTAGGGATATATATCTATTCGACAGACCAAAATGCAGTTTGGATCCACCAGTATATCGGCAGACAGGCAACACTCAACCCGGGCGGGGCAATCTTTTCAGCCCGCCTTGACCCTACAACTCTGCATGCTGAATACGCCGCAGACCTTCTAGGCGGAATCACACTGCTGAGCGGGCAGACCACTGACGGCGCCTCGCTGACCTTTATCCCCTATCATTTGTGGGCTAACCGCGGCGAGTCGCAGATGACGGTGTGGGTCAACGTGTAGCGTCGCTCCCGAAGGCTTCCTGGATTTCCGGCAGTCTGCTGTAAAGCACGCCCCGGTCGATATCTACCGGCAGCGGTCCCATCGTCTGCAGCTTCAACTCCACAACTTCCCGCGCGAACAACAAACAGCGCTCCAATGCATTGCCATCCAAAAAAGCTGTCAAAAAGCCGGCCCAGAAAGAGTCCCCGGCCCCGGTGGCATCCACTACCTTCACGGTCCTGGCAGGCAGGTGACCCAGCAACCGGCCTCGATGTGAGAGCAGAGAGCCTTGCTTTCCCAGGGTGAACACGACCGTTTCGGGACCCAGCGCGTGGAAACGGTGAATATAACTATCAGGAGTCCCCCCCTCCCCGAACAAACGGGCGGCATCATCCAGCGAGGCTTTGGTCAGCGTTACATAACCGTAAATCTTTTCCAGAGTCTGGAGAGCATCCGGGTGGTCAGGCCAAACTTTGGGGCTGTAATTGGGGTCCAGGGAAGTGGGTTTCCCTTGCTGGCGCGCCAGTTGGTAGGCTTTGAGCACTGCCGAACGGCTGGGCTGGCGCGAGAGGGGCCAGGTGGTGGTGTGGAGCAGCCGGGCGCGGCCGACTGCATCTTCTGTCACATCGTCTGGTGAAAGCTGAAAGTCACCGTTGCGGAATGGCTCAAACTCTGGCGTTCCACTGGTCTGGGTGACAAAAACCAAACTGGTCTGCACGCTCGGGTCAAGACGTAGATAGTCGGTGATGACGCCGCTGCGCTGCATTTCCGCCTTTAAGAATTGGCCAAAAGCACCTGCTCCCGCCTTCGCCATCAAAGCGGCGCGCAGCCCCAGGCGAGATACATTGACAGCCAGGTTGGCAGGAGACCCCCCTTGCAACCTGCAGAAAGCTGTCGCATCCACGAGGCTGTCTGCCCGTTTAGTAGAGATGAAATCGATCAGGATTTCACCGATCGCCAGTAAGTCAATATCTGTTTCAAACATATTCATTCCTTTGCAACCTTATACACCCTTCCCTCGGCAGGAGCCAGATCCGTCACAGGAAAGAAAACACCGTTGAAAACCAGCTTTTGGTCCGTGGGGGGAAATTCCGGGGCAGTCGAAAACTCGAGCTGGAGGATGAAATTTTTACCTGCCAGGGGGATCCCAAAACCACCGCTGTGTTTCTCCGGGCTGGTATTAGCCAGGAAGATATACTCAAGCCCGTCAGCCTGTGTCCAGACCAGCAGCAGATTGGCGCCGAAGGCATCGGGAGCGATCAACCAGCGGATGGGCCTGCCGCTCAAGTTTTTCCAGTTTTTTTCGAGGTATAGCTTCAGACGAGTGATCTGATAGAACAAGGCTGCATTACGCCCCCAAACATAAGGACCGCGTGTGGCTTTGGGACCCTTTCGTTCCTGGAAGACATACAGCTTGGTGTAATGCTCGTTGGGGGCAGGCATATCGTGGCGATCGCGCATCTCAAATCCCAGGCCCATATAACTGGGCATATCCGTCAGAAAGAAAGCCAGAAACAGGCGCAGCTCGTTGCCTGTCCGGTAAAATGCGTCGAAGCGCGGGTCATCTTTATCGGCGGTCATCACCGTGAAACTGGGCGTACAACGGCGGGTGATCTTGAGATCGTCATACTGGCGCAGCCTCTGCAGGAACTCTGCCGAGCCAACCGGACAGGACTGCAGATCCCCCAGAGTCGCCTCCGCCGCTGAGGCTTCCAGGTGGTCCATCTCCTCCCCATACCCCATCACGCCTCGCGGCGCAAGGAATGATTCGGCGAAATAACCGAAGTAAGGTGCGCGACGTCGGATATAAGTCTTGACAGTCCCTAAGAGATCGTAATATTCATCGATAACCAGCGGTATACCCCCAGGGCGCATCTGCACGTGCGACATATCCCCGCGCATAAAGTCGAAACTGTACTGGCTCTGCATGGCTGCATAGTGCTCACACACATACTGCCAGACGGCCCGGCGGGGAGCAGCAAAATCGATCTCCCAATTGGCGTTATCAGCCTGGCAGTCATAAAGTTTGAAGCGCGCCAGTGGGTTGAAGACGCGCGACATGGCCTGAGGCTGGGTGATGCGGAAGTCGCGCCAGTTGAGGCCGTCCTCATCGACGACCAGCGCTCCGGGCGAAGAGTCCACCTCCAGACCGCGGTAGGGCGGGGCCATGGTTGCCGGGACCGTCTCAAAGCCCTGACGGTGCAGCCAGCGGATCAGCAGCTTACGCCATCGAAGCCGGCCAGCCGCATCCTCGGGCAGCCCGAACAACAAACGCAGCCGCCGATCTTCCGGACAATCTGAGCTGAACAGTGCTTCTACGGACCCAGGCAGAGGCTCTCCCCGTACAGCAGGTCCATGCTGCTTTAAGAACGCATAAATCTCAGCCTGAACCGCCCGGTGCAGATCCGCCGCGTGGTCAACAATCTGCAGGTCGCGGCGCTGCAGCCACTCAAAATGCTCAGGATAAGACAAAGCCATTTCAGAAAAACGGTCGGTGTGCGGGATCACGTCCATCCCAACCGTCCGACCCATCCCGTGCAGCAGGTTGACTACCGCCCGGAGCTGCCTGCCCGGCGTATCCAGCCAGGAACAGGCTGCAACCAGCTCTGGACTAAAAAATTCTGGGTTGATCTGCCAGGAAACCATCCCGTACAGGCTGCCTACCACACCGGGCTCCCAAACCGGCAGGAGGTGGATGGCATCTTGCGCAGCCGGCAGCGTCAGTGTGTAGGGGATCAAACCCCAAAACCCGCCCACCGTACGCAAGTTGACCCCCACCAGGTTGGCTTGCCGCAACCAGGCTCCATCTGGCTCACATGCCACGGGAGAACAGATCGCTTCTGGAAGCGCCTCCGGCAACTTCTCTGGATCAGTATAATCCGGCGACAAGGCCAGATCGGCCATCTTACCCCAACGCTGGCGGAGAAGCTCGAGGACTTCTGGAAGGGGAAGATCCAAAGCCAACTCTGGAGGGAGGTGGGGGATGAAGGAAAGACAACTCGAAGTATATTCAGCGAAGCAGGCCTGGCGCTGAGTAGGGTCTTGCCAGATTTTCAACAGTTCAGAAAATGATTCGGGGAACAACGAGATGGGATTCGGCATCATAATAAAATTCTACCAAATAATAAAAGATCGCAAATTTTCCTGTTCCGAGGAATTGACAGATGCATACATAGAACTGCTGGAAGAACAGCTCACACCCTGGATTGCAGCCGGATTTTCAGCAGCCATTTACACACAAACAACGGATGTGGAAATCGAGGTCAATGGATATGTGACTTACGATCGGGAAGTGGAGAAAATGGATTTCGAAAGGCTACAGAAGGTGCATGGGCAATTATTCCACCAGGGGGACCTTCAGCGGTGATGCGAAAATTAAACAAGCGATACTAAACTGGCAGCAAGATATGGAAACAACTACCCGGGCAAGTAGCTTCATCATAGCAGGTGCTTTCTGCCCAGATCCGCCCACCGTGGGCCAGGATGATCCCTCGTGCGATAGCCAGGCCTAAGCCCGGGCCACCCCCTTTGAAGGAACTTTTTCCCGAGGAGTGAAGAGAGACCTTGCCAGTGCTGTAAAACTTTTCGAAAATCGTCTCCTGCTGGTCAGCATCGATGCCGATACCTGTATCCTGCACCCTGATCTCGACACAGTCACCGATTTTCTCATCTTGCAAACGCTGTCCGGAAATGGTGATCGTGCCGCCGTCTGGTGTATATTTAATGGCGTTGATGACCACATTCTGAAACACCTTGAGCAGTAAGAGTGGATCGCCTTGCACAAACGGCAAACGATCCAGGTCGGTCAACTGCATCAACTGCTTCCGCTCTGCCAGGTAAGTATTGCAATCTGATTGGACCCGTTTCAGCACTGTAGAAATCACCACGGCTTCGGGTTTTAAATTGAGCACCTGGTTGTCAATCCGCGCCACATCCAACATACTATTGATGATCTCATGCAGCCGTTCCGTGCCTTTGAGAATCCCATCCAAAGCCTGGAGAATGAGTGGGGTGGCCTTCACCGTCCCATCCCCCTGCAGCATTCCCAGGTAACCCTTCATGATCGTCAGCGGAGTGCGCAGTTCGTGTGCAGCAACATTGATGAAATCGGTCTTGTTTTTATCCATCCGCGCCAAGGCAGCCAGGGCTTTTTTCAATTCCTCCGTCCGCTGTTGCACCATTTGTTCAAGCTGTAGGTTAAAACGGGTGATCTCTTCATACAGGGCGGCATTTTCTAGAGCGGCCGCAGCCTGCAAGGCGAAGGCGGTCGCCATCAACACGTCTTCCGGGCTGAAGGCTCCCCTGTCGCGGCGGGTCAAGGAGACCATCCCCACCACGCGATCCTTGGAAAACAACGGGACACCCAACCAGGAGAGATTCAGCGGCAGCCAGGGCACCTGTGTCCAGCCAGGAGATTGGGTCACATCGTCAATGAGCACTGGGCGGCAGGCCTCCGCGATTTGGTAATAAACATCACCTTCTCGCAGAGGAATTACCAGTCGTTCTGTGCGCTCATCCTTTGGGAAACCGCGCTGAGCCGCGATTCGCAAGACGTGCCCCTCCCTCAATAAAAACGAGCCGCGTTCATAAGGCACTACCAATGCCATCTGCTGCAAGATGGCGGCGGGTAATTCGTACGGTTTCAGGCCTGAAGAAAGCTTGCGCTCGGCCTGGATGAGCATTTCCTCTACCTGGAGTCGTTCTTGTTCTGCCTTGTATAAACGGGCGGTTTCGATTGCAGCCGCAGCCTGGGTTGCCAGAGCTAAAACCAGATCAACGTCACGCGCTTCCAAGCAGCACTGACCGGGCTGACTCAGAAGGTTCAGGACACCGATCACTTTTTCCTTGCATTTGAGTGGGACAATGATCTGCGAGCAATTGGGGTCAATGGATTTCAGAACAGCCTGGCCCGATCGGAAAACCTGCTCTGGAACACTGTTGAACAAAGCCTGGCGGGCTGCTTCCAAATCCTCTGCAAAAACGCCATCCTTCATCGAAAGCACTGCCCTCTTTAACCCTGAATCGGCCAGAAGGATGGAAACCTGCCCGGAGGGAAACAGGTTCTTGAGCCAGAATGTGAGTTTTTGACATACTGCTCCTGCATCCACGGCGCTTAATATATCCATAGTTGCTTCAAGCATGTGCCGGCTCGTCAACTCACTTAGATCATTTTTCTCATCTGAAAGCATATCAAATCCAGTATATCACTATTGGGGATACTTCATTTGCGTGATGACCAGCGCACTCATTATCAGCAGACCAATTGCTAGCAAAAGCGCGGGGGTAAATTCGCCATCCTTAGCCTGCATGGCTTCCAGGATGTAAACGAAAAAAAACCTGACGGTCAACGCATGCTTCAGGCCATCGAGCATCAAGGATCGCTCTTCCACGCCAGGCGGGCAGGGCGGTGGGCGAGGATTTTCGCGAGCAAGAATGACAAACAAAGCTACTGCGTATCTCTGCCCTCCGCGCGAATGTCCAGATTGTAGCATGCCTTTTTCTCACCCTTTGCAAAAGAGACTTGTCTACTTTAGGCTGGTATCGACGCTCAGATATCATCATAAACAGGATACCTGTCCTCCCACAAACAGGAATAAATATCCTTTTCATCCCAAGGTTCCTGATGTAATCTATAATAGTAACAATATTTGCGAAAATGGCAGAAAAATTCCTCATAATTGGTTGTGCTGGATCAAAGGCCTTATTAAAATAGTCGGAGAATAACGTTGTCGAAAAGTAGCTACATAACGACAAGACTACTTGGATAACATAGGAGGTTAACCATGCGCTTGTATGCACACAGCAGTAAATGTTCCGGATGCCGGGCTTGCCTAGTGGCCTGTTCGCTCAATCTGTTTCAGGAGAGCAATCCCAAAAAGGCCGCCCTTAATTTGATCGCCTACTTCCCTACACCGGGAGTATACGAAATGAAAGTCTGCACGCAGTGCGGTGATTGTGCTGAAGCCTGCCCTACTGGCGCGATCAAGCTCAATAAGCGGGGTGCCTATTACGTTGATTTTGCAGAGTGCAACCTGTGCGAGGCGTGTGTGCCTGTCTGCCCGGAAAAGGTTATGTACGTGCGCACCGGGCTGGCAGACAGCGCCTGGAAGTGCAACCTGTGCGGCGACTGCGTGGATGTATGTGGAACCAGCGCATTGTGGATTGCGAGCTAGGAGGACAGCCATGAACGGTTACGGTGGAAGTATTCTAAGAGTGAACTTGACCACAGGCCAGATCACGAAACAGCCCACGCCGCCCGAACTGGGGCGCGATTTCATCGGTGGGCGCGGCTTTGGGGTATATTTTCTATTCAAAGAAGTTCCCAAGGGTGCCGACCCGCTCGGCCCAGAAAACAAGCTGATCATCTCGAGCGGCCCTTTCTCGGGCATGCTGATTCCCGGCGCGGGCAAGTGCGATTGGACGACCAAGTCACCCCTGACAGGCGGGTATGCAGATGCCTCAATGGGCGGTCATTTCACGGCGGAGATGAAATACGCCGGGATCGACACGATCATCCTGGAGGGCGCCAGCCCAAAGCCGGTCTACCTGTTCATTGACGACCAAAAGATCCAGCTCGTGGATGCCTCGCCTCTGTGGGGCAAGGGCGCTCTGGCGGTCGAGAAAGAGCTGAAGGACAGATACGGCGAGGAGTATCAGATAGCGGCCATCGGTCCCGGCGGTGAGAATCTGGTGTTGTATGCCTGCATCAATCACGATTATGGCCGGCAAGCCGGGCGCGGCGGCGTAGGCGCAGTAATGGGCTCCAAGAAGGTCAAAGCGATCGTCTTGCACGGCACACGGTCTGTTCCCGTGGTCGATCTCAAGGGTTACCGCAAGGCTGGGATGGCCCTCTATCTGGCATGCAAGGAGTCTGAAGGATTGGCCGAATGGACTCGCTACGGCACAACGATCGTCACCAATTGGTGCGATGAGGTCGGAGCGCTGCCCACGCGCAACTTCTCGGCTGGCTCTTTTGAGGGCGGTCCAAACATTTATGGCCAGACCATGCGCAAAGAGATCGTGATCACAGACAAAGGCTGCTTCGGCTGCCCATCTCCTTGTGGAAAATACAGCAGCATGAAGCGCTACAACACCATGGTGGAAGGGCCCGAGTACGAGACGATTGGCATGATCGGCTCAAACCTGGGTATAGCCGACATCCAGGCTGTTGCCGAGGCCAATCGCCTGTGCGACGACCTGGGCATCGACACGATCAGCGCCGGCGGCTGCATCGCCTGGGCCATGGAATGTTATGCAAAGGGCATCCTGACCCGGGTGGACACAGATGGGTTGGAACTCAAATTTGGCAATATCGAGGCCACCTTCGAAGCGATCCACAAGATCGCTCATCGTGAAGGAAAGCTCGGCAACCTGCTGGCGGAGGGCACTAAACGGGCTGCAAACAAGATCGGTCAGGGCAGCGAGAAATTCGCCATCCAGGTCAAGGGCATGGAGCAGTCGGCTTATGCCACCCACAATGCCACTGCCATGCTGCTGGCTTACATGACCTGCGATGTCGGCGCGCATCACAACCGCTCCTGGGCAATCACTTACGATCTCCAGGTCGGGCGTGACAAAGTCGTCCCCGAAAAGGTCGCCCGCATCATCTGGCTGCAGAACTTCCGTCCCATGTTCGACGTGCTGGGTTCCTGCCGCTTGCAGTGGGTTGAGCTGGGCATCGACCGCGACTTGTACCTCCCCGCGCTGGAGGCCATCACAGGCATTCACCGCACCTGGGAAGACCTGGAGGCAGTCGGCGACCGCATCTGGAACCTGACGCGCCTGTTCTGGGCACGCGAGAACGAAGGCTTCGGCCGTGAGTGGGACCTGCCATCGCCGCGCTTCTACGAGGAGCCGCCCCAGACCGGTGCAACAGCCGGGCAGATCACGACATTCCAGGATGTCCAGCGCCTGCTCGACATGTATTACGAACAGCGCGGCTGGGATAACAACGGGCTGCCAACTCCAACAACATTGGAGAAGCTAGGTATCACCGCCATTGCGGTATAAAAAGGGTCAGGGGATAGGGACTGGGAATAGAGGAATCTCTCTGCTCCTAGTCCCTGCTCCCTTAATGAATGTAATGAGCGCGATTCTTAAGCCCTACGGCATTCTTAAAACCTATATCGACGGCGAGAAGGAAAAGGCCGTCGAGGCAGGGCGAACGGTACGCCAGATGATGGTAGATCTGGGAATACCGCCAGAGATCGTGGCGCTCGTGCTTGTCAATGACGAGCCAAAGCCGAAGGATTATATCTTGCAAGATGGTGACATCGTCAAACTGCTGGCTGTGATCGGGGGAGGATGAGTATCACTCATTTCTCAACCTATCCCGCAGTCAAAGCCAACTCCACATTAACGGGCTGCTTTTGAATTCGATACTTCTCGGCCTTTGCCAACACCAGGGCAGCGAATTTTTCGGGCACATCGACCAGAGTGTGCCGATCTTGAATGTGAATCTTACCAATCGAATTCCCGGGAATGTTTGCATGGGTGGCGATCGTACTCACCACCTCGCTGGGGCGCACCCCATGCAGGCGGCCTTTACTGAACGACAGGCGCACCATCCCTGCTTCGTGAGAGACATTTGACTGTCCGCTGCTGCCTTTATCGAAACCTCGTCTGCCTGTGCCCTCGGAACGGCGCGGCCGCTCTTCCCTGCGCCGCATTTCCTGCACCTCGCTCACCGGTGCGATCGGGCGCTGTTTTTCTTCAGCACGGGCAATTTTTAATGCCGCCGCGGCAATTTCCACCGGGTCATGCCCTGCCTCAACCAGGCTGGCGACCAGCTCAAGTTCACGACGGTAACGGGCGCGTTTCAGCCAGACTTCCATCTGATTCACGAGCTGCGCTTCACGGCGCGCCAGGATATCTTCTTCGGTCGGCAGCGTGTAGCGGGTAATCTTCTGCTTGGCGAAGGCTTCGATCTTGCGCAAACGCCACTGTTCTGCTGGGGCGACCAGGGAAATGGCGATCCCGGTTTTTCCGGCCCTTCCGGTACGTCCGATCCGGTGGACATAGAGCTCCTCGTCATCAGGCAGGCCAATGTTGAATACATGCGAAATATCCTCGATATCCAAACCGCGCGCCGCAACGTCAGTCGCCACGAGCACCTTGATCTGATTCTGACGGAAGCGAACCATCACCCACTCGCGCGCCTCCTGGGTCAGGTCCCCATTCAACACTTCGGCCGGGAAGCCACGTATGGTCAGCTCGTTGGCCAGCTCCCCCGATTCAGCACGGGTGCGCACAAAGATGAGTGCGCTGGTGACCGGTTCGACTTCGAACAGGCGCGTGAGCGCGGCCAGCTTTTCTGTCCCGTTGACCAGGTAATAGCGCTGTTCAATGGCTTCTACTGTCAACCGCTCGCTTTGGATAGAAACCGGTTGCGGATTGCGCATATAACGGTCAGCCAGGCGGCGGATAGGAGACGGCACTGTGGCAGAAAACAAGGCTGTCTGGCGAAGGGGTGGAGTCTCGTTAAGCAGAATTTCGATATCTTCGATGAAGCCCATACTGAGCATCTCATCTGCTTCATCCAGGATAACGGTCTTCACGGAGCTTAGATCCAGCACTTTCTGCCGGATCAGGTCAAGTAAGCGTCCAGGCGTTCCTACCACAATATCAACGCCTCTCTTGAGGTGGTTGATCTGGCGGCTGTAAGATTGCCCACCGTATACAGCCAGCACTTGCACCTCACAGTAACGGCCATATTCGAGGAAGGCATTGGCGACCTGCAAGGCCAACTCGCGCGTAGGGACTAACACAAGGGTTTGTATATCACGCCGGCCTGGTTCAAGGTTCTGTAAGATGGGCAGTGCAAAAGCAGCGGTCTTACCGGTGCCGGTTTGAGCCTGGCCAATGATATCCTGGCCTGCCAGCATGAGCGGAATAACGGCAGTTTGAATGGGGGTCGGCTCGCTGTAGCCGAGCTCGGTTACAGCCTGCACCAACTGCGGGTGCAGGTTAAATACACTAAAATCGGTTGTCATCAAAATACTCCTATCAAAATTAAAGGCTGTTTTGATGACTCCGCCGGTTTGGTGACCCTTACAGCATACCTGTCTACCGCAGGCACCTCCTCGCGGAGGAACCTGCTCCAGGCAACAAAAAAGCCCGACCTGGGCAGACATGTCTCTGCCCTACCCCGGGCAATCATTTGGAATAATCAAAACAATTTCCCTGAAGCTTCGATCCGCAAGCGGATCGAAGGCAGAGTATATCACACTTTGGTAAATCAAAGCCCCCAGTTTTTTACTTGATAGGAGATCTGATCTTGAACCAATCGCTCTCTTTATTCACTTAGCGGATCGTACTCAGATCATCCAATAACTGCTTCTTTT
>Ga0315287_10005444_pt1 | contig 12539 bp, 7 predicted proteins | sample YL17G11_0_MG_FD_205037 | JGI IMG/M metagenome (GOLD analysis project Ga0315287, IMG submission 205037) | Sediment microbial communities from Yellowstone Lake, YNP, Wyoming, USA - YL17G11_0 | ecosystem: Environmental > Aquatic > Freshwater > Lake > Sediment | place: USA: Wyoming | collected...
GAGTAATAATCGACTTGTCCGCCCCTGTCAATCCCTTGAGGGGGTCAGGTCTTAACTTTTAACGTTTTTGGCGAGACCTGGCACCAAGGGGTCAAGCCGGGTCAAATTTGTCAAAAGTTAAGACTTGACCCCCTCCTCTCTCAAGACAAATTCTGGAAAAAATGCTATAAACAATCGTCGAATCGGAGATAATGAAGGCTATGGACGCCCCGAAGCGCGGAAAAAAAGTCGTCGTCGTCATGCCGGCTTATAACGCTGAAAAAACGCTCGAGCGGACGCTCGACGATATCGATCGGTCCTGGGTCGATGAGATCATCCTGGTCGATGACGGAAGCCGGGATAAAACGGTGGAGTTGGCCCGGCGCTTGGGCTTGCGCGTCTTCGTCCATGAGAAAAACACAGGTTACGGTGGAAACCAGAAGACCTGCTACACCGAGGCGATGAAAATCGGGGCCGAGATCATGGTCATGGTCCATCCCGATCATCAGTACGATCCCCGGGTCGTCCCCCAGCTCGTCCAGCCGCTCCTTGACGGGAGCTGTGACGCGGTTTTCGGCTCACGGATGCTCGGCGGCCGTCCCCTCGAAGGGGGAATGCCTAAATGGAAGTACTTGGCCAATATTTTCTTGACGGCTTTCGAGAACGCCACGTTTTACATGTACCTCACTGAATACCATTCCGGCCTCCGAGCTTATTCCCGCCGCTATCTCGAGACCGTCAATTTCATGGGGAATTCCGATGATTTCGTCTTCGACACGGAGATCATCGCCCAGGGCGTCCAGCACAGCCTGCGGATCCGCGAAATTCCGATCGAAACGCGCTATTTCGCCGAGGCCTCCCAAATCGGGCTCCAACGGAGCATCGTTTACGGCCTCTCCATCCTGAAAACGCTCGTCAAATTCAAGCTGCACAAGAAGGGCTGGAAGCGGTTCGCGATCTTCGACGGCGGGGACGAAAAATCCCGGCCTCGGTCCTGACATCCCTCCGGATCGAGATGCGGAAGAGGCTGATCTTTTCGGGCTTGCCGATCCGCAGTCTTCAGCGGCCGGGCCGTAGGGCGAAGACATACGGCGTGACAGCCGTACGGACATCCGATTTTTTATCCAATCGGATCGAGAGGCGGTAGAGGCTCAATCCTTTCCAGGGGTAGGAGGGCGGTGTGTCGATTATCCGGGTCATGACTTCCCGGTGGGTCGATACGGCGAAGGCCGGCGCGTCGGCCAGCATCAAGCGGAGAGAGTAGTCGCCGTCGGGGGAGCCGAATTCGACTTCCAGCTTGTCCAGCGGTTTTGGGGTCGTGAAGTAAAAATTATAATCCCGGTCGTCTTGAAGAATGGCGAATTTCGCCGGATCGCCCATCCGGGCGACCCGGGAGAGGGAATAGAACGTCCACCGCTCTCCTGCCGGTAGGGTCACCGTCCGGGGCGAGACCAGGACGGGGCGGGGATAATAAACGTACATCGCGAAGAATCCGACGATCAGGAGGGAGGCCGCGACGGCGTGCCCGAAGAAAGTGAGCCGGACGTCGCGGTCGCGGAGAAGCAGAAAGGCGGCGACGAACAGCAGGATGGCCGCGATCCAGAGGGCGTTCGGCGCTCCGGCGTTTGATTCGATTTTCAGGAACGACGGGAGGAGGTTCGGCAGATAGGTGTGAAGATTGCTCAGGATGACGAACAGGCTTCCGGCCCGGTCGATCGCGCCCTGCGTCGTCTCCTGATAGAGGGCGTATGGATTGCGGAGCAGCAGCCAGGTCACGAGAAGGGAAAATCCGATCGCCCCGTTGAAGAGATACCGATAGAACCGTTTTCCGCCGTCGGCCAGGAAGGTGCCGAGGAAGATCGCCAAAACCCAAATCACGGCGACCAGCGGACGGGCCTGAGGGGCGTATCCGGTCCGTTGGGTCAGGAACGCCGAGACGAGGATATAAGGTGCGGCGATGAAGACCAGCCAACCGGCCTCTCCGGCCTTTTTGCGGAACATCAGCCCGGCGCCGAGAAAGGCGAACACATAGATCGGAGCGTAGAAGAGCAAGCCGTCGCGCTGGTCGAAGAAATAGCCGGCCAGGGTTTCCCACCGGAACTTGAACGGGATCCCGGTCAGAAGATCCTTGAGATAGCCCATGGATTGCCGGGCGTCCATCGCCCCCTGCCAGGAGACGGCCGTGGGATTGAGGGAACCATAGAGGATGTACTGGAGGACGAAATACGCCAGAAAAAGGACTCCGGCCGGGGCGAGTAGAGCGACCAGGCGGGCGACCCGCGTTTTCGCCTCGCTGTTTTTCCAGACCCGAAGCAGGGCATAGAGAAAGAGCGGCGCCTGGATGAAAAAATATTTCAGGGCGTGGAACCAATTGAAGGAGGCGAGGAGGAGGCCGATCAAAACCAGGTCGCCTGCCCTAAGGACGCGTCCGAACCGCAGTCGGCGGAAGGCGTACAGACCGAAGGCGGCGACGACGATTTCCGGATAGATATGGTTGGAGTAGAAGAAGACCGGCGTGGTCAGGGTAACCAGGGTCCAGAGTCCGAGCGCCAAGCGCTCCCGGCCCCAGGCCTCTCGGGCATAAAGATAGAGTTGGATCCCGAGAAAAACTCCGACCAGACTCATCCCGAAGCGGACCAGGAAAATCAACGCTCCTTGGCCCAAGGCCAGGCCGAGCGCGTAAAAAGGGAGCAGAAGGATCGAGACGCCGGGCGAATGCATGGAATACTTGCTTCCCGGAGTTTTTCCGGGGACGACGTGCTCTTGGAGCGGAACCCGGGGCATATAGGCTTGGTAATCCCCGTTTTCGTAGTTATTCGCCAGGTTCAGGTCGCCGTCTTTGATCAGGCTGTGGGAGATCAGCAGGTAATGAGGCTCGTCGCCGCCGAAGGAGATGCCTTCGCCGGTCATTAGAAGCGCTCCGCCGTTTGTCAGAACGAGGGCGATGACGGCCAGGACGGCGATCCTCCGGCCGAGCGGCCAGGCCAGGAAGAGATCCAGGCCGGCGCCCCATTTCGACTTCCCCTCCCGGTCGGCCTGGGCAACGCGGACGATTTTTAAATATAATACGGCCGCTCCGACCGCGATCGCGAGCAACCCGAGCCGCTCCAGTAAATCGTCCCGAGTCAGGTAATAGGATAACGCCAGCGGGGAGAGAAGCAAAAAGGCGATGGGCGCGTAAGTTGGAAAATCGAGGGCCAGGGCTTCCTTATAGTTGAGCCGGCTGTTTTTCGTCCAGATTTGGCTGACTAGGGCCCAGAGACCGATCAGGAGGATGAAGATCAGAGCGGCCGCCAGAATAAGCGGACCGATCTCGGGGCTAAAAAGATGATTCTTGATCGTAAACGACGGGGCTTGATTGCGGAGTCGGAGAAAGAGGGCGACGCCCGTCGAGAGCCCGATGAAGACGAGATATCGAAAGATGCGCCGGATGGTTTTCATCGTCAAGACTTTAAGTCGGACGAGGGGGGCAAGTCAAGGATTCGGCGTGTTCGACCTCCTTGAAATCCCGGAAAGAGTCGCCCACGGCTGTTGACAAAATGGTACTAGAGTAGTACTATAAATTCATGTCCAGAAAGATCAGGGACTTGATCCGGGATCTGGAAAAAGCCGGATTCGCGAACCGGGGAGGCCGGGGAAGTCACCGCAATTTCAAGCATGTTGCGGGCCTTAGGATTACGATTTGCGGAAAGTCCGGAGATGAAGCCAAGCCCTATCAGGAAAAGGCCGTTCGCGCGGCCTTGAAGGAGGTCGGCAAGTGAAAGCGAGCGATCTGTATTTAAAAATCGTCGAGTGGTCGGAGGAGGACGGATGCTACGTGGGATCCTGTCCGGGTTTGATGCTCGGAGGGGTCCATGGCGAGGATGAGGTCAAAGTCTACCGTGAGTTGTGCCGGGTCGTTGAGGATTGGATCGAGATTCAGCGGCAAGATCATGAACCCTTGCCCCCGCCCACGGCGGGGAAAGAATACTCGGGCAAATTCGTTTTACGGGTCGGCAAAGGGTTGCATGAAGAGCTGTCCGTCGCGGCCCTCTGCGAGGGGGAGAGCCTGAATTCCTATTGTCTGAACGTCATCAAGGAGGGACATTCGAGATACGGAAAGGCAAAATCCCCGCGGTCTTCGGCTCGGATCTCGACGAACGAAGCGAACGAGGAAGCGTGAACGCCGTACCCGTCAGTCTTGGCTCTCTCGTCCCCGATCCCCCGGGGACGATATTTATCGAGTTCACCAGTCACTGCAACATGCACTGCGTCTTTTGCCCCTCGGACGTCCTTCGCCGTCCGAAAGGACATCTCTCGGAAGGCCGCGTGCGGAGCCTCCTCGATCAGATTCACGCCCTCGGTCTCCGGCCGCCCGTCCTTCTCAACGTCCTCGGGGAGCCGCTTCTGAACAAGAAGGTTTATCCCCTGCTTGACGAGCTCGAAGCCGCGGGGCATCCTGTCACCCTGATCACCAATATGACCCTCCTCGGCGATCCCGAGGTCCGCCGGGAACTCCTCCGGCATGGGAATCTGACGCTGGCTATGAGCCTCCAGACGGCGACCCGCCGCTCCTACGCCATGCGGGGGTATGACCGGTTGCCCTTCAAGGCTTTTTTCAAGATTTTTCTCAAGGTCGTCGAGGACAAATTCCGTTCCGGAAGCGGCGCCCGGCTTGAAATCCACGTTGCTTCGAACTACATCCTGACCCATGACGCCTCCATCCAGGCGGACGGCGACCTCGACCTCTGGGCCAATTTCCCCGACGAAAAGGCCGAGCGACACTGGATCGCCCGGATGCTCCGCCGGCTCGATCGTCTGGCGGAGAAAACGAGACGGCGATATCCGGAAGCGTTCGCCGCCGGGTGGTCGGCCGTCGAGATCAAATATAAGGAACACTTGGGGACGAAGATCGCCCTGAACAGGGCGGAACTGCCTCCAGATTTTCACCGGTTGAAGGACGATGTCTTCTGGGGCTATATGCCTTTGCCCGAAGTCTTCCTCGTGTTCAAATCCCTGGAGCTTTGGACGCGGGATCGCGCCTTCTTGAAAAACGCCATCCCGCCGGGACGATTCACTTTCGTCGAGGAGCGGGAGAATCCCCGAACGTGTTCCATGGCCGACAACTTCGGCCTGTTGGCCAACGGCGATTTCGTCCTTTGCTGCCTGGATTACGAGGGCGAGATGGCTCTCGGGAATATCGACATGATCCCCGTCTCCGACCTCCTCCGGTCGGACAAGCGGGCCGGAGTCCGCCGGAACGCCATGGCCGAAGCGGTCTGTCGCCGGTGCAAGGGCAACCTCTTTGTTTTCGATACGGCCCCGCTTTCGGGCGCGACCGAGCAGTCGGTCGACAAATTCGGCCGGGGATGGTGGCCTCGCGAATCCGATTTGTACGGGATCGGCGGCCGCTGGACGAACGGAAAAGCCTGGGCCTATGTCCTGGCCCGGATTCCCGCCCGGCGGCTCCGGCTGTCGTTCCACTCCGATTTCGCTGATGAGGCCCCCCTCAAACTCGCGATTTCTCCCTACGATCCGGCCTCCGATGGCTTCCCCGGCGTTCCCGCTTCCTTTCCGATGTCCGGTCGCAAGGGGGAGACGGCCGTCTTCGAGGCCGCTTTCGATTTCGAAGCCGGGCGGTTGTACCGGTTGGAGATCGATTCGCCCTCCTTTGTTCCCGGCGAGTCCATTCATAACGGCGATTCCCGCCGCCTCGGCCTGGCCGTTTTCTCGATGACTCTTGTCTATTAGGTGCCGGGCCCCCGTTTGAACTTTCCAGGCCGTTTCTCCGTATGATACCGGGAAGGCCGGGCGGGGCCTGTCCCCTGGATTCAGACCGCCCGGCAATTCGATGGAAACGATTAATAATCCGATCGGTCCCCGCGGACTCGATGGAGGTTCAACGTGAAAATTCGCCGTTTGGCTGTCATTTTTCTCGCTCTCGGGACGGTTCTGGCCCCGCTTACGGCCCAGGACCGGCCTGTCCTGAATTTGACCCTGGAAGAGGCCGTTACCAAAGCGCTCCGGAACAACTTGAACATCGCGGTCGAGGCATTCAATCCCGAGCTGGCGACCAACCAGCTTCTCCGGGCCAAAGAAATGTTTCTCCCTCGGTTCGATATGAGTTTCGGGAGCACCCATTCCGAGAATCCGTCGACCTGGTGGCTCCAGGGGCAGGGGACAAGCGTCGATAAAATGAACAATTATTCCGCTTCGATCGTCCAGACCATCCCGATCGGCGGAAATTTGTCCGTGTCCCTCCAGAATTACCGCTCGGAAACGAACCAGTCTTTCCAGTTGATCAATCCGCGTTTCGGAACGACCCTCGCGGTCAATTTCACCCAGCCGCTGCTCCGGAACTTCGGGCTCAAGATTGCCCGCCGCCAGATTCTGGCCGCCGAAAACGGGCTCGAGATCGCCGACGTTCAGCTCCGGAATACGATGATGGACACGATCTATATCGTTCAGGACGCGTATTGGAATCTCGTTTTCGCCATCGAGAGCCTCCAGGTCAAACAACAATCGCTCCAACTCGGCCGCGACCTCCTGGCCAAGAATAAAAAGGAAGTCGAGTTCGGCCAGATGGCCCCGATCGAAATCCTGAATGCCGAAGCCACTGTGGCTCAGCGGGAGGCCGACCTCATCCAGGCCGAAGCCCTGATCACCCGCACCCAGGAAGTTTTGAAATCGATCATCAATCTCGCGGCCGAAGGCGATGTCCGCGGACTCGCGCTCGTGCCGACGGATCGACCGAATCTCCAATCTTCCCTGCCGAACCTCGAGGAGGCCCTGAAAAAAGCCGTCGCTAACCGGCCCGATCTCCAAGTCCTTCAGAAAACGCTCGATACCAAGGCCCTCAATCTGACCGTGGCCAAAAACCAGCTGCTTCCTTCCCTGGATCTCAAATTCTCCTATTCCAGCCCGGGCATTTCCGGCGACCGGTTGTTGTATCTCAACAACGATCCGTTCCTCGGCGTCATCATCGGCAGAGAGCCGGGCGGAGCGGGGGCTTCGTTCCGGGACGCCTTCAAGTTCCTCTATAACAACTGGAACGTCGGGTTGACCCTCTCTCTCCCGTTGGGGAACGTCCTGACCAAGGCCGATTATGCCTATGCCCGAACCGATTTGACCCAGAGCCAGGTCCGGCTTAAAAGTCTCGAACAGCAAGTGACTCTTGACGTCAGCGACGCGGTCCGGATGATCGAGACGAACGCCAAGAGGATCAACGCCTACCGCGTAGCCCGCGAACTCGCCGAGAAAAGCCTCGAGGCGGAGCAGAAAAAACTCGCCGTAGGGATGTCGACCAATTATTTCGTCCTCGATTTCCAGGACAAAGTGGCCAACGCCCGGTCCTTAGAACTCAGGGCCAAGCTCGACTACATCCTCTCGGTCGAGCGCTTGGAAAAAGCGACCGGCGTCAGCCTGGAAAAACGCGGCGTCAGATAATCGTCACAAATCCAAAGCGAACTGGACTTTGCCGTCGCTGTCCGATTGCTTGACATCGGAGCGAGGCAGACGGTATTCTCGTTTGGACTCATTCGTCCAAGGAGAATCCGATGCACGTTCGAATAAATCCGGCAACGATCGGCCGGAATATGCTGGTTGTCATTTTCGGATTGGCGATGTCGGCGACGCTGGTCCGGTCGGCGCAAAATCCGGTTCCGGGAGTACGCGCCTATCGTCTGGCTCACGAGAACGACATCCTCCGCGAATTCGCCGCCTGGCTGGCGGTCCCGAATATGTATTCCGACCGGGCGAATATCCGCCGCAACGCCGAACTTCTGGCGGAGTCCCTTCGCCGGCGGAAAGTCGACGTCCAAATCCTGGAAACAGGAGGCGGCCCTCCGGTCGTGTTCGGCGAGTTGCGCACGCCGGGGGCGGCGAAGACGCTTCTTCTTTACGCCCACTACGACGGTCAGCCCGTCACGGCGGAGGGGTGGAAAAGCGATCCCTGGAAACCGGTCTTAAGGGACGGCCCTTTTGAATCGGGAGGGAAGGATGTCCCTCTTGAGACGGCGGCGGGAAAGGCCAACGGGGAATGGCGGCTCTACGCCCGCGGGGCGAGCGACGACAAGGGAACGATGATGGCCGCGCTGGCCGCTCTGGACGCTCTGGCGGCGGAGGGGAAGCCGCTTACGGTCAACCTTAAATTCCTTTTTGAAGGGGAAGAGGAAACCGGTTCGCCGCATCTTGGCGCGTTTCTCGACCAGTATAAAACCCTTTTCCGGGCCGACGCTTTACTGCTCTGCGACGGACCGGTCCATCAATCCCGGCGCATGCAGATCACCTTCGGGGCCCGCGGGATCACCGACCTCGAGATCACCGTCTACGGTCCGAGCCGGGCCCTCCACAGCGGGCATTATGGAAACTGGGCGCCCAACCCGGCGGCTCTTCTCGCGAACTTGATCGCCTCGCTCCGTGATCCCGACGGAAAAATTCTGGTCCCGGGATTTTACGACGGGCTCATCCCGCTCACGGCTTCCGAACGGGCGGCGATCGATAAGGCGCCCCGCGTGGACGACGCCCTGCGCCGTGAATTGGCTCTGGGTTGGAGCGAGGGGGGAAACACGCGGATCGAGGACAGCATCCTTCTCCCGGCGTTGAATGTCCGAGGCTTGCGGTCCGGCGCCGTCCGCGAGGAGGCCCAAAACGCCGTCCCGATGCAGGCTGCGGCTTCCCTCGATTTCCGGCTCGTTCCCGGCTTGGCTCCGGCCCGTGTCCGGGAGCTTGTTGAGAAGCATCTCGAAAAACTCGGTTATCATATCGTCCGGAATGTCCCGGACGTCGAAACGCGGCTGAAATATCCGAAGGTTATCCGCTTGGAATGGGGGACGGGATACCCCGCCTTTCGCACGGCCATGGACCTGCCGTTCAGCCGGGCCTTGTTGGCGACGATGGGTGAAGCGGCCGGGCCGGACCTCGTCGCCCTTCCTCTTCTGGGCGGAAGCATCCCGATGTATCTGTTCGCGGAAAAATTGTTGCTTCCCGTCGTCCTGTTCCCGATCGCCAATCACGACAACTACCAGCACGGGCCGAACGAGAATATCCGGCTCCAAAATCTGTGGGACGGAATCGAATATTACGCGGCCCTTTATACGCGCCTGAGCGCGTTCTGGAAATAAGGCGGGGTTCCTGATGCGAGAATGTCGGTTTTTTCTTTCTGAATCCACGGCCCGAAATTTCAGGATTGTTTGTCCGGGGATGAAGAGCGAATTCCCTACCACGGGGACAGGCAAAGGCTTTGCCCGTACGCATGGAGGAATTCTAATTTTCCATGAGGGCGTTCCTAGGGCGGCAAGTGACGAATCCCGCGGAGGTAAAGCCATGGGGATTCAGAGAAACGACCGAAGAAGAAGGTTCTTCGGATTTTTGAACGCCGCCTTGGGTTTGTTCTTCTTGATCGTCTTTTCTCCGTTGCCCGGCGGAGCTTCGGTTCCCGGAATGGACGGAAAACTCCGTGTCGTCGAGCTCGAGGGGTCTCCTTACGAGATGGGGAAGACGCATGGGGCGACTCTCAAACCCGAAATCACGGAACTCATCCGGCGCTGGAAAGCGGATCTCGCCAAAACCTATAAAACTTCCGCCGAAGAGTACATCCGGAAATTCCTGATCCATACCGATTTCCGGCCGGCGATCGAAAAGTGGACCCCCGGCCTTCTCGATGAAGTCCGCGGCCTCGCCGACGGCGCCGGCGTGGACTTCGAGACGATGTACGCTTTTCAATTGATCGACGAAAGCTGGGTGATGAGCAACCACCTTGTCTTCGACAAGTGCACATCCATCGCCGCCGGGAAGCGGGCGGGATTTCCCGCGTTCACGTCCCAGACCCAGGACATTCCCGGCTTTTATCATGGCTTTCAAACGGTCCTTCGCATCCGGGACAAGAGCGCGGATCTGGAAACCCTCGTCTTCACCATCCCCGGCGTCATCGCCTTGAATGGATTGAACAGCCGGTCGGTCGGCGTTTGCGTCAACGCCGTCACCCAGCTGGCTTCGTCCCCGAAGGGGCTCCCCGTCGCCTTCGTCATCCGGGGAATTCTCCGGCAAAAAACCTATGAGGACGCGGTCAAATTCCTCCAAGACATTCCCCCCGCCGCCCCGCAGAACTATCTGATCGGTGGTCTGCTCAAGGCGGCCGATTTCGAGCGCTCCGCGGGTCGGATGGTCCCGGTCCTTCCCTTCGAAGGGGCCGAATTTGCCTACCACACGAATCATCCGGTGATCAACGACGACCTCAATCCGGATTTTTCGACGCGCTTGAAGCGGGACGGCGTGTCTCTGGAAACGTATCGGACGTTCTGTCCGCGCTTTAAATTCCTTGCCGGAACGCTGACGGACAACTCGACGGCGATCAACCTCGCCGTTCTGAAAGCGATATACGCGAATCGCGCTTCGGGGATCAATAACGGCGGGACTTACGGCTGCACCATCATGATTCTGGGCGAGAAGCCGGAACTCCATATCTCGCCCGGCCGACCGGACGTCGAACCCTTCCAGGTCCTCGGTTTTTCTTCTTCACGCTAAGGCCGGCGCTTTCCCGGCGCTAGGATTTGACGGCCTCCTCCGTTTGGAATAGAGTCGGCGACAGACGGAAGGAGTCCCCTATGTGCAAAAAATCCCTCGCCTCGTTCCTCAGCCTCGTTCTTCTCACGGCCGGCGCGCTCTCCGCCCAGCCGTTCGACGCGAAGTATTTCTCCGGGCTGCGTTGGCGTTCCATCGGGCCTTATCGCGGCGGCCGAACGCGGGCCGTGGCCGGCGTCCCGAGCCAGCCGAATGTCTTTTACATCGGCGTGTGCAACGGCGGCGTCTGGAAATCGACCGATTACGGCCGGCGCTGGGACCCGATCTTTGACGATCAGCCGACCGGATCGATCGGGGCCGTCGCCGTGGCGCCCTCGGATCCGAATACGGTCTACGTGACGAGCGGGGAGGGGCTGCAGCGTCCCGATCTCTCGGTTGGCGACGGCGTCTACCGTTCGACGGACGCCGGCCGGACATGGACGCGACTCGGCTTGCGCGACGGCCAGCAGATCCCGCAGATCATCGTCGATCCCCGAAACCGCGACCGGATCTTTGTCGCCGTCCTCGGTCATCCCTACGGCCCGAATCCCGAACGGGGCATTTTCCGCTCGACGGATGGCGGGAAGACTTTCGATAAAGTCCTTTACAAGGATGAGAACACGGGCGGTTCCGAAGTGGCTTTCGATCCGTCGAATCCCGATATCGTCTATGCCGGGCTCTGGGAATCGCGGCAGGGGCCATGGGAGAACGCGGCTTGGAGCGGGACGGGCGGCGGTTTGTTCAAGTCGACCGACGGCGGCACGACATGGAAGCAATTGTCCCCGGCCGGGGCGGACGGCGTCCTCCAGGTCAACCTCGGGATCGCGCCTTCTGATGGACGGCGCATCTATGCCGCCATCGCGACCGCCCGCGGCACGGGCCTCTATCGTTCGGACGACGCCGGAGAGACTTGGGCGCGTCTCGCCGATGCGCGGCCGGCCGGCCGGATCGGCGGCGGCGACCTGCCCCGGCCGGCGGTTCATCCGTCGAATCCCGATATCGTTTTCGTGGCCAGCACCGTTTCCTGGAAATCCACGGACGGCGGCAAGACCTTCGCCGCCTTCAAAGGGGCCCCCGGCGGCGACGATTACCAGAATATCTGGATCAACCCGACAAACCCGGACGTCCTGCTGATCGCCAGCGACCAGGGCGCCGTCGTCACGGTCAACGGCGGCCGGACCTGGAGTTCCTGGTACAACCAGCCCACGGCCCAGCTCTACCATGTCGCGGCCGACAACGCTTTTCCCTATCGCGTCTATAGCGGCCAGCAAGAGAGCGGCTCGGCGGGAGTGGCCAGCCGAGGCAATGACGGCCGGATCACTTTCCGGGAGTGGCAGACCGTCGGCGTCGACGAATACGGCTACGCGGCCCCCGATCCGCTCGACCCGAATATCATCTATGGCGGGCGGAGCGTGACCCGCTTCGACCGGCGGACGGCCCAGGTCCAGAACGTCGGTCCCAATCAGATCCGGGGGGGCGATGTCCGGACCGTGCGAACCCAGCCGGTCGTCTTCTCTCCCGCCGACCCGCGTGTCCTCTTCTATGCCTCGAACACCCTCTGGCGGACGGCCAACGGAGGAAAGACGTGGCAATCGATCAGCCCGGACCTGACCCGCAAGACCTGGGACGTTCCGGCGAGCGTCGGGAAGTACAAAGCCGAGGCGAGCGCCCAGCCTTCCCAGCGGGGCGTTATCTACACTATCGGACCGTCGCCTCTCGATATCGACCGGATCTGGATCGGGACGGACGACGGGTTGATTCAACGGACGATAGACGGCGGCCGGACGTGGACGAATGTGACGCCGCCCGAGATCGGCCCCTGGGCGAAGGTCTCGATCATCGACGCGGGAAAGTTCGAAACGGGCACGGCCTATGCGGCGGTCAATACTCTTCGGCTCGACGATATGCGGCCGTTCATCTACCGGACGCACGACGACGGCCGGACCTGGACGCGCATCACGTCCGGCATCCCCGACGGAGCTCCGGTCAACGTCGTTCGCGAAGACCCCAAACGCAAGGGC
>Ga0315287_10005447_pt1 | contig 12537 bp, 10 predicted proteins | sample YL17G11_0_MG_FD_205037 | JGI IMG/M metagenome (GOLD analysis project Ga0315287, IMG submission 205037) | Sediment microbial communities from Yellowstone Lake, YNP, Wyoming, USA - YL17G11_0 | ecosystem: Environmental > Aquatic > Freshwater > Lake > Sediment | place: USA: Wyoming | collected...
CTGTCGTTCCTCATGTGGCTGGCAAGCTTTCTGCCCCAGTCCGCCGCTGACCCGCTCTGCCTTGCCACCACCGTCTACCTGGAAGCCCGGGACCAGTCCCAGTTGGGCCAGCGTGCCGTGGCGGAGGTCGCCCTGCGCCGCAAGGAGGATGGCCGCTGGGGCGAGTCCGTATGCGAAGTGGTCACCGCCCCGAAGCAGTTCGCGCCCACGATCGTCAATCCGAATATCCGGCTGGGTTCGATCGAGGCCTGGCAGAAGGCGGTCGATGTTGCTTTCGCGGCGCAGAAGGATTGGCAACAACCGGTCGCCAGCCGGCACGAAGTGGTGCCAGGCGCCAGCCACTTCGCCGCGCTCGATATAGCGCAGCCCAGTTGGCGGAATTATCCGACCGTGGCCACGATCGGATCGCACACCTTCTTTCGCGTCGATCGCCTGTCGCGCTGAACTGTCAGCGCTTGTCGATGTCCACGTACTCGCGGTCTTCCGGTCCGACGTAGTTCGCGCTCGGACGGATGATCTTCCCGTCGATGCGCTGCTCGATCACGTGCGCCGACCAACCGCTGGTCCGCGAAATCACGAACAGCGGCGTGAACATGGCGGTTGGAATGCCCATCATGTGATACGCGGAAGCGCTGTACCAATCCAGGTTTGGAAACATCCTCTTCAAGTCCCACATCAGCGTCTCGATGCGCTCGCTGACGTCGAACAAGGTTGAATTCCCGCCATCGGCGCAAAGCGAGCGCGAAATTTCCTTGATGATCGGATTGCGCGGATCCCCGATGGTGTACACCGGATGACCGAATCCGATGACGATCTCCTTGCGCTCCACCCGTGCGCGGATGTCCGACTCGGCCGTGTCTGCGTCGTCGTAGCGGCCGATGATTTCCATCGCCACCTCATTGGCGCCGCCGTGCTTCGGACCGCGCAGTGCGCCGATGGCACCGGTGATGCAACTGAACACGTCGGAGCCGGTGCCGGCGATCACTCGCGCGGTAAACGTGCTGGCGTTGAACTCGTGCTCGGCGTAGAGAATCAGCGATTGATCGAGCGATCGCTCGTGCAGGCTGCTGGGCGCCTGTCCATGCAGCAGATGCAGGAAGTGCCCGGCAATGCTTTCATCGTCGGTCTCGCATTCGATCCGGCGGCCATTGCGGGTGAAATGCCACCAGTACAGCAGCATCGACCCGAAACTCGCCATCAGTCGATCTGCAATGTCTCGCGCTTCATGCTCGGCGTGGCCATCGCGCTCCGGCAGCACCGTGCCGAGCACCGAACACCCGGTGCGCAGCACATCCATCGGATGAGCGCTGGCCGGCACCAACTCCAGCGCGTCGGTGACGATTGCCGGCAGGCCGCGAAGCCGCTTGAGCTTGGTCCTGTACGCCTTGAGTTGCGAAGAAGAAGGCAGCTTTCCGTGGACCAGCAAATGCGCCACTTCCTCGAATGTCGACCGCGTGGCCAGGTCCTTGATGTCGTAGCCGCGATAGTTCAGGTCGTTGCCGGTGCGGCCGACCGTGCACAATGCAGTATTGCCGGCGACGGTGCCGCTCAGGGCAACGGACTTCTTGGCTTTTGGAAGGATTTGCTCGCTCATGACTGGCTCCTGCTCTCGGTCATTCATCGTTTGCTGACTGCGCAAACAGCGCGTCAAGCTTTTGCTCGTAACTGTGGTAGTCCAGGAAATCGTAGAGTTCTGCGCGGGTCTGCATGATCGGCACGACCGATTTCTGCGTGCCCTCGCGCCGGACTGTTTCGTAAAAAGTCTGCGCGCCCTTGTTCATCGCCCGGTAAGCACCGCAGCAATACAGCACGATGTCCACGCCGGCGGAACGCAACTCGTCGGTGGTGAACAGGGGTGTCTGGCCAAACTCGGTGATGTTGGCCAGGATCGGCACCTTCACCGCGTCCTTGAACTGCCGGTACTGCTCAAGCGTGTAGATGGCTTCCGGAAAGATCATATCCGCGCCGGCCTCGACGCAGGCAATCGCGCGCTCGATCGCCGACTCGAGTCCCTCGACCGCTATCGCATCGGTCCGCGCCATGATGACGAAATCATCGGTGCGCGCATCGACCGCAGACTTGATCCGATCGGCCATCTCCTCCCGTGAAACGATGGCCTTGCCCGGGCGGTGGCCGCAACGCTTGCTGGCGACCTGGTCCTCGATATGCATCGCGGCAGCGCCGGCCTTGCTCAGCGAACGGACGGTGCGGGCAATGTTGAATGCTCCGCCCCAGCCGGTATCCACGTCGACCAGCAAAGGCAAGTCGCACACGTCGGTGATGCGACGGATATCGGTCAGGACGTCCTCCATCGTGCTGATGCCCAGATCGGGCATGCCAAGCGAGTTGGCCGCGACGCCGCCGCCGGAAAGGTAGATGGCCTTGAAGCCGGATCGCCTGGCCATCAGGGCCGCATACGCGGTAATCGTCCCGACCACCTGCAACGGGCTCTCGGCTTCGATGGCGGCACGGAATTTCGCGCCGGCAGAAAGTTGCTTGCTCATTTCCTGTCCTTGCAATGACGAAGCCCGGTGCGCATGGACGCGCGAGTGTCGCGGGAGGCAGGCTGCCGGAAGCGACCGACCGGCAGGCCGCCCCCGACGATATTGCTGTCAGCCCAGCAGGCTGGCCACGCCGGCGCGCTCTTCCTCGAGCTCGGCCAGCGTCTTGTTCATCATTTCGCGGCTGAATTCGTCGATCTGCAGGCCTTGCACGATTTCGTAGCTGCCATCCTTGCAGACCACCGGAAAACCGTACATGACGCCTTCGGGAATACCGTAGCTGCCATCCGAGGGAACGCCCATCGTCATCCACTCGCCGTCGGTGCCCAGCACCCAGTCGTGAATGTGGTCGATCGCGGCGTTGGCTGCGGAGGCTGCCGAGGAAAGACCGCGCGCTTCGATGATTGCAGCGCCGCGCTTGCCGACAGTCGGGATGAAGCTGGTGCGGTTCCAGTTCTCATCGTTGATCGCCTCTTTCACCGAGCCCCCGCCGACGGTCGCGAAGCGATAGTCCGGATACATTGTCGGACTGTGGTTTCCCCAGACGACCAGGCGATGGATATCGCCGACCGGCTTGCCGGTCTTGGCCGCGAGCTGGTTCAGCGCGCGGTTGTGGTCGAGCCTGAGCATCGCGGTGAAGTTCCTCGGATTCAGGTCCGGCGCGGACTTCATCGCGATGTACGCATTGGTGTTGGCCGGATTGCCGACCACGAGGACCTTCACGTCGCGCGAGGCGACTGCGTTGAGCGCTGCGCCCTGGACGGTGAATATCTTGGCGTTTTCCAGCAGCAGATCCTTGCGCTCCATGCCCGGGCCGCGCGGGCGGGCGCCGACCAGCATGGCGATGTCGGCATCCTTGAACGCGACCTTCGGGTCATCGGTGCCGACCATGCCGGCAAGCAACGGGAACGCGCAGTCCTCGAGCTCCATCATCACGCCCTTGAGCGCGGCCTGCGCCTTTTCCAGCGGCAACTCGAGCATCTGCAGGATGACTGGCTGATCCTTGCCGAGCATTTCGCCGGTGGCAATGCGGAACAGGAGCGAATAGCCGATCTGGCCGGCAGCACCGGTTACGGCAACGCGGACTGGGGATTTCATGGTGAGTTCCTCGGTTCTGGAGTTCGGGTTCAGTGCCGATGACCTGGTTCAGGCCAGCTCGGCGAAAAATTCCTGGAAGCGTCGCAGGCCTTCCGGCAACTGGGCGCTGGGGCAGGTGTAGGAAATGCGCAGCGCCCGCGGCTCGCCAAATGCCGAACCGGGAACGCAGGCCACGCCCTTGGCCTCGAGCAAGGCGTTGCACAGGTCCACGTCGTTCTCGATGCGGTTGCCGCCATGCGACTTGCCGAAGGCGCAGGAAACGTCCGGGAAAACGTAAAACGCGCCCTGCGGTTTTGGGCAAACCACGCCGGGAATGGAATTCATCACAGCCATCACCTGGTCGCGCTTGGCCTGGAACTCGGCATTGCGCTGGGTGGGCACGTCCTGGGGACCGGTCAGGGCGGCAATTGCCGCCGCAGTGATCACTTCGGGAATATTGGTGATGTGATTGGAGTTCAGCGTGGTCACGGCCTTGGCGACAAGCTCCGGCCCCACCATGAATCCAACGCGCCATCCGGGCATGCCGTAGGTCTTGGACAGCGAATCGACAAAGATCACGCGATCGCGCAAGGTCGGCTGGCTGTGCAGGAAATTGTGATAGCCGAGTCCATCGAAGACCATCCGGTTGTAGATGTCGTCGGCGACGATCCAGGTGTCCGGATACTTCACCAGCACGGCGGCGAGGGCAGCGACCTCGTCCCTGGTGTAAACCATGCCAGTCGGATTGTTCGGATTGTTGAACAGGAAGATCTTCGGCTTGGTTGCCAGCGCGGCATCGAGTTGCGCGGGGGTCAATTTGTAGTTCTGGCTGGCCGGACAGGGCAGTTCCAGGCGCTTGGCGTTGCAGATGTCGGCGATGTCCGCGTAGGTGGTCCAGTAGGGGACCGCGTAGGCGATGGCGTCGCCTTCATCGAGCAGCGCTTCGGCCAGGTTATAGAGCACATGCTTGGCGCCGATTCCGGTGGAGCAATTGGCGCGGCTGTATCCGGTCAGGCCAACGGCCTCGATGTGCTTGAGGAAGGCATCGAGCAGCGCGTCGGCGCCGCGATTGGATCCGTATTGGCCGGAATCCTTGCTCAGCGATTCGCGTGCGGCGGCGTAGACATGATCGCCGGGAAGGAAATTCGGAACGCCGATGGAGAAGCTGATGATGTCCCGGCCCGAGGCCTTGAGCGCCTTCGCCTTTTCGGCAACGGCCATGATGGCGCTGGGCTTGGCGCGGCCCATGCGGCTAGCGAGCTGGAGCATCAGGAACCTCGACTTATCAGGTGGAAAGATGGGCGAAAACGGCGCTCTAAATCGCCGAAATTATAACACAGCGCCATTCAGCGACTGGTTCACTCCGATCCTTCCCCGGCTCTCATCGGCCGCCGTGCGGCGGCCGATGAGAGGGGCCAAACCTGACTCCAACTCCCTGCCCGCGGCGGTCAGCCGCCGAGCACCTTGTTCCATTCGGCCACACGTGCCGCCTGGGCCGCCAGCACGGCGTCCGCGTCTCCGCTGATGGTCACGCTCTCGATCTTGTCGCCGCCGCGGACGGCATTCACCACGGCCATGTCTTCCGCCCCCAACACTTCGCCGAACACGGTGTGCTTGCCATCAAGCCATGGCGTTGCCACGTGGGTGATGAAGAACTGGCTGCCGTTGGTTCCCGGGCCGGCATTGGCCATGGAAAGCACGCCTGGCTTGTCATGGCGCAGGTCGGCACGGGTTTCGTCCTCGAAGCGATAGCCCGGTCCGCCGGTTCCACTGCCCTGCGGGCAACCGCCCTGGATCATGAAATCGGGGATGACGCGGTGAAAATTGAGCCCGTCGTAGTAGCCACGCTTGACCAGATTCACGAAGCTGGCCACGGTCAACGGCGTTTTGTCGGGGTGCAACCGCGTCCGGATCGGGCCGCGGGAGGTGTTGAAGGTGGCAATCAGTTCAGACATGGGGCTCTCCTTGAGGGTCTAGCCGCCTAGAATGCCACATTAGAGCGCCGACTCCCGGTTCCGGCTATAATGTTGGGCTACCCTCTCAGACAGTGCGCCCGGCTCCGGTGCGCCTAGACCAATGTCAATCGAAAAGCTCCGCAACGTCGCCATCGTCGCCCACGTCGACCACGGCAAAACCACTCTCGTCGACCAGCTGCTCAAGCAGTCCGGCACGTTCAGCGAGCGCACGGTCACGACCGAGCGAATGATGGACAGCAACGACCTGGAGAAGGAACGCGGCATCACGATCCTGTCCAAGAACACCGCAATCCGCTGGAAGTCGCCGTCTGGCGAGGAATTCCGCATCAACATCGTCGATACCCCCGGCCATGCCGACTTTGGCGGCGAGGTCGAGCGCGTGCTGTCGATGGTGGACTCCGTGCTGATCCTGGTGGACGCCATGGACGGCCCGATGCCGCAGACCCGCTTCGTCACCCAGAAAGCTTTCGCGATGGGTTTCAAGCCGATCGTCGTAGTCAACAAGGTCGACCGCCCCGGTGCGCGTCCGGGTTGGGTCCTGGACCAGACCTTCGATCTGTTCGACCGCCTCGGCGCCACCGACGACCAGCTCGACTTCCATACCGTCTACGCCTCGGCCCTGCAGGGCTACGCCGGCCTGGAGCCGGACGTTCGCGAGGGCGACATGACCCCGCTGTTCCAGGCGATCGTCGACCACGTCCCGCCCCCGCCGGTGGACATGGAAGGTCCCTTCCAGATGCGCGTCACTTCGCTCAGCTACAGCAACTACGTCGGCATCATCGGCATCGGCCGGGTCCAGCGCGGCCGGCTCAAGCCCAACACGCAGGTTTCCATCGTCGCTCGTGACGGCAAGGTTCGCCAAGGCAAGGTAATGCAGGTCATGGGCTTCCTCGGCCTGGAACGGCTGGAAGTCGACGAAGCAAATGCCGGCGACATCATCGCCATCTCGGGCATCGAAAACCTCGGCATCTCCGACACGGTCTGCGCGCTCGACACGCCGGAACAACTGCCGGTGCTGACCGTTGACGAACCGACGATCAGCATGACTTTCCAGGTCAACAATTCTCCGTTCGCGGGCGTCAAGGATCGCAGCGGCGGCAAGTTCCTCACCTCGCGCCAGCTGCGCGATCGCCTGATGCGCGAAGCACTGCACAATGTCGCGCTCAAGGTTGAGGAGACCGAGGACGCCGACAAATTCAAGGTCAGCGGGCGCGGCGAGCTGCATCTGTCGATCCTGATCGAAACCATGCGTCGCGAAGGCTACGAGTTGGCCGTGTCCCGGCCGGAGGTCATCGTCAAGGTGATCGACGGCCAGAAGATGGAGCCTATCGAAGCACTGGTGGTCGACCTCGAGGAGCAATACCAGGGCGGCGTCATGCAGCGCCTCGGCGAGCGTCGCGCCCAGCTGACCAACATGGAACCGGACGGCAAGGGCCGCGTGCGCATCGATTTCATGATCCCGGCACGCGGGCTGATCGGCTTCCAGACGGAGTTCCGCACCATCACCGCCGGCACCGGCTTGTTGTTCCACGTGTTCGATCATTTCGGCCCGCGCTCGGAAGGCGCCATCGCCGAACGCCAGAACGGCGTGATGATTTCCAACGGTACCGGCCCTTCGCCCGCCTATGCGCAGATGATGATGCAGGAGCGCGGACGCCTGATGGTCGAGCCCGGCGAGGAGATTTACGAGGGACAGATCGTCGGCATCCATTCCAAGGACAACGACCTCACCGTCAACGCCCTTCGCGCCAAGCAGTTGACCAACTTCCGTGCATCCGGCAAGGATGACGATGAAGGCCTGATCCCGCCAATCAAGATGTCGCTCGAACAGGCGTTGGAATTCATCGAGGAAGACGAGCTTGTCGAGGTCACGCCGGTAGCCATCCGCCTGCGCAAGAAAGAGCGCACGGAGAACGACCGCAAGAAGGCCAACCGCGGCTGACGACACGCACGAACGTGCCAGCGTCGCGGGGGCACGATGCCACCAGCGACCCTGGATTGCGGCGGACTCGCCTCCGCGCAATACTCGCAGGGCCCGGCAGCGCATGGCGCAGCCGGGCCCTCTCCATTTCTGCGCCCAGAAGGAAATCTCCATGCGCCGGCTAGCCCTGCTTCTCGCCGTCTCCGTGCTCGCCGCCTGCAAGCCGGCGCCGGAACCAGCTCCGACACCGGCCTCGTCGGCAACTGACGGGCCCGCCGCTGCCGCGCTGGATGTTGCCGAGCTCAGTGCCACCGATGCCCGCAAGAAGCTCGACTCGGGCGAACTGACCTCGCACGCGCTTACCCAGGCCTACCTGGATCGAATCGCAGCCGTGGACAAGGCCGGCCCGAAGCTCAACTCGATCATCGAGCTCAACCCCGATGCCCTGAAGCAAGCCGACGAACTCGATGCCGAGCGCAAGGCGGGCAAGGTTCGCGGTCCGATGCACGGCATCCCGGTGCTGCTCAAGGACAACATCGATGCGGTGGGCATGGCCAACTCCGCCGGTTCGCTGGCAATGGCGGAGAATCGCCCACAGCGCGATGCTTTCCTCGTCACTCGCCTGCGCGAAGCCGGCGCGGTGATCCTCGGCAAGACCAACCTCAGCGAATGGGCGAATTTCCGTTCGACGCGCTCCAGCTCCGGCTGGAGCTCCCGCGGTGGCCAGACCAAGAACGCCTACGTTCTCGACCGCAACCCCTGCGGTTCCAGCTCCGGTACCGGCACCGCGATCGCCGCAAGTCTCGCCCTGGTCGGCGTCGGTAGCGAAACCGATGGCAGCATCATCTGCCCGGCCTCCGTAAACGGCCTGGTCGGGCTGAAGCCGACCGTCGGAGTGATCAGCCGCGCGGGCATCATCCCGATCTCGGTGTCGCAGGACACCGCCGGCCCGATGGGACGCAATGTTGCGGACGTCGCCATGTTTCTCAACGCGCTGGCCGGCGTTGACGAGAGCGATCCGTCCGGCCATGCCGCGGCAGGAAACATTCCCGCGGACTACACCGCGTTCCTGAAGAGCGATGCCCTGAAGGGCAAGCGATTCGGAGTACTGCGCCAGACCATGGGCTACCACCCGGACGTGGATGCCGCCACGGACAAGGCCATTGCCTTGCTGAAGGCCGGCGGCGCCGAGGTGATCGACGTGAAGATCGAAAACTACGGCAAGTGGGACAAGCCGGAACTGGAAGTCCTGCTCTATGAGTTCAAGGATGGCCTGAACAACTACCTCAAGAACAGCGGGTCGCCGCACGCTTCACTCGAAGAATTGATCGCCTGGAACAAGGCGAATGCGGAGAAGGCGATGCCGTTCTTCGGCCAGGAGATCTTCGAGCAGGCGCAAGCCAAGGGGCCGCTGACCGACGCCGCCTACCTCAAGGCCAAGGCAGACGCCCGCCGCCTCGCCGGCAAGGAAGGCCTGATCGCGGCGCTGGACAAGAACAGGCTGGACGCAGTCATCGCACCGAGCATGGCGCCGGCCTGGCCGACCGACCACGTGCTGGGCGACCATTTCCTTGGCGCTGGTTACGGCATTGCGGCAGTGGCCGGCACGCCTAGCATCACCGTCCCGATGGGCGACATTGCCGGACTGCCGATCGGATTGGCTTTCCTGGGCCGCGCCTACAGTGAGGCCGAGTTGTTGGGCTTCGCCTACGCCTTTGAGCAAGCCTCGCACGCGCGCAAGGCGCCCGAGTACAAGGCGACGCTCGCACCCTGACGGCTCCGCGGGGCACCGGCACCTGCCGCCCCCGGCTTGAGCGTGCGGGCGCTAGGCTTGCGCCGGCTTTGCCAGCGCCGATTGCTTGCGCACGATCAGCATGGCGATCTCCAGCGACTGTTCGTAATTCAGTCGCGGGTCCACCGTTGAGCGATAGGCCCGCTCCAGATCCACTTCGGTGAGCTCGCGGGCTCCACCGAGGCATTCGGTGACGTTTTCGCCGGTCAATTCGAGATGCACGCCGCCCAGCCGTGAGCCCAGCGAAGCATGGATGTCGAAGCTCCTGTCCAACTCGCTCTGGATATTGTCGAAACGACGCGTCTTGAAGCCATTCGACGTGCTCTCGGTGTTGCCGTGCATCGGGTCGCATATCCACAGCACACGCCGCCCTTCGCGCTGCATGGCCTGAACCAGCGCCGGCAACTTCTCTTCGACCTTTGCCGCACCCATTCGCTGGATGAAGGTCAGCCGGCCAGGTTCGTTCTCCGGGTTCAGGACATCGGCCAGCTTCAGCAACTGATCCGCGCCGACAGAAGGGCCGATCTTGACCGCAACCGGGTTGCGAAGGCCGCGGAAGTATTCGACATGAGCACCATCGATTGCTGCCGTGCGCATGCCGATCCAGGGGAAATGCGTACTCAGGTTGAACCATCCCCACTGGCGTGGGACCTGCCGGGTGATGGCTTCCTCATAGGGCAACAAGAGGGCCTCATGCGAGGTATAGAAATCGGTTCGGTTGAGGTTGTGCAAGGACTCCCCGGAGATCGTCTCCATGAAACGGACTGCGTCGCCGACCGCCGCGACCATCCGGTGGTACTCCTCCGAGAGCGGCGAGTGCTGAACCCATCCAAGATCCCAATATTCGGGGTGATGCAAATCGGCAAAGCCGCCATCGATCAGCGAACGGACGAAGTTCATGGTCATCGCCGAGCGCGCGTGGCCCTTGACCATCCGGCGCGGATCCGCAGTGCGTTCTTCAACCGTGAATCCGGGCTGGTTGATGAAATCGCCGCGGTAGCTCGGCAACGTGAGATCGCCGCGGGTTTCGGTATCGGTCGAACGTGGCTTGGCATACTGTCCGGCGAATCGGCCGACCCTGACCACCGGCAAGCGCAGCCCGTGCACGAGCACGAGGCTCATTTGCAGCAACACCTTGAGGCGGTTCGAGATCAGCCCGGATTCGCAGTCGGAAAAACTCTCGGCACAGTCGCCGCCCTGGAGCACGAAGCGCTTGCCTTCCTGCGCCTCCGCCAATTGTTTCTTGAGCGCGAGAATTTCCCAGGAGGTAACCAGAGGCGGCAGCAGGTTGAGTTCGCGCTGAACTCCGGCCAATGCTTCAGCATCCGGGTACGCCGGCTGTTGCGTGGCGGCAAAGGAACGCCAACTCGCGGGATCCCAACCCGAAGGTACGGTCACTGGCTGAAGCGGGCGATCGGAAGCGCTCATATCGAATGGATTTGCCAGGCGGTTTTTCATCATCTCACAGGGTCGGTTTGGGGTTGCGAAGCAAATGTAAAAGGGGCTTTACCGCGAGCGAAAGCCCGCGTTCAACGCACCAAGGGCTAGCAGCACGAAGCAAAGCAGCGTCCACTCAGGCATGGAAAAACCGAGCCAGGTCCAGTTGACCTCGGCGCATTCGCCTGAGCCCTGCAGCACCTTCTTGAACACATCCATGTAGCTGGGCATGGATTCGACCATGTAGGCCAGTCCAGGCCCGCAAGCGGGAACTTGATCGGGCGGCAGGTGCTGGAGCCAGACATGGCGGCCGGCAATGCCCGCCCCAGTCCCGGCGGCGAGGAAAGCCAACAGGCCGTAGACCGCCCGGCCGGCGCGGGAGCGCGGGGAATGAATGACCCCCAGCAATGCGATGGCCGCAACCCCAGCCATTGCCATTCGCTGGAAGATGCACAGCGGGCAAGGCTCATAGAGCTGGCCGTACTGCGCGAAAACGGCATACGCGAGCAGGGCCGCGCAGGCAAGGAGCCCGAACAGGAACTGGCGGCGAAAGGACCACGTCAACGGGTTCAATTTCATTCTCGACCTGGGTGATGGGCTGCTTGCTTGACCTTAGCGCAGTGGCGAAAGTTTCGGAAGCGGCCATTGCAGCGCTTTGTGTAACCCGGAAATTTAGAGGCCGCAAACAAAAACCCCGGCACTTGGCCGGGGTTTAAGGACTCTTGCTACGGTCGCTTACTCGGCGGTGGCAACCGTTACCTGCGGCCGATCCACGAGCTCGACATAGGCCATCGGGGCGTTGTCGCCCGGACGGAAGCCGGCCTTGAGGATACGCAGGTAGCCACCCGGGCGCGCCTTGTAGCGCGGACCGAGTTCGACGAACAGCTTGCCGACAGCTTGCTGGTCGCGCAAACGCGACATGGCGAGACGACGGTTGGCCACGCCATCGACCTTGCCGATGGTGATCAGCGGTTCGGCGACGCGGCGCAATTCCTTGGCTTTCGGCAAGGTGGTGCGGATCAGTTCGTGCTTGATCAGCGAGGCCGCCATATTGACGAACATCGCTTCGCGGTGGGCACTGGTGCGGCTGAATTTACGGCCGGATTTTCTGTGGCGCATGGTCGTGCTTCCTAAAAATTAAATCGAGCCTTCTCAGCCCATCATGCCCTGCTGCAGGCCGGCCGGTGGCCAGTTCTCCAGCTTCATGCCGAGTGACAGGCCACGCTGGGCCAGCACTTCCTTGATTTCGGTCAGCGACTTCTTGCCCAGGTTCGGGGTCTTGAGCAGTTCGACCTCGGTACGCTGGATCAGGTCGCCGATGTAGTAGATGTTCTCGGCCTTGAGACAATTGGCCGAACGCACCGTCAACTCCAGATCGTCGATCGGGCGCAACAGCACCGGATCCACACCGGCGACGGACGGCTTGGCTGCACCGCGCTCGCGCTGGGTGAAGTCGCCGAACACCGACAACTGGTCGGTCAGGATGTCGGCCGCAGTGCGGATCGCATCCTCGGCATCGATCGTGCCGTTGGTCTCGATGTCGAGAACCAGCTTGTCCAGATCGGTGCGCTGCTCGACGCGCGCCGCTTCCACGGCATACGCGACGCGGCGAACCGGCGAGAAGCTGGCATCGAGCATCAGGCGACCGATCGTGCGGGTTTCTTCGTCCGGACGACGACGGGCAGTGGCCGGCTGGTAGCCGAAGCCGCGCTCGATCTTCAGACGCATGTTGATCGCCGTGTCCTTGGTCAGGGTGCAGATCACGTGGTCGGGATTGAGAATCTCGACGTTGTGGTCGACCTTGATGTCGGCGGCGGTGACAACGCCCGGGCC
>Ga0315287_10005449_pt1 | contig 12536 bp, 8 predicted proteins | sample YL17G11_0_MG_FD_205037 | JGI IMG/M metagenome (GOLD analysis project Ga0315287, IMG submission 205037) | Sediment microbial communities from Yellowstone Lake, YNP, Wyoming, USA - YL17G11_0 | ecosystem: Environmental > Aquatic > Freshwater > Lake > Sediment | place: USA: Wyoming | collected...
TCCGGAGACTTGGACGAATACGACATATGGCGTCACTTTCGTCCAACTCTCTGGCGTTGGGGCCGGTGATCTGGTGGACCCGGTGACCGCCGTCCGCCGTCCGCCGTCCGCCGTCCGCCGCCCGCCGCTTCGGAGGTTCTGAGAGCCCTCCGGTAGCCTGCGGCCATCGGGGTGGACGGATCCTGCAGGGACGATCCGCCCGACGCCGCGTGGCCCCCCGCCGCGCCGGTGGTGGACGACCGTGGAGGTAGCCGTGGCCGCAGGGGCCGAACCCACACTCGCCGGGGCCTTTCCCCCGGCGACCGAGGACGACTGGCGCGCCGGCGTCGACAAGGTGCTCAGGGGAGCGCCTTTCGACAAGCTCGTGTCGCGCACCGCCGACGACATCGCCGTGCTGCCGCTGTACGTCGACGGCCCGGACGAGTCGGCCACCGGCACGCCCGGATCGGCGCCGTTCACCCGGGGCTTCCACGCCGCCCCACGCCCCGAGGGCGCCTGGGACGTGCGGGCGGTGCTCGCCCATCCCGACCCGGGAGAGGCCAACCGACTGGCCCTGCGGGAGCTGGAGCGGGGATCGACCTCGCTGCTCGTGCGCTTCGACGCCGCCACCCGCGCCGGCATCGCTCCCGGCGGGCACGGCTACGACGACCTCGGCGCGCACGACGGTGTGGCCGGCACCGGTGCCGACACCCTCGGCGCGGTGCTCGACGGTGTGCTGCTCGACCTCGCCCCCGTGGTGCTGCAGGCCGGCGCCTCGTTCGCGGCCGCGGCCGACTGGTTGGTGCAGCTGTGGGAGGGCCAGGGCATGGCCGGCACCGACGCGTCCGGCGGGTTCGGTGCGGATCCGATCGGCACCCTGGCGACCACCGGCTCGCTGCCCCAGGGCATCGACGCCGCCCTGGCCGACATGGCCGACCTCGCCGCGCGTACCGCCGCCCGTCACCCCGGTGTGCGGGCCGTCACCATCGACGCCACCCCGTACGCCGAGGCGGGGGGCAGCGAGGCCCAGGAGCTCGGCGCCATGCTCGCCACCGGTGCCGCCTACCTGCGGGCCCTCGCCGACACCGGTGTGTCGGCCGAGGACGCTGCGGCCCAGATCGAGATCGTGCTCGGCGCCGATGCCGACTTCTTCACCACCATGGCCAAGGTGCGCGCGGCGCGCCGGGCATGGGCCGCCATGGCATCGGCCTGCGGGATCGACTCGTCTGTGGCCGCGCCCACCGTCACGGTGCGCACGCTCGACCGCATGATGAGCCGTCGCGACCCGTGGGTGAACCTGCTGCGGGTCACCTCGGCGAGCTTCGGCGCCGTGCTGGGCGGAGCCGATGCCGTCGCCACCCGCCCCTTCGACGCCGAGCTCGGTGAGCCCGGCGAGCTGGGCCGGCGCATGGCCCGCAACACGCAACTCCTGCTCGGCGAGGAGTCGGGCGCGGGCCGGGTGGTCGATCCCGCGGGGGGCTCCTGGTACGTCGAGACGCTCACCGAGGAGCTGGCCACCGCCGCCTGGGACCTGTTCCGGGTGCTGGAGGGGGCCGGCGGCATGCCGGCGGTCCTTCTCGACGGCACGCTCGCCACGCGCATCGCCGGGGTGCGCGACGCACGCTTCACCGCCGTGGCCCGGCGCAAGTCGCCGCTCACCGGCGTGTCGGAGTTCCCGAACATCGACGAGGAGCCTGTGGCCACCGAGGCCGTCGACCGGGTGGCGTTGCGGGCGGCGTCGTCGTCGGACGGGGAGCTGGTGGAGGCCGGCTCCGGGTCAGCGACGATCTGCGAGCCCCTCGGGGCGGTCCGCTGGGCCGAGCAGTTCGAGGCCCTGCGCGACGCGGCCGATGCGTCGGCCGCCACCACCGGAAGCCGGCCCCTGGTGTTCCTGGCCAACCTCGGCCCGGTGGCCACCCACACGGCCCGGGCCAGCTTCGCCAAGAACTTCTTCGAGGTCGGTGGCATCGCTGCGGTCACCTCCGAGGCCGGCTCGACGGTCGGCCTCGATGCCGACTCGGTGGCAGCGGACTTTGCCGCCTCCGGCGCACGCCTCGCCTGCATCTGCTCCTCCGACGACCTCTACGCCGAACAGGCAGCTGCCGTGGCGGCGGCCCTGAAGGCCGCGGGGGCGCAGCGGGTGTACCTGGCCGGCAACCCCGGCGACCGCCGCGATCAGCTCACCGCCGCGGGGGTCGACGAGTTCGCCCACGTCGGCGTCGACGTGCTCGCTGCGCTGCGCACCGCCCATGAAGCACTGGGCACCGACCTGGTGGAGGTGGTCCGATGACCGAGCTGCACGTCCCCGACTTCAGCGGCATGGCGCTGCCCCCGCCGAGCCCCGGCCCCGTCACCACCGTGGTGGGCGAGCCCACGCTGTTGCCCGAGGGCATCGAGGTTGCCCCCGCGTACGGCGTCGCCGACCGGGCCGGCCTCGACTTCCTGGGGACCTTCCCCGGCATCGCCCCGTTCCTTCGGGGCCCCTACCCGACGATGTACGTCAACCAGCCGTGGACGGTCCGCCAGTACGCGGGCTTCTCCACCGCCGAGGACTCCAACGCCTTCTACCGCCGCAACCTGGCCGCGGGCCAGAAGGGCCTGTCGGTCGCGTTCGACCTGCCCACGCACCGCGGCTACGACTCCGACAACCCGCGCGTGGCCGGCGACGTGGGCATGGCCGGTGTGGCCATCGACTCCATCTACGACATGCGGGTGTTGTTCGACGGGATCCCGCTCGACCAGATGAGCGTGTCGATGACCATGAACGGCGCGGTGCTGCCGGTGCTGGCGCTCTACATCGTGGCGGCCGAGGAGCAGGGCGTGAAGCCCGAGCAGCTCGCCGGGACCATCCAGAACGACATCCTCAAGGAGTTCATGGTCCGCAACACCTACATCTACCCGCCGGCGCCGTCGATGCAGATCATCGCCGACATCTTCAGCTTCACCTCGGCCCACATGCCCAAGTTCAACTCGATCTCGATCTCCGGCTACCACATGCAGGAGGCGGGGGCGACGGCCGACATCGAGCTCGCCTACACGCTCGCCGACGGCCTGGAGTACGTGCAGGCCGGCCTGGATGCCGGTCTGGCGGTCGACACGTTCGCCCCCCGGCTCAGCTTCTTCTGGGCCATCGGCATGAACTTCTTCACCGAGATCGCCAAGATGCGAGCGGCCCGGCTGCTGTGGGCCAAGTTGCTCCAGGAGCGCTTCGCCCCGGCCAACCCCAAGTCGCTGAGCCTGCGAACCCACAGCCAGACCTCGGGCTGGTCGCTCACCGCCCAGGACGTGTTCAACAACGTGATGCGCACCTGCATCGAGGCCATGGCCGCCACCCAGGGCCACACCCAGAGCCTGCACACGAACGCCCTCGACGAGGCCCTGGCCCTGCCGACGGACTTCTCGGCCCGCATCGCCCGCAACACCCAGCTGTTCCTCCAGCAGGAATCGGGCACCACCCGGGTGATCGACCCGTGGGGTGGCAGTTACTACGTGGAGCGGCTCACCGCAGAGATCGCCAAGAAGGCCCTCGACCTGATCGAGGAGGTCGACGAGCTCGGCGGCATGGCCAAGGCCATCGAGGCCGGCATCCCCAAGCTGCGCATCGAGGAGGCTGCGGCCCGAACCCAGGCCCGCATCGACTCGGGTCGCCAGCCGGTGATCGGCGTCAACAAGTACCGACTCGACCTCAACGAGGACATCGACGTGCTCAAGGTCGAGAACTCCGTGGTGCGCGCCGGGCAGGTGGCCAAGCTCGAGCGGCTGCGCGCCGAACGGGATCCGCACGCAGTGGACGCGGCCCTCGCGGCCCTCACCAACTGCGCCGACGACCGGGGCGGCAACCTGCTCGAGCTCGCGGTGGCTGCGGCCCGGGAGAAGGCGACGGTCGGGGAGATCTCCGACGCGTTGGAGAAGGTGTACGGCCGCCACCGGGCGAGCATCCGCTCGATCTCCGGGGTGTACCGCCAGGAGCTCGGTGACTCGGGAGGTGCCGTGGACGAGGTGCGTGCGATGGTCGAGGAGTTCGAGGCCGCCGAGGGGCGCCGGCCCCGGATCCTGCTGGCCAAGATGGGCCAGGACGGCCACGACCGCGGCCAGAAGGTGGTGGCCTCGGGCCTGGCGGACCTCGGTTGGGACGTCGACATCGGCCCGCTCTTCCAGACCCCGGCCGAGGCCGCGCGCCAGGCCGTGGAGGCCGACGTGCACGTGGTCGCCGCGTCATCGCTGGCGGCCGGGCACCTCACGCTCGTGCCCGAGCTGAAGGCCGCGCTGGCGGAGCTGGGCCGACCCGACATCATGGTCGTGGTGGGCGGCGTGATCCCGCCCCAGGACTACGACGACCTGTACGCCGCGGGGGCCGAGGCGATCTTCCCGCCCGGCACCGTGATCCACGAGTCGGCCAAGGACCTGCTGGAGAAGCTCGCCGAGCGGCGCACCGCCGGCTGATCCGCCTGCCCGCAAGGGGCCGGCCGGGCCCGGATTTCGCACCGGGTGCAGTGGTCGGGGGGTTGTGCCGCGCTGTGCTGGTTGCCTCCGGGCCTCTATTGAGGCAACCAGCGTCCCCTGACGCGCGGGATGCCTCGAATCGGCGCCCGAAGGCAACGCGCGTCAGGGCTGGCCGGGCTCGGCCCGGGTGGGCTCAGACGTCGTCGCCGTACTCGATGCGGCGGAACTCCTCGTCGGTCAGGCCGGGGTTCTCCGGGTCGGCCTCCTCGTACTCGTGGCGGCGGCGCACCACCACGAAGTAGACGGCGACCATGAGCACGGCGGCGACGCCGAAGAGGAGCAGACCCTGGAACCACATGGCCCCATGAGACCACACATCGGGGGTGGTGGCGAGGAGTGCCGGCCGCCGGCTCCCGGTGTGAGTCGTCGGCGTGTCAGCCGACCAGGTGCTCGTCGGGATCGGTGCTGGGGACGCCTGCGGCCGCCGGCGCCACCCCCGCCAGGGCGGCCTCGCCCTCGACATCGATGCGGGGCAGCCAACCCAGCCACTTCGGGAACCACCAGGCCGACCTGCCGAGCAGCTCCATCACCGCCGGCACCAGCACCATCCGCACGATGGTCGAGTCCAACAGCACGGCTACGGCCATGCCGAAGCCGATGAGCTTCACCGTCGGGTTGGGGTTGGCCACGAACGACAGGAACACCGCGATCATCACCAGCGCCGCGGTGGTGATCACCCGGGCCGTGCCCGCCACGCCCAGCACCACCGACCGGCGGGGGTCGCCCGTGAGGTCCCACTCCTCCTTGATGCGCGTCATCAGGAACACCTCGTAGTCCATCGACAGGCCGAACAGGATCACGAACATCACCAGGGGCACGAACGACACGATCGGGATCGTCTCGTCGAGGCCCACCAGTCCCTTGCCCCAGCCGAACTGGAAGACCGCGACCACCACGCCGTAGGCCGCGGCGATCGACAGCAGGTTCATCACCGCCGCCTTGAGGGGCACGAGGATCGAGCGGAACACGAGCACCAACAGGACGAAGGCGCCCATGACCACGGCGCCGATCACGATCGGAAGCCAGTGGATCACCAGGTCGGTGAGGTCGATCAGCGTGGCGGTGGAGCCACCGACGTAGGCGTGCACGCCCGTTCCGGCGGTGGCTGCGGCCAGCCTGTCGCGCAGCTCGCGCACGAGGTCGGTGGTGCGCGGGCTGTCGGGGGCGGAGCTCGGGGTGACCTCGTAGATCACCGCGGAGGTGGCGGTGGCGCTGTTGGGGATCGGGCCGACGGAGTACTGCACGCCGGCGAGGGTGCCCGGCGCCTCGAGCGCGGCCAGGGCCTTGCTGACCGGGGCCAGGTCCTTCAGGGCCTGGGCGTAGGGGACCGGCTGGTCGAGGCCGGCGACCACCACGAGGGGCCCGTTGTAGCCGGGGCCGAAGTCCTTGTTGGTCAGCAGGTAGCTCTGGCGTTGGGAGAGGCCCTTGGGCAGCGAGTCGTCGCCGGGCATGCCCCACTGGATCTTGAGGAACGGGACGGCCAGTGCCAGCAGCACGACCACCCCGAGCCCGAGGGCCAGCCGCGGCCGGGCCGCCATGCGGGTGGCGAACCTGCCCCAGAACTTCGACGGTGCCGAGCTGGCCTCCTCGAGCGAGTGGATGCCGACGCGGTCGATGCGGGCCCCGGCGAAGCCGAGCAGGGTGGGCAGCAGGGTGAGGGCGGCGGCCACCATCACGGCCACGCCGATGGCGGCGGAGAGCCCGAGCGTCTGCACCAGCGGGATCGGGACCAGCCACAGCCCGAGCAGGGCGATGCACACGGTGATGCCGGCGAAGAGGGCCGCCTTGCCCGCGGTCGCCAGGGCGAGCCCGGCGGCGTCGTGGGGGTGCTGGCCCTCGGCGATGAACTGGCGGCACCGGGTGACGATCAGCAACGAGTAGTCGAGGCCCACGCCGATGCTGATCATCAGGGTGACGGCCGGGGCCGCCGGGGACACGTCGGTCACGCCGGCGAGCATGTACACGAAGCTCGACGCGGTGATCGCCCCGAACAGGGCGGTCACGATGGGCACGAGCATGCCGAACAGGGAGCCGAAGGCGAAGAAGAGCAGGATCGCCCCGAGCAGCAGGCCGATCTCATCGGCGTGCGACGACCAGAAGCTGACCGGCTGGTTCCAGGTGTCGGCGATGTCGCCACCCACATAGGGGGTCACCCCGGTGCCCTTCGTCGAGACGAGCGCCCTGTCGAGCTGGGAGTACGGGTTCGTGTAGACGCCGCCGGCGAGATCGGCGGACACCGGGTAGCGGTCCATCAGGGAGGCGAGGGTGTCGTGGAACGTGACGGTGGCCACCGCGAGGCGGCCGTTGGGCGACACCGAGGTGGGCACGCCCTTGGCCAGGTCGAGCACCGCCCGGCCCTCCGCGGCGGGGAGGGTGCCCGCCACCTTCTGCAGGGCCTCCCGCGGATCGCTCGACAGGGGGTCGGCCACGCTGGCCACACCCGGCACGGCCTCGAGCGCCTTCACCGCGGCCGCCACCGCCGCGGCGTTGCCGGCCGAGCCGATGGCCGCACCGCCGTCGGCCGCGAACACCACCGTGGCGGTCGCGCTGTTCTGCGACGAGAACCGCTCACCGAGCAGGTCGTAGGCGGACTGCGAGCCGGTGTGGGGCACGCGGAAGTTGTTGGACAGGTCCTGGCGGTGCTGGCCGCCGACGTAGCCGGTGGCGATGATCACCACCACCCAGGCCGCGCCGAACCAGCGGTGGTGGCGGGCCACGAACCGGCCGAGGCGGCCGAGGCCCTTGGGGGCCGGGCGGCCGGCGCGCGCGGCACTGCCCGGGTCGGTCCTGTCGGGGTCGGCCCTGTTGTGCTCGACGTTGTCCTGGTCGACGGCCATCGGCCACCTCTGTGCTCGCGGGCGTTCCCCGATCCATCGGGTGCAAGGGGCCCGGGGTTGAAGTTTCCGTGGCGGGGCGACGGGGTGCCCGTCGCACGCCGCGCTGCTGTCTGCGACAGTGGGGGGCATGCCACGGCCGTTCGCCTCCGACCGGGAGTGGTCCTTCCCCGTGGAGCCCGGTGCCCTGTGGGACCGGATCACCTCGGTGGACCGCTACCGGCACTGGTGGCCGTGGTTGCGGGAGTTCGACCCGGGCTCCGGCCTCGAGGCCGACGCCCGCTGGCGGTGCGAGGTGGCGCCGCCCCTGCCCTACGTGGTGCGCTTCACCATCGAATTCGACCGCGTCGAACGGGGCCGCCGGGCCGAGACCACCGTGAGCGGCGACATCGTGGGCAACGCCGTGCTCACCTTCGACGAGACCGACGACGGCGGCACCCGGGCACGGCTCGTGTCACAGCTCGCCCCGGCCAACCCGCTGCTGCGCACCGTGGGTCGCATGGCCCGGCCCCTTGTGGAGTGGGGCCACGACTGGGTCCTCGACCAGGGCCAGCACCAGTTCATCCGCCACGCCGTCGACACCCCGGGGGACTGAGTCGGCGGGGCCGCCGGGCTTTGCCCCGCCCGGGCTCAAGTGCATGGGCAACACTGGTCGACAGAGCCATCAGGTCGGGTTTCCGACCGTGACCCACAGGAGGAACGTCGATGACCGCGCTCGACGACGACACCAGGGCGGCCATCACCGCCGGCCACCTCGGCCACCTCGTGACCGTCAACCCCGACGGCAGCCCGCAGGTGAGCATCGTGTGGATCGGCCTCGACGGCGACGACATCGTGGTGGGCCATCTGATGGGTGGCCGCAAGGTGCGCAACATCGCCCGTGATCCCCGGGTGGCCCTCACCGTGGAGGCCGACGGCGCCAACGACGTGGGCATGGCCAACTACCTGACGGTGCACGGCACGGCGCGGCTCGTCGAGGGCGGGGCGCCCGAGCTGTTGCAGCGGCTGGCCCGGACCTACGTGGGCCCGGGCACGAAGTTCCCCCCGTTCCCCAACCCGCCTGCCGGCCACGTGATCCACATCACCGCCGAGCGCGTGGGCGGGCAGGGCCCCTGGGTGCGCGACTGAGGCGGGCTCCCGCGCCGTTGCGGGCTCCCGCCTGATCCCAGCCGGTCCTCCACGGTGGCGCACGGCGCGGGGAGCGCCCGGCTCAGCAGACGGCCGAGAGCTCGTCAATGCCGGCGATGATGCCGGCCGCGAGCACGTCGACATCGGCCGCGGTGTCCCAGTCGCCGGTGATGCCGAAGGCGAGGTTGCCGTTGTAGGAGAGGATGGCGGTGCCCACCCGCACCCCGTAGCTGACGGGCACGAACGGCAGGTACTCCTGCATCTCCCGGCCCAGGCAGTACACGGGGAACTGGGGGCCGGGCACATTCGTGGTGACCGTGGTGATGGAGCGCTGGCTGAAGAGGTGCTGGGCCCGCAGGCCCAGGCGGGTGACCGAGCCGACCACCGGTGGCGGCGCGAGGTTGCCGATCGCGGTGACCACCTCGCCGGCCTCGGCGATGTGCGAGCCCTTCAGGCCTTCCATCGCGGTCCGCACCGCCTGCAGGCGCCCGACGGGATCGGTCAGCGCGACCGGGAGCTCGAGGAACAGCGCGGAGACGCGGTTGTCGGTGTCGTTGGTGGCGTTCGACGCGCGCACCGACACGGGCACGAGCGACCGCACCACCGTGGTGGCCGGGTCGTCGCCGCGCTCCTCGAGCAGGGACCGGTAGCCGCCCGTCACCGCGGCCAGCACCACGTCGTTCACCGTGCCGCCGAGCGCCTTGCCGATCCGCTTCACCTCGGGCAGTTCGACCGAGGCGTGGCACCAGACCCGGTGGGGGCCGATCGAGCCCTCGATCGACGACCGCGGGGTGTTGACGAGGTGGCTGCCCAGGCGCGCGAACCCGGTGCCGAGCTCGGCGGCCTGGCGGGCGGCGTCGAGGGGGTGGTGCAACAGCGCCGGGGTGCGCCCGAGCCAACGGGCCGTGTCGGCCACCGCGCCCTGCCAGGCGTCGAGCACGAGCTCGGGCCCCGACGGTTGGCGCCCGGGCGACCACGGCGGGGCCTCCGGCAGCTCGGCGTCGGGGTCGAGGTCGAGCATGACGGTCAGCAACCCGACCCCGGCGATGCCGTCGACCATGCAGTGGTGCACCTTGAACACCAGCGCCCAACGGCCATCCGACAGGCCCTCGACGAGCCACACCTCCCAGAGGGGGCGCCCGCGGTCGAGCGGCTGGGACATGAGTCGCCCCATGAGGCGGCACAGGTCGGCGTCGCTGCCCGGTGACGGCAGCGCCGTGTGGCGCACGTGGTACTCGAGGTTGAAGTGGGGGTCGTCCACCCACACCGGCCGGCCCAGCTCCAGGGGAACGGTGCGCACCCGCTGGCGGTAGCGGGGGATGAGGTGGAGCTTGGCCGTGATCAGCCCCGCGATGCTCGCGAACGAGGGTGGTGGGTCGGCGAACACGCACGCCCCCGCGATGTGCATGTGGGCGATGCCGTCCTCGAGGTGGAGGAACTCGGCGTCGAGGGTGCTCATGCGGTCCACGGTCCCGACCGTAGTGGTCAGGGGCCGGGCCGTGTCGGGGGTGTGCGACCGGGCTCGTGCGGTGCTGCGGCCCGGGTCCCTGATGGGCACGTCGACCACCATGATCCGTACACTCGCGGTGGCTCGCCGCCGCGGCCACATCCAGGGGGACCACATGGCACACGACCTCGTCATCACGGGAGGCACCGTCATCGACGGCACGGGCGCGCCCGGCCGGCGGGCCGACGTGGCGGTCGACGGCGACCGCATCGCCGCGGTCGGCGACGTCGACGCCGACGGCGCCGGTCGGGTGATCGACGCCGAGGGCCGTCTTGTCACCCCCGGATTCGTCGACCTCCACTCCCACCTCGACGCGCAGGTGGGCTGGGACCCGACGATGTCGTCGTCGTGCTGGCACGGCATCACCTCGGTGGTGATGGGCAACTGCGGCATGACGTTCGCCCCCGTGCGGCCCGGGCAGGCCGAGGTGCTGGCCACCGCCATGGAGTCGGTGGAGGACATCCCCGCCGCCTGCATCCTCGACGGGCTGAGCTGGGACTGGGAGGACTACGGCGGCTACCTCGACGCCATCGAGTCGCTCCCGCGCGGGCTCAATGCCGGCGGCTACGTCGGTGACGTGGCCCTGCGGCTCTACGTGGCCGGCGACGCCGCCTGCGAGCCCGACTTCGCCGCCAGTGACGACCAACTCGCCGAGATGGCGGCCCTCGTCGAGCAGTCGATGGAGGCCGGCGCGCTCGGCTACTCGATGTCGCGCAGCCTGTTCCACCGGGTGCCCGACGGTCGCAACGTGCCGGGCACCTGGAGCGAGCCGCGCGAGTTCTTCGCCGTGGCCGAGCCGCTGGCCCGCCTCGGCCGGGGAGTGCTGGAGAGCGCCCCCCGCTACAACCTCGAGAACGAGCCCGGCGACCGGGTGGAGGAGGAGGTGGGCTGGATGGCCGAGATCTCGCGGGCCACCGGTCGTCCGTTCAGCTTCAACCTCCAGCAGATCGCCTCGCTGGGCGACCACTACCGCCGCGTGATCGCCCTCGCCGAGGAGGCCAACCGCACCGGCGCCCGTCTGCGGCCCCAGATCACCCCCCGCAGCGTGGGTGTGCTGTTCAGCCTCGCCGCCAACACCCTCATCGACGCCCTCCCCTCGTTCCAGCCGTACCTTCGCGCCCCCCTGGCCGACCGCGTCGCCGCCATCCGCGACCCCGACGTCCGGGCCGCGCTGCTGGCCGAGGCGGCTCCCACGCCGGTCGACCCCTACGAGCGGATGTTCCTCATGGCCGCCGACCAGCCCGCCCGATACGACTACGCAGCGGACGAGTCGCTCGCCGCCGACGCGCGGCGAGCGGGTGTGCACCCGATCGAGGTGTACCTCGACGCCATGGACGCATCCGACGGCCGCTCGCTGGTCAACTGGCCGGTGATGAACCTCGACGAGTCCGCCATCGAGGAGCAGGTCACCTCACCGGTCACCATCCTCGGCCTCGCCGATGCCGGGGCGCACGCCACGCAGATCATGGACGCCAGCCAGCCCACCTGGCTGCTCTCCCACTGGGCGCGCGACCGGGGGGTGCTCAGCGTCGAGGAAGGCGTTCGTCGCCTCACCTCCGACACGGCGGGGTTCATCGGCTACCGCGACAGGGGCGTGGTGCGCGAGGGCGCGTTCGCCGACCTCAACGTGGTCGACCTCGACGCGCTCGGCCTGGCGGTGCCCGAGATCGTGCACGACTTCCCCGGCGGTGCCCCCCGCTTCGTGCAACGGGCCGCCGGCATCGACCACACGATCGTCAACGGCCTCCCGTTCATGGAGGCCGGCGAGCACACGGGCGCGCTCGCCGGCAGGATCCTGCGCAGCACCGACTGACGGGCGGGCCCGCGGCGGGTGTGACCTGATGGGCACGTGGGGCACCACATGCGTTCGGCGGCACGCCCACAGAGCAGGGTGCCGTGGGCCTGAGACGCCGGTCGTCGGATGTCATGGGGACCGGGTACGTTGAGCTGCACCGCCAGGCCGTCGGCGGCGCCTGCTTCCCCCAACACACGAGTCGGCCGTGTCGATGCCCGTCACGGCCGTGGGCGGAACGCGTGCACACCTACCGCAGGGCTGACCGGCGCCGGGCCTGCCCGGGCCTCGCCGACATGGTGCTCACGCGGCCTGCTGCGGCGCCCGCGAGGGGCCGCCCGTGGATGTCACACGCCGCGGGTAACTTCGACCCGATGCTGAAAGTGCATACCGACAGTGACCTCCGGGTGCTCGCCGACCGTCTCGGCGAGGTGCTCTCGGTCGCGCCCGAGGCCATGGCACAGTCCGCGTGGGACCCGATGCAGCCCGAGTGGGTCGCAGTGCCGTCGGCCGGCATGCGCACCTGGCTGTCGCTCGAGCTCGCGCGTCGGTTGGGTGCAGGTGTCGTTCGAGGTGGGGGCGCGGCAGCGCAGCCGGTCGACGGTGTCACCGCCAACGTCGAGTTCGCCTTTCCCGGCTCACTTCGCACCAGGATCCTGGCCGCCGGCCTTCCGGGCCGCGGCCTGCGCGAGAGCCCCGATCCGTGGACGGTCGAGCGGCTCGTGTGGCCGATCCTCGAAGTCGGCTGCGCCGGTTCGCTGCGCTCGCTTCCAGACGCCCTCGTGGATCCTCC
>Ga0315287_10005450_pt1 | contig 12535 bp, 13 predicted proteins | sample YL17G11_0_MG_FD_205037 | JGI IMG/M metagenome (GOLD analysis project Ga0315287, IMG submission 205037) | Sediment microbial communities from Yellowstone Lake, YNP, Wyoming, USA - YL17G11_0 | ecosystem: Environmental > Aquatic > Freshwater > Lake > Sediment | place: USA: Wyoming | collected...
GCAGCACGCACACCATCGCCACCAGAACCGCGAGCGCCCGCAGCAGCCATCCCCGGACCGCCAGTCCGGCCAGTGCGGCCGCCAACAGCAGGACCGCGAGCGGCGTCAGCGCCGTCGACCAGGCCGCACCGTTGATCGTGCTGGTCTTGGGATGGCCGAGGCCGTCGGCGGATCCCAGCGACACCCACGGCAACCGTGACGCCACCCACAGGCCGAGTGCCGAGACGCACAGCAGCAGTTGCGCGAGGCGGATCACGGCGCACTCAGGGTCTCGGCGGCGACGATGGCAGCGAGCACCGCTTTGGCCTTGTTGGCGGCCTCGGTGTACTCGTACGGGCCGTTGGAGTCGGCCACCACCCCACCGCCGGCCTGCACATAGGCAGTGCCATCGCGCATCAGCGCGGTACGGATGGCGATCGCAAAGTCGGCGTTGCCGGCGAAGTCGAGGTAGCCGACCACGCCGCCGTAGAGTCCGCGGCGGGTGATCTCGACCTCCTCGATGAGTTCCATCGCGCGCACCTTGGGCGCGCCGGACAGCGTGCCGGCCGGAAAGCACGCCGTGACGGCGTCGAGGGCGGTCCGGCCGTCGGCCAGCATGCCGTTTACCGTGGACACCAGGTGCATGACGTGGCTGTAGCGCTCGATGTGGCTGTAGTCCTCGACCCGGACGGTGCCCGGCACGCATACCCGGCCAAGATCGTTGCGGCCGAGGTCGACCAGCATCAGGTGCTCGGCCCGCTCCTTCTCATCAGAGAGCAACTCCTTCTCCAGCAGTTGATCGTCCTCCTCACTGGCCCCGCGCCACCGGGTGCCGGCGATCGGATGCGTCGTCGCCCGGCCGTCCTGGACCGTCACCAGCGCCTCGGGGCTGGATCCGACGATCGAAAACGCCGTTTCCCCAAACTCATTCGGGATCTGCAGCAGGTACATGTAGGGACTGGGATTTGTCACCCGGAGCATGCGGTAGACATCGATCGGATCGGCGGCGGTGTCTAGTTCGAAGCGTTGCGAGGGCACGACCTGGAACGCCTCGCCGGCTTCAATCTCCTTGACCAGTCGCTCGACCACCGCTCCGTACTCCTGTTCGGTGCGCTGCGCACGCGGGTGTGGCTCGGGCCGGGTGAAGGTGGCCACCGTGGAACTCAGCGGCTGGCCGAGTGCCGCGGTCATGACATCGAGGCGAGCGAGGGCATCGTCGTAGGCGGAGTCGACGTGGTCGTCGCTGCCGTTGAAGTTCACCGCGTTGGCGATCAGCGTGATGGTGCCCTCGTGGTGGTCGACGGCGGCGATATCGGTGGCCAGCAGCAGGAGCATGTCAGGCAGGTGGAGATCGTCGAGCGCCAGTTCGGGCAGACGTTCCAGGCGGCGGACGAAGTCGTAGGCGAAGAACCCGACCATGCCACCGGACAGCGGCGGCATCCCGGCGAGCGGTCCGGTGGACAGCAGATCCATCGTCGCCCGCAACGCCTCCAGTGGGTCCCCGCCGGTCGGTGCGCCGTCGGGGGTGGCGCCCAGCCAGGTCGCCTGGCCGTCGCGCACCGTCAACGCCGACGGAGCACCCGCTCCGATGAACGACCACCGCGACCAGGACCGGCCATTCTCGGCGGACTCCAGCAGGAAGGTACCGGGCCGGCCAGCGGCCAGTTTGCGGTAGGCCGACAGCGGCGTCTCGCTGTCGGCGAGCACCTTGCGGGTGACCGGCACCACACGGTGTTCGGCGGCCAGTGCGCGGAACTCGTCGCGGGTAGTCGTGGCGTGCACGGGGATCATCCTCCCAGACTGTTCAACCCGGACTGTTCATCCCAGACTGTTCACCCCAGACTGTTCAACCCAGACTGTTCAACCCAGCCCGGACTGTTCATCCCAGCCGACCGGCGATAGCGTGGTCGCTATGAAGCGTGGTGACCGAGTACCCGAGTTCGAATTGCCCGATCAGACCGGAACCGTCCGTTCGTTGACGGCCCTGCTGTCCGACGGGCCGATCGTGCTGTTCTTCTACCCCGCGGCGATGACGCCGGGGTGCACCAAAGAGGCCTGCCACTTCCGGGATCTGGCCGGGGAGTTCGCGGAGGTGGGCGCAACGCGGGTGGGCATCAGCACCGATGCCGTGACCAAACAGGCTCGCTTCGCCGACTCGCAGCGGTTCGACTATCCACTGCTCTCCGACGCCGATGGCGCGGTAGCCGACTCCTTCGGCGTCAAGCGCGGCCTGCTCGGCAAATTCCTGCCGGTGAAACGCACCACCTTCGTCATTGACACCGATCGCACGGTGCTCGAGGTGATCTCCAGCGAGGTCAATATGGACGCCCACGCCGACAAGGCGCTGGCGATGTTGCGCTCGCGCTAGTCGATCATCTCGAAGTCGGGTAGCGCGAACGTCTTGTCGAAGAACGGCTGCAGCGGCGCATAGAGACGGAAGTACACGAAGCAACCGTCATCCCCGACGGTCTTCATATAGTTCTTCTCAAAGCCGGCCGGGGCTTTCGCGCCGACGTAGAGGTCGATGCTGCCGTCGGCGTTGACGATGAGGTCGGGCAGGCGGCTGTCCAGGTTTGCGCTACGGATCTCGGTACCGCCATTGTCATAGACCCCACCAGGTCGCGCGAGCGTGCGTGTCGGCACCCCGACACGCCGCCTGCAACGGACTTTCGCGCACGGTCGCGGGGGCAGCGCGGCGGGATGACGGGTCAGTCCGGCGGTCCGAGCAGTAAATCGGCGTCGAAGCAGGTGTACTCGCCGGTGTGACAGGCGCCGCCGATCTGGTCGACCTCGAGCAGCACCGCATCGCCGTCGCAGTCCAGTCGTACCGAGTGCACGTACTGGGTGTGACCCGACGTCGCGCCCTTGACCCAGTGCTCCCCGCGGGAGCGCGAGTAATAGGTCGCCTCCCGGGTTTCCAGGGTGCGGGCCAGCGCCTCATCGTCCATCCACGCCAGCATCAGTACCTTTCCAGTGCCACGATCCTGAGCGACCGCGGCGAACAAACCGTTGGCGTCGCGCTTGAGTTTGGCTGCGATCTCGGGGTCGAGGCTCACCGGAACGCTCACCTAACTGTTATCCCTTCTGAAGCCATCGCCGCCTTCACCTCACCGATTGTCAGCTCGCCGAAGTGGAACACGCTGGCCGCCAACACCGCATCGGCACCGGCCGCCACCGCGGGTGCGAAGTGCTCGACTCTGCCCGCTCCCCCACTGGCGATCACCGGAACGGTCACCGCCCCGCGCACTGCGCGCAGCATAGGTAGGTCGAATCCGGCCTTGGTGCCGTCGGCGTCCATTGAGTTGAGCAGGATCTCGCCGACGCCGAGTTCGGCTCCGCGCCTTGCCCATTCGACCGCGTCGATCCCGGTTCCCTGTCGGCCGCCGTGCGTGGTGACCTCCCAGCCCGACGCGGTTGGCGGACCGCCCGACGGCACGGTGCGGGCGTCGACACTCAACACGATGCACTGCGAGCCGAACTGTCGGGCAAGTTCGGCCAGCAGTTCGGGCCGGGCGATCGCGGCGGTATTGACCGAGACCTTATCCGCACCTGCACGCAGCAGAGCATCGACATCGGCCACCGCCCGCACGCCGCCCCCGACAGTCAGTGGGATGAACACCTGTTCGGCGGTGCGGCGCACCACGTCCAGCATGGTGGCCCGGCCCGACGACGATGCCGTCACGTCCAGGAACGTCAGTTCGTCAGCGCCCTCAGCGTCGTAGACCGCGGCGAGTTCCACCGGGTCACCGGCGTCGCGCAGGTTGGCGAAGTTAACGCCCTTGACCACCCGGCCGGCATCCACGTCCAGACACGGGATGACGCGTACCGCCAGATCCGTCCGCGAGTCGGCCACGTTAACGGTTCACCGCCGCCAGGGCCTCCGGGAGGGTGAACCGGCCGGCGTAGAGGGCCTTGCCTACGATCGCGCCCTCGATGCCGGAGCCCGTGAGTGTGGCGATGGCACGCAGGTCGTCAAGGCTGGACACTCCACCAGAGGCGATCACCGGCGAGTTGGTGCACTCGGCGACACCCTCGAGCAGGTCGAGGTTAGGTCCGGTGAGCGTGCCGTCCTTGGTGACATCGGTGACGACGAACCGCGAACAGCCTTCGCTGTCAAGGCGTTCCAGCACCGACCACAGCTCACCGCCGTCAGTTTCCCAGCCGCGACCACGAAGCCGGTGCTCGCCGTCGACAACTTGCACATCAAGCCCGACCGCGACCCGATCGCCAAACTCGGCGATGGCGCGGGCACACCACACCGGATCCTCCAGTGCCGCAGTGCCGATGTTGACCCGGGCGCACCCGGTTGCCAACGCAGCATTCAGCGACTCATCGTCGCGGATGCCACCGGAGAGTTCGACTTTCACGTCCAGTGCACGCACCACGTCGGCGAGCAGTTCGCGGTTGCTGCCGCGGCCGAACGCCGCGTCGAGGTCGACCAGATGGATCCACTCGGCGCCGTCGCGCTGCCAGGTCAGCGCGGCCTCCAGTGCGGTGCCGTATTCGGTCTCGCTGCCCGCCTTGCCCTGAACCAGGCGCACCGCCCGGCCCTCGATCACGTCGACGGCGGGCAACAGGATCAATGACGCGTCTTCCTTCACAGTCCCTCAACCCAATTGGCGAGCAGTGCCGCACCCGCGTCACCGCTCTTCTCCGGATGAAATTGTGTCGCCGACAATGGCCCGTCCTCGACGGCTGCCAGAAACCGCACGTTATGGGTGGCCCAGGTGAGCAGTGCGCCCGGATCGCCCTCCCAGGTCTGGTCTTTCGAACACAGGGCCGCGTAGGAGTGCACGAAGTAAAACCGGGTGTCAGCGTCGATGCCCTTGAACAACCTGCTGCCCGGTGCGGCGTCGACGACATTCCAGCCCATGTGCGGGACCACCGGCGCGTCGAGTCGGGTGACCGCACCTGGCCACTGTCCGCACCCGGTGCTCTGGACGCCGAACTCGACGCCCCGGGCGAACAGGATCTGCATCCCGACGCAGACGCCGAGCACCGGCCGACCCGCGGCGAGGCGTTCGGCGATGATGCTGTCACCTCCGATGGCGCGCAACCCGCTCATGCAGGCCTCGAACGCTCCCACGCCGGGAACCACCAGGCCGTGAGCCGTCAAAGCAGTGGCGCGATCCGACGTCACCTCGACGTCAGCGCCAACCCGCTCCAGAGCGCGTTGAGCTGACCGCAGATTGCCTGATCCGTAATCGAGGACTACAACCTTTTTGCGGCTGAAGTTATCTGTCACAGAACACCTTTGGTGGACGGCACTCCCGCAACCCGCGGATCAACCTCCACGGCTCGTCGCAGGGCGCGGGCCACTGCCTTGTACTGCGCTTCGGTGATGTGGTGCGGATCGCGGCCATAGATGACGCGGACGTGTAGTGCGATGCGCGCATTGACCGCGATCGATTCGAAGACATGCCGGTTGATAACGGTGTGGTACGGCACGCCGGATCCGGCGATGGTGAACTCCGCCAGATAGTCGGGTTCGCCGGTGTGCACGAAATAGGGCCGCCCGGAGACGTCGACGGCGGCGTGCGCCAGTGTCTCGTCCATCGGGATGTAGGAATCGCCGAACCGGCGGATGCCTTTCTTGTCCCCCAGTGCCTGCCCGAGTGCGGTGCCCAGCACGATCGCGGTGTCCTCGATGGTGTGGTGGCCCTCAATCTCGACGTCACCGCGGGCGGACACGGTCAGGTCGAAACTCGCGTGGGTGCCCAGTGCGGTGAGCATGTGGTCGAAGAACGGCACTCCGGTGTCTATCGATATCCGGCCGGTGCCGTCGAGGTCGAGTTCGACAACGATGTCGGACTCTTTAGTTCTCCGTTCGACTCGCGCGCGTCGGGCTGCCGGCGGGCAGGAGCGAAGCGAATCGGGAGTCGTATTGGGCGTAGTGGTCATGATGCTCCTAGGGGCTGTACCGATTCGGCGGCGGCGAATCGTTGGCTGGCGGTCAGGAAGGCGTCGTTCTCATGCGGTAGGCCGATGGTGACCCGCAGGTAGCCACCGATGCCGACGTCGCGGATGAGGACGCCGTCGTCAAGGTAGTGCTGCCAGGCCGCCGGGGCGTCGGGAAACTCACCGAACAGCACGAAGTTCGCATCACTCGGGATCACCCGGAAACCTATGCCGTGCAGGGCAGCACAGACTCGCTCGCGTTCGGCGACCAGTGCCGCCACACCGCCCAGGGTCTCGGCGGAATGCCGCAGTGCGGCGCGGGCGGCCGCCTGGGTGATGGCGGACAGGTGGTACGGCAGACGCACCAGCAGGATCGCGTCGATGACCGCGGGTGCGGCCACCAGATATCCCAGCCGGCCACCGGCGAAGGCGAACGCCTTGCTCATGGTTCGGCTGATGATCAACCGCGCCGGGTACTCATCGAGCAGAGCGATGGCACTGGGTTGCGACGAGAACTCCCCGTAGGCCTCGTCGACAATCAGCACCCCGGAGGTCGTCGCGTCCAGCAGTCGTCGCACATCGGACGGCGGGACGCTCTGGCCGGTCGGGTTATTCGGGCTGGTGACGAAAACCACGTCGGGCTTGGCACTGCGGATCGCGGCTGTCGCGGTTTCGACGTCAAGACTGAAATCGGCGGAGCGGTAGGCCTCGATCCACTCGGTCTGAGTGCCGTCGGCGATGATCGGATGCATCGAATAGGACGGCACAAAACCGATGGCACGCCGGCCCGGTCCGCCGAATGTTTGCAGAAGTTGCTGGAGGATCTCGTTGGATCCGTTTGCCGCCCAGAGGTTCTCGACACCGACCTCGGTTCCGGTGCACGCGGTCACATACGCCGCCAGGTCGCGCCGGAGTTCCACCGCATCGCGGTCTGGATAGCGGTGCATGGTGGCCGCAGCGATCCGAACCGACTCAGCCACGTCGTCGATCAGGGCGCGACTAGGCGGATGCGGGTTCTCGTTGGTGTTCAGCCGAACCGCAACATCGAGTTGCGGCGCACCGTAAGCCGATTTACCGCGCAGATTCTCCCGCAGTGGCAGATCGGAGAGAACAATCCTTTCCCCGATACCCATTACCGCTCGAACCTCCGCCGGACCGCCTCGCCGTGACCGGGCAGGTCCTCGGCATTGGCCAGGGTGATGACGTGACCCGACACGTCTTTGAGTGCAGCCTCGGTGTAGTCGACGACGTGGATACCGCGCAGGAAGGTCTGCACCGACAATCCACTGGAGTGCCGCGCACATCCCGCGGTGGGCAGCACATGATTGGATCCGGCGCAGTAGTCTCCGAGGCTTACCGGTGACCACGGACCGACGAAAATCGCTCCGGCGGAACGGATCCGGGCGGCGACGTCGGCCGCGTCGGCGGTCTGGATCTCCAGGTGTTCTGCGGCGTAGGCGTTGACCACGCGCACCCCGTTATCGACGTCATCGACGAGCACGATCGCGGACTGGCGTCCGGTCAAGGCCTGGGTGACACGTTCGCGGTGCGCGGTGGTGGTCAGTTGAACAGCCAATTCGGCCTCGGTGGCATCGGCCAGTGCAGCGCTGTCGGTGACCAGCACGCTGGCCGCCATCACATCGTGTTCGGCCTGACTGATCAGATCGGCGGCCACATGCACCGGGTCGGCCGTGCGGTCGGCAAGGATCGCGATCTCGGTCGGGCCGGCCTCGGAGTCGATACCGACCTGCGAGCGACAGATCCGCTTCGCGGCCGTCACATAGATATTGCCGGGCCCGGTGATCATGTCGACACAAGCAAGCTCGCCACCGTCGGTATCGGTGCCGCCGAAAGCCAGTAGCGCCACGCCCTGGGAACCACCGACCGCCCACACCTCGTCGACGCCGAGCAACTGTGCGGCCGCGAGAATGGTGGGGTGCGGAAGTCCGCCGAATGCTGCCTGCGGCGGGCTGGCTACCACCAGTGACTCGACCCCGGCGGCCTGGGCCGGCACCACGTTCATCACCACACTCGACGGGTAGACCGCGGTACCGCCGGGCACATAGAGGCCCACCCGCTCCACCGGCACCCACCGCTCGGTCACGGTGGCGCCAGGGCCGAGAGTTGTCGTGGTGTCGGTGCGGCGCTGGTCGGCGTGGACGGCCCGGGTGCGCTCGATGGCAACCTCCAACGCGGCCCGTACGTCGGCTGCCAGCCCGGCCAAGGCGGAACGGAGGTCCGCGACCGGCACCCGGACTCTTCCAGGACGCACACCGTCGAATTTTTCGCCGTAGTCCAGGGCTGCCGTCGCTCCACGGGCGGCGACGTCGTCGACGATCGGCCGGACCACCGGTACCACCGCGTCGACGTCGACACCTCCCCGGGGAAGCGCGGAGCGCAACTGCACTGCGCTCAGGGCGCGGCCGCGCAGGTCGATCCGGGACATGGCGAAGGCAGTCATCGCGTTCATTGTCCCTGATCTGCGCATGGATTCGAAAATCAATTACGCATCGAATTAGCTATCCGGGGTCTCGGGGCGGGAAGTCAGCCCTGAACTCAGGCGGTCGGAATCAGCGAAGGGAGTGGATTCAGGGCCGTCGGCGAGACCGCGCCCGGACCCCGGGGGGACAGGCTTTTGTCGCTTGACGTGAGCGACGGCGAACTTGAGGGTGACGTGAGCGACGGCGAACTTGAGGGTGACGTGCTCGTGGTCGGCGGGGATTCCTTGGCACTGGGGGCGCAGGCACTCACGACAACCATTGCGGCCACTGCCGCCCCGCCCGCGGCTAGGGCGATCCCACGAGCAATCCGGCTAGACCTCATGTGATACCCCACCCGTCTCCCCTTGCAGCCGGCTCAGGATCTTCCCGATGGCGGAATCGTACGCTGCCGGCACGTAACCGGACCCCGCCGGTGCGTCGCCGCGCAGTGCAATGAGACCGGTGCCGGATGATGGCAGCCATGCGCAAGGAAGACCATCCCAACAACTCCCCCGACGTACCGATGAAGTTCCCGGTGTGGCTGGAGAACGTCCTGATCCGCTACATCAATCCGGTGGCCGTCCCAATAACCCGGTTCACCCCGGGCATCACCGTCATCAAGCATCGGGGACGTAAGTCGGGCAAGGACTACACGACGGCAATCTCGGCGTACCGCAAGGGCAGCACGGTGGCAATCGGACTGTTACACGGCAAGACGAATTGGGTGAAGAACATCCTGGCCGCCGGCGAGGCAGATCTGACACTGGGCGGCCGCGACGTCCATCTGGTCAACCCGCGGATCGTTGCGGCGGGCACCGACGACCCATCGCTGCCACCGATGATGCGGATCGTGGCCCGCCGCGGAGTCGGGGTGTTCGCGGCCGATATCGCTGGAGGCGCTAAGTGACTCGACCCTAAAGATCGAGGCCGATGTCGAGCACCCGCACCGAGTGGGTGAGCGCACCGACGGCGAGGTAGTCCACGCCGGTGCCGGCGTAGTGCGCGGCGGATTTCAGGGACAGCCCGCCTGAAGCCTCCAGCAGCACCCGCGGGGCGCGGGCATCGCGGCGCTGGACCGCCATCTGGGTCTGCCACACCGGGAAGTTGTCCAGCAGAATCAACTCCACGTCCTCACCGAGAACCTCGTCGAGTTGTTCGAGGGTGTCGACCTCGACCTCGCACGGCAGATCGGGCGCGGCGGCGCGGACGGCACGTAGCGCGGCGACCACCGATCCCGCCGCGGCCACGTGGTTGTCCTTGATCAGTGCGGCATCGCCCAGGCCCATCCGATGGTTGACCCCGCCGCCGACGCGCACCGCATACTTCTGCAACGCCCGCAGACCAGGCAGGGTCTTGCGGGTATCGCGAATCTTGGTCTCGGTTCCCTCCACGGCGGCAACCCAGGCGGCGGTGGCGGTGGCGATACCGGAAAGATGACAGAGGAGGTTGAGCAGGGTGCGTTCGGCAGTCAGCAGACCGCGAGTCTCGGCCTCTACTCGCAGCAGTGCCTGACCGGGCTCCAAGCGGGTGCCGTCCTGCACCCTGTCCAGCACCCGGTAGCCGTCGGCTCCGAGAACCTCGTCGAGCACCATCAGCGCGACGGCTACTCCGGCGGCGACGCCAGGTTCGCGAGCAACAAGGGCGGCCTCGGTTCGGGCGTCGGCGGGCACCGTCGCGACGGTCGTCACGTCGGGTCCGTAGCGCAGATCCTCGTCCAGTCCGCGGCGGATCGTCAGCAGCGCCTCGGAACGCTCGTCGGCTGTCAGCGCCATGGCGTCAGTGTCACCACCGCGGTCGACCCGATCCGGTACGGGCGGGGTGTCAGGCTCATCGCGTGACGGGGACGGCTGGTTCGGCGAGTGCGACGCGGCCCTCAGTGGTGCCGTGCACGCGCACCGGGACGGCCTGTGCCGGATCGGTATCGGGGAAATCACCGCGGTGGTGGCAGCCGCGGGTCTCGGTGCGGGCCAGTGCGGCCACCGCAACAGCACGGGCCGACATCGTGAGCGCGACATCTTCTGAATCCGCGCGGGTCACCATCGTGCGCGGCGTGGCGCCGTCGAGTTCATCAATGAGGTGTCTCAGCCCGTCCGCGTCACGGACCACCGACGCCCACCGCGTCATCGCCTGTTGCAGATCGCCCCGATCGAGCGCAACCCGCTGGGCCGGTTGTACTTTCGCCATCGATACTCCGGAACCACGGGCATGCGCGGCAGCTTCCCGGCCCGCACGACCACCGACCACTAGACCTTCCAGCAGGCTGTTGGATGCCAGCCGGTTGGCTCCGTGCATCCCGGTGCGGCCCACCTCGCCGGCCGCGAACAGGCCCGGCAGATCGGTGCGGCCGTGCACGTCGGTGCTCACCCCGCCGCAGCTGTAGTGCGCACCGGGAACCACCGGAATCAGCTGGCTCGTGGGGTCGATACCGGCGTCGCGGCAGGCGGCGGTCACGGTCGGGAAGCGCTGAGCGAACCCCTCGATGGAGCGTGCATCGAGAAAGACGCATTCGTCTCCGGTGGCGCGCATACGCGCCTCGATCGCCGCGGCCACCACATCGCGCGGAGCCAGGTCGCCCATCGGGTGCACGCCGGCCGTCACCGACTCGCCGCGGGCGTCGAGCAGTACAGCGCCCTCACCGCGCAGTGCCTCGGTGATCAGTGGCCGCCGACCGGAGCCATTGCGGTCAAAAAGCATCGTCGGATGAAACTGGATGAACTCGACATCGGTGACGTCCACGCCCGCCCACAGCGCGAGTGCGATGCCGTCGCCGGTCGACCCGGCCGGATTGGTGGTGGCGCTGTAGAGGTGGCCGAGTCCGCCGGTGGCCAAGATCACCGACGAGGTGTGCAGCACACCGATGCCGTCGGCGTTTCCGACGAGCACTCCGGTGACCGCGGATCCCGAGTGCAGGATCTCCAGCGCGACGTGGTTGTGCCGGATGTCGAGGGTGGCAGCGGCGTGATCGAGGGCGCGCTGAACCTCAGCGCCCGTGGCGTCACCGCCGGCGTGCATGATCCGGCGGCGCGAATGCCCGCCCTCGCGGGTCAGCGCCCACTGGCCCGGGGCGCTCTCGTCGAAACGGGCGCCGTCGGCAATCAGATCAGCCACCGCCTGATAACCGTCGGCGACGATCGAGCGCACCGCGTCCTCGTCGCAGAGTCCCGCCCCCGCGATCACGGTGTCGCGTACGTGCGCCTCGACGGTGTCGTCGGTGTAGGGCAGGACGACTGCGATGCCGCCCTGGGCATAGAAGGTGGCGGTCTCGGTGGCCTTGCTCAGTACGACGGTGCGCTGACCGCGGCGGTGCGCGGCAAGCGCCGCCGCCAGACCGGCCACACCGGTGCCGATCACGACGACGTCGGCGCGCTGTTCCCAGTCCGCGCCCGCACTACCCCCGCACGCGCGGCTCATTCGCCACCCCCGCAGGCGCGGGTCATTCGGCACCGCCAGGTGAACCGATCGCGATCATGCGTTGCACGCTGGCGCGGGCCAGACGCGCGATTTCGGGATCGACGTCGACCTCATCGGCACCGGAGATCAGGCAGCGCAACAACGCGGCCGGGGTGATCATCTTCATGTACTTGCACGACGCGCGATCGTTGACGGCCTGGAAGTCGACATTCGGCGCGGCATTTCGCAATTGGTACAGCATGCCGACCTCGGTGGCCACCAGTACCTGTTTGGCGTTCGAGGTACGGGCGGCGTCCAGCATCCCGCCGGTGGACAGGATCTTCACCCGCTCTTGCGGGAACGCGCCCTCGCCGGCCAGATACAACGCGGACGTGGCGCAACCGCATTCGGGATGCACATACAGCTCGGCGTCGGGGTGGCTGCGGGCTTGGGCGGCGAGTTCGTCGCCGTTGATACCGGCATGGACGTGGCACTCCCCGGCCCAGATATGCAGGTTCGTCCGGCCGGTCAGTCTCCGGACATGCGCGCCGAGGAACTGATCCGGGCAGAACAGCACATCGCGGTCCGCGGGAATGGACGCCACCACCTCAACCGCGTTCGACGAGGTACAGCAGATGTCGGTGAGCGCCTTCACCGCGGCGGTGGTGTTGACATAGGACACCACCACGGCGTCGGGGTATTCGTCCTTCCACGCCTGCAGTTCCTCGGCGTTGATGGAGTCGGCCAGCGAGCACCCGGCCCGTTGATCGGGGATCAGCACGGTCTTG
>Ga0315287_10005452_pt1 | contig 12533 bp, 7 predicted proteins | sample YL17G11_0_MG_FD_205037 | JGI IMG/M metagenome (GOLD analysis project Ga0315287, IMG submission 205037) | Sediment microbial communities from Yellowstone Lake, YNP, Wyoming, USA - YL17G11_0 | ecosystem: Environmental > Aquatic > Freshwater > Lake > Sediment | place: USA: Wyoming | collected...
CCGGCGTCCAGTCGACCAACACGCCGCAGAAGCTCTGCTGGCTGCTCGACGCGTGGGCTGCGCCCGCGAAGCTCGGCTTGAGGCTGCACGTGCCGGTCGCCGTGGCGCTGACGCACTCGCTCACGAGCGGCGCCTGGCACTTGCCGGCGGCATCCGTGGCGGCGATCACCCGGTAGGAATAGTCGAGGCCGCCCGAGACGGTCGTGTCGGTGAAGCTGTTGGCGATGCCGCTCGTCGCGGCAAGCGGCCTGTATAGTCCCTCACTGCCGCAAACACCGTCCGCGCGTTCGATGGCGTAGGAGCCCGGTTGGGGCGCGATCCCCGTCCAACTCACGGTGATCTGGTTGTCGCCGGGGACCGTCGCGGTGCCTATCGTCGGCGCGGAGAAGGGACGGGACGTGCAGGTCGTGGGAAGGCACTGCCCCGCTCCCCCACCGGCGGGGAACGCGGCCGAGGCGATCTTGGTCCCCCAGAGGCTCGTCGACGTGGGGATGTACTGGGCGACGTACCAGAACGTGCAATCGTCGAAAGGATCGATGCTCATGCTGCTGTAATCGCCCCAACGGGAGTTGCTCGTGTTGTTCCTGGTCCCGGTCGCGATGATCGCTTCGGGCGCCGTCATCGTCCCCAACGGGTCGCCCTTCGCCCGCCCCGTGTAGCGAAGGCTCTGGTTGTCGGTGCCCGCCGTCTTCCCGGTCGTGCTGTAGCCGACGAGGATGTTCTCTGCCGAATCCATAGCGATCGAGGACATCCAGCGGCTGCGCCCGTTCGCCACGTCCGCGACCGTTCCCTGCTGGTAGACGCAAGGGTAGGAGGAGCAGACCGCGTCCGGCGTGCCGGAGAGGCGGAAGTCGTACCAGCGAACGCCGGAGACGACCCCGGTGACCGAAGGATCGACCGAGTGGCTGACGACCAGCGACTCGTGGTCGACGAAGTTGCGGTACGCGACGCGAAACATCAGCCGGTCGGCCAGCGAGTCGAGGACGAACGTGGTTCCCGGCTGCGGGAGACAGGAGCCCCCCCCGCAAGCGGCGGTCGCAGCAGCCACCGGCACCGTCGCCTGCTTGGTCCTGACCGTGTTCGCCGGTGTTTCGAAATCCACCTTCATGCGGTAGATGAACATCCCTGAGGGATGGATCGACAAGAAGATCCCCGGCGCGCCTTGCGGTGGCGGCGTGAAGCCGTCGAGGTCGGCGGGCATGTGGCCGCCTTCGTTCGCGTCGAAGATCACCTGCCAGGTCGCCGTCGGATCGCCGCCGAGCATCTTCTTTCGATCCATCGCCGCGAACATCGCCGCGATGTACCCGCCCGACGTGGAGGCGAAAGCGTGGCCCATCATGTAGTAGGCGTCGCTCCAGACGCCGAAGTGCGGGTAGTCACCGAAGCGTCCCGACGGCACGACGAAGGCCCACCGGGCGTAGGTCCCGATCGCGTTGGGGGTCGTCGAGACGGCCACGCACTGGTAGTAGGAGCCGCCGCTCAAGGTCGTCGTGAACTGGGAGATCAACCAGCGGTCGGCGAGCTTGTCGTAAAGGACGATCGGGTCGCCGCTGTTTTGGGTCTCGCAGGGGCCGCCGAAGCCGGACCAGAGGGTGTTGATGCTCGACGGGCCGAGGACCGACGTGGCGACGTTCGTCGCGCGGTTCAACGACCAGACTTGATAACGGGTGTTGACCGTCTCGACGTACTGATTGTTCCCCACCGAGCCGTTGCTGTCGGACGGCGAGCCCCCGCTGACGCCGATGCCGACGAAGTTGAACCCCGTGCTCGGCGCGGCCGGCGCGAAACCTCCCGAAGCTAGAGATTCGGACGAGGACACGACGGGCTGGACGACGGGATCGGGGACGCTGGATCGCGGGATGCGCCAGCTCGGTAGCTGGGGATTCGAAGGCTCCATCTCCTCCTCGCCCGCCATCGTCGATGTCGCGCGAGAAGCCATGTCGAGGAGCGGCGGGGAGATGTCGAACCGGGAGGCCGAGACCGCGTACACCGTTTCGCCGAGGTTGTTGCGGTGTTCCTTGATCGTGTCGAGCTTGGCGTCGGCATCGTAGCCGTCGCCCGGGTCAGGCGTGCGGGCGATTCCCGACGCATGGCTTGGGGCCGCCGCGTTGCGATCCTTCTTGCGGATTTTTTCCGTGACCTTCGTGGCGCCATCCGCGAAAACGTGCGTGCTTGCGGGCAGCACGAGACAAGCGACGAGAAAGACCGCGGACACAACTTTGGCAACTCGCATCGTGGATGCTCCTCGATGCAATAGGTACGTTGAATCTCGAGGGAGGACAAGGCGAGACGCTCGTCCCGAGCGTTGGCGGAGGGCCACCCGCCCTGACGGCGATCGTCCGCCGCCAGGGCGCGTCGCGTGCCGCGGCATCGGGGGGATCCCGCGGCGGGTGGTTACGCGACCTTGATCTCGACCTTCTTCGGCTTTGCGGTCTCAACCTTGGGGACGGTCACTTCGAGCACGCCATCCTTGTAGACCGCGGTGACCTTCGTCGGATCGACGGTCGTGGGGAGCGAGAAGCTCCGGGTGAAGCTCCCGTACACCCTTTCCATCAAGTGCGCGTTCACTTCCTTCGTCTCTTTCTCCTCCTTGCGTTCTCCGTGCAGCGTCAGCACCCCGTTTTCGATCCGGACGTCCATGTCTTCCTTATGGATGCCGGGAACCTCCGCCCGGATGACGAGGTGGTCTTGCCTTTCGAAGATGTCGACGGGCGGAGCCCAAGCCCCGAACGAGTCTTCGGTGCGCTGGGCGTAAGGGTCGTTGACCGGGCGATTGAGCCGGTTGCTCATCGCGAGAAATTCCTGAAGCGGATCCCACCGAACGAGTTTCATGGCTTTTTCCCTCCTCTGAGTCGCCACACCTGGTTTTCGATGACGACTGTTCGGATAAGACCCGGCGACTAACGCGTCAAGCTTGGGGCTTGGCCTCGCGGGTCATCTCGAGCATGGTGGGCCGGAACCCCAGACGCTCAAAGAGGGTCCGGGCGCTTTCGTTCCGCCACGCGGCCATCAGCACCACACGCGGGGCGCCCATCGCCGTGAGGCGCGTCACAGCCTCTTCGACCAGTTGCGACGCGACGCCCGTCCTGCGGGAGCCTTCGTCCACGTAGAGGTCGTGGATCTTTCCGCACGCGTCGCGCAGATCGCTCCAGTCACGGTCTTCGACGCTGCCGAGGAGGTAACCCACGATGGTCTCGTCCTCCCCGAGGCACCGCACGGCGACGAGCAGCACGACGCCGTCGCGATCGAGCTGGCTTGAGAGAAAGCTCTCGTAGCCTTCCTCGAGCGGTTCGATGCACATGAACCGCAACGGGTCATACGCGTGGTGCTCGCGGACTAACGCGGCCGCGAGCTTTGACGCCGCTTCGAGATCAGAACGACGCGCCGCCCGAATCGCGATCACGTCGCCCGCCTTCTGGTCGTGACCTAAGGGCAGGTCGCGCTCACCCGCGGGGTCGAGACCCCACCCTGAAGCTGGAAGCCGAACGGCCCCTTGCCGCAGTCGTTGCCCCCTTGGATCAGGTACCAGAACCCCTCGTCGGGATTCGGGACGTCGGGGTCGGTCGCCACCGTTCCCGCAGTGCCGCCGAGCAGGCACACCTCGTCTCCACCGCCCGGCCCGACCGGAAGGGCGCCGACGAGACCGCGCAGCACGTCGGACCAAGTGCTGCCGGAAGCCGTGTTCCAGGTGATCGTGGTCAACCCGCCGAGTTGCGAGACCAGGACGCCCTCGTCGACTTCCGCAGGCGACGCGGTCCCCTGTCCCACGCAGATTCCGCTCTGGCAGGAATCGTTCGTCGTGCAGACGTTCGCGTCGCTACAAAGGACGCCGTCGGTCACCGCGGGGTTCGAGCAGACGCCCGTCTCCACAGCGCAGGTCCCCGCCTCGTGGCATCCATCGCTGGGCGTGCAGACGACGGGGTTCCCGCCGGCGCACGCGCCGGAGACGCACGTGTCGGATTGGGTGCAGCCGTTGCCGTCGCTGCACACGCTGCCGTCCGGCTTCGCCGGATCCGAACAGAGACCGGTCGATGGGTTGCACGTACCCGCCGAATGGCAGTTGTTGCTCGCCGCACACACCACGGGGTTTCCACCCGTACATGTTCCAGACTGACAGGTGTCGGATTGCGTGCACGCGCTGCCGTCGCTGCAGGCCGTCCCGTTCGGTTTCGCAGGGTTCGAACAAACGCCAGTCGCGGAACTGCAAGTCCCCGCGTTGTGGCACGCGTCGGTCACGACACACACCACCGGGTTTGTGCCCGTGCACGCCCCAGCCTGACATGTGTCGGTCTGGGTGCACCCGTTTCCGTCGTTGCACGCCGTTCCGTTCGGGGCGGTGGGGTTCGAGCAGAACCCCGTGTCGGGGCTGCACGTTCCGGCCGTATGGCACGCATCGGGCGCGTTGCACACCACCGGCGTCGCGCCCTGGCATACGCCCGACTGACACGAGTCGTTGAGCGTGCACCCGTTTCCGTCGCTGCAGGATGTCCCGTTGACCGCCCCGAAGCAGGGGTTGGGCGCGACGGTGGTGACCGTAGGGCCCGACGAAAGGCCGGGCTTGAACAGACCGATCGTCGCCGCAGCGAATGCCGGGGCGACGTTTGCGTCGAAACGGAAGTTGTACAAAGTGCCCCACCGGAGCGCGTTGGCGTTCACGTTGACGTTGTACGGCGTCGTCGCCCAGCTGACGGAGGTCGCCCCAACGGTCGCCGGCCAATCGGTTCCGTCGAACGGCTCGCCACTGTGGTAGTCGACGTCGTGGAACCCCGCGTTGGTGACCACCGTTCCCGCCGGGATTGGAACACTGAAGGACTGGGCACCGCGATTGTTGGTCAGGTTCTCGATCGCATACTCGTAATGGTAGATCCCGCCTCCCAGGTTGGTCGCCTTCGCGGACACGACGAACAATCCCTCGTCAGCCCCGACCGGCGTTTCGGTGACCGCAGAGTCCGTGGCCTTCCAAGCTTGGATCGCCATCTTTGCTCGAACGGTGGACCCCGTGAGCGTGAGGTTGAACGGGGAAGCGGCACCGATTGTTACAGGGCGGTAGGACGCGTTGTTGGTGTTGTTCTTAGCCGTCGCATCGTCGAGCGTGACGTACTGACCCTCAACGAAGTAGAGCGCGCCGGCATTTTGCGCGGGGTCGACGTCCGTCTCGTGGACCTGCAAGCGCTTGAAGATCGCATCGCCGCTCGTGTTGATCCTGGGGTCGGGATACAGGTACCCACCCGTGTTGGGGTTCACGTCCGCTTTCGGCCCCAGGCTGGTCTGGGTTCCGTTGAGGCCCGAGCTGTAGGGGTCGGAGCAGTTGACGCCGAGGTGCGCGCCACTCCCCGCGGGGACGCACGAACTGGAACAGACGTTTTGTTGCAGCGCCGTGAACGCGTGCTTCAGCCAGGACTGGCCGATCTGCTCGAATCGCCCGTTCTTGAGGCGGTACATGTTCTGGCCGATGATGGGTTTGTTCGCACTGCTGGCGATCCAGTTGAGCCAGCACGAGCCAAGATTGCACGAGGTGGTCCCGACCGCGTACCCCCTGATTCCCCCAACGGCTCCGTAATTGGTGGTTCCGACGAGGTCTCCGACGATAACGTCGGGGCTCTTGCCGCTGAACGTGCACGCCGCGGTGCAGCATGAGTTCGTTCCGCCGTTGTTCGTCGAACCGTCGTCGCAGTCCTCACCAGCCTCCACGGTACCGTTGCCGCAAACCGCCGCCGCGGCCGGGGACACCGCCAGGAGAGCCGCAACGAGGAAGATGAAGATCGTGGAAACCGAGATCACCCGAAACGAACGCACCAAAGTCATTCCTGCTCCCCCATCGGTCGATCAAAGACTTGTTTCGAAAGAGCGCGCGCGAATATACGACTAAAATTGTCGTCTTGTAGTGAAGAATTTAGAACTGCTGGACGCAAAGCCCGTGAAGCCTTGAAGTTGGACTAGAATGGCGGCTCGAGCGGAGATCGATGGCGCCACCCAAAAGCGAGCCTTGGACGGGAAAACTCTCGGTTATCCGTAAGTCCAAGCGGAGCAAGTGGAGGGCGGGCGTCCTGATCGGCGTGCATGCGCTGATCGCCCTCCACCTGACGCATTACTTGATCGCGGGACGAAGCCTCTCGCCGGTCGAGCCCTCCGAGTCGATGTACACGCTGGAATTGGGCTACCTGAACTGCGGGTTCGTGTTCTTCGCGATCGCGCTCGCCGGGACGCTGTTTTTTGGCCGGTTCTTCTGCGGCTGGGGCTGTCACCTCGTCGCCCTCCAGGATTTTTGCGCTTGGATCATGAAGAAGCTCGGCGTGCGCCCGAAACCGTTCCGATCGCGGCTCCTGGCGTTCGGACCATTCGTGCTGGCGTTTTACATGTTTGGGTGGCCGACGATTGCGCGGCTCGCCGCCGGCGGCGCCTTCCCGGGGTTCACGAACCATCTCATGACGAATGCCATCTGGGCCACGTTCCCCGGCCCGGTCTTTGCCGTCCTGACCTTCGCGACGAGCGGCTTCGCCGTCGTTTATTTCCTCGGGGCCAAGGGGTTTTGCACGTACGGGTGTCCCTACGGCGCCCTGTTCAGCGGTCTCGATTACGCGTCACCCGGACGGATCGTCGTCAACGACGACTGCGAGCAGTGCGGCCACTGCACGGCGACCTGCACCTCGAACGTGCGCGTCCACGAGGAGGTGAAGGTGTACGGGATGGTGGTCGATCCGGGCTGCATGAAGTGCACCGACTGCGTGAGCGTCTGCCCGAACGGAGCGCTTCGTTTCTCGTTCGCCCTTCCCTCATTATTGAAGAAAGCCCCCGCGACTCCCCGTTCCCGACGCTTCGACCTGTCGCTCTCCGAGGAGTTGTTCGTCGCCGCCGTCGGCGTCGCCGCGACGCTGACGTTTCGCGATCTGTACAACGGCCCTCCCCTGCTGATGGCGATCGGGCTCGGAGCGATCACCGCCTTCTTGTCGTTGAAGGTGTGGCAACTGGCGCGGCAACCGTCCGTCCGCGTGCAGAACCTCGAACTGAAGGCCTCGGGCCGGATGCGACGGACCGGCTGGGTCTTCGCGAGCCTGACGGCGCTCTGGCTGATGTTCACGTCGCACAGCGCCTTCGCTCAATGGCATCGCGCCAGGGGCCGCTACGAACTGAACCAGACCGAGGTCTCGCGCGCCGACGGATTGAGCGGCGCGTTCAAATCCAAGAGCTACTCGGCCCGGCACGAGCGCGCGCTCGCCGAGGCCTTCCGGCACTTCGAGATTGCGGATCGGTGGGGCCTCGTCGGTGTCGTCGAGGTCAAGCTCGGGCTCGCCTGGTGTCATCTCCTGCGCGGAGAGGTTTCGCAGGCCGAGCGCCTGGCCGGAGAGGCGGTCGCCCTCGCCCCCGATCGGCCGGAGCTTCTGCAAAACCTGGCCGATCTCGAGCGCGCCGCAGCGCCCCCCGTCGAGGAGCGCTTCAATCGCGCCGCGGCGCTTGCAGCGGAAGGCAAGCTCGAGGAGGCTGCGATTGAGTTTCAGGCATGCGTCGCGCTCGCCCCGGACTCCGCCCCCGCGCGGTTCAACCTCGGCGGCGTCCTCCGTCGCCTCGGCCGCAACAGCGCGGCGATCGAGCAGTTCGAAGTCGCCCGGCGCCTCGCCCCCGAAGACGCCGATGTCTTGATCGAACTGGGCCTGGCCTGCCAGGCGATGGGAGAAAACGACAAGGCGCTCGAGGCGTTCAAGCGCGCCGTGGCCCTGAACCCGGACAGCCCGGAGTCCAAGTTCCACCTGCCGGGGCTGATCGAGGAACTGGAACGGGCCGGGCCGGTTCGCTGAACGGCGACGGGATCGCGCTGGTCTTGCCTCGCGTGTCCCTCAGGGACTCGGCCGGACCTTCAACGTCTCCCCGCCGAGCCCGAACGCGCGCGCCAGGAGCTGGACGATGAGCCATGCCAGCAGCATGGTCACGATCGTGTGACTCAGGTAGTGGGCGCCTTTCAGGAGCTGGTACACCCCGACGATCCACCCTGCCGCAAGCCCGAGCGCCAACCCCGACCAGCGTGCCGTCCGCGTCTTCCCCACGAAGTACAAACCCATGAGCGCGAAAGCGCCGCTGCAATGGGCCGCCGGAAAACCTCGTCCCCGCTCTCGTCCCGGGACGTGCGGAATCGCCTCGAAGAGCTTGCGGTACGGTTGCTCGCCACCGTAGCGGGCGATCTTCCACGGTCCGAAGACCCCGGTCGTCTTCTTGAGAGTGCCGGCCGTCAACGGAATCAGGCCGAGGCACACGATCAGGAAGACGGCTTCGCGCCGGGAGAACGGGAACTTGGCGGATTTCGATGCCGGAACCGCGACGCACAGGAACAGGAAGGCGCCGATCACGCCGACGATCACCTTGGGGCCGTCGTAGAAAATCAGCCTCGGCAAGGGCGCGTCGCGATCGACACACCAGCCGCGGACGGGGTCGTACAGCCGATCTTGCACGAGAAGATCCAGCGAGGTCGTCTCGAACACCGCAAGGGTCAGCACGAGGAGCAGACCCGTTATCAACAGGGCTCGGTTACCGTTCATCATCTCTCCGGCTCAGCGAGTGACGACCCAGATCGCGGCCGCGAAAACGAGCGGGAAGAAGTACCACTCCGCATGTTTGGTGTACGGCCGCAGCCGGTCGGAATCGATGCCGTGCCTGAAGATCGTCGCGGACCACACGATCATCGACGCCAAGCCGAACAGGGCCACGATCCGCGCATCGAATGCGCCGAGGACGCCGAAGAGGATGGCGTTCACGCGATGCGGCCACGCGAGGCGGCTCCAGTAAAACGCGAGGCACAAGACGGTGATGACGGCGATCACCGCGTAGAGGACGAACAGCGCGCCTGCCGGCGGGCTGAGCGCCGGAACGCGCAGGCCGTTGCCCCGCGACCCGACGTAGGCCGCCACGACCGCGGCGACGATCGCGGACGCTGCGACGAGCAACGCCAGTCGCTTGCGGAGTCCAGGCAGCAGCGGCCGCGGCTCGAGGAGATAGGCCGCGACGAAGGCGAGCCCCAACACCCACCCCGAGCCGGTCGCCGCGAATCCGCCCAGCACGAGGGGAAGCGAGTAGATGCGCGTCCGCCGCTTCTCCAGATACCCCTCCATCGCCCAGACGCACGCCCCGAACAGCACGTAGGGAACGAACCAGAGCCCGTTCGTTACGCCCGGGCCGGCGAGCGCCGCCGCGATGAACAACAGCAACGAACACGAGATGTGGTCACGGGTCTTTTTTTTGAGTCCCATGAACAGGAACAGCGTGCCGATCGTCGCGATCGCGGATTGCGAGGCGCGCGGAAGGTGCACGAACGCCGTCTTGAAGATGACCGTGAAGACGGAGCCCATGCCGATGTACTCCATCTTCAGCTTTCGGCCGGCCCGCTCCATCCAGTCCGGCGCGTAATCGGCCGGCAGGACGACGATCGCATCCGCCGCATCTTCGTTTTGCATGATGAACCCTCCCGATGCTCGATCGGACCAGAAGTGACCGCCCATAGTACTTGCTGCCGGAATCAGCGCGGCCGGAAGCCGGCGCGGGGAACATGAGCTAGAGCGGTTGTGCCTCTTGGGCCGCAGAGTCGCGCAGCCCCTTGATCGCCATCGCCCCGATCGCGAGCAACAAGACGACCCAGATGGCGGAACGAACCTGAACGGCCAGGTTCACCGTGTCTCCGACCCATCCTCCCCCCTGAACGAACCAGAGAAGGAGCGACAGGACCAGCGGCACCAAGGGGATCGCCGCATCCTTCTTTCTGTCGTACACGCAGGCGAGGTAGAGGAAACAACTCACGGCGAGCGGATACCAGATAAAAAGCGCCTTGCCGAACAGAAGGAGGAACACCTGGCCGAGCACGAGGGCCCAGGCTCCCCCGTCTTTGAGGAAGCTGGTCCCACGGCGGCGCGCCATCACGAGCCCGACACCCGCCGAGAGGGCGAGGAGCAAGGCGTTCGCATAGGTCGCAGCGGAGAGCGGGCCGGGCAACAACTTCCAGAGGACGTAACCGCCCACGGGGCGCAGTTTTTCGAAACCCACGAGCGCGTACGTGACCTGTTCGCGCCGCCACAGGAGATACGGGAACAGCGGCCCAACGAAAACCACGGCCGAAACGGCGACCGCAATTGCCATCGCGCGGCGCCTCTCCCGTCCGAGCCCCCAGCCGAAATAGACCAACGCGGGGACGACCGCGGTCGTCTTGATCCCGAAGGCCAGTCCCCACAGGACACCCGAGAGCACGGGCCTCCCCCGCTCACCCGCCGCGACGCCCAGAAGCACCAGCAGCACCATGGCCGATTCGTTGTGCCCGAAACGAACGCTCGACAGCCACAAAAGAGGCGACAACAGGAGACAGAGGAAGAGGTGCCACCGGCCGGGCTCGGTGAGGGCCGTGCGGGCCTCCGCGAGCCGAACCACCGTGCGACAGAGGAGGACGTCAAGCGGCAGCGTCACCGCCAGCACGAACGCCTGGCCGTAACTCAGTCCCGTTTGCACGTTGAAGTCGGCGATCCCGAGAGCCTTTCCCAGCGCGTACCACGGCGCGAGGTAGAAGAACCAGATCGGAGGGTTGGTGACCGGAAGCACCAAATCGCTGTGAGGCGGGCGAAAGACGAAGGCGTACAGATCGAGCGGCGTCCCCGCGAGAATCTTCTCGATCGCCATCGCGTAGAACGCTCCGAAATCGACGTAGGCAAAAAAAGGCTTCATCGCCAGCGCCGCAGCACACCAGAGTAGGGAGACGACAACGTACCGGCTGGCAATTCCTCGCGTAGGACCCACCGCGCGCATCCCCCTTCGCCTGAAAGCGCTCATGCTACCCCGCAACCGGGAGCGATCAGCCGTCCTTCGCCGGTTGCGGAGAGCGGAGGCTCGTCGTAGCTTTCCACGCCTCATCAAGCAGGGGGGATCCAATTCATGACCAGCCGGTCCGCCCGATGGGCGCAGCACTGTTGCCGATCGTCGCCACGATGTCGTCGGTTGCGAGCGCTGCAGATCAGAACGTCTGCGCGGGTGTGTCGCCGGTTTCGAACTCCAACCTCACGCGCGTCACCGTGGCTAGCGGCATGACCGCCGGGACCAGCGACCCGCTCTTCGTCACCGCTCCTCCGGGTGACGTCGATCGCATCTTCATCGTGCTGCAAAACGGCGTTATCCGTCAGCTGCCGCGGGGCGCTGGAGAGACGGCGCACACGGTCTTCATGGACATCGACGCCCGAGTCGGCTCGACCGGCGACGAACAGGGATTGCTGGGGCTCGCCTTCAGCCCCAAGTTCGCGACCGACGGGTTCTTCACCGTCAACTACACCCGAAACCACGGCGCCACGATCATCTCGCGGTTCAGGACGCTGGATGGGACGCCCAACACCAACGGCGACCCGGCGAGCGAGACGATCCTTCTCCGAATCGCGCTGCCCTCGTCGAACCACAACGGCGGCTGGATGAGTTTCGGCCCCGACGGGTTCTTGTACATCGCGCAGGGGGACGGCGGCGGGGGCGGCGACGTCCACGGCGTCTGCGGCAACGGCCAGGAGAGAGCGGCCCTCCTGGGGAAGTTGCTGCGTGTCGATCCAACCGGGACGGTGGGTACCGCCCCCGATTGCGGACTCGACGCCGGCCCCTACACGGTTCCTCCCGGGAACCGGCTCGCGGATGGGCCCGGGACCGGCAACTGCGACGAGGTCTGGGCCTACGGCCTTCGCAACCCCTGGCGAAACTCGTTCGACCCGCAAAACGGCGACCTGTACGTCGGCGACGTGGGCCAGGGGTGCTGGGAGGAAGTCGACTGGACCCCGGGCACGAGCACGGGCGGAGAAAACTACGGCTGGAGATTGTTCGAGGGCCGCCACTGCTACAACTCGCTCCAGGGTTGCAGCGCTACCAGCTCTCCGGCGGGTTGCACGCCGGCGTGCAGCGACCCGGCGCCCGTGGGCGACCCGATAGCCAACGGCACGAGGCTTCCGATCTGGGACTACTCGTCGAGCGTCGGATCCGAGTGCACGGTCGTCGGCGGCTACGTCTATCGCGGCTGCCGGATGCCGAACTTCCGCGGGAAGTACTTCTACGGCGACTACTGCGCCGGCACCGTGCTCAGCTTCCAGCAGTCGGGGGGGCATCGCGACGAACCACCAAAGCTGGACGGCCCAACTCGGGGCGAGCTTGGCCTTCGACCTGACCAGTTTCGGCACCGACGCGCAGGGCGAACTGTACATGACGGACCGCGACGGCCTGGTGTACATGGCGCTCCCTCCGTTGCCGGACTTCGAGGTCTCGGGAGACGGCGCGGCGGGTCAACTCTTGCTCAGCAAGGGCGGCGATTGGACCTGGGAGGACTTGCCGTACTCCAGCAGACATCCGATCAGCGCGTACCGGGTCTACCGCGCGAACGTGGCGGACGGTGTGTTCAACGCGGGCGAGATCTTCGAGTGCGTGATGACGAGCACGGCCCCCGCTTGGCCCGCCGGAGGCGACCTGACGAACCCGAACCCGGACGGGATGTTCGAGTACGTCGTCTCGGCGCAAAACGCCGCCGGCGAAAGGACGAGCCCCGG
>Ga0315287_10005455_pt1 | contig 12527 bp, 11 predicted proteins | sample YL17G11_0_MG_FD_205037 | JGI IMG/M metagenome (GOLD analysis project Ga0315287, IMG submission 205037) | Sediment microbial communities from Yellowstone Lake, YNP, Wyoming, USA - YL17G11_0 | ecosystem: Environmental > Aquatic > Freshwater > Lake > Sediment | place: USA: Wyoming | collected...
CGCGGGCGCGTCCCGCCAGGAAGAGCGCACGGTCCATGTACGCCGCGTCGCTCAACACGGGCTACCAGCTCTCTTCGAAGAGCGCGTCGACGTACTCCCGCGCCGAGAAGGCTACCAGGTCGTTCATGTCTTCGCCGACACCGACGTAGCGGATCGGCAGACGGAGGTCGTGTGCGATCGCAACGGCGATGCCGCCTTTCGCGGTGCCGTCCAGCTTGGCGAGCACGATCCCCGTGACGCCCGCCGCCGCCATGAACTCACGGGCCTGCGCCAGACCGTTCTGGCCGACGGTGGCATCGAGCACCAGGAGCACCTCGTGCGGCGCGCCCGGGACTTCGCGGCCGGCAATCCGATGGATCTTCTGCAGTTCCTGCATGAGATTCGCCCGGGTGTGCATGCGCCCGGCGGTGTCGACAATAATCGGGTTCCGGCCGCGGGCCTTGCCGGCAGCCATGGCATCGAACACGACCGACGCCGGGTCCGCGCCTTCGCGAGCGCGAATGACGTCGACATCCGCACGGGCGGCCCAGATCTCCAACTGCGCCACGGCGGCTGCACGGAAGGTGTCCGCCGCACACACGAGAGGATGCTGTCCCTGCGCCTTGAACAGGTGAGCCAGCTTCGCGACCGTGGTCGTCTTTCCGGTGCCGTTGACGCCGACCACCAGCAACACGGTCGGCGTGCCCGTGCGCGCCGGCGTTCCATCCGCGCCAGCGAGGATGGCGAGCAGTTCGTGCTTGACCAGATCGCGGAGGGGTTCGCCGTGTCGGACGCGGGCGGTGACCGCCGACACGATCCGCCCGGCGGCGGCCACACCGACATCGGCGCTGATCAGGAGTTCTTCGAGGGCAGCGGCCGTCTCGGCGTCGACCTTCGCGGTCCGCCGCTCGGGCGCGTCCGCCTGGCGCGCAATCTCATCGAAACGCCCGAACAGCTGTTGCGTGGTGCGGCGCAACCCCTCCCGGACGCGTCCCAACAGGCCCATCCGGGCATTCTATCACCCGCCATCGACCTCGATTCGCTGCGGCCGGAGCATGAGATCCTCCAGGGCGGCCCGCGGCGCCTTGCGCCCGCCGAGCACCTCCGCCATCTGCGCCGTGATCGGGAGTTCAACGCCGTAACGCGCGCCGAGGGCCACTGCGGCCTCGGTCGTCTTGACGCCTTCGGCGACCATCTTCATGCCGGCGAGCACCTCCGCGAGATCGCGCCCCCGCGCCAGTTCGATCCCCACGTGGCGGTTGCGGCTATACGGCCCCGTGCAGGTCAGGACCAGGTCGCCCAGGCCCGCCAATCCGGCCAGCGTTTCCCGACGTCCGCCCGCGGCGCACGCGAGGCGCGAGATTTCGGCCAGGCCGCGCGTGATGAGCGCCGCCTGGGCATTGTGGCCAAGCCCCAACCCCTCTGTCACACCCGCGGCAATCGCGATGACGTTCTTCAGGGCGCCGCCGATCTCCACGCCCACGACGTCGGTCGTCGCATACAGGCGAAGGAACTTGCCCCGGAACTCCGCTTGCACCCGTTCGGCCGACACCAGGTCTTCGCACGCCACGGATAGCGCGGTTGGCAGCTCCCGCGCCACTTCGACAGCAAAACTCGGCCCCGACAGGACGACGACAGGGTGGGCACCGGCCGACTCCTGAATGAGCACCTGGGACATGCGGTCGAAGGTGTCGAGTTCGAGCCCCTTGGCAACGCTCACGAGTGTCGCCCCGGGCTGCAGATATGGCTGCACCGACCGCGCGACGGATCGCATCGCGTGCGACGGCACGGCGGCCACCACCATTCCGACGCCCCTGACGGCTTCCTCCACGTCCGTGGTGGGCCGGACCGCGGGCGGCAGTGCCACGTCCGGAAGGTAGACGGCGTTGGCGCGTCGTTCCCGCATCTCGTCGATGATCGGACGTTCGACGGACCAGATCCGCACCACATGACCGATGCGGGCGAGATGCACGGCGAGCGCCGTGCCCCAGCTGCCTGCTCCAAGAATGGCGATGTCACTCGGCACCTTCGTGCTCCTTCCCGTCAGACGGACGCGCCGAGGCGTCGCTCGGATCCGGCCAGCAGCCGCGCCAGGTTCGACCGGTGGGTGAACAAGATCAGGCAGCCGCTGACGAACGCCGCCCGCGTGGCAGCTGGTGGCCCCGCACCGATGTAGACGAGGGGACCGAGAGAGACGGCCGCCGCGACTGAGCCCACGGAAACGTATCGGGTCACCCGGACCACCACGCCAAAGATCGCCAGTACGACCAGGGCCGGCAGCGGGGCCAGCACGGTGAACGCCCCGAAGGCGGTGGCCACGCCCTTGCCGCCCCTGAATCCCAGCCAGACCGGATACGCGTGGCCCGCCACGGCCGCCACGCCAGCGGCTGCGCCTGCGTCCACGCTCCCTGTCGCGGCCCACGCGGCGCACACCGCACCCGCTCCCTTCGCAACGTCGAGCGCCGCCGTCATGAGGCCCGCGCGCACCCCGGCGCTGCGAAACACATTCGTGGCTCCCACGTTGCCGCTCCCCGTCCGGCGAATGTCGACGCCCCCTCCGCGTCGAGCCACGAGAAAGCCGAACGGGATCGCCCCGACGAGGTAGCCGAGCGCGACGGACAGCAGGAACGTCACGACTGGAACGGCGTGTGAACCAGCGCCTCGTACGTCGCCCCGTCGGGCAAGAGGCGGCTGCGGTAGAGGGTACACTGCGTGACGACACATCGAGCCGCGACCGGCACGTCCCCGCCATCAACGAGGCCGCGGAGCACGTCGCCGGAGGGTGCCTTCACGCGCCCGACGGTCAGATGTGGCGAGAACCGGCGCGCCTCGATCCCGACTCCGAGTTCGGCCAGTCGCTCTCCGAGCAGTGCATGGGCACGCTCGAGAGACGACAGCCCATCAGTCACACGGATCCACACCACCCGTGGCGGCCCATGCGAGGGAAACACGCCCCACCCGCCAAACCCGACGTCGGCAGGCTCGATGCCGAGCGGGCGCGCCAGCGACGATTGCAGCCCCGGGACGCGGGCGTCCTCGATCTCTCCGAGAAAATGCACGGTCAGGTGGAGGTTCCGCCCGGCGACCCACGTCACGCTGCGGGACAGACCGCTCTGGCGGCACTCGGCGTGTTCTCGAAGCCTCGACACCGACGCCGAGATGGCCGCCCGGGCCGTGGTATCCGGATCGACCGCGACGAACAGCCTCACGCGCGGCGTCCCGTTCCGCCGGTGAACACGAACGCGCCGCCGCCGCCGGAGCCCACGAGGACCCGTCTCGCCAGGTCGAGCGCCATCTGCGCCGCGAACTGCCGGACCCGCGTGCGTCCGACCGGGAACCGGAACGTCCGCACGACTCGCCTGTCCGCCGTTGTCACCGCGATGACCACGGTTCCCACGGGTTTCGCCTCGGTGCCGCCGCCGGGTCCAGCGATGCCGGTCACGCCGATCCCGAGGGATGCACCGGTCCGCTCGCGGACACCGTCGGCCATGGCCTCCGCCACGGATTCGCTGACGGCGCCGCAGGAGTCGAGATCCGACTGAGAAACGCCCAGCCAGGAAACCTTCGATTCGTTGCTGTAGCACACGACGTTCAGCGTGACGTAATCGGAGCTTCCGGGCACATCGGTCAAGCGCGACGAGACCAGGCCACCGGTACAGGATTCGGCCACCGCAATCCGCCAGGCGCGTTCCCGAAGCAGCGCGCCGACGGTCTCCTCCAGGGTTCGCCCGTCGGTGCTGTACAAGTCGGGCCCAAGGACGAGAGCCAATTCGGCGGTCGCCGCGTCCAGCCGAGCCGACGCCGCCGACGCGGACGCCAGGCGCGTGGTGAGATGCAACTCCACCTGGGCCGGCGACGTGAGCACGGTGGTGAAGACGGCCGGCTCCTCGTGCAGCCAGCGCGAGTACACAGGCGAGGTCGCCTCGTCGACCTCGGACTCCGTCCGGCCGCAGATGCGCAGCACCCGGCGGTGCAGGCGGGAATCGCCGGCCAGCGGCGCGACACGGTCGGCGACGACGCGGTCGAACATCGGTTTCAGCTCGCCCGGCGGGCCGGGCAGGACGACGACAGCGCGGCCGTCGTGTTCAATCCACAGCCCTGGAGCGGTCCCCAGCGCGTTGGGCAGGAGCACGGCACCCCTTGGCACCATGGCCTGGCGCCGGTTGATCTCGGGCATTCGCGCTCCACGCGCCGCGAATCGTTGCCGGATGGCATCGACCACCCCACCGTCCTCCTCCAGCGGCCGTTCGATCACGGCCGCCACGGCATCGCGGGTCACGTCGTCCTCGGTCGGCCCGAGACCTCCACACAGGACGACCAACTCGGTTCGCGACAGGGCCGCCCGGAGCGCGGACTCCATGTCGCCTCGCCGATCCCCTACGACGGTCTTGGCCCGCACCTCGATGCCGTACTCGTTGAGCCGCTCGGTGATGTACAGGGAGTTCGTATCGACGCGCGGCGGCACAAGCAGTTCCGTACCGACGGCGATAATCTCCGCCCATCGCAGGGGCGGAACGGCGGGGCCCGTCATCGCATCAGCTCCGGGCGCCACCACACGAGCAGTCGCACCGCCAGGTTCGCGTAGACGCCCGCCATGACGTCGTCGGCCATGATGCCCCACCCGCCGTGCAGGCGCTCCAGCCGATCCGTCGGCCATGGCTTGACGATATCGAACACGCGAAACGCCACGAACGCCGCAAAGACGACCATCCAGGATGACGGCAGCCACAGCAGGCTGACGAGCATGCCCACGACTTCGTCGATCACGACGGGGCCGGGGTCCTCGACGCCGAGGTGTTGCTCGGTGACACGTGCGCTCCAGACGCCGGCACAGAACAGCAGGACGACGGCCACGATTTCAATCCCCGGGATCGCAGCCCGGCGAAGCGGAGCGAAGAGGAGCAACGCAGCGGCCGACCCTGCCGTGCCTGGCGCGAAGGGCGTGAATCCGACGTAGGCAAACGACGCGAGTGCTACCGCGCCGCGGGAGCGGAGTGTACGTGTGGTCATGTCTGGACCGTCCACAGGCGGGGATTCAACCCCGCGTCACGAGCCGGCGACCCGGACCACGCGGGTTCCCGCGAGGCGATCGTGGAGGGCGCGATGATCGCCCACCAGCGCCATCACCCACCCCAGTCCGGCCGGCAGCAGGGAGAGCAGGATGGCGCCGGCTCGAAGTGTTGCCCGGCGTAGGTCCACGCCGCCCCTCCGGTCCGAGACGACCTCGATCTCCGCGGCCATCTTGCCGAGGGTCTGCCCCAGGGTGCCCGTGAAGAGCACGAGGTACCCGGCGTTCAGCACGAGGAAGAAGGCCACCATCGGCACCACGGGCAGGACGTGGATGTCGTTCATCGTGAGGCCGCAGAGCACGAGGGTGAAGTGCAACACCACGAGATCCACGAGCCCGATGAGGCCGAGATCAATGGCCGCGGCGGTGACGCGTCGACCCGGTGTCGCGGCGACCTCGGCCGCTCGCCCGGACGACGAGGCGTCCGTACTGTCGTCGGGCTCCGGCCGTGCGGCCGGCCCCGGCTCGCCCGTCGCGGGTTCTCCGAGATTCAGCGTGAGCGCCTCGGGCGGCGGCGTAGACGCTCGCGGGCGTATGCGCGTCGGCGTGGGTGCCGAGCGCCTCACGGCCAGCGGCGGGCGCGGCGGTCGAAGGAACGCCACCGACGCATCGTCCCCGAACAACGGTAGATCGACGGGCGTGCCTTCGGCGTGGCCAGCCAGCAGACGATCGCTGCCCTCGACTGACGGCGTCGCCGACGAATTCCGGTAACGTGCACCACGAGCCAGGTGCGGATCACGAAGCGAGGCATCGCGCAACGAAACCGGTGCTGGCGCCTGTCGCGCCGTCCCGGCGCCAGACGGTTCGATCAGCGAGAAATCGTACCCGCAGTTCTTGCAACGTTCGCTGCTGTCGAAACCGAGGTATCCGCACTTGGGACACTTCACTGCCGAACCTCGATTGGCCTGGCCGACGGGGTGGCTGGCGTGGCAGGCGCCTGGCCGGGCTCCGCCCCGGCAACGTCGAGCGGTCCCAACAGCATCCGCTGCAGATCGGCGCGAAGCCGGAGCGCCTCCGGCGCCAGCGGGTCGGCGACCGACACGCTGTCAAGAACGGCGAGAGCCGGTTTCAGATGCCCGGACCTGAACAGGTCCCGGGCCCGGGCGAGGGCGACCTCGGCGGGCCTCGGCGCCAACACCGGGTCCGGCGCGACAGTGACCGCCGCTCCGGCCGGCGGCTGTCGCCACTCTCGATCCACCAGCGGCTTGAGCAGGTCCCCTGACGCGGCGAACAGGATGACAGCGCCGATCGTGACGGCGGCGGCGAGAATCGGCCACACGCGCACCGGGCGCGGCGCCCGCGTCAGCAGGCCCCTCGTGGCGAGGTCGTCCGGCGTGGCTGAACTCCGCGCGGGCCCCGGGTCCTGGCCCGGCGAGGTCGGCGGCGCGGCCAGCCGATCGAGGCGATCGAGGTACGCGCGGGCCAGGTCGTGCGGGTCGCCGTTTTCCACGGCCGACGCGAGCAACCGGCGGGCCGCGCGGCCGTCGCCGCGATCGAGCGCGGCGACGCCTTCGTGAACCAGTTCCTCGGTCTTCCGTTGACGCTCGGCCAACGCCCCGCGGGCTCGGTCGATGTACGTCCGGGCGCGCGCATGACCGCGATCCAGGAACAGCACCCGTTCCCACACGTTGATCGCTTCCTGGTGCCGACTGCCGAAATAGTGATCGAGGCCGGCGAGCAGCAGTTCGTCGATCTTCGCGTCACGATCGAGATCGGGGCGCCCGTCGTCTGGCCGCGGCGTGTCGGAGGGTCTCGGGTCAGTCATGTGGCGTGCAGGTCCGGACCGATTATACGCCAGAGTCAAGGGGTCTCGTCCTCTTGCCCACCCCCAGTTTCATTTGCGGCCGACACGGGGGGTGACGGTGGGGTCGCCGCGGTGATGCCGTGGCGGACGACGGGATGGGGTGGCGGTGGCGCAGGGCGCTGAAGCGCCGCGGGCGCGGATGGGTGTGTCGCGTGCGAGGGCCGTGCGGCGAGCCGTGTCACGTGAGCGGATCGACACCTCCGGCCGGTGAGACGCGGCGGATCAGGCGTAGCGACGGAGGGGCGGGGGCTGCGCGAGCAGCGGGTGTCCGCGGGCCAGGTGCCGGACGAGTTGGATAAGGCGGCGCAGCGCCCGCCGCCGCCAGCGCGGGTGGATGAGCATGAGCATGGCGACCGACAACACGCTGAGCGTGCGGCGGGTGCCATGGCGGGGGCGTCGCCGGCGGATCTCAAACGTGGGGCGAGCCGCGCAGCCCGCGGGGCTGGCGCCCAAGACGACGGCGAGACAGTAGGCCAGACAAAACGCGAGCAGCAATCGTCCCAGGCGTTCGGCGATGCGGACGTTGAGCTGCAGTCCCCGTAGGCCGAGGTGGGTTTTGAAATCGCGGAAGGCCTGCTCGACCTGCATCCGCTCGCGATAGAGGCGGACGACGGTCGCGGTCGGCAGGAGCGCCTCGCGGTCGGGCGGCACGAGCAGGTGCCACGGCTCCTGGTACGCCGGGTCGTGGTACACGATCACGTCGACCAGGACCTGGGTGCGGGCTTGATAGGCGACCTGGCGATAGCGCACGGGACGGCGGGCTGGCGCGCGGAGGTCGCCGAGTTTCACGCGGCGCCCCTGCCACGTCACACACGTCCCCGCCCGGCCGCGCAAGACATAGAGGCGGTGTTGCTGGGCGCACGTCCGCAAGAGGGCGGCGCGTCCGTACCCGCGGTCGCCGATCCACACGGCGCGGACGCCCGCCGGCAGCGCGGTTTCGACATTCAGAAGAAACAGTTCTTCGAGCGCGTTTTGGCTCGGCGCCGTCCGTTCCTGCCAGGGGTAGTCAAAGGTATAGAGCGCGAGCGGGAGCACGCGCCCAGCGAAGGGCACGCCGGCGACCAGGGCCTGCGCGCTACCGGCGGTCGTCTGGTCAAAGAGGAGCGGCCACAGCCCGGCGCGGCGGCGGCCCGCAATCACACGGGCGAGTCCGTCGGTGACGCCCCGGGGATCCAAGCGCGGATTGCTCAAGACCCGATGCAACCGCTTCTCGCGCGCGTGCGGCGTGCCGAGCGTCGGGAGCACGCGGCCCAGCGCCGCCAGCGACAGCCGCCCCGCCCCCCCGCGCGCGGCCCCGAGCAAGCGCACGAAGGCGAGCGTCAGCACGGCGAGATTCCGTTGCACCGTCCGGCGCAACAGGCCGAACTGCTCGAGGACGGCGGTCTCTAACGCCGCCAACAGCGCGTCATCGTCGAGCGCGCCGATGGGCCCGCTTGAGCGCCCGCGCGTACCGATCAGCGGCTTCGTAGAGCAACGCTTGCACCGTTCGGCCATGGGTCAAGGTCCGTCCGACCTCGTCGACCAACGCATCCGGCACGTACACGCTCGTCCGACGCCCGCCCACGCGCCCGTACAGCACGTAGCTGGGATGTTGCTCGCCGGTGGCGCACGCTGCGCATCCCGGCCGCACGCACGGACTGCGCCGCAGGCTCAAGGAGCCGAGCCCGGCCGGCAAGAGCCGGGCGACCTGCTCGTGGAACCAGCGTTCGACATCCGCTGGGGTTTCATGGGCGCGCGACATGTACGTGTGATGTATACCACACGTACTCCGCCCGCGCAAGCCCCCCCCTCGCCACGCCGGGGGGTGAGCCGCCTCGGCTACGGGCGGCACCTATGTCAGGCTCTACGGAAACTGGGGGTGGGCAAGGTCTCGTCCTCACGGTCGCCGGGCCGGGTCGGCGCGATCCCAAGCGCGCGCATCTTGCGGTACAGGTTGCTTCGTTCGACGCCCAGCACCTCTGCCGTGCGCGAGATGTTGCCTTGTTGCCGCCCCAGAGCCTTCAGGATGTAGTCGCGCTCGAAATTGTCCCTGGCGTCGTGGAGCATCTGGATTTCGGCCGGCGCCTCGGCCGCTTCCGGCCGGTCTCTGCCCCCGAGGAATGCCAGGTCCTGCGAGGTAATCAACTCACCGGGCACCATGATCATCAGGCGCTCGATCACGTTGCGCAGTTCGCGCACGTTGCCCGGCCAGCCGTACTGCGCGAGCACGCTGGCGGCGGACGCGTCCAGGCTCTTGAGCCGGCGCCCGTACTCCCTCGCGAGCACCCGCATGAAGTGATCCGCGAGCAGCGGGATATCCTCCTGCCTCTCGCGCAGCGGCGGCACGAAGATCGGGATGACGTTCAGCCTGAAGTACAGATCCTCGCGGAACCTGCCCGCCTTGATCTCGACGGTGAGATCCTTGTTCGTGGCGGCCAGCACGCGCGTGTCCACGCGCACGCGGGCGGTGCCGCCGACGGGCTCGACGATCTGTTCCTGCAGTACGCGCAAGACCTTGGCCTGGGTCTTCAGGCTCATGTCGCCGATTTCGTCCAGGAAGATCGTGCCGCCATCGGCAAGTTCGAATTTGCCGCGGCGGTCCGACACGGCGCCGGTGAACGAGCCGCGCACGTGGCCGAACAGCTCCGATTCGATCAGCTCCTCGGGAATCGCGGCACAGTTCACTTCGACGAAGGGACCACCCCGGCGACGGCTCAGCGCGTAGATCGAGCGCGCCACGAGTTCTTTGCCGGTGCCGTTCTCGCCGGAAATCAGCACCCGGCCGTTGGTCGGCGCGGCCATCGCCACCTGCTCGCGCAGCTGGTTCATCGCGTAGCCCTCGCCGACCATCTTGAGGTCCTGGTCCACCCGCGCCCGCAGCGCCCGGTTCTCGACCTCGAGACGCCGCTGGCGCAGGGCGTTACCGACGACCAGCACGGTCTTGTCGAGCGACAGCGGTTTCTCGATGAAGTCAAACGCGCCGATCTTGATTGCGCGCACCGCCGACTCGATGTTGCCGTGGCCGGAGATCATCACGATGGAGGCGTCGACCTGGCGGTCACGAAGACGCTGCAGCGTCGTCAGCCCGTCGATCCCGGGCAGCCAGATGTCCAGCAGGATGACGTCGTACGCTCCGCGCGTCAGCCGGTCGAGACAGGCCTCGCCGCTGTCGACGGCGTCGACGTCGTACCCTTCGTCCCGTAGCACCCCGACGAGCGCGGCGCGCACCCCCGGCTCGTCGTCCACCACCAGTACTGCTGCCTTCACGATGTTTCCACGCCGGTTGACGTCTCCCCGCCCTCGCGAGGCAGCTCAATCGTGAATCGGGTCCCTGTCGGTTGATTGGGACCGACCTCGATGGTGCCGCCGTGCTCCGCCACGATGCGCCGGACGATGGCCAGGCCGAGCCCGCTCCCACGCTTCTTCGTCGAGTAGTACGGCATAAACAGTTTGTCACGTTCCTCCGGGGCGATGCCCGGCCCGTCGTCGGCGATGACAATCCGCACGACGCCCATCGCGGCGTCATCGTGCGTCTCAACCACCATCAGCCCCCGCTGGTTGAACGCCTCGATCGCGTTGTCCACCAGATTGATCACGACGCGGCGGATCTGGTCGGGGTCGAGCCGGACGCGCGGCAGCGACACCGCGAACAGCGTCTCGATCCGCACGTCCTGGAACAGGCCCTCGTAGAGCCCGAGAGTGCCGAGCAACAGCTGGTGGAGGTCGGTCGGCGCCCGCCGAGGCGCCGGCATCCGGGCGAACTGGGAGAACTCATCGACCAGGGCCTTCAACGACTCCACTTCGCCGACGATCGTGCCCGTGCACTCGTCGACGAGCGAGCGGACCTGCACCGGCGAAGAGGCGAATTGGCGCTGCAGCCTCTGCGCGCACAGTTGGATCGGCGTGAGAGGGTTCTTGATCTCGTGCGCCAGGCGTCGCGCCACTTCCCGCCAGGCCGCCACCTTCTGCGCCCGGATGAGCGGGGTGATATCGTCCAGCACCAGCACGCGGCCCTCGGACAGGCCGCCGTCCCCATGGAGCGGCGTCGCGGCCACCGCCAGCTGCACTTCGCGCCCGTTGCGGGCGAGGACGATTTCCTGCGCGGGCCACTCTTTGCCCGGCACATGCGCGACCGTCGCCAGCGTCGCCAGCGGCTGGAAATCGGCCTCGCCAAACACCGTCACCGCGGGCTGGCCGACCGCGCCTGGGCCGAGGCCGAGCAGCCGCGCCGCGGCGGGGTTCATCGTGCCGACGCGGCCCGCGGCGTCGATCGTAATGACGCCGGTGGCCACGCGCTCGAGGACCGCCTCGGTGAAGCGCCGCCGATCCTCCACCTCGGCGTGCTTCCGCTGCAGGTTGATGCTGGACTGCTCGAGCTGACGGCGGCTCGCGGCAAGTTCGTCCGCCATGCTGTTGAAGGCATCCACGAGAGAGCCGAATTCGTCGACGGTCTCGCGCTCGACCCGATGCTCGAAATGGCCGGCTCCGATCTCGCGAGCCGCGGCAGCAAGCAACTGCACCGGGCGGGTGATGCGCTTGGCGAGGTACAGTCCCATCCAGGTCGCGCTCACCAGAATCATGAGCGTGACCATCAGGAAGAACGAGAGGTAGACCCCGGTCAGCGGCCGCTTCAGGACGCGAAGCTGGCTGTACGCCTCGTAGGCTTTCGTCATGCGACGGGCCCGCGCCGCGAGCTCGCCGGTCAGGTGCACCGTGCCCACCACGACGCCGGCCGTCGCCCCGTCCGCCTTCCGCACGACCGCCGCCGCGCGAATCAGCTCCCCGCCGCTGTCCAGGGTCTCTCGGACCCAGGTGTCGGGCTGGCCCGAGGCCGCGCGGGTGGCCAGCCGGTCCGACGATGCGCGGTTGGCCACGCTGCCGACGGTCGCCGACGCGACGTCGACGACCGGCACGGCCTTCGGCTCGCCATCCGCGCCGCGGTCGGCGCGGTAGACCTCGACCAGGGTCAGGCGCTGATCGGTCACCGACGGCGCCACCGCGTCGCGCACCAGGCGCATCTCGGAGGTCGCGAGGTCCATCGACCCGAGCGCACGGGCCAGGCGAGCCGTCTCATCGATCACCTGCCGTTGCCGATCGTGGTAATAGTCGCTCGCGATGCGCTGCGCCGAGTCGAGGATCTCGTCCATGGGCGCGTTGAACCACCGGTTCACGCTGCTGAAGATCAGCTGGCTGCCGACAATCAGCACCAGCACCGCCGGGATCAGGGTCATGCCCAGCAGCACGAGGACGAGCTTGGCGCGGAAGCGCGCGAACGGGAGGGCCCGCTTCCGCTCGACGAGCATCTTGATGACACTGCGCGCGAGGACAAAGACCAACCCCACCAGCATCGTGAGGTCGACGACGGACAGCGAGTACAGCACCAACTCGCTCAGGAAATCCGGCGCGAGGCGGCTGGACCGGTTGAGCAGCGTCATCGTCCCGGCCAGCGTCGCCACCAGGGCAAGGATGCCCAGCAGCACCTGCAGCGGGTTGTCGCGGAAGGGGCGCCTTCGCCGCGCCGGCGCTCTCAGACGAAGCGACGTGGGTGACCCCATCGTCTCGGGCATGCTCGGCTTCCCCGGCCCTAGGGAATGAACGTGAATCGGGCGAGCCCCGTCGCGGTGTCCCGCCCCCACGGCAGGAAGAACCACGTCACGCGTGGTCGTGTACGCACGCGGACCCGCACGTAGTACTCGG
>Ga0315287_10005456_pt1 | contig 12527 bp, 7 predicted proteins | sample YL17G11_0_MG_FD_205037 | JGI IMG/M metagenome (GOLD analysis project Ga0315287, IMG submission 205037) | Sediment microbial communities from Yellowstone Lake, YNP, Wyoming, USA - YL17G11_0 | ecosystem: Environmental > Aquatic > Freshwater > Lake > Sediment | place: USA: Wyoming | collected...
CTAACCCTAACCCTAGCCCTAGCCCTAGCCCGGCCCCTAACCCTAAACCTAAGACCCTAAGACCCTAAGACCCTAAGACCACCCTAAGACGCCGCCCCACACTTGGCGCCGGTTTGCGTTACACGGCAGAGCAAGGCGTGACAAATTGCCGTTACGACAGTAAAATGATGCAAAAATGACTGCCCTGGGACGCCGCGCTCGTCTGAATAAGACGACCGTATTGGTCCCAACCGTGTCGAAGCCGGTGCCGGCGATCGTCAACGTCGCAGCGTTTTGGGCGAGGTTGGCAATGCTCTGGGTGACGACGGGCTACGGCACCACCGTTGCGACCTGGACGGCCGAGCCGCTCGACCCGCCGTTCGACGGCACCACGGCGTCGATGCGCGCCTTCACGCGCCTGCTCGCCAAGCCCGTGCAGATGATCAACGAGAGCGGGGCGCCGCTCGTCGTCCTGTTTGACTAACATTCACAGCCGGTGTATTTGCACCAAGAAGAGTCCACTTGCGCGCCAGCGCGAGGAGTCGCGCGCCCACAGCACGGACCGGTGCGGGTACGGAGCGCGCACGGACTAGGACACTTTTCCGGCAGCACCTGGCGAGAAAGGTCCGGCCGAAGCCGCAGGACGCCACCGTAGCCCGCCCCGGCAGCGTTGGCGCATGGTTGTCGGATCAAGACACGGCGATCCCATACGGGGCGAAGCCCAGCCCGGTCGGCGCGCACGACGACAGCGCCCCCGTCGACCCAGACACCTGGCACACGGACACGTCGCCATTGAGGGGGTTGGTCACGTACGCGTACCCCCCGGACACGGCGATCCCGGGAGAGTCGCCGAAGCCCGACCCAGTCGGCGCGCACGACGACAGCGCCCCCGTCGACCCAGACACCAGGCACACGGACACCACGTAGCCAACGTCGGTGGTGTTGGAGTTGGCCACGTACGCGTACCCGCCGGACACGGCGATCCCACGAGGGAGGACGAATGCACCCGGGTCGGTCGTCGCGCACGACGACAGCGCCCCCGTCGACCCAGACACCTGGCACACGGACACGAAGCCACCGAGGGCGTTGGTCACGTACGCGTACCCGCCGGACACGGCGATCCCATACGGGTCGCCGAAGCCCGGCCCGGTCGGCGCGCACGACGACAGCGCCCCTGTCGACCCAGACACCTGGCACACGGACACCGAGTTGGTGCCGTAGTTGGCCACGTACGCGTACCCGCCGGACACGGCGATCCCGATCGGCTTGCCGAAGCCCGACCCGGTCGGCGCGCACGACGACAGCGCCCCCGTCGACCCAGACACCTGGCACACGGACACCGAGTTGGTGCCGAAGTTGGCCACGTACGCGTACCCGCCGGACACGGCGATCCCATACGGGTCGCCGAAGCCCGACCCGGTCGGCGCGCACGACGACAGCGCCCCCGTCGACCCAGACACCTGGCACACGGACACGTCGCTGCCTTGGTCGGCGCCTTGGTAGTCAGCCACGTACGCGTACACCGGCGCCACCACCGTGGCGACCTGGGTGGCCGTGCCGCTCGGCGCACCGTTCGACGTCACCACGGCGTTCAGCGCCCCGAGATTCGTCGGCGGCGTCGAAAACGTGACGGTCAGGAGCGTCGACGTCGCGGTAGTCACAACCCCGACCGCCGGTGAAGCGGCGCCGGAGAAGACGACCGTGTTGGCACCCGGCGTCGACGCGTCGAAGTTTAAGCCGGCGATCGTCATTGTCGCAGCGTTGCTGGCGAGGTTGGCAGTGCTCTGGGTGACGATGGCCGCCGCAACCAGGCTCGCCAGCCGGATCTCATACAGCAACGTGGAATTGGGCGGAATGACGCCACCCACCGCGCGGTCGCCGTACGCGTCCTCGGGCGGGATCGCCTTTGTGCGCACGCCGCCCACCTGCATGCCGATCATGCCGCGGTCCAAGCCGGTGATCACGTTTCCATTTCCGACAATGAAGTAAAACGGGTTGTTGGAACCCGCCAGCCTGGAATCGATCAGTGCGCCCTGGTTGTTGGTCGCGTTGACGTCAAACAGCCACAGCTTGTAGTAGATGCCGACCTTGCTGTTGAGCACGACGGCTGGCCCGGTGCCGACGACGTCGTCCCGCTGGGGCGACGCGGCACACTCGTCGACAGCGCCGCTGCCCGACAGCGAAATGGTGCCCGCCGGGCAGCCCAGGAAGAAGCCGCCGCCCACTTGGGGCAGGTTGGCCAGGCCGCCGACGCGCGAGATGTAGATGCTGGCCACCCGGTCGTTGGGGTTGAAGGGCGTCATGCTGCCGTAGCGCTGGTAGAGCAGGCCAACGTTGCCCGCCGGCACCAGGCTGCACTGGCCGCCATACACGGCGAGGGAGCCCCAGTAGGCGGCCGCGCACCCGGGCTCCGACTTGCACCAGTCACGGCACCCCTGCTCGGTAAACCCATCCTGGCGCGCGATAAACTCGCCGTCTGACACGTACGTGTTGGTAAACACATACCACGCCGACACGCAGTCGGCGGCCGCGGTCGAGCCGGCGGGCGACGCCGTGTTGACCGGGCACGGTGTGGCGGCGCCCGGCAAGCCGCCCGCGCAGTAGGCGTTCGCGGGGCACGGCACCACGGCCGTGCCGTCGTAGTAGGTACCGGGCGCCGCGGACTGCTCCAGGCTCGCCAGCTGGACCTCCCACAGCAGCGTGGAAGACGGCGGAATGATGTTGCCCACCGCGCGGTCGCCATAGGCGTCCTCCGGCGGTATCGCCTTGGTGCGCACGCCTCCCACCTTCATGCCGAGGATGCCGCGATCCCAGCCGGTGATCACGTTTCCATTTCCGACAATGAAGAAAAACGGGTTGTTGGAACCCGCCAGCCTGGAATCGATCAGTGCGCCCTGGTTGTTGGTCGCGTTGACGTCAAACAGCCACAGCTTGTAGTAGATGCCGACCTTGCTGTTGGGCGTTACGGCCGGCCCGGTGCCGACGACGTCGTCCCGCTGGGGCGACGCGGCACACTCGTCGACAGCGCCGCTGCCCGACAGCGAAATGGTGCCCGCCGGGCAGCCCGTCACGCCGCCGCCGCGGCAGTACGAATTGGCGGGGCACGTTTGAAAGGTCAACCCGTCGAAATAGGTGCCCGGCGCGACGGGGGAGCTGCCGACCACGACGGACGCGGGCGCGGAGCAAGCGGGCCCGCCGGTGCCATAGGCCACCACAAAGCAGTCGACCGTGGCGTTGACGGGCAGCGCGTTGACGACGACTTGGCCGCTGCCGACGCCGCTCGAAATGGGCGTGCCCGCCGGCTCGCCGCCGCAGCCCGCGCCCGACGCGACGCACTTGACGTCGCGCGCCGGAAACGCGGCGTTGGTGGTCGCGTTGGAGTCGACCCACGCGATGACGGCCCGGCTCCCAAACGACAGCGCCGACAGGATGGTCGGCGCGTCGGGCGCCGCCGACGCGGTGCCGTTGCTCGCAGTGGTGATGGGCACGACGCGCGAACAGGACGCGCCCGCCGCACTGGACGCGCGCACGTAGCATTCGTACCAGGTGGACGGCACCAGGCCCGTCACGTAGCCGATCTGGGTGCCGCGCGGGATGCGAGCCTGCACCGTGCCCTGCGCCGTGCCGTTGCACCCCGCGCCCGGCAGGACGCACTTGACGCGGTAGCGTTCCGCCGGGCTGCTGGCGGGCTGGCCGTCGAGCCAGCTCACGATGACCGACGTGTCCTGCACCAGCGTGGCGGCCAGCGTGTAGGGCGCCACCGGCGGCGCGTACGTGGTGACGACGACCGGGTCGGAGCAGGCGGCGCCCGCGGGCGTGGACGCGACGGCAAAGCACGACACGGTGGCGCCCGGCGCCAGGCCCGACACGAAGCCCGCGCGCGCGCCCGCCCAAATGTTGGCCTGCCCCACGCCCAGCTGGGTCGCGTCGCACGACGCGTTCAACGGGACGCACAGAACGCCAAATGTGGGCGTCGGCTGCACGCCCGCGCTGTTGTCGTCCGCCCACGCGAGCGCGACCGAGCCCACGCCTGTCGCGGCGGCCGACACGTTGAGCGGCTTTTGGGGGCGCGTGATGGTGGTGGCAGGCACCGCCAGCGACACATTCGTGCCGGCCGCGTTTGTGGCGGCGACAAAGCAGTCGAGCGGCGACGCGGCGGTGAGGTTGGCGACCGTCGCGGCGCCGACGCCGCGCGGTCGACGGACGACCGACCCCACGGGCGCCGACTCAAAGCCCGCGCCACGAGCGCGACAGGAAATCGTGTACGTCTGGGCGGGCACGGCCGGCGGCCCGTCGGCCCACGTCAACGAAACGCGGTCGTCGCGCACCGACGTCACATTCAGCGACGCCGGCTGCTGCGGCACACCGTACGTGGCGACGGCGACGGGCACCGAGCAGGACACGCCAAAGACGTTGGTCGACCGGATGAAGCACGTGACGTTGGCGTTGGGCGGCAGCCCGGCGACAGCGCCGGCGCGCGCCGATCGCGCGATGTTGACTTGGCCGGTCCCCAGCGCGCGCCCCTCGCAGTCGTCGCCGGAGGCCACGCACTTGACGCGGTATCGTTCCACGGGATCGGCCGGGGAACCCAGGGACCAGGCGAAGCGTGCGTCCGAGGTGGTAATGTTGGCGACGCTCACATTCACAGCCGCCGGCGGCGCCGGCCGCGTCGTGATCGTCAGCGGTTGCGAGCAGGCAACCGAGCCGCCGTTGAGGCCGCGCGCGTAGCACGTATAGTTGGTGGCGCCGGCTAGGGCGACGACTTGGCCCAGCTGCGCGCCGGCGGTGATGTTGGCGTCGCCGGTGCCGACCACCGTCCCGTTGCAGCCGGTGCCGGGCATCGTGCAGCGCACGTCAAATCTTTGGCCGGCCGGCTGCGTTGAGTTGTCGTCCCAGGCGAGCGTCACGTAGTTGGCGGTCAACAAAAAGGACGACAGCGCGCCCGGCGCCACCGGCAGCAGCTGCGTGCGCACTGGCAACGCGGGCGAGCAGCTGACGCCAGCGGCGTTGCTGGCTTTGACGTGCAGGTCGTACGCGGCGTCGGGGCGAAGGTTGGTCACGGACGCGGACGCCACGCCGCGCGCGGTCGCCGCCGACGGCGCGCCCTGCGGCGCGCCTGCACACCCAGCGCCGGCCAACACGGCGACAAGGGTGTACGACTGGCTGGGCACCGCGTCAAAGCCGTCGCCCCAGGACGCGGTGGCGGACGTGGTGGTCACCGCCGTCGCGTTGAGGCTCGGCCCCGCGACCGCGCTGGGCGCGATGTAGGTGCGCACCGTCAGCGGCGCCGAGCACGTCGTGCCCGCCACGTTGGACGCGCGCACGTAGCAGTCGTACGTGCGGCCGGGCGTGAGGTCGACGACGGCCGACGTGCGCACGCCGCGCGCGACGGCGCCCGACTTGGTCACCATCGAGCCCAGAAGCGTGGGGGTCGCCGCTTTGGCGACCGCCCGCGACGGCGCCGGCGCTTTGGCGACCGCCCGCGACGGCGCCGGCGCTTTGGCGCCGGCCAGCGACGGCGCGGTTTTGGGCGCCCCGAGCGCGACCCCGAACGAGCTGGCCGGGTCGCTGGTCGTGCCCTCGGCCACGCCCGAGCAGCCAGCCCCCGGCAGCACGCACTTGAGGTCGTACTGCTGCGCGGGAATGGCCAGCCCGTTGTCCTGCCACGTGACGTTGACGCGCGTCGTCGAGAGCGACGTCGCGTTCAGGCCGCCGGGCGCGTCCGGCACCGAGTAGGTGGTGACAAGCGTGCCGGCCGAGCAGGCGGAGCCCGCGATATTTGACGCGACGATGAAGCACGTATAGTTTTGGCGGCTGGCCAGGCCGGTCACCTCGGCGGTCTGCGTGCCGCGCGACACGCGCAGCTGGCCGGCGCCCGCGGCCGGCGCCGAGCAGTTGGCGCCGGCCGCCGCGCACTTGGCTTCGTACAGTTGCAGGGGCGATGAGGCCGCGCCGTCGGTCCAGCCCAGCGTGACGCTCGTCGTGCCCAACGAGGCCGCGACGACGCCCGTCGGCGAGGGCGGGACGGTGTAGGTCGTGATGGACACGCCGGCAGAGCACTGAGTGCCCACCGGGTTTGTGGCAATTGAGTAGCAGGTGTAGGCTGTAAGGATGAAGAGGAGGGAAAGGTGGGCAAGAGCGGAAAGGGGGTGGGGGGAGACCGAGCGCGCGGCGCGCCCCTTCGCGCCCCCCCCCCCCCTCGTCCTTTCTCACGCACCGGTCCCCGGCGCCAGCCCGGTCACGGCCCCCTCTTGCACGCCCAGCGCGATGTTGGCCAGGCCCGTGCCGACCGCCGCCCCGGCACAGCTGCCCGCCGACGGCAGCGTGCACTTGACGGCGAGCGTCTGCGCCGGCACGGCGGCCTGGCCATCCTGCCACCGCAGCGTGACGCCCACGGCCGACAGCGCGGCCGCGACCGGCGTCGTCGGCGCGACGGGCGCGACGTACGTCTGCACTTGCAGCGGGTCGGAGCAGGTGCTGCCCGCCGCGTTGGACGACCGCACGTAGCACTCGACGCGCGCGCCGGGCGTCAGGCCGGTCACCGTGCCGGCGCGCACGCCGCGCGCGATGCCCGCGGCCGGCACGCCGACCGCGGCGCCGGCGCAGCCGGTGCCGACGGCGGTGCAGCGCGCCTCGTTGGTGGGCGTCGGTTGCACCAGGCCGCCGTCAACCCAGGCCAGCGCGATGGTGGTGGTGCCGATGGACGACGCGTTGACCGCCGTCGCGGGCGGCGGCAGCCCGGCCGTCCTCGCGTTGACGCCCGTCGAGCACGTCGCGCCCGCCGCGTTGGACGCAATCACGTAGCACGAGTACGACGTGTTGGAGGCCAGACCGGACACGATGGCCGTCTGCACGGCGCGCTGGATGCCGGTGGCGGGCGACCCCACCGCCGGCGCGCCGCACGGCCCGCCCGCCGCGACGCACAGCGCTTGGTACACCTGTGACGGCGACGCCTGCACGTTGTCGGCCCACGTGAGTGTCACGCTGTTGACGGTGTTGACGGTTGACGCGGGGATCAGTGGCGCGGACGGCACTGAGAGAGGGATGGAAGGAGGGCGTCGGCGGTGGAACCAACCAAAATAGACCCCCCCCCCTCCCCCCCCCACCTCTCCCTCCCCCCCACACACCTATGTAGGTCGTCAGCACGAGCGACGCTGAGCACGTCGATCCGGCCGCATTGGTCGCGACGACGTAGCACGCATACTGGGTGCCCGCCGTCAGGTTGGCAACGACCGCCTCGCCGCGGCCGCGCAGGATGCCGGCCGCGCTCGTCGACAGCGCGGGCGACGTGCACGTGCCGCCGGGGGCGGTGCACCGCACCTGGTACGTTTGCGCGGGCTCGGCCGCGGGGCCGTCGGTCCACACGATGGTCGCGTTGGTCGACGTGAGCGCGCTCGCCGCCAGATTCAACGGCGCGACCGGCTCGATATACGCCACCACGCGCAGCGGGGCCGAGCACGTGGCGCCGGCAGCGTTGCTGGCGCGAACGTAGCAGTCGTAGGCTGAGAGAGAGGTGTGGAGGTGGGTTTGGGGGCGGGGGCGTCGTCGCCGACGGCCAGTCCATCATGCCTCGACTCGTCGACGCGCCGCCCGCATGCCGTCACGAAACGAGCATCCTCCTCGCGCCCACTCACCCGTGCCGGGCAGCAGCCCCGACACCGCCGCAGCCTGCACGCCGCGCGCGAGCCCAATCGGCACGCTGCCCTGCGCCTGGCCGGCGCAGCCCGTGCCGGGCAGCACGCAACGCACGTCAAACTGCTGCTGAGGCACAGACAGCGCGCCGTCAGACCAGGAGACGCGGGCGACCGTCTTGTTGACAAATGGCGCGGCGAGCGCCGACGGCGCGACCGGCACGCTTTGCGTCGTCTCGTCCAGCGGGGACGAGCAGGTCGACCCCGCGGTATTTGACGCCAGTACAAAGCACTGGTAGGCGGTGCCGGGCGCCAGCCCGGAGACGGTGCCGGCCTGGGCGCCGCGCGCGAGCGACGCCGCGCCGGCGCCCCGGGCCGCGCCGTCGCAGCCCGCGCCGGGCAGCGTGCACTTGACCGCGTAGGTTTCGTCTGGCTTTGCGGCCGCGCCGTCCTGGTGATTGGGGAGCAAGAGAGAGAGGGCGGGGCGGTGAGGTTGGCGCGAGGCGTCGAATCATTCCCGCCTGCGAACCCTCGCTCCCCCGCCTGCAAATCCAACCATCCACCACCGTCGCCGCCACCCACCTGCCATGCCAGCGCCACGGCACTGGTGGTCACGCTCGACGCCGTCACGCGCGACGCTTGGTCGGGCGCGCGGAAGAGGGTGACGTTGAGCGGGTCGGAGCAAAACGGGCCGCTCGCCTGTTCCAGTGGGTAGGTGGCCACCGCATAGCAGCTGTATGCGACGCCGGGCGTGAGCCCGGTCACGGTGCCGGCCTGGGTGCCGACCTCGATGTCGCCCTGGCCGGCGCCCTGCGCGGCGCCGCCGCAGCCCGCTGCAGGCAGCGTGCACTTGACGGCGTACACCTCCTCCGACGGGCCGGGCGCGCGGTCGACCCAGATGAGGGTGGCCGACGTCGTGGACGACGCCGACGTGGACAGCAGGGTCGGGTAGAGCGCAGTCGCGGGCCAGTCTTGCGTGCCACTGGTCAGCGTCGAGGGCGCGGGGAAGATGGCGACCTCCAGGTCGGCGGCGGACAGGGCGACGATCGACGGGGACGCGGTGGGCGTGCAGCCGGCTGTGTGTGGGGGGGGGGGCGGGGGGCGTGAGCAGAAGGCAGAGCCGCGACAGGGTTGATCCCGCAAATGATCAGCCGCTTGTCCACTTCAGCGCTCGCCCGACCTCGCTGTCTTCCACACGCCACCAGCCCACATCACGCACCGGAAATCGACGACACGGCGTAGCCTGTCGGCGCAAACACGGGCCGCGTCGCGTTGCCGGCAAACCCGCACGTGTAGCTCGTCGCGGGCGAGCTGCGTGGTGTGGTGGTGGGAGGGGGGTGGAAACAAAATGAAAGCAGACGTCGCGACAACCTTGTCGCGGCGTGCGCTGTGGCCACGCAGCACGCAGCCGTCCCCACGCCATCCCGCGCTCCCCCTGCGCCGTCCCCCGACGCCATCCCCCTACGCTGCCCCCCTACGCCATCTCCCTACGCCGTCCCCCTACGCAGTCCCTCTCCGCCGTCCCCACGCTCCCCCTCCGCCATCCGCACGCCCCCCACCCCTTGACGCACCCGGGGTCGGTGCGCACGTCAAAGACGAGCTTGCCGATCTGGGGGTGCGAGTGCGGGTGGTGAGCCAACGAAGCACAACGACGACGACGCAGGGCGCGCGCGCGCGCACGCAGAGCACGACCCCCGAAAAAAAACGAAGAAAAAAACACCTGTGGGGACGCCGCCGCCGGCGCCAGGGCGACCCCCGAAATGTAACCCGCTGTCAGGGGGATGGTGACCCGCGACCCGTCCACGGAGCACGCGGTGCGGCCGGCGAGCTCCAGGCCGAGCACGACGCCGCTCGCGGCGTCGTACACGCACGTCAGCGCGTCCGCAAACGCGGATGCGACGATTTGAGTGTCGGACGGCTCGGCGATCAACGGGAGCGAGGTGCGGCCGTCGGCGTCGGGGGGGGGCGGCGCGGCGGCGCGCGACACGACGACCTTGGTCGATTCATGAGGGTTGGGGACGGTGGCGGAGGAATCGGCCGCGGCCGGCAGCTGGGGAAGAGGGGCGGGGGGGGCGAACGGGCGTTGGTCGGTTTGATTTTGGGTGGGGGCAGACGCGGCGCGCGGGTGCGCAACCCGCAAGCAGCCCGCAGAGGGCGAGCTCGACTCAGGGTAGCGCCACATCGTGCGGCGCGGCATGCGGAGCCGGCGGCCGCGCGCGCCGCGCGATGTCGCGCGCGCGCTCGCCGCGCGCCGCCGCCGCCGCCCGTCGCGGCCGCAACCCTTCGTCCCCCCGCACACCCCAACCCTAACCCTCCCTTCTCTCCCTTTCCCGAACCAAAACGAGCCTACCGCAAACGTCGCGCGCGCTGCGACGAGCGCCGTGAGGATGGCTGAGAATGGTGGAGGGGGGCGTCGACCCTCGAAACGGCAGCACACGTCCCCCCTTCCGGCAACAAACAGAACAAGGCGCACCCAAGAGACGCGCCGACATCGTCCGAGTCATGGCGGTGGGCGGCGCCTGAACGAAAGGGAGACGAGCGACGGGGAGAGAGATTTGGCGTTTGGGTGATGAGAGTGGCGACCAAGCCAACCGCCAACCGACGGGCGCGCGGGGTTGGGGTCGCGGGGCGGCCACTGGCAACGCAAAAAAAAAAAAGCCAGGGTCGAGATTTGTATCGCGCCCGCGCCCGCCCAGCGCCCGCGCCGCGCCACGGCCGCCCGCTCCCGCCCAGCGGTGGGTATTGGAGGCGGCTCGTGGCCGTGGGGGGGTGGCCGATTAGGGGTACGCGTGAAGGCGCGAGGAAACAGTGCGCGCGCCGGCGCGGCGCGCGCGCGCATGCCGCGGCGGACAGGCCACGTCCCCCCCCCCCCCGTTCCGCCGCCGGCGGTGGCGCCCGACCCGGCCGCGGACTCACCGACGAGGTGGGGAGGGTGGTCGGAGGTCGGGACCGGTGGGAAAGTTGTGATTTGTGCGAAGCGCGCCTGTTGACTATGGGTCCTACCGCGACGTGCGTGGCGGTTGGCGACCCCCCGCCCCCCCCAGACTCGGCGGCACGCGTCGCTGTGCCGCGACAGAGGCCGCCAGGCCGACCACGAGGCCGCGGCGGCTGCGACCGCGTGCGCGCTCGCGCGCGGCATCCGCACATCCGGCGGCCGCTGGCGCGCCCGGCCCGGGGGCTGGACGCGCCAGCTGCGGGCGCGCTAATGGTGGCAGGCGGGGCCCGGCGGGCGGGCAGCGGCGAGCGGGCGGGCGCGCTTGGGCCGCCGCTGCCAGCGCGCTGCGCCGCAGCCCGGCCCGGCCGCGGCGCAGCGCGGCAGTGGCCCGGTCATCGCCGCCCTGACTACTGGACTGCTGGAGCTGAACGCGTCCGTCAAGGACGCGACTCAGGGGCAGCCCAACTCCAGCCGCCCTGACCCTGAACCTGACCCTGACCCTGACCCTGACCCTAACCCTAACCCTAACCCTAACCCTAAGACCCCCGGGCCGGGCGCGCCGCTGGCGCGCCCGGCCCGGGGGCTGGACGCGCCAGCGGCGGGCGCGCTCATGATGGCAGGCGGGGACCGGCGGGCGGGCGGGCGGCGGCGAGCGGGCGGGCGCGCGTGGGCCGCCGCTGCAGGCGCGCTGCGCCGCGGCCCGGCCGTGCAGTGACCGCACCACCCGGTCCGCCCACGCGGCAGTGGCTCGGTCATCGCCGCCCTGACTGCTGGACTGCTGGAGCTGAACGCGTCCGCCAAGGACGTGTCTCAGCCACTGACACTGATGCGCCGACGCCTTGGCCCCTCGACCCCTCTCTTTGACGCACAACGCGAGCGACTCCCGCCTCCCTGCCAGCGGCCGCCGTCGAGCACGGCACAGTGGAGCGCCGGCGTGGGGCGGCGCCAGCCGCGAGGGTCCGGCGAGCGGTCGCCGAAGCGAATGTTTTAAGGTGCTGCCTTCATCTCCTCACATATCGGCTTTGTCCTCCCCAAACCCTGCGCACGCCTCTTCTCCCTCTTCCGCGTCACGCCCTCACGCGAGGGCCGCCCGCCGCCCACCAGAGATGGCTATGAGAACTGACAAACGCGACGCTGGCGGTCTCTCTCCCTCTTGCGCACCCGACCTCTTCTGTCTTTCCATCTCACACGCCCGCCCACTTGGTCGCATCCACCCTCAAGTCATCATAATCTCCCGCCCCGCACGCCCGCTTGCCGTCGCCGATCGCATAGTGGTGGTGCCACCCAAAGGAGAGCCACGCGCCGACGCGGCCAAACCCGCTTTCGCTCGTGTAGACGTGAAAGTCGGCCAGGGAAAAGGCGAGCAGTTGGCCCACCGCGTGGCGGACGGCCGCGGTTTGGCGGTCGGTCGTGCAGGCAGACGTGTCCTGAACAAGGAGTCAGGGGAGTGGGGTCGATGTTTTTCTTCTTCCCGCCTCTCTCACTCCTCTCTCTCCTCTCCTCCTTGCCTTGCTGCGGCAGTCGGGGTGGTCGTAGACGGTCTGGTCGTCGACGATGATTTTGCTGCCAAAGCTGGCGTGGGCGCGGCGGGGACAGGGCGCGTCGGTCTCGCCGCCGCCGCGGGCGGTTCGCCCTCCCCCCCCCCCTCCCTCGCTCACCGCTCGCGGGCTTGCCGCCTCAAGGCGACCGAGTCCGACATAAAGTAGTAGATCACGGCCTGGCCAGGGATCGCGCGCGTCGCCTCGATCTGGGCGGCGCAATCAAAGTAGGGCTTGGGAGAGGGGGAGAGGGAAAGGAGTGTGTGGGAGGGTGTCTCTCTTGCTGCCGCCGACACCTGGGTGGGGGTTTTGGGGGGGGCGATGTGCGGCGGGGGGGGGGGGCGGCCCGGCCCCCCCCCCCCGAGGAGGCACCGCCGCCACCGCCGCTCACCGCCACCCGGCCCACGCTGCCGGACCCCAGGGATGCGTGCGCAGCCGCCACGC
>Ga0315287_10005458_pt1 | contig 12525 bp, 9 predicted proteins | sample YL17G11_0_MG_FD_205037 | JGI IMG/M metagenome (GOLD analysis project Ga0315287, IMG submission 205037) | Sediment microbial communities from Yellowstone Lake, YNP, Wyoming, USA - YL17G11_0 | ecosystem: Environmental > Aquatic > Freshwater > Lake > Sediment | place: USA: Wyoming | collected...
ACGTCTCACAACTCTTCTCTGCCTTCTTCAAGCCTTCCTTTGCCTCCACCCACCTCCTTCCAATCTCCTCCACTACAATGGCTTTCGCTGTCCGCTCCGCCGCCCGCCCGGCCCTCGCCTCCCGCCGCTCGGCCGCTGCTGCTGCCCCGCGCCGCGCCTCGGTCGTTCGCGCCGAGGGCGAGAACACCCCCGCCGTCCCGGCCGAAACCCCCGCCGTCGTCCAGGTGAGTTTCCCCTTCTCGTTCTCGTTCTCGTTTTTCTTTCCCCCGCTTTTCCTCCCGCTTTCCCGAGCACCCGCGCGAGATCCCTTTCGCCGCAGCGCGCCTATCAACGCGAAGAGACTATTTGTGAGAAGAAAGGGCGATTCTGCCGGGGCGCAAGGCCCTCCGCGCTCCTCGTCTTCTCCAACGCTGACATGCTCCTACAAAAAACAAAAAACCGGCTTCCAATCATCCACTTCAGGCCGTCTCCGCCCCGACCCCGGCCGCCCCCATGCCCGTCGCCGCCCCCGTGGCCGTCAAGGCCCCCACCATTGCCGGTAAGTAAAAAAATGGAGAGGGAAAGAGCGAGAGAGCGGAGCTAGGAGGCGAAACGGTTGAAGCATTGAGAAAGCCCTGACGAGCGAAAAAACTCGCTCTCGCTGTCTCGACGCCGTGGCGCGCTCGCAGCAAAGCTTCGAACTTCAAAGTTTCGCTCTGCGGCCCAGGCTCGCTTGCTGCTCTTGCTAGATTTTCTCGCCCACGTTACTCCTTTTTTTATATTTTTTTATTTTCTCTTCGTTGCTCTTTCTTATTTTCCTTCTTTTCTTCCTTACTCACCCTCGCTCTCTCCCTCGCTCTCTCAAACTTCGTAAAAAATAATCAACAGAGGCCATGGCCTTCAAGGCCGAGCCCGAGATCATCAACGGCCGCCTCTGCATGCTTGCCTTTGTCGCCGCCGTCGGCGCCGAGCTCGCCACGGGAGAGCCCGTGCTCCAGCAGTTCAAGGACCAGCCGGTCCTCGTCGTCGTCGCGGCCGCGCTCTTCGCGTGGGCGTCGCTCGTGCCCGTGCTGCTCGGCAAGAAGTCGGACTCCACCACGCTGGGACCCTTCAGGCCCTCGGCCGAGCTGCTCAACGGCCGCGCCGCGATGCTCGGCTTCGCGTCGCTGCTCGCCGTCGAGGGCTTCAAGCACACGGCGCTCTTCTAGAGAGTTTTTTTCTTTCTTCAAGGAAAAGCGTGTTCTTTTCCCCTTCCGAACCTGGAGAGGCAAAGAGCTACGAGCGACGACGACGGCGATCTATTTAGGTTATAGACAGCAGCATCAACATCATCAAAACAACAACACTCCCTCTGGAGCGAGGGCCGTTCGCGCAGCCTCACATCAGTCTTTTTTTTTTATAACAGGGAAAGAGAAAACCTTGTCTTCGGAACACCACCGAACGTTTTCTCCCTTTCTTCAAAAAACTCTGCTTCGTTGAGGACTTCACCTCGTGTGTCGCGGCCCTTGCGCGTCCTCTTTTTATTTTCCAACACCAATTCTTTACAACCAAATCGAATCATTGTCGTCGTCAGAGTAGCTCTTTTCTTTCTTATTTTCGACAAGGGACAAGGAAGGCGGACCAACCAACCAACCAACACCGAATTACTTTTAGAACCCTCATTCTTTTTTGCCACCTTGTGCTTCTTGCTTTAACACCCCCCCCATTCTTTCGTGTAAGTTTTACTCTGCCTGGAGCGAAAGAGACCGAGGCGCGCCACCTTTGCGGCCCTCTCCGCTGCTGCACCCTTTCCCTTTGGGAATTGGGAGCGCGCGGAGAGAGCGCTACGAAGGGGAAACGCGTTTCTTCCTTGACTGGATAACGGAAAAATAAAAAGGATTTTTTTTTCTCGCTCGTTTTTACATTTCAGTTGTCTCTCTCTCTTTTTCGTCCTCGTCTTTGTTCCCTTCTTCTCCCTCCAACTCTCCCCACAAATCGTCCTCGGAGTCGTAGTCGAAACCGATGTTGGGCTGCCTCTTGGCGACCTCGGCCGCGGATGCCATTTCAGCTCCCGCATACCTTCTGTCCATCGTCGCCGTTGCCTCGGCGGCCGACATGAGCGAGAGCCACGAAGTAGTCTCTCCTTCCTCCTCTCCTTTTCCACCTCCCTCGTGCTGCGCCCTCCTCGCGTCCACGGCAGCGCCCCCGGCCTCGCCAAACCTCAGCACGGCCCTGGCCCGGAGGCACGCCCAGGTCGCCGGGGTCAGCGAAGGAGAAGAGGGGGCGTCCGAGAAAGGAGAGGAGGAGGCAGACGCCCCCCTCGCCGCCGCCGCGGCGGCTGCCTCCTCGGCGACCCACAGCGCGTTGGGCAGCGATCCGGCGTCGAGCTCGGCCCTCACGAGCGCCGAGAAGGTCGCGGTCGCCGGCTCGACGCCAAGCTCGCGCGCGCGGGCGACGAGGTCGTGGGCGGCGGCGGCGGAGGGGCGCCTGGGGCGGGGGAGCGGGAGCGGGAGTGAAGAGGAAGGCGACGGCGGCGACTTCTTTCCCGACGCTGGCGACCTTGGCGGCTGCGGCGGCGTCCGCGCCGCAAACCGGACCGCGGCCGCGACGCAGCGCTCGTTGACGCTCTCCGCGAAGTCGCCGGCGAGGAGCTCCAGGAGCAGCTCCACGGCCTCCTCGAAGCGCCCCGCGCGCGCCATGGCGCGGGCGGCGGAGGCGACGGCCGCGGGAGGGGGAGGCCAGGGGCGCTCGGGGGCCGCGCCGGCGCCCCGAGGCGGCAGCGGCGACAGAGGTTCTCCTCCCGCTCCTCCTCCGCGCTGGATGCCCGCTACCCACCGCACGAGCTCCTCTCCCCTCCAGATCATTCCCGAGGCCTCCGCCGCGATCACGTACCTCGTCAGAGACGCGCGCGTGTGCCTCAGCGGGGGGAGAGGAGAGCCGGCGGCGTCGGCGTACGCGGCTGCGGCGTCGAGCTCGTCGGCGGCGACGTCGACGAGCGCGGCGGCGCGGGCCCTCGCCGCGGCCAGGCGGGCCGCCCTGGCGCCGCCGCCGCCGCCGCCGCCGCTCCCCGACTCCGACGATGACGACGACGACGACGGGACCGCCGCCTCCGTCCGGGCAATGACAGCCATGACCGACCTCTCGGCGGCGAGGAAGGCCCTGTCGAAGGCGGTAAGCGGGAGGCGGCGACGGGGAGAGGAGGGACCGGCGGCGGCGGCGGCGGCGGCGGCAAAGTCGGCGAGCGCCGCGGCCGCGGCCGCGGCGTCCCCGCGGAGCGCCGCGGCAGCGAGCCGCCTCGGGACCGAGCCGCCGCTCCGCTCCCCGCTCCCTGCCCCCCGGCCCTCCTCCTCTCCTCCTCCCCGCCGCCGCACCAGCGCCGCGGCCAGCGCGGCCCTGCGCGTCGCCGCGGCGTCCCTCCGGAGCCCGGCGCGGTCGGCCGCGGCGAGGACCGCCTCGGCCGCCGCGCCGTCGCGCCTGCGCAGGAGCTCCTTGAGCGCGAACGCGAAGAGCGGGGCGAGACGGGAGGCTGCCGCGGCGGGGGCTCTCGCGCCAGGAGGAGGAGGAGGAGGAGGAGAAAGAGGAGCTGCGACGGCAGCAGAAGGCGAATGAGAGCTCGACAGACAAGGAGCGGCGGCCGCCTCGGCGGCCCTCTCCGTCGCCTCACGCGCCAGCCGGGACAGGAACGCCGCCGCGGCAAAGCCGGCATTGGCCGAGCTGCCTCCCGCTCCTCCCCCTCCTGCTCCTCTGCCGCTGTTGAGCAGCCTCCGCAGGTCCCGGAGGTGCGGCACGAGCGCCGGGTAGTCCGCCTCGAAATTGCGCAGACGATGCTGCCAGATCTGCTCCTGTTGGGGGTTTGAGTACAAAAAATGGCGGGTAGAAAGAGAGTGGTGAGAAAGAGAGGAAGCATTGGAAAGAAAAGAAAAAAGAACAAAAAACCCCAAAACCCAAAAACGAAAAAAAAAAAAAGAGGCCTCAGACACGCCGCCGCCTCTTTCCCTAAAGAAAAAGTCGGCTTCGCTCCTTGGTCGACACTCGTCAGCACCGCTATCAAACGGCTCACGACCGCCCGTCGACACTATTGTCTTCAGCGGCCTCTCTGTTTTGTTTTTTTCTCTGAAGAAAAAGAGAAGAGAAAAACTCTCCCGCCTCTCTTCCCCACCTTTGCAGGAGCAGCCGTATCGCCCGAGGAAGAAGAAAGAGAAGGAACAGTTTGTTTATCAGTCGAAGTAGAAAGAGCAGAAAAGGAGCTGCTGCTCGTCGTCGCCGCGGCGCTGCTGGCCCTGCGACCCGAAAGAAGCAGGAGCGCTTCCGCCTCTGTAGCGGCGATGGAGGTGGAAGAAGAAGAAGAAGAAGTAGAAGAGTGAGCGGCAGCGGCGGCCAGGCGCCTCGGGAAAAGACTCGGGAGCATTTTTGCTATTTTTTTCGTTGTCGCAGTCGTTGTTGTTCTTGTTAATCTCCGAATTCTTTTAACGAGCGTCGGTCATGACCTTGTCCTTGGTGGTAGCAGCAGCAGCAGCAGCAGCGGGGGCCTTGGAGGCCTTTTTCTTCGTCTGTTTCGGTTTCTCGCCGCTTTCGTCGACGTCCATAGCCAGCGCCGCTGCGGCGCGCACGGCGGCCCTCGCTGCGGCTTTCGTCTCGGCGTCTACGACTCGGATGCCGTTGACCCTGACGCCTTTTTTAACTCTCTTGACGGCCCGCGCGAGCGAGTTGCGCTTCTGCTTTTTCAGGACGCGGCCGCCAGAGGTGGCGTGGAGCGAAGGGGTCGCCAGGGCGGAAGAAGAAGAGCCCCTCCCGCCTTGGTCCTCGCCCCTCTTCGCCTCCCTCGCGGCGCGCTTGGCGGCCTTGGCTGCCCTCGCGGCGGCGTCGGCCCTCTCTCGCGCGAGGTCGGCGGCGTGGACGCGCTTCTTGGTGCCCTTGTTGTTCTTCTTGGACATTAATTGGTCGGCTGTTTTTGGCGGAGAGGAGGTGGGCGGAAGAGAGAAAGGGAGAAGGAGGTGGTAAGAGCGAGAAGGCGAGGTCGGCGGCGCAACACGACGACGACGACGACGGCGGTCGGATGCCTCTCCTGAGTTTCCGAGCCCTCTTCTTTCTCCTGCTCAAGCTCCATGGAGCGGACGATCGCGGATTCAGGTACATCGCCAGCGAATCGAAATTGGAATCAGAGGCGAGCAGCAGTAACGGATGGCGAACTGAAGACGACGCCGAGCCGCCGAAAGGAAAAGGATGCATTTGAAACACTTCGACTCTTGTTCCTACCTCTCTCTTTCTCTCTCTCTCTCTCTCTCTCTCTTGCTTAGTCGCGACAGGAGCTTTCGATGCTCCTGCTGCGACAAGATGAGCGCGTTGAGAGGCGCGAGGTCGAGTGCGTGTCTGCACTCGATAGAGCGCGAGGGGACCGAGAGCGAGCGAAGAAAGGAGGCAAGTTTTTTTGGCCTTTTTTCCCTCAAGGTTTCTGATGGCGAGAAACCTAGCCGTCGCTCACTCTTTTTCGACGACGACGACGGCGACGAGGAAGAGCAAAAAGAGAGCCATGGTCCTCCACGTCGACCTCAGCGCCGAGCGAGGCCCTGTCGTCGCAGCTACCAACGGCGTTGCTGATGACGACGGCCCCTCGACCTCGGGAAGCAACGGAGCCCTCCAGCAGCAGCAGCAGCAGCAGCGAAAATACCGCGGCGTCGACCGCTCGAGGCCCATCGCCGCGGGCGACGTCGTCATCATCTACGAGCGCCACGACCGGACGAGGGCGCTCGTCGTCACTCCGGGGGAGAAGTTTAACAACCAGTTTGGCGCGTTCCACCACGATGTGAGACAGGGAGGAAGAGATGGAACCGGCAGGAGGAGAAAGACAAGAGAAGAGAGAGGAGCGAAGAAGAGAAAGCAAGAGAGCCGTCGCGAAGAAAAAAAGAAAGAAAGCGAACAAAAAACCTCTCGACGTCTCGACCTTGACCAACACACACACACAAAAACCAAAAAACATCACAGGACTGGATCGGCGCCAAGTACGGCTCCCGCGCCGTCGCCCGCTCGGGCAAGGGCTGGCTCCTTCTCCTGGCCCCCTCCCCGGAGCTCTGGACCTGTTCCCTGCCCCACAGGACGCAGATCCTCTACGCGGCGGACATCGCCCTCGTCTGCACGCTGCTCGAGCTCGCGCCCGGCGCGGTCGCGCTCGAGACGGGCACGGGCTCCGGGTCGCTGACGCACTCCCTGGCGAGGGCGGTGGCCCCCACCGGCAGCGTCTACACGTTCGAGTTTCACGCGGGGAGGGCGGCCAGGGCCAGGGAGGAGTTTGAGAGGCACGGCCTGTCGTCTCCGGGGGGAGAGGACGGGGGCGGCGGCCCCGGCGTCGTCATCCCCCGGGAGAGGGACATCCAGGCCGACGGCTTCGGCGCCGACTTGGAGGAGGCCGGCGACGCGGACGCCTGCTTCCTTGACCTCCCGTCCCCCTGGAGGGCAGTGGCGTCCGCGGCGCGCTGCCTTCGCCCCGACGGCGTCTGCTGCTCGTTCAGCCCCTGCGTCGAGCAGGTGCAGCGCACGATCAGTGAAATGGCGAGATGCGGCTTTGTGGGGTTTGCGACGCACGAAGTCTTGCTTCGAGGGTACGACGTGCGCAGAGAGAGGCTGGTGGAGGATTTCGTTGGCGGGAGCAGCGGCAGCGGCAGCGGCAGCGGCAGCAGCGGCAGGAAGAACAGCAACAGCAAGAACAACGGGAGGAAGAAGAGGCAGCGAGGAGACGACGACGAAGAAGGAGGAGGAGGAGCAACAACAGCAGCAGCTCCGAAGACGCCCCCTTCTTCTGGCCTCCCGCAGCCAATCATCGTCGCCAGGCCCAGCTGCGACGCCAGGGGGCACACCGGGTATCTGACTTTCGCCCGCAAGGGGGTCGGGGCTGACATTTGAGAATGATTTGTTTTTGTTTTTTTTACCGAAATTTTATAAAAAAAATAACGAAAGAAAAAAATCCAGAAGGAAAAAAATCGAACGGAATATTCAAACTGCTGCCACTCCCGAAGCCGCCTTTTTACTCTTCACCGCCTTTCCTTCGATCGCAGCGATCGCCGCATCCGGGTCGACGCCGACCATCTCCTTGGTCACCTCCCACAGCTTCCTCGCGGTGTCCAGATCGTACGAGGCCGGGTTGGAGGCCCGAGGCGAGGAGTCGACAAAGTATTTCCCAGAGACGCCCTCGACCTCGGGCGAGCTGCTCAGGTAGATGCTCGTCTGCGCCCCCTGCTCCGGGGTCTTCAAGAAGGGGCTGGTGACGAGGGCCGCGAGCTTTCCCAGGGGCCCCGCGGTGGCAGGGTCTGTTTCATTAAGTTGGGGGAGGGGGCGGGAAAGAAGAGAGAGGCAGTGAGAAAAGAGAGAGAGGATTCGGGCGCGAAAGACGACGACGACGACGGAAGACGCCGAAAGAAGAGGAAGAAAGAAAAGGAAGGGACTCACCGAAGAGGTACCTCGCCAGCTCCGTCTTCACCACGCCAGGGTGCAGCGCGTTCGACGTGAACCTGGTGCTCCCCGGGGCAATCGCGGTCCTCCTCGCCAGCTCGTAGGCGAAGAGGACGTTGGCGAGCTTCGACTGGCCGTACGCGTTCCAGGCGGAGTAGCTCCTCTCGCGTTGGAGGTCGGCAAAGTCGACGCCGCCAAACTGGTGCGCGCTCGAGGCCACCGTGACGACCCGCACGGCGTCTTTGTCTCCGTCTTCGTCCTTCTCCACTGCGGTCTCCAGCAAGAGAGGCAATAACCTCCAGGTCAAGGCTGCGTGGCCGACGTGGTTCACTCCCAGCTGGTACTCAAAGCCGTCGCGCGTCTCTTCGCGGTTCGGAAGAGCCATCACTCCGGCGTTGTTGAGGAGGACATGGAGCGGCCTTCCCTGGTCGAAGACTGCGGCGCTGAAGTCTTTGATCGAGGCCAGGGAGGAGAGGTCCAGCAGGGAGGAGTCGCCGTTGGGCAGGGAGACGGAGGCGCCCGGGGCGGCGGCAGCGCGGACGGCGGCCAGGGCCGCCCTGGCCTTGGCGGCGTCGCGGCAGCCGAGGACGACGTCGTAGCCCCGGGACGCCAGCGTCTTGGCCGCGACGAGGCCGATGCCCGTGTTGGCGCCCGTGATGAGGACGGTCTTGTTCTTCTTGTTCTGGTTGTTGCCGTTGTTGTTCTCGGCGGCGGCCTGCGCCTTGACGACGGGAGGAGGAGAAGCGCGCCTGGGGTCGATTTTTGTTGGTCGCCGTCGAGTTTTTTTTTTCTTGAGCGTGTTCGATGCATCCGATCTTCGTTCTCTCTTTGTCTTCTACTCCTCTGTGAGTCTCTCGCGTCTCTCTCACCTTCCGCTGCTGCTCACTGCGCGACACCTCTGAGAGATCGCGGTCGACTGGCGGAGAGGAGCCAGGGAAGAGCGCATGATTGTCGGTAGATAAAGGGCGTGCGTTTTTTCCCGTCCGAAGACAAGTTTTTAGTTCGAGGAGGCGCGTGGCGTCGTTGGAAATGATTTTTTTTTCTTTGCAGCCCCGTTGTCCCTCTCTCCTCTCTTCGATGTGTATATCAATTTCTCTCCCTCCCCAATTCTCTCTCTTGTAGTGTGCGTGTGTTGGAAAACTGCTGTCGCGCGTAAAAAGGCGTGGAAAAAAGAAACAAACGTCTCTCCCTCTCCCTCAGACGGCCGCCGTCCTCCGCTTGCCGCCGTCGGTGCCGCCGCCGCCCTTGTCGGCCGCCGCCGCCGCGGCGCCCGCCGTCGGCTCGCACACGCTCACGATCTTCTCGAGGATGCGCGCCTCGACGCTGGCCGCGACGGCGCCGACACCTGAAGCGGAAGAGGAGCTCTTCCCGTTCTCCTTGGCGTTCTCGAGGTCCGAAACCAGGGCTCGCAGGGCCTCGGAGGCGCCGGCCTTGGCCGAGGCGAGCGACGCCGCGAGCGCCTCGCGGGTGCTCGGGGCGCAGCCCCGCCTCGAAGGGCCGCCGGCGGCCGCGCCTCGCCCGGCCTTCGCGGCGGCGGCCCTCGACCCGGGGGTGGCCATCAGAGGGGACCCCGCGAGCGACGCCGGCGGCAAGGAAGCAGCCGCCCCGGCGCTGTCTGCCCCGAGGGCGCGGGCGGCCAGGAAGCGGACGCACTGCTCGAGCGCAAACCGCTCGCGCAGCAGCGCCGTCGCCTCGGCCCGCAGCTCCACGAGCTCCTGCTTCTGCCTGAGGTGGTAGTGGAGCTTCTGCCTCGGGTTGGAGTGGCCTCCGGCAAAGGCAGAGGGCGAAGGGGAGCGGTCGTCTTCCTCGTCCTCGTCGTCTTGCCCTCCCCCTCCGCTGCTCCCGCGGGCGCTCAGGCCGGCCGCGGCCGCCGCGGCGTCGGCGAGGACCGCGGCGTCCGCCTCGGCCGCGGCGAGCCTCGCGACCAGCGCCTCGTTCTCCTGCGCGAGCCTGGCGACCTCGAGGGCGATGGCGGAAGAGGACGTGTCGGAGGAGGAAGAAGCAGAAGCACCCGGGGGAAGAACGTTGGCGTTGCTCCCGCAGCCGACCATGACGCTGCTCCTCCGGCGCGCCGCGGCGTCGCGCGCGTCGGCTGCGGCCAGCGCCGCCCGGCACCGGTCGAGCTCGCCCCGCAGCGCGTCGTCCCCCGCCTTGGCCTCCCGCGCCGCCCTCAGGTACGCCTGCGCCTCGTCCTGCGAGGTCAAAAGCTCCTCTTCTCGCTGCGCGCCCATGGCCTCGGCCGCGCCCAGGGCCTCGAGCGTCGTGCCGAGCTCCCTGCGCAGCTCGTCGACCTGCGAGCGCAGCGCCGCGGCGTCGGCAGAGGCGCGGGCGGCCTGCGCGTGCGCGGCGTCGGCGGCGGCCGAGGCGGCATCCGCATCGTCGCGCGCGCGGCCACACTCCCCGCGGGCCGCGTCGCGGGCCCTGGAGGCGTCGGACAGAGCGATGGAAGCCGAGGCGGCTTCCCTGCGGGCCTCCTCGGCGTCGCGCTGGGCCTCTGCCGCGGCGACCTTCACGGACTCGAGCTCGCGGAGGGCGTCGGCTGCGGCCGACGCGACCCGGGCCTCGGCCTCGGCGCGGAAGCGCTCGAAGGCCCCCTCGGTCGCGGCGCGCTCCTGCCTGGCGCGCTCCACCAGCGAGGAACGCTCGGAGACCTCGGCCTCTGCGCTCCTGAGCTGCTCGGCGAGGGCGTCGAGCTCGGCCTGCGAGGCCGCGGCCGAGGACTGCAGGCGGGCGGCGGCGTCGGCGGCCAGCTTCTCCGCCTCGGCGAGCTTGCCCCGCAGCTCGGCCGCGGCCTCCCTCGCCTCGGACGAGACAGAGGACTGGTTCGTCTCGGCCGCTGCCAGGGCAGCCTCGAGGCGCTCGACGGCGGCCCGGCGCTCCTCCTCGACATGAGAGACCATCTCCTCGTGGTGCGCCTCCATCCTCTCGAGCTGCTCCCGGAGCTGCGCGACGGCGGCGTCCCCGTCGGCGCGCGCGGCGGCGTCGGCCGCGGCGGCGGCCCTCGCCTCGGAGAGCTCGCGCCGGAGCTCCTCTGCGGCCTTGGCTCTGGTTGCGGCGACGGCTTCGGCGACGGCGGCGGCGACGGCCTCGGCCGAGGCCTTCCCGGAAGCCTCGTTCGAGGCCCGGAGCACGTCCATTTTGGAATCCGCGAGCGACTTCTCGAGCTCGGCGCATTTCTTCTGGATGCCCTCGAGCGCCGCCTCGGCAAACTCGGCGTCCGCCGCGGCGGCGCGCTGCGCAGAGGCCAGCTCCGCCCGGAGCTCCTGCTCGACCGTGGTCGCCGCGGCCCTCGAGGACTCGAGCTGCGCCACGAGGCCGTCGTAGTCCTGGGCGGCCGCTCTCCGGAGCTCCTCGAGGTCGGACATCGACGCCTCGGCGTCCCTCCGCGCCTCGGCGACCCTCGACTCGAGCTCGGCCCGGAGGGCCGCCGCGCCGGCCCTCGCCGCGGCGCCGGCCCCGGCCGCCTCGTCGGCGGCCGAGCGCGACGCCTCGACGGCGGAGTCCCTTTCCCTCGAGGCGGCGTCGCGAGCGGCGACGGCAGCGTCCCGGGCGGCCGTCGCAGAGCTCAGTTCCTCGCCCAGGGACCGCGCGCGCTCGGAGGCCGCGGCGAGGCGCTCCTCGAGCTCCTCGGCCCTCGCCGTTGCCAGCTCCGTCGCCTCCTCGGCCCTCGAGCGGGCCTCCGTCAGCTCGGCGGCCAGGGCGCCGGCCTCGGCGTCCCTGTCCCTCAGACAGGCCTCGAAGTCCGCGCGGAGCCTGGCGGCGGTCCGCGACTCGGCCAGCGAGGCGGCGACCTTGCCGGCCTCGGCCGCGGCGGCGTCGCGCGCGGCGCGCAGCTCGTCGGCCTGCCTCGCGGCGTCGGCCGTCACCACCAGCACTTTCTCCTCGGCGACCTGCCGCTCGCTCGCGGCCTCGGCGGCGGCGGCTTCGGCGGCGGAGCGGGCGAGCTTGGCCTCGGCGCGCGCGGCCTCTGCGTCGGCGCGGAGGGCCTCGAGCTCGGCAGCTGCCTCGGCGGCGGCGGACTGCGAGGCCTCGAGCTCGGCCTCTGCCGCCTCGGCGCGCGCCGCGGCCATCTCCAGCGCCTCGCCGGCCCGCCGCTCGAGCTCCTGCTCCCTGCGGGCGGCGGCCTCGAGCTCCGCGGCGGCCTGGTGTCTCGCCAGAGAGACCTGCTGGGAGGCCTCCTGTCTGACGGCCTTTTCGGAGGACTCGAGCCGCGCCTCGAGCTCGGCCCTCGCCCTCGCGATGGCCGCCTCGGCGTCGGCGCGGGCCTCGGACGCTGCCAGCCGCGACGCCTCCTCGACGCGCTCGTCGGCGGCCCTGGCGGCCGCCGCCACGGCGTCGTCGGCTCCCGCCCGCGCCTTTTCGACCTCGACGCGGGCGAGCTCGTGGGCCCGGGAGGCCGCGGCGCGTGCCTCCTCGAGCTCCGCAGAGGCCGCTTCGGCCGCGGAGCGCGCCGCGGTCTCGGCCTCGCGGGCGCGGACCAGGTCGGCCTGGAGCCCTCGGGCGCGCTCGACGGCGGCCCCGACCTCCTCGTCGGCCCGGCGGGAGGCCTCGGCGACGGCGGCCTCTCCCGCAGCCCTCACGCCCTCCAGGTCCCTGCGGGCGAGGGCGAGGGCGGCGGCGGCGTCGGCCGCCGAGGCGTGCGCCTCGTCCCTCTCGGCCCTCGCGGCGGCCAGGGCCGCGGCGGCCTCGTCGGCGGCCGTGGCCGCTGCAGCGCGCACCGCGGCGACCTGCGCCGCGGCGTCCCGGCGCACCGCGCCGCACTCGGCCACCGCCTCGTCGACCGAGCGCCCGGCCTCGAGCCTGGCCCGGGCGGCGCCGGCCTCGGCCGCGGCCAGGCGGGCGGCGACCGACTCCTTGGACGCCCCGGCCGAGGCGCGGGCGGCGGCGACGTCGCCCGCGGCGCGCGCCTCGGCCTCGGAGGCGGCGGCGCGGGCGGCGTCGAGGTCGGCGGCGAGCCTGTCGGCGCGATCCGCCGCCTCGCGGGAGGCGTCGGCAGCTGCGGCGGCGACGGCGTCGGCGCGGGCGACGGCGGCGGCGGCCCTCTGCTCTGCCTCCCGCTGGGAGGCCTCGGCGCGCTCCGCCGCGGCGGAGAGCGAGGAGGACAGGGCCCGAGCCTCGGTCAGG
>Ga0315287_10005461_pt1 | contig 12522 bp, 11 predicted proteins | sample YL17G11_0_MG_FD_205037 | JGI IMG/M metagenome (GOLD analysis project Ga0315287, IMG submission 205037) | Sediment microbial communities from Yellowstone Lake, YNP, Wyoming, USA - YL17G11_0 | ecosystem: Environmental > Aquatic > Freshwater > Lake > Sediment | place: USA: Wyoming | collected...
GTTTGCCGATCTCGGCTTGCCCGACGCCGAAGAACTCGACACCAAGCTACGCCTCGCGGTCGAGCTTAATCGACTGCTGAAGGTGCGCCGTCTCTCCCAGGTGCGGGCAGCGACGCTGCTCGGGATCAGTCAGCCGAAGGTGTCGGCGCTGAAGCACTACAAGCTGGAAGGATTTTCGGTCGAGCGGCTGATGGTGTTTCTTACGGCAATGGGCCGTGATGTCGAGATACGGATCAAGGCGCACCGCACGGCCAACACACCGGGCCGCATTCTGGTCGAGGCGGCCTGAGGGATCGGGGCGACCAGAGCCCCGGTCCTCTGGCGCAGCGACTAAAGCTGCGCTCCGGCTCTGGGGTGGCAGGGGTGGAGAATCGAGCAGACAGGAGTTGGGGACGGCCGTCTGCATGCAGCCGGTGTAGTAAGAGGCCGGCGGGCTGGTTCATGAAATGATTCGGCAGCAGTCGTCGAGTGTAGAGGCAGAGTCGCGGAGCCCGTCGAACGCACAAATACGACCGGGCGATCTCAGGGAGGCATAGGTGATCTACAACGAAATGTTGAAGCAAATAGAGAAGCTGGGCGATCGAGAGAAATTGCACCTCGCACAGCGGCTGCTGCAGATGGCGATCAAGGAGGAGGAAGAACAGAAGCCGGAGTCCGCCGGGCCGCTCGGTCCGGGGCTGGTGGAGTTTGCGGCCGAAAGGCTTCGGAAGCTCAAGCCGTCCAGAAAGGACGCGGTACTCAACTCCATCGGGGCGATGTTCCAGTTCCGCGGCGGGATCTCGGACGAGGACAAGGAGAAGATGTTCGCGGCCCTGGTGAACGCGCGGGCGATTGTGGTTGCGGAGAATGGAAAGGTCACGTATCCGGGGAGTTGAGTCGGAGGAGGGCAGACGCCGCACTGCGGCTTGACGGCCCGGCGGGCCGTCCTCGGAGGGGTTGGGCAGGGGTAAGACCTGGATGCGGGATTAAGGCAGACGCGGCGTTGCCCGGGGGGAGCGGGCGTACACTGGTCCAGTGAGTGACGCATCGCGGAGGAGTTCATCAATGAAGCCTTCGACCTGGATGACCCACGTTTCCGTTGGACTTCTTGTCTACTGCTTCAGCGCCTCGGACACGCTCGCACAGATGTCGCAGCGGGTCGTTGTCAACCAAGCCATGACAAAGCTGACGGTAATGGAGAGTTCTCCGGAGGTCTACATGACGAGTCGATGCGCTACCGCTGCTTTGGTTTCAACCAATTTCTTTGTAACCCGTCTCAGGAGTTCCGGGAGTCAGTTGATGCTCGGCGACCAGATCGTCGCAATCGATGGGCGCCCGCTGGTTGAACAGGGCTATGTGTCGCCTTTGTTGTCTCGTTTCCTGAAACGCCTGTCGACGATTGGACCCGACGACAAGATTGTGCTGACCGTCCTGAGGCAGGGTGAACGCATCGACATCCCGACCCAGTGCACCGACTCCCTGGTCGTGAACTCGCCGCTGCGGGAGGTGCTACGCGCAATTGCCGAGAAGGACTTCGACGCGTGTCTTGAATGGATTCCAGTGCTGGTTTCCGCACACGGGGCGGCGATATCGAGCACCGTTGACCAGGAGAACTACTGCATGCTGTATTCGAAACGGATTTCGCGACGTGACTGGCCTCGTCATCTCTATGAGTACGATCGGCTGATGATCGAGGAGAGTCGCTGGGATTCCGTTGACTACGAACGCAATCGCGCCGAAATCCTGAGTAGTGAACAGTACTTCAGGCGGCACGGCCAGGACCGGCTGTTTGAAGAACTGGAGGCGCAACTGGACGCCAGCAGGCCAATGAGTGCACCGAATCAGGCTTCCGCCGGCTCACCTAAAAGCCGGCCTCAATAGACAAGCGTACGGGTGAATGCGGGATCGTTCGCCGGCTGACTGAATGTCAGGCGGTCTCCGCGAACGCCGGAGCGGGAGCGAAGGCCGGGGCAATGGACGGCGGAACTTTGCGGGTTGTCCGTGGCAAAGAATGCGAAGAGAGTTGTCTGTGATATGTCCCGCGCAGCGACCAAAGCTGCGCTCCGGCCCTCGGGTCTTTGGGTCGGCGGGGGTGGTTGGAGCAGATCCGCCTGTTCGAACGAGCTGCCTTCGCTCGACGCCGAGGCCACGGTGACGTAGGGTGACGATCTCAACGCACGAGAAGTCTGCCATGGCACTCCGGGCCACTCGGCATCGCGGTTGCACCTGGATCGTCGGCATCCTGCTGCTCGGGTTCGTCGCCCGCGACGCGTCCGCCCAGACCTATTCGGTCGAGATTCGTCCGACGCTGAACGACCTGGAGGTCAAGATCGAGCAGGTCCCGCAGCGTTCGCTGCTGATCATCAGGCTTACGAACAACGAATCGACACGAGTGCGCTGCGTGCTCAACTTCGACGCATCGCCGCAGACGCCGCGCCGCAGTACGCGCAGCATCAATCCAGGCGAGACGATCTCCAGCGTATTCCATGCTCAACGTCGCTGGTTGCGCGTCATCGTCGACGTGACCTGCCAACCCTCGTCCTGAGGGAGCGGTCGGCCGAGCGGTGCCGCGTTTCCTGGTGGCAGGGGTGGGGAATCGGAGCCAGGGCCGGGAGGGGAAGAAGGGACGCTGGCGGATGCCAGCTCGCGCTGCAGAGCAGCGCATCGGACGGCTTTGCAGTGAAGTCGAGAGGGAGCAGCGGACGCATTCGTCCGCCGCGGCTTGCGGCTAGCGTTCGTCGCCCGCCGTCGGCGCGACCTTCGGTGCACGGCGCAGGTACTTCATTATGTCCTTAGGCTTTGCCGATCCGGCGCGCTCGTGCAGGAAGTCCCGCGCGGTGCGAATCGTACCGACCTTTTCGGCCACCGCCGCGGCGATGAACTGATTCAAGGACACGCCGTCGAGCTTGGCGAGTTCCGCAGCCGCGTTCTTCACCGAGGTTGGCAGTTTCAGCGGGTAGGTGCTTTTGCTCATTTCGATAGCTCCTTGAGAACCTGTGCCGGTGTCTTCACCGGGATGCCGAACATCCGCAGGACCGGGTGAAAGTCGCGAACGTTGTGCGTGACGATCGCCTCCGCCTGGCCGTTCACGGCCGCCTCGAGGATCAGTTCATCCGCCGGGTCCGACAACTGCGGACGCCACATGAAATGAACGTCCACCGGTTCGGCGGCGCTGGCGAGGGCGGCAAGAAATCCGGCGACGTCGCGCTCACTCATGCCCGTGGCCAGCCTGTGCTCGGGTCGCAGGAGCACGTCTTCGTACTCGAGGAACACGGCGGTCGTGACCGGCGGTATACAGCGGCCTTCGGCGACCAGCGTCAGCAATCGATTGCTCGCTCCCAGTCGACTGCGCAGGCCAGCCACCAGAACCGAGGTGTCCACTACGACGCGCATACGCTGTAAAGGATATGACATCCTATGGGATGTTTCAAGTCTATGCGTGGGAGCGCCTGATGCCTGTGCTCCGCAAATATTGGATCTGGGACGAACTGACCCCGTTGCGGGACCTTCGCTGAGCTGTGGCATGATCGTGGCGTGATCGCCCTGGCTCGAATCGTCGTTCGGCTGCTTGCCGAACTGGCCGGCCTCGTTGTGTTGTTGCTCGCACCAAGGCGATCCGTCGCAGCGGAGAACCTCTCTCTCCGCCGGGAACTTGCGCTGTATCAGGAGCGCCGCGTCAAGCCAAGGCGCGTTGACGCTGCGACGCGGGTGTCGCTGGCGCTGCTTTCCCGGCTCTTCGATTGGCGCGATGCCCTGGTCGTGGTTCGGCCCGAGACGCTGATCCGCTGGCACCGGGCAGGCTGGCGCCTGTTCTGGCGCATCAAGTCAAGACCGGGACGACCGCCGATTCCGCTGGAACTGCGCCAGCTGATCCGGCGCATGGCGACCGAGAATCCACTCTGGGGCGAAGAACGGATCGCCAACGAATTGCGGCTGAAGCTCGGCCTGCGGGTCTCCCCGCGGACGGTGCGCAAGTCCATGCCGAAGCGACCGCCGGGTCGCCCGCCGGTACCTGATTCACGACCGGGACAGCATCTTTGCGAGGAGCGTGGACGAATCGATCAGGAATCTCGGCCTGACCGTGCTCAAGTCGCCGCCGCACAGCCCGCAGGCCAATGCGATCTGCGAACGGGTGATCGGAACGATTCGACGCGAGTGCCTGGACTGGTTGATACCGCTGTCGGAGTCGCACCTGCGATCGATCCTGAGGGCATGGGTGGGTCATTACAACCACGGACGCCCGCACATGGCGCTCGGTCCAGGCGTGCCGGACCCTCCATCGGAGGTCGTGCCGTCTGTGACACCACTAACCCGCCATTCGGATCGGCGAGCGCCTCGCGGTGCGCGCCAGATCGGTGCTCGGTGGCTTGCATCACGAATATCTGCCGGCACCAGCGTTGGCGTGATCGAGTAATTGCGGAGCACACCGCTGACCTGAGTCCCGTCACGGAGCGAGATTGACGGCGTCATTAAATGTAGCTACATTAAAAGATGCGCATTGCCTGCGACCGCATGAAGTGGCAGCAGACGCTGCAGGAGCGTGGTCTCGACATGCGCAGAGCCAAGGAGGTCTTTGCTGGTGTTCACTTCACCCGCGCAGATGACCGCTTGGACTATGGAGAGCCACGATTCGTGACGGTCGGTTGGCTTGATTCGAGGTTGGTCGTGTTCGTCTGGACTCCGCGGGGAACGGCCAGACGTATTATCAGCATGAGGCATTGTCATGAGCGCGAAGCGAAAAGGCTCCGGCCGTACTGCAGCAGTCTTGAGTGATCCGCCCGAGATAACTGATCAGTGGATCGCCGGTGCCGATGTGTATCGGGGAGCGAAACTCGTGCGCAGGGGGCGCCCGAAGTTGCAGCACCCACGCAGACTTCTATCGCTGCGGCTGCCGCCGGAAGTGATCGCAAACTGGAAGGCCACGGGCCCTGGCTGGCAGACGCGAATGGCCGAGGTACTGGAGAAGTCCACTCCGAAGTTACGTCGATCTGCTGGCTGACAGCCTGTCGGTGGCGAATTCGTAGTCAGGCGGCGACCGGGATCTCGAACAGGCCCCGACAGTGCTGCTGCCAACCGTAGTGATCCAGTGCAGCGGGAGCGGGGCTGAGTGCGCCGGCGAACTGTGCTGGCGTGAGACCCGCGATGGCGCGATGGCCGTTGTAGTAATCCCGAAATGCCTCCAGCTTTCGCGCCAGATCGACCGCGTTCCAGAAGAAGACGCGGTCCAGGTACTCGCGCCGGATCGTGCCGATCAGACGCTCAACGAACGGATGCGAAACAGCATGGGCATTCCTCCGTTCGGGGGCGATTCTGCCCCGAAACGGAGAATGCTTAGAGTTAAGCTGACAGCACCGATCTGCGGTGACCACACTTGACCAGGTCGGATCAGAGCCATGAACCACAGTCCGAACGACATACACGGCATTGACAGCGAGGTGTTTCTCGTCGGTGACCTGCGCGTCGATGTCGGCCAGCAGCGCGTCACGCGGACGGGCATTGAAATCACCCTGCCCAATCTGTCGTTTCAGCTGCTGGTGGCACTGATTCGCGTCGCGCCCAACGTCCTCAGCCACGACTTACTCATGGCACGGGTCTGGCCCGGACTGATCGTGAGCCCGGAGACCTTGACCAAGCGGGTCAACTTGTTGCGCGAGGCGCTGGGCGATGACGTGCAGGAGCCGCGCTACATCGCCGGCGTGCGAAGTCGCGGTTACCAACTGGTTGCGGCCGTGTCCCCCGCCGCACGTCTGGCGCCGCTGGTCGAGGTCACTTTGTCCGCGCCGGAGGTCGTCATACAACCCATCGAGTTATCTACAACGGTCACCACGAAGACGAGCCGGATGTGGTGGCTCGTGTTACCAGTCCTGTTGGTGGCCATTTTCGCGATCGCTATGGGCGTGCATAAGGCGAATAGAGCTCGCGCCGTGGACGCTAAGCTGACGACCGATAATGCACTACGCGAAACTGCGGCATTCGGCGCGCGCGAACGCACGGTGGCCGTACTACCCTTCGACAGCATCAGCGCGGATCCTGCAGACGCCTATCTGGCGCAGGGCCTGCCGGAGATGATCCTCAACCGTCTGTCTCGCATCAGTGGACTCTCGGTCATAGCGCGCAATTCTTCGTTCGCGCTTGCCACAAAGAGCATCGATTCAAGCGAGATCGGCCGGCGCCTCAATTCCGGCTATCTGGTCAATGGCAGCGTACAGCGCAAGGCCGACGAGCTGCGAGTAGCGGTGCAGCTCATCGACACCGCAGCAGGCACACAGGTGTGGTCCGCCCACTTCGATCGGACCCTGCGCGACATCTTTGATGTCGAAGACGAGATTGCCGACCAGGTTGCTGACGCGCTCTCGGCGCGGCTCGGCAGCTTCGTGCCCACACCGGTCCGCAATGAGCGCAGCAGCAACATTGAGGCCTACCTCGCCTACCTGCGTGGTCGCGCCCTGCTGGGACGGTTCACAGTGAGCGAATCGGAAGCCGCGGTGCCGTATTTTGAAAGGGCAATTGCCCTGGATCCAAATTTCGCGTCCGCCTACGCTTCGTTGTACGACGCGAGGATGCAAGCGGTCAGTCAACGCCTGGAGGATTCGACGCCGGCCCGGCGGCGCTACCGTCATTTGATCGATCGGGCGCTTGAATTGGATCCCAAGTTGGGCGCCGCATACTTTGCGCGTGCGATGTGGGGAGAGGCGCCACACGATGCGAGCGCGACAGTGGATAACCCGTTGATCGTTGCGCTCGAGCGCGACTTTCGCCAGGGCGCCGCACTTGATCCCAGCAACGGCCGCGGACTCGCGGCTTACGCCGAGTTTCTCTATTGGACACTAGAACGACCCGAGGAGGGCAGGAGCGTACTGAAGCGCGCCTTGTGGGTCGATCCACTATCAGCGAGTGCGCGTTTAAAGGATGCCGAGCTCACCCTCTTCGAAAGTGGCGTAAAAGCCTCCGAGCAAAAGAACCTGCAGGTGCTGGAGCTCGATCCGAATTTTGTTCCGGCGCTGCAGCGCTATGGGGGATTCCGTTGGATGTTCGACGGCCAGCCGGCGGAAGCCATCCAGTTTATCGAGCATGCCATTGCGCTCGATCCGAACAATTCACGGCTGCGTCAGCTCGCAGTGGCGGTCTATCTCGACCTGGGCGATGTGACGGCGGCGCGCGATGTGGCCGCCGGCACGCTGCAAAATGCGCGCACGGCCAGCCTGCTCTTGATGTACGAAGGCGATTGGCGGCGCGCGGGGCTCGCTGCATACGATGAGGCAGGCTGGACAAACGACGACGACCTTTGCCAAAACTGGCTGGCGGGCGAAGCAATTCGCGACTATGCGATGAAGACGGGAGAATTGAGCCGGGCGATTGCGTTCATCAGACTGAAGTACTATTTGGGCGACGCTCCAGCGGCACACCTGGACCCATGTAGTTTTCGCGCGGCCGTCTATCTTTCGCAGTTAATGGCTGCTGCCGGCCAAGGCGCGCAGGCCCTGGCGCTGCGGCGTGCCGCGTCATCGTGGCTCGACGCCAACGCGACCAGGTATTTTACGGGCGCTGGACGCCTGCGCGCCTTGGTTCTGCTGCTCGACGGAAAGCAGGACGCGGCGCTCACCGAGCTGGCGGATTCAGTCCGTTCAGGTATCTTCGCGAATTGGTGGTACACCATGAACTACGATCCCCTGTGGTTGCCGCTCCATGGCGACCCGCGATTCCAGGCCATTGCGGCCGACGTGCGGCGCTACGTCGACGTGCAGCGCAGCGAGCTTGAAGAACTGCGCCGACACGGGGATGTGCCGCGGCGCGGAGCCCCGATCGTCCCGCACTGAACTAGTGTAAAACCAAGTCAATGGGGGAGACTGCAACTCGCTTCCAAACCGTCGGGCTGGGACTCATCCTGAGCCTCGCCAGGGGGGTGCTGGCGCAAGCCGAGTCCACAGACTCTCCCACAGCGAATACTGACGACGCGGCCAAGCTTGAAGAGATCGTGGTGACCGGAACTCACATCCGCGGCACGGAAGCAGCGGGCTCCAAAGTGATCGTCATCAGTCGCGAGCAGATCGACGCCAGCGGCTACGGCAAAATCGAAGACGTGCTGGCGACCGTGACGCAGAATTTCAATCAAAACAACGAGGCCGTTATCGAAGGAAATCACTTTTTCAACCTCAACCGCGGAGCTGAAGTGCAATTGCGTGGCCTGGGCGCCGGTACGACATTGACGCTGATCAACGGACAGCGTCAGGGTGCTAGCGGCCTCCAGGGGATGTTCACGGACGTATCGACCATTCCCGCCTCCGCCGTTGAACGCATCGAGATCTTGCCCGAGGGGGCCACGGCGTTGTATGGATCAGACGCCATTGGCGGCGTCGTGAATATCATTCTGCGCAGGAACTTCAATGGGTTCGAAACCCGCCTGCGCACGAGTACCGCGGGCGGCGATGCCAACGAGCGGGGAATCGCACAGCTCTGGGGCCACACTTGGTCGCGTGGTCATGTATTGCTCGGCTTTCAGTACGACGACAGCGCCGCTCTGGCGTGCAGCGCGCGCACCTACTGCGCCGCGAACTCTGACTTCAGGAGTTTCGGCGGCAGTGACCTGCGTGGTATCGGCAGCAACCCCGGTACCATTGTCGATCCGGATACGCTGGCGCCGATCGCTGCCATTCCGCACGGGCAGGACGGTACGCAGCTCACGGCGGAACAGCTCATCCCAGGCGCCGTCAACTATACAAATAATGTCAACTACAACGACATTCTGCCCAGTCAGACCATGCGCAGCGCCTTCGTAAGCGCATCCTACCGGCTGGCAGACAATTGGGAGATATCGTTCGACGGCCGCTATTCGTTGCGCGAGTTCAAAGCTACTTTCCCGCAACCGGCGGGCTATTTTACGGTCCCTGCGAACAATGCATTCAACCACCTCGGCGGGCCTGTGGTCGTGGCCTACGATTTCACCAGCGATCTGGGCCCGGTCGTGGACAGCGGTCCGACAGAGACGTCCTTCGCCTCGGCTGGAGTCAAGCGCGTGCTGCCGGGAGGGTGGCAGGCCAGTCTCGCGGCCAACTATTCAAGATCAAGAGACGAATTTGTCGAGGTCAATAACTTCAGCTACTTCGGCCAGGACGCCGTCGATGTCGCGCTCGATAACTCCGACCCAACGGTGGCACTCAACATATTCGGCGATGGTTCGCACACGAACGCTGCGACGCTGCGCAGCCTAGGTACCGTTCTCGACGTCGTGAATACATTTACCACCACTTCGGCAAACGTGATCGCGGATGGTCCTTTGGTCGACGGGACCGCGGGTGCCATCCGGCTTGCTGTCGGGGGCGAATTTCGCAAGGAGCATTCCAACGGAACCAACATCGTGGACGCCAAAGAGAACCGTCGCAGAGAGGTCGCTGCCGCATTTTTTGAACTCGCGGCGCCGATCCTGGCCGGGCGGCAGGGCTCAAATGTTGGTCGCCTGGACTTGTCGCTCGCTGGTCGCTACGACCGGTATAGCGATGTGGGTACGTCCTTTAACCCGAAAGTGGGCTTGAGTTGGCAGGCCTCGCGTCTCCTCCGGCTGCGCGGTACCTGGGGAACCTCGTTCCGGGCGCCGCCATTCTTCTGGTCCAATCCCGACCAGATCGGTGACGTCTTTACATCCGACGTCGTTGATCCGCAGTCTCCGACCGGCTACACACACGCCCTCGTGATGGCTGGGCCGATTCCGGATCTGCAGCCGGAGACAGCGAGTGCCTGGACGGTCGGCACGGATGTGACTTTTCCGGCGGCACCGAGCTTTTCGCTTTCATTGACGTATTTCGATATCGATTACCAGGGGAAGGTCCAGTCTCCTGGATATTCCGGCGAGTTTCTCGTTCGCGAGAATGAATTTGCCCCCTTTATCACGCGCAATCCGACCCAAGCGCAGATCGATGCCGTTTGCCAAAGACCGCAGCAGAACGGAGGGGATTGCAACCCACCCATCGCCGCAATTCTCGACGTGCGCGTTCGCAACCTGGGCAGCGTCAAGACACGCGGCGTGGATGTCGCCCTGGATTATTCCAACGACACTGCAAGAGGCCAGTGGGTTTACGGCCTGAACGGCACCTATATCTTTGACCAGAAGCAGCAGTTTTTGCCCACGGCGCCGGTTTTTGATTACGTGGACACCGTCGGCAACCCACTGCAGGTCCGGTTTGCTGGGCACGTGTCCTGGTCGCTAGGCCGCTGGACTGTGCAAGCGACCGTGAACTACACCGGAGGCTATCGGGATCCCGGCTCCGTGCCGGCTCGGAGCGTCGATTCGTGGACGACTGCCGATATCAACGTCGGTTATCGGGTCGACGGTGGGCAAGGCTGGCTCGCCAATACCCAGGTCAATTTCGGGATCATCAACCTTCTGGACCAACGCCCGCCCTTCGTCAACCAATTTGACCTGTTCTCGGGCACTGTGGGCTATGACGCGGCCAATGCCACTGTCGTTGGAAGGCAGGTCAGCCTGCAGGTCGTGAAAGGCTGGGGGCGGTAAGGCTACGCCAGGCCATTCCGCCAGGCATTCGAGGCACCCCACGCCACGATTTCCGACGCTCTTCCGGAGTCTTCCGGGAAACGTCACCCTACCTTCACGCAGAGTTCATGCATGCCCAAGTGCTTTGAGCGACAAACGATCCCCATCGGCAAACTGCCACAAGGGGATGATCATGTTGCGCTCCATCGGATCTGTGACGGTTCTGGCTCTGCTCATGGTCGGATGCGGAGGAGGAGGAGGGGGCGTAGTGCCAACGCCAACGCCACCGCCAGCCCCAGCCAATTACACCGTCGGTGGCACGGTCACCGGACTCACGGGCTCCGGCCTGGTGTTGCTGTTTCACGACTCCAATTTATCCGGGGGCCTCCCGGTGTCGACAAATGTGTTCACATTTTCGCCCGCCGTCCCGCAGGGTAGCGCTTACACGGTGTCCGTCGGGACGCAGCCCGAATCACCGGTGCAAAATTGTGTGGTCACCAACGGTACCGGCGTGGTCGGGGCAGCAAACGTCACCAACGTAACTGTCAGTTGTTCCAATGTGGCGGGTTACACGGTCGGCGGCACGGTCTCGGGACTGGTAGGCTCGGGGTTAGCGCTTGCGATTTGCAGATTTCACAGCCATCGCACGCACGGAGGGTGGTACGACTGTGGAAGTTCGGTACAAATCACTGCCGACGGCGCATTTACGCTCGGCCCCGCATTCCCTCCCATATACCCAAGCTACCCCGATCGCGTCGAAATTACCCAGCAGCCTTCTTCACCCGCCCAGCGCTGCGTGGTCTACAACGCCTCGGGCATCCGTGAAGCCTCAAATGCCACCGGCGTCATGGTGGCCTGCTCGGGTTTTGCCTATGTCACCAATGCCGCGGACAACACGCTTTCTGCCTATGGGGTCGACGCGACCACCGGTGCGCTCGCAGTCGTCGGCACACCGATCGCCACGGGCATATCCCCTTACGCAATCGTCGGTACCGAATCTGGGGAAAAGAGATATGCGTTCGTCAGCAACCAGGGCAGCAATGACATTTCCGCGTTTGCCGTCGAAAAAAGTGCCGGCGCATTGACCGCCGTTCCCGGCTCCCCCTTTCCAGCCGGTACCGACCCTCAGGCCATGGCCCTTGATGGTTCATCCCATCTCTACGTTGCGAATGCAGGCTCTGACACTGTTTCTGCTTACTCCATTAACGGAGACACAGGAGCGCTGACGCCGCTGTCACCCGCTACATACCCCACGGGCAAAGGGCCGACGTCGATAGCCTTCGACTACATCGGCGGATTTGTCTTCGTGGCGAATCACGGCGGGTCGAATGACATTTCGGTCTTTAGCAACAACGGGTTCAACGCCGGCTCTCTGCTCCCCGTGGCCGGGTCGCCGTTTCCCGCTGGCGGCAACCCGCTTAGTCTGGCGTTGGGGGCAGGGGGCAAATTTCTCTACACGGCAAATCCCGACGCCACGAACCCGAGCATATCGGGCTTCAGTATCGACCCGGCCACCGGGGCATTGTCGTCGCTCAGCGGCTCGCCATTCCTGCTGCCGGTGAGCCATTACATAGCCACGGATCAAACGGGCGCCTACCTGTATGTCACTTCGGGCGCAGGCATTGTCGGCTATGCCATCGATGCGACCACCGGAGCGCTCACTGCACTGCCGGGGTTCCCGGTTGCCGCTGGCGCGAATGCCTACTCAGTGAGCGTCGATCCGACCAACCAGTTTCTCTATGTCACCAATGACGGCGCGGCGAACGTTAGCGGCTTCAGACTGGACGCCTCGACCGGCGCACTGACCCCCATGTCCGGTTCACCCTTTCCGGCAGGTAACCTCCCAGGCTTCCTCGCGGCGTTTTGAGTGCATGGAGGAACTCAATTGTCGATGCGACTCATCGGCGCGCTCATGAGCTTGTGCGCACTCGTCGCCTGCGGCGAGGGCGGGCAGGCTTCGTTGGCGACGCCGGTGTTGTCCTACAACGGGTCCATTCCTTTTCCGGCGGTGATCGGCGAGTCGATTGCACTGACGCCCGCCGTGTCCGGGACGGTGG
>Ga0315287_10005462_pt1 | contig 12522 bp, 12 predicted proteins | sample YL17G11_0_MG_FD_205037 | JGI IMG/M metagenome (GOLD analysis project Ga0315287, IMG submission 205037) | Sediment microbial communities from Yellowstone Lake, YNP, Wyoming, USA - YL17G11_0 | ecosystem: Environmental > Aquatic > Freshwater > Lake > Sediment | place: USA: Wyoming | collected...
TGAGGGCGACCATGGCGTCGAAGATGCCGCGCATGATCCCCTCGAGGATCGGCGGGTTGTCCTTGGCGAAGTCGGCGCGGGCGAACCACACGTCCGCGATCAGCTTGTTCGCGGTCTGCGTGGTCACGAGGAGCTTGTTGCCCTTCACCTCGGCCAGGTTGTAGATGTCCGGCGCCCACGACACCACGGCGGAGATCTTCTTGTCCGCGTTGAACGCCGCGGCCGCCTGGAACGCGTCCGCCGTGAACTTGAAGTTGACCTCGGCCGGCTGCACGCCCGCGTTGATGAGGGCGTTGAGCAGGAAGTAGTGCGACGGCGAGTTCTGCGCGAGCACCACGGTCTTGCCGCGCAGATCGCCGATGTTCTCCACGCCGCGGCCGACGATGCCGTCGCCGCCGTTGGACCAGTCGATCTGCTGGTAGATGCGCGGCATGACGCGGGAGTCCTTGCGCAGCTCCTCGAGGAACAGGGGCACCATGTCGAGCGTGGCCCACCCGATGTGCACGTTGCCGGCGGCGTAGGCGTCGCGCATCGCGACCGGGTCGTCGATCAGCACGAGCTCGACCTTGAACTTCTTGCCGTCCGCGGCGACCCACTCCTTGCCCGGCTTGAACCCCTCGTTGGCGAACACGATGGGCGCCCAGCCCGCCCAGACGTTGATCGCGAACCGGACGACGCCCTTCTGGAGCGGCTTGTACGACGCGAGGCCCTCGACCGGCGGCAGCTTGGCCGACGGCACGAAGTTGTACTCCTTGACGGTCGTCGGCGCGTTGCCGTCCGGCGCCTCGGCGTCGGCCTTGGCCGCCCCGGCCTTAAGCTTCTTCAGCTCGTTCGCGTCGATCTTCGCGATGTCGTCCTTCTTCGCCTCGGGCGCCAGGACCCCCGCCTTGTACAGGGCGAACCCGACGAGACCCAGCACGCACACAACCAAGAGAATCCAGAACCCCGGCTTCGGCCCGCCACCCGTCTTCGTCGTATCCATAGAGCTCCTCCTCCTCGGTTAGGACTTCTTCTCGAACTCGGCGAGCGCCTTCTCGGCCTCCTGCTCGGGGCCGAGGCTCTTCGTCGTCACGTCGATCTTCGCGGTCTCGGGGGTCTTGAGCCCCATGTCGATCTCGAACTTGGACAACAGATCCTCGGCCATCGCCGCCTCCACGCGCTTCTCGGCCTGGATCTCCTCGACGCCCTGCTCGGACATGTCCGCCGCCACGCGCACCTTGGCGCGGTTCAAATCGATCTTCTCCTGCACCATCTGCTCGACCTCGCCGAAGTCGGTCGTGACGTTGAAATCGAACGACTGGCTCAGCTTGGCGAGCTCCGCCTCGGCCTGCGACATCTTGAGGTCCGCCTCGTAGGTCTTGATCTTCTCGCGGACCTTCGCGAGGCTCTTCGAGGCGTGCTTGATTTTCTCGACGTTGTTTTCGTACGACTTCTCGTGCAGCGCGAGCTGCCCCTTGTTCTCCTCGAGCTCCTTCTGCGCCTCGGCGAGCTGCACCGCGACCTGGCCCGCGATCTTCCGATCCCCGGTCTTGAGGTACGCCTTGACCTTCGCGGTCAGCGTCTCGACCTTCTTCTCGCCGACAGCCACCTGGCGCGTGACCCGCTCGACGAGCGCCCGGTACTGTTCGAGCCCCTCACGACCCTCCTTGAGCTGCACCACCGAACGATCGTACTCGAGCTGCATCTGCGCGATCGGATCGCGCGACCAGAACCAGTTGGCGAGCTTGTTGATCTGGGCCGAAAAGGCGTTCCACATCTTCCCCATGTCGACCTCCGGTTCGCGGGGCCGGCGCCAGCGCGGCCCGCCGCTCGTACGTCTCGAAGAACCCGGAATCTATCGCGTCGACCGAATCAGGTCAAACGGGGGAGAGGGCCGAACCTCTTGCCCTGTACCTCCTAGAACCGCAGGCTGAGCTGGTGAGCTCCGTTGGGAGAGATCACCACGGCGGTCGTCCGATGTTTCGATCTGTAGTGCCCGACCGCCGCCAGGATGCCGGCGACGATGCAAACCCCGAGCCCGATCACCTGCACGCCGCCAATGATGCCTAGGGGAATCACCACATCCAGATTCCCGGATCGCGCCTGTGCTAGGAAGACGAACGGCCCAACGAGCGGAACGAACATCATCCGGATGTCCGGGCAGCCCTCGCAGGCATCTCCGTCTGGCGATGACCATGGTATTGCATACGTCAAAGCGCCGAGAATGACGGAAGCTAGGTACCCCACTCCCGCGACCACCGCGCCACCGATCGCGACCTCGCGCGCGTGCGGATACAACCGCAGCGGCTTCACGGGCGTGCCGGTCCCGGTCGGCGCAGTCGATGGCAACACGAGGGGCACGACCGACTCGGGCGGCGCTACGGCATCGGGAGCCGGAGCCGCCGAAACGGATGGCTCCTGATCGGGCACGGGGGCCGTTACCGGAAGCGGGGCGATCTCCGACACGGTCTGTGCCAAGCTCGGGGTCGCGGCCGAAATCGTCGAAAGCAGGATCGCGAGCACGGCGAAGGCTCCACGTCGGCTCGAACCTGTTTCCTCGATGCGGCTGTTCATGTGGTCTCCGCCCCCCTCCCCCGAATTCGGGGGGATCGAAGGGGGCCTAGAACCGCAAGGTGAGCTGGGGCACGCCGTCGCGCGACAAGGTCGCGCCGATGGTCTGCTCGTCGGCTCGCTTGTGCGCGACCGCGGCCTGGATGATGCCGCCGACGAGGAGCCCGAACCCGATCACCTGCACGCCGCCCATGACCGCGGACACGGCCTTGCCGTCCGCGCCGTCCGCGTCCGGGAGGAACATGAACGGCCCGACGAGAGGGACGAACATCTTCCACGCCTCGTCGCAGTTCAGGCATGTCGAGGTCGGGTCGTCGTCCGCCTGGTACAGGAGGGCGCCGACCAGGACGGAGAAGATGTACCCGCCGCCCCAGGTGGCGGCGCCGGCGATGATCAGCCCGCGGGAGTGCGGGTGCCGCGGCCGCATGATGGGCGCGTAGCTCGGGCTCGTGACGGGCGCCGAGGACAGCGGCGCGGCCGTCACCGGCGCGGGCGGGGCCGTCGCCTCGGTCGCGGCGGGCGGGGCCGGGGCCGGGGTTTCGGTCGGCGCCGGTGCGGCGGCAGGAGTCGGTGCCGCCTCCGGCGTCGCCGCTGGCGCAGGGGCTGGCTCTGTCTGGGCGCTGCCTGGAGCCGCGACCAGAAGCGCTGCGAGAAGGATCGCAATCCCGAACACGGTGCCCGGGAGCCCTCGCCGTCCGACGATGAAATGATCGCTCATGCCGTTCCTCCTCTCGCACGGGCACGCCATGCGCCGCAAACGCCACGGTTCCGTATGATGTGTTCGATCCCTACCGCATCGGGATGATCGGGTCAAACGGGCCTGTCCCCCACTGCCCCTCTTCCGCTATCCTGCCCCCATGGCAATGGAGAAGATTCTCGTGGTGGAGGACGAGGAGGATCTCGTCGAGCTCATCCGCTACAACCTCGCCAAGGAGGCGTTCCGGGTCCGGGCGGCGGGATCCGGCGAGGAGGCGCTGCGCCTCGCCGCGGCCGAAACATTCGACCTCGCCCTCCTCGATCTCATGCTGCCGGGCATGGACGGGCTCGAGGTGTGCCGGAGGCTCAAGGCGGATCCGCGGACCGCGCGCCTCCCGATCGTCATGGTGACCGCCAAGGGCGAGGACGCGGACATCGTCGCCGGCTTGACCCTGGGCGCGGACGACTACGTCACCAAGCCGTTCTCGCCCAAGGTTCTCGTGGCGCGCGTGCGGGCCGTGCTGCGGAGGCTCGCGGCCGCGGCGCGGCCGCAGCCCGAGGTGCTCTCCATCGGCGAGCTCGCGATCTCGAAGGAGCGGCGGGAGGTGCTCGTGCAGGGGCGGCCCGTGGATCTCACGGCCCGGGAGTTCGATCTGCTCGCCGTCCTCGCCCGTCGGCGCGGCTGGGTGTTCACACGCAGCCAGATCATCGACGCGGTCCAGGGCGACGACCGGGACGTCACGGATCGCGCGGTGGACGTCCAGATCGTCGGGCTGCGCCGGAAGCTCGGCCCGGCCGGCAAGCTGGTCGAGACCGTCCGCGGCATCGGCTACAGGCTGAAGGACTGACCCCATGCGGAATCGTCGCTCCCTGATCTGGTTCCTGTACCCGGCCTTCCTCGCGGTCGTGCTCGCGACGCTGGGCGCCGCGGCCTGGGTCGTCTCCGGCATGGTCGAACGCTGGAGCCTCGACCAGACCAAGACATCCCTCGAGGCCGAAGCGTGGCTGTTCTCCGCCGCGGCCGGGCAGCTGCTCGCCCCGTCGCGGAGCGCCGAGCTGCAGCGCCTGTGCCGGGAATACGGGCGGCGTTCGGACCTGCGGCTCACGGTCATCCTCCCCAACGGGACGGTGGCGGCAGACTCCGAAGAGGATCCCCGCGGGCTCGCGAGCCACGCAGACAGGCCCGAGTTCGCCGCCGCTAGCGCCGGGAAGGTCGGCGTGGCGGTGCGCCCGAGCGCGACGACGAAGCGCGACACGTGCTACGTCGCCGTGCCGATCCGGGCGGACGACGACGTGCGCGCCGTGGCCCGAGCCGCAGTGCCGATGGCCCAGGTTCGCGATCTGTACGAGTCCGAGCTCGCGAGCATGGCGCTCGGCGGCGCCATCGTGCTCGCGTTCGCGGCGATCCTCGCCTGGCTCGTCGCCCTGTGGCTCAACGTGCCGCTGCGGCGGCTGCGGGCCGACGTCGACAAGTTCGGCGCGGGTGATCTCTCGCATCGCTTGTTCGTCTCCGGGATCGAGGAGTACGGCGCGCTCGCAGAGGCGACGAACCGGACGGCGGGCCAGCTCGAGGAACGCGTGCGGACGATCACCGAGCAGCGCAACGAACTCGAGGCGGTGCTCGCCGGCATGGTGGAGGCCGTGCTCGTGGTGGACGCGGACGATAGGCTCGTCCGCATGAACCGCGCGGCCGGCCTCCTTTTCGGCGTCAACCCGGAGGGGGCCCGCGGCAAGGCGCTCTACCGCGTGATCCGCGATCCGGACCTCACGAACCTCGTGAACAGGACCCGGACCGAGCCGGACGTCGTCGAGGCCGAGATCTCCCCGCGCGTCACCGGCGAGCGGATCCTGCAGGCCCACGGCACGTCCCTGCCCGACGATCGCGGCCGCCCGGCCGGCGCGCTCGTGGTGCTCCACGACGTGACCCGCCTCAAGAAGCTCGAGACGATGCGCCGCGACTTCGTGGCGAACGTCTCCCACGAGCTGCGCACGCCGATCACGAGCATCAAGGGGTTCGTGGAGACGCTCAAAGACGGCGCGCTCGAAGACCCGGAGAACGCTCGAAAGTTCCTCGACATCGTCGCCCGCCACGCGGATCGGCTGAACGCGATCATCGAGGATCTCCTCGCCCTGAGCCGGCTGGAGCGCGAGGCGGAGCTCGGCGAGGTGCACTGCGAGCCCGCGACGCTCAAACCCGTTCTCAGGGCCGCGATCGACCTGTGCGAACACCTCGCAACGGAGCGGAAGATCCGCGTCGAGCTCGAATGCGACGACGCGCTCGAGGCCCGGATCAACGCCGCCCTCCTCGAGCAGGCGGTGGTCAACCTGCTCGACAACGCCGTGAAGTTCAGCGAGCCGGGCACGGTCGCGGCCGTGACCGCGCGGCGGGACGAGGCTTCGGGCGAGGTCTCGATCGAGGTCGGCGATCAGGGCTGCGGCATCCCGGCCGAACACCTGCCGCGCATCTTCGAGCGGTTCTACCGGGTCGACAAGGCGCGCAGCCGCAAGCAGGGCGGCACGGGCCTCGGGCTCGCCATCGTCAAGCATATCGCCCAGGCGCAAGGCGGCACGGTCTCGGTCGCGAGCGAGGTCGGCAAGGGGAGCGTCTTCACGATCCGGCTGCCGGGGTAGCGAGGACGCGGTTGAACCGCGCCCCTACCCGGCGCCCAGCAGGGCCATCACGCCCTTGATGGCGAGGACGACGAGCGCGCCCATGATCGCGGTGGCCGGGATCGTGAGCACCCACGCCCAGACGATGCTCCGCGCGAGCATCCACCGCACGGCCGAAAGCCGCTTCGCGGCGCCGACGCCCATGATCGCCGAGGAGATCACGTGGGTCGTGCTCACCGGCGCGCCGATCGCGGAGGCGGACGCGATCACGGCCGCGGCGGCGGTCTCGGCCGCGAAGCCGTTGATCGGCTGGAGCCGGATCATGTTCATGCCCATCGTCTTGATGATCCGCCACCCGCCCGCCGCCGTGCCGAACGCCATCGCCGTGGCGCAGCACATCATCACCCAGACCGGCACGTTGGCACCGGTCGGCAGGACCCCGGCGCCGATCAGGGCGAAGGTGATGATCCCCATCGACTTCTGCGCGTCGTTCATGCCGTGCGTATAGGACATGAACGCGGCCGAGACGATCTGGAGCTTGGAGAACCAGCGATTCACGAACTGGGGCGTGGCCCACGCGAGCGCCAGGAACAGGAGCTTCATGAACAGGAAGCCGAGCAGCAGCCCGACGATGGGCGACGTCACGAGCGGAATGACCACCTTCTCGACCACGCCGTCCCACTTCACGATCCCGACGCCGGCGGTGTAGGCGATCGACGCGCCGAGCAGCCCGCCGATGAGCGCGTGCGACGAGCTCGACGGGATGCCGTGGTACCAGGTAATCAGGTCCCAGGCGATCGCCGCTATCAGGGTCGCGATCACGACGTACTCGGGCACCATGGCGGCGTCGATCAGCCCGCTCGAGATCGTCTTGGCCACGCTGTGGCTCATGAGCGCGCCCAGGAAGTTCAGGCCGGCCGCCATGATGATCGCCTGACGCGGCGACAGGACGCGGGTGGACACCGACGTGGCGATCGAGTTCGCCGTGTCGTGAAACCCGTTGATGAAGTCGAACGCCAGCGCGAGCAGGACGACCGCGCCGAGGATCACGAGGGTGCCGAGCTCAGGCATGCTTCACCACCGCGCCGAGGATGACGTTCGCCACGTGCTCGCACGCGTCGAGCGCGCACTCGAGGTTCTCGTACACCTCCCGCCACTTGAGCACCTCGATGGCGTCCTTTTCCTGCGTGAACAGCGCGTGCACGGCCCGGCGGTGGAGCTGATCGCCCTCGTTCTCGAGCCTGTTGATCTCGATCACCTTGGTCTTCAACGCCCGGTTCTTCTTGAAGCTCTTCATCTCGAGGATGACGCCGCGCAGCTCGGCAGTGGCCTCGACGATCAGCTTCACGAAAGCCACGGCCTCCGGCTTCACGATCCGGACGTCGAACATCGCGAACAGGTGCGCGGTCGTCTCGATGCAGTCCGTGATGTCGTCGAGCTCCTTGGAGATGTGAAACAGATCCTCGCGGTCCATGGGCGTGATGAACGATCTATTGAGCCGATCCATCATGGCGTGGACCTGCTGATCGCCCTCGCGCTCCTTGACCTCGAGCGCCTTGATCTTCTCGTCGGGGTTTTCGAAGCTTACCACGAGCTCCTCGAGGAGCATCGCCGACTCGTGGGCGATCCTCGCCGCGGCCTCGAAAACGTCGAAGAACGCCGTCTCTCGCTGGGTCATTCGGAACATTCGCATTGTCCTCCTCTCATGAGGACAGCGTGCGATCCGATTGTTAGGGAACGATGAGGTGCAAAGTTCAATGGCGGGCGATCTGTCCCGTCGTCAGGTAGATCACATCCTCGGCGATGTTCGTCGCGAGATCGGCGATGCGCTCCAGGCACCGCGAGACGCCGATGTGGTTCGTGTAGATCGGTGTTCGGTCGGGCTGCATCATGATCTCGCGCTCCACGGCGCGGTACATGTTCCGGTTGATCTCGTCGATCTCGTCGTCTGCGGCGCGCACTTGGATAGCGAGCTCCGTGTCCTGGAACACGAGCGCGTCGAGACTCTGCTTGAGCATCGTCTGCGCCTTGCGCGCCATGACCGGGAAGTCGAAAACGAACGCCACCTCGGGCTGGTCCGCGATCAGGATCGCGTGGTCGGCGAGCGACGCCGCGTGATCTCCGATTCGCTCGAGGTCGTTGTTCACCTTGAGCACGGTGACGATGAATCGAAGGTCGACAGCCACGGGCTGATGCAGGGCGAGGAGCTTCAGGCACTCCTCCTCGACGTCGATTTCCATACGGTCGATCGCCTCGTCGCCGGCGATCACCTCCGTCGCGATCTCGACATCGCGCTTCTCGACGGCCGAGATCGCGAGGGCGAGGCTGCGCTCCACCTGGCCGCCGAGCGCGAGCAGCTTCTCCTTGAGCTTGTCGATCTCTCGGGCGAGCAGAGAATCCCTCATCATGGCGCACCTCCTCCTCAACCGAACCGACCGGTGATGTAGTCCTCGGTCTGCTTGTTCCTCGGGTTCGTGAACAGCCGCCGCGTCGTGTCGGTCTCGATGATGCGTCCCTTGTAGAAGAACGCCGTGTAGTCCGAGATGCGCGCCGCTTGCTGCATGTTGTGCGTGACGATGACGACCGTGTACCTGCCCTTGAACGACTCGACGAGCTCCTCGATGCGCGCCGTGGCCACGGGATCGATCGCCGAGGTCGGCTCGTCCATGAGCAGCACCTCGGGCTCGACCGGGCGATGCACAGGCGCTGCTGCTGGCCGCCGGAGAGCGCGATGCCCGGCTTGTCGAGAGACTCCATCACCTCGTCCCACAGGGCGGCCCGCTTGAGCGCGTCCTCCACGCGATCGCCGAGCTCCGACTTGGCCAGCTTGTAGTGGAGCTTGAGGCCGTACGCCACGTTCTCGAACACGGTCATCGGGAACGGGGTCGGCTTCTGGAAGATCATCCCCACGCGCCTGCGCAGCTCGATGACGTCGACCTTGGGATCGAGCACGTCGACCCCGTCGATCAGCACGGCGCCCGTCGCGCGCTGGTCTCGGTACAGCTCGAAGATCCGGTTGTACACGCGGATGTGCGTCGACTTGCCGCACCCGGACGGGCCGATGATGGCGGTCACCTTCCCCTCCGCGATCGCGAGGTCGTTCTCGTGGAGCGCCTGCTGGTTCCCGTAGAAGAAGCTCAGCCCCCGCGTCCGGATCTTCGCCTTCACGTCCGAGAGGGCGGTCGTATCCTCGTCCCGCGCGGTAACGGCTGGCGTCGGCACGGCGACGAGCGGCGCACGGGCCGGGGACATGATCTCTGCGAGTGCAACTGTCATCTCTTCTTCTCCTTGAAAACGACGCGCGCGAGCACCGTGGTGCCGAGCACCGCGGCCATGATGAGCAGGGACGCGCCCCACGCGGCGCGCTGCCAGTCCGCGTACGGGGACATCGCGTAGTTGAAGATCGTCACCGTCAGGTTGCCCATCGGCTCCATGAGCGACGTCGGCCAGTAGACGCTGTTGAGCGCGGTGAACAGCAGCGGCGCGGTCTCGCCGCTCACCCGGGCGATCGCGAGGAGCACGCCGGTGACGAGGCCGGCCTTGGCCGCCCGGAACACGATCGAGAACGTCACCCGCCACCGCGGCGCGCCGAGGGCGAGCGCCGCCTCGCGCAGCGAGTTCGGGACGAGCGACAGCATGTCGTCGGCCGTGCGCGCCACGACCGGCAGCATGATGATCGCGAGGGCGACCGCGCCGGCGAAGCCGGAGAACCGCCCGAACGGGAGCACGAGCAGCGTGTAGACGAACAGGCCGATGATGATCGAGGGGAGCCCCATCATCGCGTTCACGATGAACCGCACCGCCGCCGCCCGCTTGGTGCCGCGCGCCACCTCGGCGAGGTAGACGCCGGACATGATGCCGAGCGGCACCCCGATCACGGTCGCGATCGCGGTAATGATCAGGGTCCCGAGGATCGCGTTCGCGAGCCCTCCGCCCTCGGACCCCGGCGGCGCCGGCAGCGACGTGAAGAAGGCGGCGTCGAACGCGCCGAGGCCCCGCTTGCCCACCTCGAACAGGATCCAGCCGAGGAAGAAGATGCCGAGGAGCGCGGCCGCAGCGGAGATCGCCTTGACGACGAGATCCTGCGCCTTGCGGCCGGTGTTGGGGCGCCTTCTCACAGCCCGCCTCCGGCGCGCTTCACGGTCCGCCCGATCCAGACCTGCGCGCCCACCTGGATGAGCACGGTGATGAGGAACAGCACCAGGCCGAGCTCGACGAGCGCGGAGAGGTACATGGGCTCCGACGCCTCGGTGAACTCGTTGGCGAGCGTGGAGGCGATGCTGTTGCCCGCGGCGTTGAGCGACACCGAGATGTCGTGGCTGTTGCCGATGACGAACGTGACCGCCATCGTCTCGCCCACGGCGCGGCCGAGGCCGAGGAACACGGCGCCGATGAGCCCCGAGAAGCCGTATCGCACCGTCACCTTCCGCGTCGTCTCCCAGGTCGTCGACCCCATCCCGTACGACGCCTCCTTGACGATCGGCGGCACCATGGTGAACACGTCGCGCATCACGGCCGTGATGAACGGCAGCACCATCAGTGAGAGGATGATCCCGGCGGTGAGCATGCCGATCCCCATCGGCGGCCCCTCGAAGAGCGGCAGGAAGCCGAGGGAGTTCTTGAGCGCGGGCTGGACATGCTCGGCCATGAACGGCGCGAAGACGAACAGGCCCCACATGCCGTAGATGATGCTCGGCACGGCCGCGAGGAGCTCGATCGCGGCGCCCACCGGCTTGGCGAGCCACGGCGGCGCGAGCTCGACGAGGAACAGCGCGATGACGAGGCTGAACGGCACTGCGATGACGAGCGCGATGACCGTCGAGACGAGCGTGCCGTACACGCTGCTCAGGGCGCCGAACTGCTCGGTCACCGGGCTCCATCTGTCGGTCACCAGGAACGACAGGCCGAACTTCTCGATCGACGGCCAGGAGCTCGCGACGAGGGAAACCCCGACACCCACCGCGACGAGCGCGATCCCGATCCCCGCCGCGGCCGCGACGCCGCGGTAGATCCGATCGCCCCGCCGCGCTGTGGGCCTTACTGCCATACCGGAGATCCGGCCGGCGACGCGATCCGGGTCCGCCACATCCCGCGGACCAGCTCGGCGACCGCGTCGGGCATCGGGACGTACTGGAGCTCCTTGGCCATGGGCGCGCCGTGGGCGAAGCACCAGTCGAAGAACTCGAGCATCTGCTTGGCGAGCGCCGGGTCGGCCTGCTCCTTGTAGATCAGGATGAAGGACGCGCCGGTGATGGGCCAGCTCCCGGCGCCCGGCTGATCCGTCAGCACCATGTAGAAGCCCGGGGCGCTCTTCCAGCCCGCGCTCTCGGCCGCGGCCGTGAACGACTCGATGGTGGGCGCGACGAAGTTGCCGTCCTTGTTCTGGAGCTGGACGTGGGCCATGCCGTTCTGGAGCGCGTAGGCGAACTCGACGTAACCTATCGAGCCGTTCACGCGCTGCACGTAGGCGGCGACGCCCTCGTTCCCCTTGCCGCCGATGCCGATCGGCCACTCCACCGCCTTGCCGGTGCCGACCTTCTCGTGCCAATCGGGCGAGACCTTGTCCAGGTAGTTGGTGAGGATCCACGTCGTGCCCGACCCGTCCGCCCGATGCACCACCGAGATCTCGGTGTCCGGGAGCTTCACGTCCGGGTTCCGCTCCTGGATCTTCGTGTCGTTCCATTTCTTGATCTTGCCGAGGAAGATGTCGGCGAGCGCCTCCGGGTCGAGCCTGAGCTGCCCGGCGGAAACGCCGTCGATGCTGACGACCGGCACCACGCCGCCCATCACGAGCGGGAACTGCACGAGCCCCGCCTCGTCGAGCTCCTCCGCGGTGAGCGGCGCGTCCGAGGCGCCGAAGTCCACGGTCTTCGCCTTGATCTGGGCGATGCCGCCGCCCGAGCCGATCGACTGGTAGTTGAGCTTGAGACCCGTGACCTTGTTGTACGCGTCCGCCCACTTCGCATAGATCGGGTACGGGAACGTCGCACCCGCGCCGTTCAGCATCACGCCCTTCCTGGCTTCCGCCGCAGCGGCGGTATCGCCGGCCTCGTCACCTGCCGCCTTCGGCTCGTCGAGCTTGGCCTGCGGCGGCGTGGACTCCCCGCAGGCGGAGAGCGTGAGCGCGGCGAGGAGCGCCATCGCGAGAATTGTCGGTACACTTCTGTTCATGTGCATCTCTCCTTGTGTTCATTGAATCAAGCTAGAGCCCGAATGTGACAGCCGTGTGCCAGAACCGCGACAAGCCCGTTAGAACGCGCTCTCAGGTGGGGTGGGATGCGGAGCTCGAACGCCCGGCGCGACCTTGCGCCCGGGATTGTGACATTTCTATTTCACGTGTCTGATGTCTTCTCCGCGGACGATGTAGACCACATCCTCGGCGATGTTGACGACGTGATCGGCGATGCGCTCGAACGCCCTCGCCGTGAGGATCAACCCGAGCGCCCGGCTGATGTTTCGCGGATCGCTCAGCATGTAGGTCAGCAGCTCCCGAAAGATCTGATCGTTGAGCTTGTCGACCTCGTCGTCCGCCTTGATGACCGCCAGGGACTCCTCCGCGGAGCTGCTCCAGAACGCCTCCAGCGCCATGTGGAGCATCTGCTCGGTGCTCGCCGCCATCCGGGGCAGATCCACCAGCGGCTTGAGAGGTGACTCCTCCAGCAGCTT
>Ga0315287_10005464_pt1 | contig 12520 bp, 7 predicted proteins | sample YL17G11_0_MG_FD_205037 | JGI IMG/M metagenome (GOLD analysis project Ga0315287, IMG submission 205037) | Sediment microbial communities from Yellowstone Lake, YNP, Wyoming, USA - YL17G11_0 | ecosystem: Environmental > Aquatic > Freshwater > Lake > Sediment | place: USA: Wyoming | collected...
AGGAACATCCCCCATTATCCCTTCACCCTTCTGGCGCCGGCGCTTGAACGATAAAGATTCCCGGAATTATTTCCGAGCAGACGTGGAATTTTCTTTAAATTTTAAATTCGCTATGCCAGAAAGAGAACATTGTAATGAATACATAAAGGCGCATACCGCATGACAAAAAAAATTCTCGTTCTCGGATCAACAGGATCCATCGGAACCCGCACCCTGGATGTGATCAGGGACTTCAGGGAAGAGTTCGCCATCTGCGGGCTTTCCACCTATGGACGGACTGAGCTGCTCGAGAAGCAAATCGAGGAGTTTCGTCCTGTTGCGGTCAATGTGACGGATGAAAACAAGGAACAAAGGGATTTAAAGTTATCAAAGGACCACAAGGTGCAGATCACCCTGGGAGAAGAGGGCCTTGAGGAACTGGTGGATCTGTGCCGGCCGGATATTGTTGTCGTGGCGACTGTAGGGATAGCCGGGCTGAGACCCACCCTGGCGGCGATCGAACGCGGCTGCGATGTGGCTCTGGCGAACAAGGAGGTTCTTGTGACAGGAGGGAATCTGGTCACAGATGCGGCGCGGAGAAAGGGCGTGCGGATCATGCCCATTGACAGCGAACACAATGCCGTAGCCCAGTGCCTCATGGGACAGGATCTCTCCAAGCTGCGGCGGATCATTCTGACAGCCTCCGGCGGACCTTTCCGCTCCCTTTCCCTCAGAGAGCTCGAGCATGTGACCCTTGACCAGGCTTTGGATCATCCCACATGGCGAATGGGACCGAAGATCACGATCGATTCCGCCACGCTGATGAACAAGGGATTTGAGGTGATCGAGGGACATCATCTTTTTAATCTCGCAGCGGAGAAAATCGAGGTTGTCATCCATCCCCAGAGCGTTATACACTCCCTGGTGGAATTTGTGGACGGATCCTTACTTGCCCAGCTCAGTGTGACGGATATGTACCTGACGATTCAGAGTGCGCTGTTGTTTCCGGAGAGATTAGCCAATAAATTTCAATCGCTGGATCTTGCCGCTCTTCAAGCCCTGACGTTTGAAAAGCCTGACATGGAGAGGTTTCCCTGCCTTCGCTATGCCTATGAAGCGCTTAAGGCGGGCGGCACAGCCACAGCGGCTCTGAATGCATCCAATGAAGTGGCGGTGCGGCGGTTTCTCGCCAGGGAAATTCCGTTCCTCCAAATCCCCCGCATCATCGGGGAAACCCTGAAGCGGCATGAGGTGGAACCGGATCCGGATCTGGATCAGATACTGAAAGCGGATTTAAAATCACGGGAAATAGCGGAGAAATTATGAGTATCATTATGGGTATCAGTATAATCGGTCTTATTGCCATTATCTTTACCTTCGGGATAGCGATCCTGGCGCATGAGTTCGGGCATTTTCTCGTTGCCAAGCTTCTGGGCGTCGGCGTGGAAACCTTTTCTCTCGGCATGGGAAAAAAACTTGTAAAGATCAAGAAAGGCGGCACAACCTATTGCCTTTCCGCCATTCCCTTCGGGGGATATGTGGTTTTGAAAGGCGCCCTGTCCAGGGAAATGGAGGAGCAGATTCAAAAGGAGCAAAAACAAAAGGAACCGGAAGGACTGGAGGTGCCGAAGGAGGAAAAGAAAAAATCCCTGCCTGAACTCGTGTCAGAAGATATCCTCATGCTCCGCAACAAACCCCTTCCCGTGAAAATCGCGATCTATGCCTCAGGGGTGTTTTTCAATTATCTCATTGCCATTATCACATTTACTGTCATTATGATGGTGGGTGTGGAGATTCCCGCACCCAAGGCTCCTGTGTTGGGATATATTCGCCCTGGATCCTTTACGGAAAAGCTAGGCGTTCAAAAGGGGGATGTAGTGACAGCGGTCAATGGAAAACCGATAGAGAACTTCAACCAGATCTACGAGCACATGGACACACTCATGAAATCCAATGTCACGACCATGACGCTCTCCCTCAAACACGAAAAAGATCCCGCCACCTACGAGGCGCACATTCCGCTTGCAAAAAATTCCCCGGAATTCCGGAAATTCCTGGAAAGCTTTAATCCGCCTTTCGAGCCTTATATCGAAGAAGTGGTTTATAATCAGCCTGCGGAGAAGGCGGGGATACAGTCAGGGGATACTATTGTTGCGGTGAATGACATGCCCACCCAGGACTGGATGCAGCTGGTGGAGATCATAAGGAAGAGCGCCGGTGTGCCGCTCCGTATGAAGATCAAGCGGGGGGGGGAATACGTGGAGAAGGTGGCAATCCCCAGCGGCCGACCCGAAGATCCGAAAACGGGTCAGCTGGGGATTGTGCGGGGCGACCCGAATAAAATTATCAAAAAACTTGCTCCTGCCGAGGCGCTCTCGGAAAGCGTCATTACCAGCTATCGGATCATGGAGTTTATCGTTATCAATACTTATCAGTTGTTTTCCAGATTCAATGTGAGAGAGATCCGGGAGAACATGGGGGGACCGGTGGCGATTGCGATCGAATCCTATCGCCAGGCGAAAAGCGGGCTGCAAAATTATTTTTATTTCTTCGGGACTTTAAACATCATGTTTCTTGTGCTGAACATTCTTCCCCTGCCGATCCTGGACGGCGGACATATCCTGTTTTCTGTGATCGAAGCGGTTTTCAGGCGTCCCATCTCCGCCAAACTCCTTGTCCGCATCTATTCCGTCATGATTGTGCTCCTGATCGCCCTTGCCCTCCTGGTTACATATAACGATATTATCGGAAATTTATGGCGGATCAAATTGTGGTGATAAAAAGGCGAAAAACACGAAGGATTTATATCGGGAAAGTGCCTGTGGGCGACGGCGCACCGATTCCGGTGCAATCCATGACAAAGACGGACACCCGGGACGCGGGCGCCACCCTGACCCAGATCCATAGTCTCGCGAAAGCGGGGTGCGAGATCATAAGGTGCGCGGTGCCGGACGAAAAGGCAGCCTGTGCTCTCCGAGAGATCTGCGCCGCATCGCCCCTGCCGGTGATTGCGGACATCCATTTCAATCATAAGATTGCCCTCTATGCCCTGGAAGCGGGAGTGCAGGGTCTCCGCCTGAATCCGGGAAACCTCGGCAAATCCCAGCATGTAAAGATTGTAGCCAGAGAAGCGCTCAGCCGCAAGGTTCCCATCCGCGTCGGGGTGAATGCAGGCTCCCTCTCCGAAGCATGGAGGGAAAAAGTCCATCAAGGCTCCATTACAATCGAAGAGGCCATGGTGGAAAGCGCCCTCGGGCAGATAAGGCTCCTGGAGGACTGTGGTTTCGACCAGATCAAGGTGGCGCTCAAAGCCTCGGACGTCCTGACCACGATCATGGCATACCGTCTTATGGCCCAAAGGTGCGATTATCCCTTTCATGCTGGGATCACAGAGACGGGCACACCCAGGACAGGGATCATCAAATCCTGTGTGGGGATCGGCGCCCTCGTTCTTGAAGGGCTGGTGGATACGCTTCGCGTTTCGCTCACTGCCGATCCTTTAGAGGAGGTCTTTGTGGGGATCAGGATACTCCAATCCCTGGGTTTGAGAGAGGCTGGACCTGATCTGATCTCCTGCCCCACATGCGGACGGATGGAAATCAATCTGCGGGATCTGGCGAACAAAGTCGAGGAGGCGTTAGCCGGGGAAACGATCCCGATCAAGGTGGCTGTGATGGGATGCGTGGTCAATGGGCCGGGCGAAGCCAGGGAGGCGGATGTGGGAATTGCGGGAGGCAAAGGAGTCGGGATTGTATTCCGCAAGGGAGAGATAATAGATCGGGTGGATGAAAAGGATCTTCTTGCCGCCCTTGTTGGGGAAATCGAGAGATTCAAAAAAGAGAAAGGCAAAGTCACTGAGGGGAATTGAGATTCAAATATCAATCACAATTCCGATAAATCATGTACGATTACGATTACGAGAACCTGCCTTCGTCAAGACTTCGGCAAGGCACGCGAGCAGGAACGGGATGAATGAAAATACAAAACATTCCATAAGATCTTATATTCGGATGCCCAATGAATGGACACGACTCTCCTGACCATTAAAGAAGCGCTTGAAAAGAGCGCGGATTACCTGTGTAAAAAGAATAGTCTATCTCCCCGTCTCGATGCAGAGGTGCTTCTGTCTCATGTGATGGGACTTCCGCGTCTGCAGCTTTATCTCCAGTTTGACAGGCCCCTTTCGGAGAGTGAAAGAGAGCATTATCGTGCACTATTGAAAAGGCGCGGCGACCATGAACCAGTGGCGTATATCACCGGCAAAAAGGAATTCTTTTCGCTTGTGTTCCAGGTAACCCCTGCGGTGCTGATTCCCCGTCCGGAAACCGAGATCCTTGTGGAACAGGCTATCAAGAGGATTGAAGAATGGATAAAGGCGCATGAAGGCCGGTTTCCGAGGATTTTCGAGGTGGGAGCAGGCTCAGGAGCGGTTTCCATCTGCCTTCTTCACCGCTTCCCTGATCTGGAGGTCACAGGGAGCGATATCAATGCCGAGGCTTTGAAAGTAGCCGTCAGGAATGCAGACGCGCATCATGTATCCGAACGTCTCCAATTAATACATGGTGATCTCTTTGCCGGACAGGGGGGCTTCCATGATTTCATCATCAGCAATCCGCCTTATATCGCGGAAGCGGAACGCGACGCCCTTGCGCCGGATATTCTCCGGTACGAACCCGCAACCGCCCTGTTCGCCGGACCCGAGGGACTGGATATGATTGAACGCATCATCCTGGAGGGGGAAAAAAATATTTCACCTGATGGTTGGATTTTAGTTGAAATCGGAAAAGGGCAGTCTTTAAAATTACTCCATAAAATTGAAGAAGAAAAAAAATTCAGGGTCGTTCAAACTGTTGAAGATTACACAGGCCTGGTCAGAATCCTGTGTATGATGAAGTGACTGCAGGACCTATTCCCGATCAAGTTGAGGTGACCCGATGGACAGACTCTTTATTGAAGGTGGCGCTCCCTTGCGGGGGAGCGTGACAATCAGCGGCGCGAAGAACGCGGCGCTTCCCCTCATGGCGGCAAGCCTGCTCGCCAACTCCCCGGTTACCCTTCACAGCGTTCCCTCCCTCATGGACGTTGATACCATGATGATGGTGCTGCACCAGGTGGGTGCGGATGTGGTGCGCCAGGGAGAGACGCTCATCATCGATCCTGCGAATTTCAACGTTGCCGAAGCACCGTACGATCTGGTGCGGAAGATGCGCGCCTCAATTTATGTGCTCGGTCCGATGGTTGCCAGGCTAAAAAAAGCAAAGGTGTCCCAGCCCGGCGGCTGCGTCATCGGACGGCGTCCGATCGACCTGCACCTCAAAGGACTGGAATCCCTTGGGGCTCGTGTGGACATATCGCACGGATACATCATGGTGGAAAATCCTGGACTCAAAGGGGCGAATTTTTCACTCGAAGGCCCGTTCGGATCGAGCGTGGGAGCGACATGCAACACGATCATGGCCGCAGTAACGGCGGATGGGCGGACCGTCATCCACGGCGCGGCAAAAGAACCCGAAGTTCGGGACATGATCGATCTTCTGAACGAGATGGGAGCGCGGATCGAAGCCGAGGATTCCACGGTCGTGATCGACGGGGTCAGGGAACTGCACGGCGCGGAACACACGATCATCCCGGACCGGATCGAGGCGGGCACCTACATGGTGGCGTCCGCGGTCACGAGAGGCGACATCATCCTGAAAAACTGCCATCTGCCGCACATGGAGAGCGTGATCGGGAAGCTGCGGGAGATTGGGGTGGAACTGGAACCTGTAGTGGCAGGCGCGCGCTGCCGATGCACAAACGGTCATCTGAAGCCCACGAACATCAGAACCCTCCCTTATCCCGGATTTCCCACGGACCTTCAGGCCCAGTTTACGGCGCTTCTCTGCCTCATAAGCGGAAACAGCACAGTGACGGAATCCATCTATCCGGAGAGGTTCATGCATATCGCGGAGCTGGCAAGGATGGGAGCAGAGATCAGTTTGTTCAGCTCCACAGCCACGATCTGCGGGGTGGAGAGTTTCATGGCTGCGCCGGTGATGGCCACAGACCTCCGTGCCAGCGCCGCCCTCATACTGGCCGCTCTTGCGGCCCAGGGAACCACGGAAATCCTCAGGGTGTATCATATCGACCGGGGTTACGAGCATATTGAAAAAAAGATGGCCGGCCTCGGGGCGAAAATCTACAGGGAAGAATAAGGAAACCATTTTGTAACCGACTTTGGTCTTCCTCCAGAAGGCCGATCCCTTTATACGCCACAGGACTCAATCTTTCATGCATCATTCCTTCCAGAATCACGTTCTCACGATTCACACACAAACGTATCGAATCGCTTTTGGAACAAAAGACTTTCTCAGCCTTCAAAGCATAAGGGATGAAACCGGAATGGAGTGGGCTGGAGATTTTCGAATCCGCCATTCCCTCTGGGAAATCTCTTTCCTAGGCCCCGCAGGCGCCTCTCCAACTTATACCAGCAACCAGAGCATCTTTCTCGGAGAGAAAATTCTATCGAGCACATCGCTTCGGATGGAAATCCAATTTTCCTGGCATGTTCCTTTAACAATAAAAGGGGCGTGCCGGGTGGAAATGCGCGTGCGCTGCGAAGAGTCGAATCCTCTCTCCTCCTGGTCCATCAAGGTGCTTGTTCCAAAACACTGGAACCTCGCCCGGGTGGATTTCCCCATCCTCCCGCATTTGATCGTTTCCGGACAAACAAGGGCGGTTGTTCCGACAGGATGGGGGCTGGAGCATGTACTGAAGCCGGGATTTCGATATGAAGGACGCTATCCTTCCTGGTCAGCCGCCATGCAGATGGTGTCCTTGTGCAGGGATGACAGGGGTCTCTATATCGGAGCGCACGATGTCCAGGCCAACTTGAAACATTTCATTATTGAGTCAGAGGGAGAGTCCGCCTGTTTCAGGATCATAAACTGGTGTGCGATTTCACCCGCAGATGATGGGGAATGGTCTCTTCCGTATGAGACGGCCATCGGATTTTTTAAAGGGGGATATTATGAGGCTGGGCAGATCTACCGGCAATTCAGCCTGCAGACGCCCTGGGGCCAGCTGGAGAAATCTTTCATGCGTCGGATTCCGCAATGGCTCAAGGACACGGATCTCTGGCTTCGTCCCGACGGCGCGCCAGAAGAAAATCTGGAGATGACAAATACAGCCCTGAAATATTTCGATGTTCCCATTGCCCTTCACTGGTATCGCTGGCACAAAATTCCCTATGATACGCTCTATCCGGAATATTTCCCTCCCCTGCCCCGTTTTATCGAAGCGATCCGAGAATGGCAGGCAATCGGCGCCCATGTGATGGTTTACATCAATGGACGCCTCTGGGATCCGGATTCCGAAAGTTGGGAAAAACAAAATGCGGCCAGAGCCGCTGTGCAGAAGCAAAACGGGCTCTGCAAAACAGAGGTGTATGGTTCACGAATACCGCATAATGTGATGTGCCCTTTTACCGAACTCTGGCAAACGACTGTAAGAGATATTGTAAAGCGCCTGACAGGGGAGTACGGCTTGGACGGGGTCTATATTGATCAGATTGGTGCTGCTGCGGGCCTCCCCTGCCACAATCCTGAACATGGCCATCCTCCCGGCGGGGGCGCATACTGGCACGAGGGGTACAGAAAACTCCTCATGGAAACAAGGAAATGCCTTGATGAGGGGCAAATCCTGACCACGGAAGAGAATGCAGAATGCTGGCTTGATCTTTTTGACGCTCTCCTCATGGTAAACACCCCGCTCGAGGGAACGATGATTCCTCTCTTCCCTGCAGTGTATTCCGATCGCACGATCCTGTTCGGATCCCTGTATTATGCCGGGGACGAACCGCAAAACAGCATTCCCTTCCGCATCAAGAATGCGCGGGCGTTTGTCTGGGGGGCGCAACTCGGCTGGATCCAACCGGCGCGGATCATGTCCGGGGATGCGAGGAAAGAAGCGGAATTTCTCCGCACTCTCGCCAGAACAAGGCGCCATGCGCATCATCTTCTCATCGGCGGACGGTTCCTTGGGATGCTGGATATCAAAACTCCGGCGCCCCGCCTGGCTTATAGAACAACAAAGCTCACCGGAGATGAGTATTTGAGTGAGGAAGAATGTGTGAGCGGATCCCTTTGGCTCTCGGACAAGGGGGAATTGGGAATCATCCTGGTGAATATCTCCAATGAGGAACAAAAGATTAAATTTTCCATCCCTTTTGAAAAAGCTTGCCCCTTGACTCCTCATGAATACACTCTTCATGAGTTCGGACCATCAGGATTCCGATCATCCCAAAAGAGTTATTCTCAAGATCAGGAGATACGGATTCCCGGAGCCTATGCCCTGGTTCTTTTGGTGAGATAAAGACAGAAAATCAACTTTTTAAATAATCCTTGAGGAAAGGAGCCAATAAAGTGATTAAAGATCTATGGAAACAAATAATTATCGTGATCATGGGATGCGCATTGATCCTTCTTTTCTGCAAAAATGCGGCGTTGGGAGAAACAGCATCCCCTGCCAAAAGCATGGTGGACCCGGCGATCAATGCTGGCGAGCCTTTTTGTTACCTCGCCAAGCCGAGCACGTGTTTGTCGGTGATCGCTGCACCTTATGGAACCCAGGTCTGTTTTGACGGTTCCCTTGCGACTGCGTCGTCTGAGCTGTGCTTTTTTTACGGCGATCCCCTGAAGCCGATCATGGCAAGACGGAAAACGCTTCTCGAAGGGTGGATTCCGGTCATACAATATTCTTTCAGGGAAGGTGCGATCGAATACCGGATCGAAGCCTTTGCAGCAACCCTGACGGAGGATCCTCTCTCTGCCATGATCAATTTTGTCCGGGTCGAGATGACCAATACCGGGACGGTCAAAGCCGGTGCCCCTTTTGCCGCTGCCACGCGCTTTACGGGCGAGGATCACCGGTTTCATTTCAGGAGACCCGACGCCTTCTCCCCGGACTGGACGTATGAAATGGCGGAAAACAGCCTGATCCGCGACGGGAAGACGATCCTTATGTATCCTGAAGTCGCAGGGCGGGAGGCTGTTCCACAAGTCCCCTACGAATCTCCCTTTCAGGGCGGCAAATATTTCATAACCGACCGGGCGGAAGCGGGAATGGTGAAATACAATCCCATGCTCGAACCGGGAAAGAAGCACACCCTGGTCTTCAAACATCCCTTCCTGGCGATCCCGATAACTGATAAAGATATCCTCGAAGCAGTCAAAAGGGCGGATTACGAGGAATACAGGGTGAAAACGGTTAATGCATGGAAGAGCGAACTGGCAAAGGTAGCACAGCTCTTTCTTCCTGAAGACAAAGTTCTGAATGCACATCGGGCAAACCTGATGTATACCTGGCAGGCTATCACTATGCGCGAGGGGAAATGGATCCAGTGCGTGAACAAGTTTCAGTACCAGGGATTCTGGCTTCGGGACGGCGCTTACATCATCCACTCGCACGATGTGTGGGGGCATCATGAGATAGCGGAAAAAGTCCTGGATATTTATCCGAAATATCAGAAAGAAGACGGACTGTTTTCCTCCCAGAATGGGCAGCTGGATGGATTCGGCCAGGCTTTGTATGCCCTGGGCCAGCATGCCTTGTTTACGAACAACATCGGATATGCAGAAAAGATCTATCCGCATTTCCCTCCCGCGGTCGAGTGGTTGAAGAAGGCGCGCGCCGAAGATCCGTTCCGCCTCATGCCGAAAACAGAGGCAAGGGACAATGAGCTGATCATCGGGCATTATACAGGACACAACTTCTGGGCGCTCCTGGGGCTTCGCACCGGGGCGCGCATCGCCCGCATGACGGGACACGAGGAGGAGGCCAGGGCTTTCCTCGCGGAATACGACGATTTGAAGGAAACGCTCATGAAAAGGCTCAAGGATGTCTCCGGGGACAACAGGTATATCCCTCCGGGCCTTGATGTGGAAGGGGGGCAGGACTGGGGCAACCTGATCGGCTTGTATCCCACGGAAGTTCTCGATCCGCAGGATCCGCGGATCGGCGCAACGCTTCAAAGGATGCACAAGGAGAAAATCCAGGAGGGACTGATGACCTACCAGGGACGGCTCCATCAGTATCTGACTGTGAAGGAGGCTCAAAACCATGTGATTCGGGGCGAGCAGGAACAGGCTCTCAGGGATTTTTACGGCATCCTCCTGCATACAGGTTCCTGCCATGAGATGTTCGAATTGGGGGCTCTCCCCTGGGGCGACCGTGATGTGGGCGGGAACTTTCCCCCCCACGGATGGGGCGCGGCGATGTTCAATCTGCTCCTCAGAAACATGCTGATCCTCGAACAGGGGGGGAGAGGAGGGCTGGATGCCAGGGAGATCCATCTCTTCTCCGTTCTCTCCCCTGCCTGGGTGATTCCGGGGAAAAAGATCGAATTAAAGAATGCCCCCACGGAACTGGGAACACTCTCCCTGTCTCTCAACGTAACTGAGGAAGGAGCAGATCTGAATCTGGAAAAGGTATTCCATAGTCAACCCAGCCGGATTGTGCTCCATATTCCCTATTTCGTGGAAGTTCGAGAATTCACGTCAGACGCCAGGGAATCAAAGAGAGAAGGAGACAAGATTATCCTCAGTTCGGATGCGAGTCAAGTCAGGATAAAATGGGATAGAAAACAGGTGGAATCCCTCAGTTACGAAAAAGCGGTCGAGGATTATAAAGAGGAATATGCCAGACGATACAAGGAGTATATTGCAGCGGGCAATACGCCCCTTGTTGTGGCACCGCCCCGGATGCTTTCCAGAGAAGAGAGGCAGATAGAGTTCAACACCCTTTACAGTCAAAAGGAAATGGGGATTGCCTGCAAGAAGCCTGTGAAAACCTCGGGGCCTCATGAAGAGGATCATGGACCGGAACTCGCGGTTGACGGGAATATTCGGGACAGGGACCAATCGTCGTGGTGGGCGGCTCCTCCGCTTCCCCAATGGCTCCAGGTTGATCTGAAAAAGATCTGCCCAATCGGCGCGATCCAGGTTTTCCCCTATTGGGATGGGAGCAGGTATTACCGGTACATAGTGGAAGTGTCTCCTGACGGTGCTCAATGGACTCGTGTTGTGGATATGAGCAGGAATACGATACCTGCAACCCCGAAGGGCGAGTATCATAAGATCACCTCCACCCAGGCGCGTTATGTGCGGGTCACCATGCTTTATAACAGCGCCAATCCGAGCGTGCACCTGGTGGAGTTAAGGGTGTTTGAGTCCCAGCCTTGAGAGATTTGCCGAAAGATTCTGAATGAAAAAAAAGGACCCTGGAATTCAGCCAGGGTCCTCTTGATTTTAGGGGCATCAATTATTGTTTTTCCGCCTTGACCGCATCGGCAATCACAACAGAACCACCGGTGGATCCGGCTGCATCAATCTGGACAGAGCCGTTGCTGAAATTGAAATTCCAGGTGCCCAGCGTGACCCAGGTCAGGTTGTTCAGGGTCTGGTTCACATACACTGTTTGCGGGCCTGAGGATGTCTGGACCACAAATTTTGCCGAGGTGCATCGGTTGGCGCCGGATTTATATATCACGGAGATCTTCCAGGACCCCGAGGCCGGCACATTCAGATCCCATGTGGCGGTATTGCTCTGTGCCACATTGGCCCAGCGATAGCTGCCGTTATTGTACCCCCCTGTGCTGGTGGTGTACCAAGTTCCTGTTTCTGTGTAATCAGGCGAGCCATAGTCATTGTCCACGAGCCGGTCCACAAAGGTGAATCGAACAGCATCCGCTATCACAACGCTCCCGCCTGTCGAGCCTGCGGCATCTACTGTGATCGTGTTGTCTCCCTCATTGAACCTGAAGGTTCCCACGGACACCCAAACGAGGTTATTCAGCGTTTGATTCACATAGACGGTCTGTGTTCCTCCTGCTGTATTGATATTGTATTTTGTGGAGGTGGTGCGGTTGGTTCCGGAGCGATAGATTACAAACACCTGATAATTGCCTGAGCCTAAGGAGGCTTTCCAGGTGGCGGTATGAGCGCCACCGGCTGTGGCATAGCGATAGGTGCCGCCGTTATATCCTGTGCTGCCGCTCGTTGCCCAGGTTCCCGTTTCCGTATATTTCGGTGCGCCATTATCATTATCAACAATCACATCCAGGAGGTTGGGGGTGGGCGTCGGTGTAGGCGTAGGCGTAGGCGTAGGCGTGGGGGTGGGCGTCGGGGTTGGGGTTGGTGTTGGCGTGGGTGTCGGTGTTGGGGTAGGAGTCGGTGTTGGGGTCGGCGTGGGTGTAGGTGTTGGGGTCGGCGTCGGCGTGGGAGTCGGTGTTGGAGTAGGCGTTGGGGTGGAGACGAAAGTAAATTTCACCGCATCCGCTATCACAGCCTTATCCGCTGGAGTGCTGCCAGTGGCATCCACCGTGATCGTATTATCACCGGCATTGAAGTTGAACTGACCGAGAGACACCCACACCAGGTCGTTTATGGTTTGATCCACATACGCGGTCTGATCGCCGCCTGCAGCATGAATCACAAATTTCGCGGAGGCAGGTCTGTTGGTTCCGGTTTTATAAATAACGGAGACCGCATAAGATCCGGTTTGA